>Ga0105237_10001647_pt1 | contig 28970 bp, 22 predicted proteins | sample KBSC24metaG_FD_81520 | JGI IMG/M metagenome (GOLD analysis project Ga0105237, IMG submission 81520) | Corn rhizosphere microbial communities from Kellogg Biological Station, Michigan, USA - KBS C2-4 metaG | ecosystem: Host-associated > Plants > Roots > Rhizosphere > Soil | place: Michigan, USA... | reverse complement strand
TGATCTCGTCATCAGTTACTAAAAAATTCATCGCTTGTGGCACCTCGGTAGTACGGTCGATCATAGCAATGCCGGGCATTCTTTGCGCTTGTTGCTTAAACAGCAGGTATTTGCTTTTTTTCGACAACTCTCCTTCTATGCGGGTATAAACCATATTTTCGCGATCATAGCCCAAATGCGCATTTTGTACATAACTGGTTTGTCGGGTAATTACAATAGTTGCTATCAGCAACAAAATGGATAATACGAATTGGAAAACGGTCAGACCTTTGCGAAACCAGATAGCACCCTGCGTAAACTTTAGCGTGCCCTTTAATATCCGAACAGGTTTAAGCGAGGACATATATAACGCGGGATAACTGCCCGCTACAATACCTGTGATCAGCGTGATGCTTAACAGGGAAACCCAAAATGATAGCTGTGCAAGCGGGAAGCCGAACTGTTTGCCAGTAAACTGGTTAAATGATGGCAATAACAGTAGTAATAAGATAATGGACAACACCATTGCCATAAAAGAAAACACCAGCGACTCTCCGAAAAATTGCCCTATCAAATGCCCACGGGTTGAACCGACGACCTTCCTTACCCCTACTTCCTTAGCGCGTTTTACAGAACGTGCCGTTGCCAGGTTCATGAAATTAATGCAGGCAATGATGAGTATAAAAATGGCCACCTCGCTGAATATTTTTACATATTCGATGCGGCCCGCTTGTGGCTTGCCATTCACAAAAATATTGTGCAGGTATTGATCATTATAACGCTGCAGCCCCACATGAACCTGAACTCCCTGGCTTTTATCCAGCCGCGGCTGAATGTATTGATTGATCTTTGCCTCTACCAGTTTAGTATCTGCATTATCTGGCAATTCGATATAGGTATTAAAATAATTGGAGGACCATTCCAGTTGCATCTTTTGCAGCTCAAAATTGAGCAGGAAATCAAAATGGAGGGAGCTTTGCGGCGTTAAATTTTCAAAGACGCTACTTACAATGTACGTGTATTTATTCTCGTAGCGCAAGCTTTTACCCATCGCGTTGGCCGGGCTGCCGAAGAATATTTCGGCCATTTTTCGTGATATCGCAATGCCATGCAGGTCTTTTAAAGCATTTTCGGGATTACCCTGGATGATGGGATAGCTAAACATTTTAAAGAAGTCCGTGCTGGCGCGTGCACCTTCCAGTTTTACGATCTTCTCACCTACCTGGATCGTTTCGGGGTGCCCCCAGGGAAGATCGTAACCGGTAGCATAAAACGATAGGTTTTTTATTTCAGGCACAGCATCTTTAGCATCTTCCAGAAAGAAATCATACTTGCTTTTGTATGTATAAGGCGTATTGTAATTACCATCGGTCTTCCCGTTAGCGCTGATGGTTTGATAAACCGCATATAGATTTTTCCCTTTTTGATGGAAATTATCGATCCCCTTTTCATCCTGCACCCACAGGAAAATGAACAGGCAGCAAGTCATGCCCAAAGCGAGTCCTATTACATTGATGGCAGTATGTGATTTATGACGGATCACATTGCGCCAGGCTATTTTAAAAAAGTTTTTGATCATGGCATCAATAAGTTTTAACAGTTAAATTTTTATAAGCACAGGCAGTGTTGTTGCCGAACCAAAAACCCACAAAACCTTCTTTCAATTCCGGGTCGAGCGCTTTGTAAACCATCACCGGTTTGGGCTGATGATCAACATAAATGGTGAGTGTACGCCCCTTCACCTCCGCTTTTACATGGAACCATTCCGTAGACGGTAAAGTGGCTTTCGCCTGGTACTTTTCTGCTTCATAATCCCACCAGTTAAACTCTTCCTTCTTTTCTGGCATATATTGAACCGCATTGATTGTTTTGGAAGAAGCTGGCCTGAAATAAAGGCATTCGTAATGATGAGCATCCCTTATCCGGAACGCCAGGCCAAGGTATTCCTGCCCGGTAGTGGAGGCCAGATCCATTTCGATGACGCCATCCTTGAATTTCAGATCTTTTGGATAGGCCACGGCACCAAATTTATAGTCGCCAAAATTCTTTCGGATGATAAGGGCTTTTGATCCTTTGTAGGAATCCAAACTATAACTTACGCCGCCCGAATTTGGGATGACCCATTCGGATGGATTGATCGTTTTATAATCGTGGATTTTTTGCTTTTCCTGTCCAAAGGCAGTCGTTACGAAAAGCAGTAATAAAGCAGTTAATAGTGGTTTCATCTTTTTGATTATTTGGGTGTGATAACAAGATTGGCAAAGTCGCCGGGCAGCCAATCGTTCCATAAACCGATCTTCCCATCTTTGACATCATTAAGCAGTTTTACTTTCAGGGATTCTTTTGGCGAGTGATTTACATAGACAGTGACATAACCATCTTTTATTACAATGGTGGCATGGAACCATTCTGTAGCTAATGGTACGGGGTTGACCGCATTTTCATAAGTCAGCGGATGAGCCTTTCGCAGCACATCATAATTGTAGTTGGGTATGCTTACATACTGTACTGCCCACTTCCGCCTGAGCGTATCGGTATGCCTGAAATTAAAAGGGCGAAAGTATACTGCATCATAGGTATTGGTATCGATACCATGAAAAGCTACGCCAAGGAAGCTTCTGAGGAAAACATCTTTGCCTCTTATGTCAATATCTATTGTTCCTTCCCTGAAGCGGACATCCTTAAGCCAAACGATAGTTCCCTTGGTTGATATGGCATGTCTTTGCGAATCATCCAATGCCTGTGTTTGCTGATCGGGGGTAGTTTCCAGTTTATTTTCCTTTAGTAGTTGCTGCAGATCATATTTAATACTTTGCTGGGCATTGGCAGTAAAAATGCAGCCGGATAAGAACAGGATAAACGCTAATATTTTCATGGTCGGGATTTTTTTATTCGTTAGCTTTATGATGTAAACTTAGCGAGGGTGCAGATGTAAGCCTATTCATTTTATGTTCAAGTTTTTTCAAGTTTCATCTTTTTGAAAATCAAATAGTTATGAATAGTCTAATTTGCACTACACCTTTAATCTATTTGAAAAAAACAGTGTCACGAAACGCGGCTTCATGCGTCTTTAAGTATAACTGTGTCTTAAAATTCAACCACTAAAGCATGAGTGATTCTGCTGTTATACAATTGTTATTGATCATTGAGCGGCAACTCGATTGGGGCGACGCGGCCAACTGGCAAAGCAAGGATTTTGAGAACCTGAACGAACTGATTTTCGAAAAAACAAAAATTTCGCTTAGCGCCAGCACCCTGCGCAGGGTTTGGGGGCGGGTGGAATATAACCACTATCCAAGCGGAACCACCCTGGATACCTTATCGCGCTTTGCGGGGTACGAGAGCTGGAGAAGCTTTCTGAAACAAAACATAAGAAGTATCCCGGAAACAGCAGCAACTGCGGCATCCACCCCTAACCCGCCTGTTACACGGTCTAAAATATCATGGGTGATAGGCGCTTTTCTGATTATTTGCCTGGCGGCTTTCTTTTCGTTTCATAAAAAAGAAGTGCCGGTAAAGCCTGAGAAATATTCCTTCACCAGCCGGAAGGTGACCCGGGGGATTCCGAATTCCGTAATTTTTGATTATGATGCCAAGGCGGCTTTGCCAACGGATTCGGTTTTTGTGCAGCAATCCTGGGACGAGGGAACACGTACAGCAGTTGATAAAAATCTACATCAATATACATCGGTGTATTACAGGCCTGGCGTTTACCATGCCAAACTGGTAGTTAACAACAATGTCGTGAAGGAGCATTTGCTGACCATCCCGACCACTGGCTGGCTGGGGTTGATCACTAATCAACCTATACCGGATTATGTCGATCCAAAAATATTCCTGAGCAAGGAAATGATGCAGTTACCGGCAGATGTGATCCGGGCGAAACACATTGCTTTTGAGCCTCAACCACCAGCAGTAGAGTATTATAATGTGGGCAATTTTGAGCCTGTATCACTAAAAGATTTCTCATTCGATACTGAAGTAAAGAATGATTACCACGACGGGGCGGCGGCCTGCCAGTTTATCAGTATTATATTGTTTACCGATAATGTACCGGTGATTGTGGAATTATCAGCTAAGGGCTGTGTTTCGGATCTGAGGTTACTGAATGGAAGATTCTTTGTTTCAGGTAAAAACACCGACTTGTCTAGCTTCGGGGCCGACCTGTCGCAATGGGTAAAAGTTAGCTGTCGCAGCGTGAAAGGCAAAATACAATACATGGTGAACGACAAACTGGTTTATGAATCCGAGCTGCCGTTGTATAATGAAAACATTGTGGGTATCGGCTATAACTTCCAGGGCACGGGGTCAGTTAAGGGTATCAACCTTACCAATCACGGTAAAACAGTGTTCAAGGAGTTTTAAGTTATTCCATTATCAATACCTTGTTGCCGGCTTTCCTTTTCACCCACAAAACCCCGCCGCCCTTTTCGAGCGTCGTCCAGGTATAACCCTCATCCAATGCTGTTTCCTTTAATGGTTTATCATTCAGCAATACTGCCGACGGTTTAGTTTTCAATTTAATTTCCTCTGTCCCGGTATCATCGAAAGTGCGGTAATACAGTTTTACTTTTGTAGAATCCGTATTATTAAAATCAACGCTCAGGTATTTTTTAAAGTGGCCTTTATAATCTGCCTGCTGGATAACAGAAGTGCTTGAAAGGATATGATCTTCAACCGGTGCGAATATGGGATAGGTAGCCATGGTACGCAGGTAATGTCTCACATAATCGCCATAGCCATCAGTCAGCCAGGGCTCATCGAAGGGGAAACAATTTTTGCCGTCGAAATCAACCGAGTAGGTTGCCCAATTCAGTTCGCGTACGGCATTATTGTAAAAAGAGGTATCGCCTGAAAGAGATGTGTATAATAACTCATCCGCCCCCTGCCGTGAGCAATGACTTTCGCCGGGAACGGGGTAAATAGATTGCTCTTTGGTCACGATCACACCATACTTTTTCCATCTGTCATCCCCAAATTCCGTGTGCACCCATTTGATAATATTTTTTACCTGCCCTTTCCATCCGGGGAAGTGTTGCGGATGCTCCATCATATACCTGGCACAGGTCATGGCGTTGATCTGCGTTTGACTCCATACGCTTACATCCTCAAAAAATGGCCCCCATTTATTATTTTGGATGGGATACTTTTTAAGCCAGGCGAGTATTTTATCAAAGCCGGCTTTATAAGCGGCTACGTTACCTTTTTTAAGCTGAACCAGGTCTGAGAATAATTCGAGCGTTGGTGTCAGGTTGCTGGTGTAACATGCCGAGTCAATTACTTTGCCTGTGGCATCCTGTAAATTTAAAAGAGGTGTTTTCCCGGTGTATACATTCACTTTAAACGGTAATGGTGAATGATTAACGTCGCCGGTTTTCACATTAGCGGCCAATGTGTTGGCAATTTTCACCGCCGCATCCAGGAATAAAGGGTCGTTTTTAATTTTATAGGCATGTACCAGCTCCAACCCGAACGACCCTGCCTTGTCTGCCTGCGCCACATCCTTACCATTACGCATGTCACCATCGTATATACCCGAATAGATCAGTGTATTGTACGGAAACGGAATATTGGGCCACTTGCAATTGGCAGGCGACATGCCATGAGATAAGTAATAATCCGCCAGGAAATAAATATTCGATTTTACATTTTCATCGCCCGTATAAGCATACCACAGTTTCCATGATGACATTGCCATCATAAACTGATCGCCGCCAATACCGCGCGGGTCATCCATGTTTTTATTCCAAACCTGGTGGTTCATGTAATAGGGCAAGCCATTTGGGTCACGGCGCATGTTAATCCAAAAATCCCATACAATATGCAGGCCATGATCGTAAGCTATAGCCGGGTCAGGATTGTACCAGGGCACAATATTGCCGGATTTGTCAGTTTGTATTGGGTGATAGATCAGCATTTCGCCCTGCTGGGCAAACAGGTTACTTTTTATCAATACCAACAGCAGTACAAGAACGATGGCTCTTCTCATTTTAAATTTAGTCAGGTTGAATTGGATATTTTAAAGATAAGTATTCGTGCGGTAAAGTGTTCAACTGGTGGCATAATTGTTCGCAGGCGTACGCTAATCGTACGTTTTCGATACATACCATATCTGATTCGTTTAAAGTAAATAATTGTAGTTCAACGATTTAATTTTTTGGCATTATTACCGATAGCAAGATACCGACTGAGATCATTTGTACAAGATCTTAGTTTAGTTGTCAAATAGATTAGATCTATTGAGTGCGTTCCGAGGTGAGATACGGAACGCATTTTTTTATAATCCCCTATTTGATTTGATTAATTCCTCAAGTTTAGGTTATATTTATAGCCCCCTCCCAAACCTCTAAATTATTTTTATATCTCATTATGAAAACAAAAAATGCTAAGGAGAACGCCATCAGCAGGCGGCTATTTTTAGAAAAAGCAGCAGTTATTTCGGCAGTTACCATTTTACCGCGATATGTAATGGGCTGCAGTCCGCAGAGCGACCCGATCCGACTGGGTTTTATAGGGAACGGCAAGCAGGCTATGGGATTGCAGGACTCCTTTTTAAAGACCAATGATGTAAAGATCATCGCGGCTTCGGATGTGTATGCCGGTAAAATGCAGCGTTTTGCCGCCAAGGTTGAAGGCTGTGCCATGCATGCTGATTTTCGTGACCTTTTGAAACGCAAGGATATTGACGCGGTGGTTATTGCGACACCGGATCACTGGCATTCTGTTATCGCCATTATGGCAGCCAGGGCCGGGAAAGATATTTATTGCGAAAAGCCACTTGCTTTAACGATCAAGGAAGGCCGGGCAATGGTGACCGAATCAAGAAAACATAACCGGGTATTCCAGACCGGCAGCATGCAACGCTCGTGGGACGAATTCAGGCAGGCGGTTGAGCTGGTTCGCAATGGTTATATTGGTGATATTAAGTCGGTAAGGGTTAATGTCGGCCCACCACCAATGCCTTATGACCTACCTGCCGAACCGTTACCAGAGGGCCTTAACTGGAACATGTGGCTCGGGCCAAATATCGTTACTCAAAATTACAACCATATCCTGGCACCCCAACTGACTGACGACTCCTGGGCGAATTGGCGTAAATACCAGGAATTTGGCGGTGGCGGCATGACCGACTGGGGCGCGCATATGTTTGATATTGCACAGTGGGGTTTAGATATGGACAGCAGCGGGCCGGTGAAGATCACACCGCCAGATAAAGACCATCAATTTTTGACCTACGAATATGCAAATGGCATCACTATGACGCATGAACCAACCCAGGGTGATAATTTTTGTGAATTTACCGGGACAAAGGGAACGGTTTGGGTAGCCAGGGGTAAGCTTGCAACCACGCCTGATGCTGCTTTAAAGGACAAAGTGATCGGCGCAAATGAAAAGCATGTTTATAAGAGCGAGGATCATTATAAAGATTTCTTGCAGGCTATACGCAAGCGCACCAAACCAGTAGCTGATGTAGAAATTGGGCACCGTACCGCAACTGTATGTAATTTGGGTAACATCGCTTACCGTTTAAAACGCCCTTTGCGTTGGGACCCGGTTAAAGAGGCATTTATCAATGATGATGAGGCGAATAAACTGACGGGAAGAGAAATGAAGAAAGAGTGGAGAGTGTAGGTTCTCGCCTATCCGGATTTAAGTTTTATTAAATAGCGATGGGTTTGAAACCCATCGCTATTATTTTATTTACTAAACCCAACCAACCTATGTAACGTGCCGGGGTCATAAATATGGCCTGCTTTTATTACCGTGGTCACATTGCGGATATCCCTGATATTTTTTAGCGGGTCGCCGTCAACAATGATGATATCGGCTTGTTTGCCTTCTTCGATTGAGCCGCTGTTTTTATCGACATTCATCACTTTTGCGGGGGTTATGGTTGCGGTTTGGATGGCATCAGCGGGTGTAAGTCCGGCTTCAACATAAAGTTCCAGTTCACGCGCTACGCTAAAACCGGGGAAGCCCTGATCTGTCCCCGCAACAATAGTAATACCTGCATCGTGCATTTTCTTTGTCAGATCTAACATGCTTTTAAAAATAGGCTCGAATTTTTTTGCCTGCGCGGGTTCAGAACCGGTGTTCTTTAACAGCGCCTGCAAAGGAACTGGCAGGGTATAAAATGCCGGCTCCATATTGGTAATATTATCTTTTACCGACCTAAATTGCATTTCGAAAACACCGTCGGTAGGATCGATCACCGTATGGTGCTGCTTGATAAAATCAATGGCAGCGACGCTTTGCGGATCATTAAAATCTATGGAACGATCAGCATTCCGCTTCATGATGGAATACGGATATTGGATGTGGTTCACCATATCCATACCGGAATCTACGCCGGATTTTAAAGTCATTCCCTGTGGAATATGGCCGGTAACAGTTAGGCCGACTTTGTGTGCTTCGTCACATATAGCCTTAACGATAGCGGGTTTGACCGAGCTATATATCTTTATCTGGGCGAAACCATTATCCTTATAGCGGTCTACCGCTTTTATGGCGTCCTCTTTTGTATCGGCCTGGATAATACCTAATGCATAAGGGCCCTTTCCATCAATAATCCCGGCTTTCAATATCAGCGGACCAACACCTTTGTTCTGATCGATCGCATCCTTGATCGCGTTGATGAAACTGAATTCGTTACCGCAATCGCGCACTGTGGTTACGCCTGCGGCGAGATATGCAGGCCCCCACTCCGCCTGTTCAAAGTGCGCGTGCATATCCCATAAACCGGGGAACAGCATTTTACCTTTAGCATCTATTATTTTGGCACCTGACGGGATACTTACTTCGCCGCTTTTACCTATCTTTTTGATGATACCATTTTCAATAATTACTACGGCGTCAGGTATTGCTTTCTCATTAACCACATCATAAACGGTTCCGCCTTTTATCGCGATCAATTTATCAGTGCTTGTTTTTACAGATGCTGATTTTGTGAAAACCCGCATACTGTAAGTGGCCGTTTTGCCGATCAATGTTGATAGTAAAGATTCATACGGCTCACGCATCGCCTCAAATTTGTCGAACTCTGCATCGTTGGAGATAACGCTGATGAGCTGACCATTTTTATCAGTCCAAACAAATTCGTTACCCCATATTAACCCACCGATGGTGTATCGTTCCAATACCAGGGGTTTATTTTCGAAAGTCAGCGTATCCGTGCCATCCTTTTTTATTTGTACCGATCCGGTAGGCAGGGTATTGATATTGGCCGGCTCATGATGCTTCTTCCAGTATTGTATCAGTACTTCCTGGACAATCACCGGGGCGTAACCGGCTATCGGGAAGGTAAGCGGCTTTATGTCTTTGTCTGCCACTGAGTCATCCACTTTCACATGCGCCTTGCTGCCGGTAATTGTGATCTCGTCGTTAACCGTTGCGGAACGCGCGACATTGCCTTTGATCGTCAGCATAAGTGGTTCTAATACCGGGTTAACCCTCAGTTCTGTTTTTAGCGGGACAGGTGATCCGCGATCTACAAACTTGAAAGAATCCGTATAGGTCTTTGAGTCCTTGTTATTGGTAACCTGGTAGGTTTCTTTACCTATGTGCTGCTCAAATTTGTGCAACAGAAAAGTACCGCTGGTAGGTTGAGATTGCTGCCCATACGCCTTGAAAAATATGGCTGATATTACGAAGAGAAGTAATTGCTTTTTCATAAAGTTTTGTCGAGGTGAGGTAAAAGACTAAGATAAAATATTTATAAATAGCTGTTAAATAAAAAATTGCCCACAAGGATAAATAGCGTTGAATTGTGCTGATCAGGGAGACTTTATTTTGTGGTAAGGGACAACATCCGCCCGCTCATAGCCGCGGAGGCTTAGTTACTTTTGTCGCCACAAAAGTAACCAAAAAGGCTGTCAGCGGAAATGCTTCTTTTCGGCCGAGGGCCTTTGCCCACAAAGATTCAGAACCACAGGCTGGAATATTTTTGCCGGGGTTACCCTTGCGCTTGCTGAACTTGTATGGCAAAAATTTCCTATGCCTCTTTCCGGCACGCTGGCCTTATGTTCTGAATCTTTTTTGCCGAAGCTGTTCCGCTGACGGGTTCATTTAATGTGCGCACTTACGGAAGAGAATTTTTGAATTCGGTAGATGATATAGACAGGGGTCAGTGTAATCAGTTAATCAGCTTAATCAGTGGTTCAGATATTCTGTTGACGCTGTTCCACTGAAGGGTTCCTGAGTAAAACCTGCCATGATAAGTAATTAGCAAAGTTGGGACTGATCTTTAATTCGCCTACAATTTTTCGCCGTGCTGGCTGATATCAAGGCCAATCACTTCTTCTTCTTTTGAAACACGAAGCGGGGTTATCATATCTGTGATCTTTAATAATAGCAATGAGCCGAAAAATGAGAATATAGATACTGCAACCAATGCGATGCACTGAACAAAGAACAGGTGCGTTTGGCCAAAAAATAAGCCGTTGCCTGTGGCATTGCCCGCGTTCACGTTCTGGTTGGCAAATACACCGGTAAGCACCATGCCCACCATACCACCCACACCGTGGCAAGGGAATACATCCAAAGTATCATCAATTGAAGTGCGGGTGCGCCACTCCACCACCAGGTTACTGACCACGGCTGATATAATACCAATGGCCAAAGAATGCGGCACCGATACGTAACCTGCAGCCGGCGTGATGGCCACCAAACCCACAACGGCACCAATACAGGTACCCATAGCTGATGGTTTTTTGCCGCGCAGCATATCAAAAAATATCCAGGTTAAACCTGCAGCGGCAGATGCGGTTGTGCTTGTAGCCAACGCATTCACCGCCAAATGATTCGCACCGAAAGCCGACCCTGCATTAAAACCGAACCAACCAAACCACAATAAGCCGGTGCCGATTATCACATAAGTAACACGCGCTGGTGCATGATTGGCCTCGTTGCGGCTTTTCAAATAAAGCGCTGAAGCTAAGGCCGCCCAGCCCGCCGACATGTGCACGACCGTACCACCTGCGAAATCAAGCACGCCCAGTTTTGCCAGGATGCCATCCGGATGCCAGGTAGCGTGCGCCAAGGGCGAAAAGATGAAAATAGAGAACAGGCACAGGAATACGATATAGCTATTGAAGCGGATCCGCTCGGCAAAAGCGCCGGTGATCAATGCTGGTGTTATAATGGCGAACTTTAACTGGTACATCGCGAAGAGCAACAATGGTATGGTAGGTGCAAGCGGCCAGGTGGCATTGCCCAGCATCCCTTTCATCATAAAATAGGTAGATGGATTACCAATAACGCCCCCGATGCTGTCGCCAAAAGCTAGGCTGAAACCGAATATTCCCCACATTACAGTAATGATCACCATACAGATCACGCTTTGCAGCATGGTGGATATTACGTTCTTTTTGTTCACCATACCGCCATAAAAAAAGGCAAGGCCGGGTGTCATGATCAAAACCAGCGCAGTCGACATCAGCATCCAGGCAATATCCCCGGTATTGAACTTTGGATTGCCGGAATTGTGAAATTCAACCGATGGGAAAATAAAAGTCAAGATCAGGATGACCAGGATGAGGCCGAATGGGAAATAGCGTTTCATGAATTTAGCAAAAATTGGTTTATTTCGGATGCGCAAATTACCGTTTTCCTAAAAAATGAAAGAATAGTTTTAAACTATTTAATAAATTCCATTTTTTATTGCCAATTACATAAAATTTAATAAAAAATTCGGGAAAATCCCCAATAGTATTAAGAATAATGCAATTATTGCTGAAACAACGAGCAGGAACGGTGAAGACGGAGGAAAATCCGCCGCTTTTTCGGGCTTTCGCAAAAATAAATTGAGGGGAATCCGGATATAATAGAATAATGATACCACCGTGGTAAGGGCGCCGGTTATCATCAACAACAAAAGCCATATATCGTGATTTTGCTGATACAAGGAGTAAACCGAGGAGAATACCAACAGTTTACCATTAAACCCGGCAGTTATCGGCAAGCCGGTTAAAGAGATCAGGATGATCACAAAACAGACACCCGCCACCGGGTATTTGAGGCCGAGGCCTTTGTAGGAATTCATGTCCTCCGCGTTGGCCGTGTTGACAAAATAGCTGGCCAGCATGAGTGCGCCGATATTGGCAAGGGCATAAGCAAAAAGGTAGAATGTGAGCGGTGGTAATGTGGCTACATTTCCTGAATTATTGAAAACGACAACGCTCATCAGAGCGAATCCGGTATGCCCTATGCTGGAATAGGCCAGCATTCGTTTGATATTGTTTTGGAGTGTTGCCGCAAAGTTACCCGCAATCATTGTAATAATTCCGATCACGGATAAGAAGAGGCCAATATCAAACGGGATCCTTTTGGGATAATAAATGATCGGCGCTAAAAAATTAATGACCAAGCCGAAAGCGGCGATCTTGGAAACTGTAGATAAAAACGCAGTGACTGGTGTAGGCGCCCCCTGGTAAATATCGGGCACCCAAAAGTGCATGGGTATAAATGACAGCTTAAATCCTATGCCTGCAAAAAACAACACCATCGCGAAGGAAACGGCTATGGGGTTAGCGGATAATAATCCCGGCAGCAGGTTGCCGGTAAATAAATTTAACGTCCCCCCAAAACCATAGAGCAGCGAGATACCATATAACATAATGGCGGAAGAGGCGGCGCCGAAAAGCACATATTTTAACCCGGCTTCGCTGCTGAAACTATTTTCCGAGCGGTAAGCTACCATAAGGTATGAGGCGATAGAAACCATTTCGATAGCTAAATAGATGGACAACAGGTTAGACGCCATCACCATGATATGCAATCCGAATACGGCGGCGATGGTGATGGAATAGAGGTCGGATAAGCCTTTGCGGTGTGAGCTCAGCTCGTCATCCCATTCAAAATATAATAAAAGGATAAATGATAAAACATCAATTATCAGCTTAAACACCAGTGATGTTTGCCTGAGCAGCAGCATTTCGCTGAAAAACAAATGTGGCCCGCCAGTGATTATCAAGTGTAATTGCTCCAGGTCTTTAAATATTACCAACACCATACCCGCGCAGGCGGCTATGCGGCACATCCAGGAGGAGGTTTTGCCAAACAAAAGATCTGTTACCAATACCACCACAAACAGTGCAGACAGGTAAATCTCGGGCATGAAATAAGTAATGCCATCGAAAACTTGGTCTAACCGGCCGGGTAAAAATGGTAACAGATCGTTCATGTTTGCTATTGTACTATTACTGTTTGGTTTTTGGGGTATTTCACCAGGTATTTTAATTCTACTTTTTTATCGTCCTGTGGTTTTAAAGCAAAATTCCACAACACTTTACCGGTAAGTTTATCCAATGCCCCACCAGATATTTCCTGTGTTTCCACATCAATGGATGAGTTTTGTGAAACGGGAACCTGGTCTTCCACCAGCAAATTTACAGGCTGATTTTTGCGGTTTTTTATTTCTATCTGCCAGTCTTTGGTTTCTTTTTTGTTCGAACCAAGACTTTGCCTTTCGGTCAGATCCTTTAGCGAAGTGCGGGTTACTACGATATTTTTGTCGGCACCTAAAGAAAGGCTTAAGGTGTCTGTAGTGGCATTGGTATTGATCAAAGATTTACCGATAAAGGTGCCTTCAAAAAACAGGTTAGCTTCGCCAGACAGGAAATTGTATTTATTCCAGTCGGTCAACTTCGCGGTTAAAAACACGTCGGTGCTGAGCTTGGGTGCGACCGCGTATTGATAGCTTGCATCTAAGTTTAGTTGTTTGATCTCAACGGTGTATTGCTTTCCGTCGCTTGGTACAGAATATGGATTATCGATATTGAATTCGATGTTGGTTTGATTCTCGACTTGGTTTACACCGATGGGAATGGTCACTGCATCGTACAATTTGACTTTCTGCTTATCTGTACTTCTGTATTCTGAATCCGAGTTTGAACTTGAGGTATACCCTGTTACCACTACCTCATTTAAAGCACTGTTATTTATGGCGAGTACTACATTCATTGGTGCCCCTGTTACGGGAACTTCCTGGGGTGCATAGCCGATGTAAGAGATTTGCAGGGTTTGGGCATTGGGAGGTATTTGAAGGGAAAAATTGCCGTTTACATCAGTTACTGTGCCGATGGAAGTTCCCTTTATTCTCACCGTGGCCCCAATTACAGGCTGGCGGTCATCGCTGCCTATTACCCTGCCTTTTGCATTGGTTATCTGCCCATCCAGCGGGTTATAATACATGCCAAAGTTTAAAAAATATGGCTTTAGCTCAGGCTTGTTGCCGCTTACGGTGGGGTTGCCAGTGGATAGGGTCAGTTTGATATTTTTCCATTCCTCGCCGCTTTGCTGTGACACGTTGGCTTTGTAGGATATGCTGATGGGGCTGTTGACATTTTTTGCGCGGATATCATAAGTTGGGAACCAGCTTGCATTGTGTACCACATACTTTAAAGTGAATTCGGATTGCAAATTGCTTTTTGAGGAAATGGTTACCAGGACATTGCTTGTGGCAGTGCTGCTGCCCTTCATGATATCGGCGATCTGGAGGTTGTATTTTTGCAGCTCGATATTTAACAGTTCGATCTCATCATTAACGGCTTGTTGCTTTTTCTTCAGGTCGGTTAATCGTTCGGTTTGAAAATCGAGGGCCTGTTTTAGTTTGATCACATCCAGGCTGGCGTTTTGACCGGTAATTACCTGGTTTTTGGTCAGCATGGCTGCTTCCTGGTCATAAATGGATAGGAAACTGCTTTTGAGCGCGATCTTATCCCGTAGGGCTTTTTGCTGGGCCCGAAGATCTTCTACATGTTTAAGCTTTACCTGTTCGTTGAGGTAATTCATTTCGTGCTTAACAGAAAGGATGGTAAACTCGCCGGCAGCGTGCACCTGGATGCTTTGCACATCAACACCCGGAGAAATTTCCCCGAACACTAATGTTGACGTACCTGCATTTACATTTACCATTGCTGTGCGTGTTACCTGTGCCCCGTTTAGAAACACAATAACCTTTTGAACTTTTGACGCGATCTTCTGATCGTCTGCTTTTGCTGCTGCTGTTATAAAAAAAATAGTTACAGCCATTAATAGTTTTCTAAACATGGTCTTAGGATTTAAGTAATACAATCGGTGATTAATCCCCGTATTGCCGGGGCGTTTTAATCAGGATGCGATACTTAGTAGTTTTCCATAAAGACCTGCTCAAAAATTATTTTAATTATCTAACTCCTATAAAATGCATCAATGCCAGAACCGAATCGTTGATCTTATCGAAAACTAACGAGGGCATGATGCCTAATGCCAATGTCAATATCACCAAGGGTACCAGGGCTATCGTTTCCCTTGGGTTCAGGTCGACCAATGCGGTTTTCCATACCTCGCCGCCTTTTAGTGATAGTGAGCCGAAAAACATACGCTGCAATGTCCACAGGAAATAGGCCGCGCTGAGGAGGATACCTACCGAGCCGCAAACTGCCATCCAGTAAGGCAAAGCGCCATTTGCTGTTGGTGATTCGAACGCGCCAACCAGCGAGAATGCCTCACCGATGAATGCTGAGAAACCGGGTAAGCCTAACGATGCAAAAAATGCGATCATGACGAAAGTGGTGTATTTCGGCATGAGGGTTCCTAATCCACGGAAATTGTAAATATCACGGTCGTGCACGCGGTTGTAGATCACCCCTGCCAGGAAGAACAGCATGGTGGATAAGAAACCGTGACTGACCATCTGCATTACCGCGCCGCTTAGGCCTTCGGCGGTTTGTGAGGCAATGCCTAACAGCACAAAGCCCATGTGCGATACGGATGAATAGGCGATCATACGTTTAAGGTCGCGCTGAGCCAATGCGTTCAGGGCGCCGTAAATGATAGAGATCACGCCTAATAATCCAAGCCAGAAAGCGCCAGATACCGCGACTTCGGGGAAGATGCCGAGGCAAATACGGATGATCCCATAGCCGCCTATTTTTAATAGAATACCTGCCAGGATAATCGAAACCGGTGTCGGTGCTTCTACGTGGGCGTCTGGCAGCCAGGTGTGCAGGGGTACTATCGGTACTTTGATGGCAAAGGCGATGAACAAGACAACAAAGCCAACGGTTCGTGCGGGCATGCCCAATAATGTTTTATGGCCCAATACAGCGAATACTGAATTAGTATCGTAGTTGGCCGGGTTCATCATCTGGATGATGTTGAAGGTGTGGTTTCCTGTGGCGGGGTCTTTGACAGAGAGGTACAGACCGATCATCACCAGCAGCATAAATACTGAACCGAATAGGGTATACAGGAAAAATTTGATAGCCGCATATTCGCGCCTTGCTCCGCCCCACATACCGATGAGGAAGTAAAGGGGCAACAACATCAATTCATAAAAGATATAAAACAGGAAGAAATCCAGTGCACAGAATACGCCGATGACTGCCATATTTAACAGCAGGAACAAGCTGAAGAAACCTTTCAAATTACTTTTGATCTCCCATGAGGCTAAGGCGGCGATGACCATGACTACTGAGGTCATTAACACTAACGTAATTGAAATGCCATCGATCCCTACAAAATAATCGATCTGCATTTTGCCCATGCTGCCGAGGTTGAGGTTGATCCAGGGCAACTTCTGCATAAACTGGAACTGAGCCTCATTGTTAACTCCAGCGAAGCCTGCCCCTGTTTTAAAATTCAGGTACATCCAAATGCTGATGCCCAACTGTACCAGGGTAGCCAGCAGCGTAATGTACTTAAAACTTGCACGCAAAGATGATGGCAGCACGAGAATGAGCAGGCCAAACAGCAAAGGTGTAAATATGAGCAGGGTTAGTATATTCATCAGGTTCAGATCAATATTTTTAAAATAAACAGTGCCAGTATTATCGCCAGCATGCTGAACAGGTAATACTGTATTTTGCCGCTTTGAAAGCTGCGGGCGAAATTACCGATAGTCAATACCACATTGGCCAGTAAATATAATAATCCATCGATGATGTATTTATCAGTCCACCTGGCTATTACAGACAGGCCGATACCGACCCGCTGCAGCAAATGTATAAAACCATCTATAATATTACGGTCGAACCACCGGGCTGCTTTGCTTAGGGACAAGATGGGCGCAACGATAAACCTGTTGTAAAACGCATCGATATACCATTCGTGGTAGGAGAACTTGAAAAGCAGGCCGGTTTCGGGGAAGGGCAATGCTTTCCGCCTTACGTAAGCAGCATAGGCCCAGTAAATAACAAAGAAGCTTAGCAGATTAACACCCAACGGAATAATGGTGTGGTAGATATTCACCCTGTCGAGCCCGGTGATGTGGGTAAAGCCATTGAGTAGCCAGGCATGTTCGTATAAAACAGGGTTGAGCGAGAACAACGGAAACAGGCAGCAAATTGCCAAAAACATTAACGGGACACGGTATTGCCAGCCGCCATCGCTGATGTGCAGCTTGATGTGTGGATTGAATTCCATCAGCTTAAATTCGCCAAAAAATACCTTGACCACTAAGCGGGTAATATAAAAAGCGGTAAGCCAGCTGGTCAACAATGCCCCAATGGGTATCAGCTTAAATATCCAATTTTTACCTTCCGACCATTCAAAGGCTTGTATCAGGATGCCATCCTTGGAGAGATAGCCTGAGGTGAAAGGTATCCCCACCAAAGCCAAACCGGCTATTAGACAAGCGATAAAGGTGAGCGGCATTTTTCTGCGCAAACCACCCATGTAGAGGATGTTTTGCGGATCGATATCGAGCTCGTATTCATCCTTGATATGCTGCATCTCGTGGATGACGATACCTGCTACCAGGAACAGCAGGCATTTGAAGAAGGCGTGCGTAACCAAATGAAACAGCGAAGATGCGTAGGCACCGATGCCCATCGCCATGATCATGAAGCCTAACTGGGATATGGTGGAATAAGCGAGGATGCGTTTCAGGTCGTTTTGGGTGAGGGCGATGGTAGCGGCCATGAAGGCGGTGAAGCAGCCTATGACGGCAAGTATGGTCAACTCTGTTTCGGAGAACATCGGGTAAACCCTGCCCAATAAAAATACGCCTGCAGCTACCATGGTTGCTGCGTGGATCAATGCGGAAACCGAGGTGGGGCCTTCCATCGCGTCGGGCAGCCAGGTGTGCAGCGGGAATTGGGCCGATTTGGCAGCTACAGCTAAAAATATCCCGGTGCAGGCGATGTATTGCCATAATGCCGACACATGCTCAGCGGATTGGATGGCGCCATTTTGGCCGAATAACAGTTCGATATCAAAAGTGCGGTATTGGGTAAACAGGATAGCAATGGCGGTTAGCAGGCCGATATCCCCTATCCTGTTGATGATAAATGCTTTTTTGTTGGCTAATACGGCTTTGGGGCGTGTGTACCAAAAACCGATGAGCAGGTAGGACGAGAAACCGACCAGTTCCCAAAATATATAGAATGCAATCAAATTATCTGCCACTACCAGCGCCAGCATGCTGAAACAGAAAAAGCTGAGGTAGGTGAAGTAACGCTTATAATGCTCATCGCCCTTCATGTAATGGGTGGAATAGATATGTACCGGCAGCGCGATGAGCGATACCAGCAGCAGCATGAGGGCCGACAGGTTATTCAGCAATATGCCGGTGTACAATTTGGTATTCCCGATGGTGAACCACAAAAACTGCTGATGCACTACGGAGTAATGGTTCCATATTTTTGCGAATACGATGGCTGAGAAAATGCAGCTCAACAATATGACGAGCGTAGATAGCGCTCCTGCCAGCTTATTACTCTTACCGGGCAGGCAAATATTAACCACAAAAGCAAGCAATGGCAATAGCACCGCGCCAAGGGCGAGCCAGATGGTTAGGGGCGCTATGTTTTGCAGGTGGTTCAAATTATTTTGTCGTTATTTCAACTGTGTTTCCCAATGGGGATGAGGCGTCCAGATTAAATCTGACATGAGTAATTTTGTTAGCAGGGATGTCATATAGCCTGTCTATTACGTCCTTACGAAAACCCTGTATCAGTTTGCCATTTATAAAATAGCTAAAATGCGCATCCTTATTTTGATGTGCATTTAAATAATCGATATATGCCTTCGAGAATGCGCCTAATTTTTTCTGATAGGCTGTGATCCTGGCCATATCTGTAGTTATATAAATTACGTTCCTTTCGCGATGGGTTGCACCCCGCACGATGGTGGTTTTAAGAATGGCGAAAGGGTCCAGGTTATTAACTACTTGCTTTGAGTCGGCGTCTTTTATTAATTTCTCGTCGATGAAGTAGGCGGGATTATTGTATTTGGTGTTATTTGCCTCCCACTTGGTTTTTTGTATTTCTTCCGGCTTTTTTGAGGGGTTTTCCTGGGCAAGAACGTTATTCCTGATGACAAAAGATGTGAGCAGGAATAAGACGGCGTAACGGCTGGATCGAATATAGCTTTTACAGGCCGGCCCACCATGCTTCGAGGGCCTCAGCATGACAGCCATTATTTTATTGCCTAAGTGCGTCTTCATCTTAGTTCAAATTCCTCTTTTTAAATCCGTTTGTCAACATATTTATTCTGCTTGTTGGTGACAACACCAACAAGGGCACGGGTGGCAAGGAGGGGGTTCGTCGCGTGGTTAACCCCTACCTTCCCTTCCCCAAGGAAGGAATCGCATAGCCCAATGCCTTTTTCAATCTCCCGAACACCTATGGTGACAACACCAACAAGGGCACGGGAGACGCCCCGATGTATCGGGGCGTCTCTACATATTTTTTTAATCTTTTAACCCGTCGATCTTACCGGGGTCGATGGTTTTATATTTTTTGTATACGTTTAAAATAATGGCCAGGGCCACGGCTGTTGTAGCGGCTGCCAGCACGATGGCAAACAGGGCGAATAGTTGTCCGCCATTATTCACACGATCGTATTTGCCGAAGGCGACCAGGTTCAGGATGGCGGCGTTGAGCATCATCTCGATACCGATGAGGACCTGTATGGCGTTGCGTTTGGTCAGGATGATAAATAGTCCCGTGCAGAACAGGCCAGCACTTACGACCAGGAAATCCGTGAGTGATATCATAGCGTGCGCTCCTTCCTGGATAAATGTGCCGCGCCTACCAGGGCCATCATCAATAAAATGGATATGGCCTCGAAAGGCAACAGGTAGGTACTCATCAAATTGATGCCGATATTATTTACCATGACCGAACCCGGATTAACAGCCTGCTTGCGCTCGACCGCTTTTTTGATCCATATCAGATTGTCAGCGTCCAGCTTAATAATCATATTTAGCATCACGATAAAGAACAATACCGCCAGCAGCAATGCTGGTAATTTACTGATACTGATAAACCGGTTATTTTGTTGCTGTAGATTGGCCAATGTTTCTTTACCTGACAGCATAAATGCGAAAAGGATCAGCACCAATATCCCACCAACATAAACCACGATCTGTGTGATGGCGATGAAATCGGCCAGGGCGAGCACATACAATCCGGCCAGGGCCAAAAGGGTCACGAAAAACATGAATACGGAGCGTACCAGGTTTTTGCTGGCAGCTACAAATACCGCAGATGCTAACGCGATAAAACCCATCAGGTAGAATAAGATCTGTGCCATCGTCATTCGCCGCCCTCCTTTTTTTGCATGGCAGCCAGTTTGGCGGCCTGCCGCTCGGCATTTTGCTTTTCGATCAGCTTGCGCTTTTCGTCGGCTTCTTCGGGTGTCATGTCCGAAAACTCGTAGGTGAGATCTTTCAGCTCGAATACGCTTTTATCGTATTGGTTGGTCATGATGATGCATTCGGTAGGGCAAACAATGGTGCACAGGCCGCAGTACATGCATTTGGCCATGTCGATATCGAACTTAGCGGCGTAAAGGCGTTTGGTGGTACCGTCGGATGTTTGGCCGATAGCTTCGGTGGCTTTGATGGCTTCGATGTCGATACAGTCGACCGGGCAAATTTTGGCGCAGAGGTCGCACACGATGCAATCATCCATTTCCACTTCCAGTTGGTAGCGGCCCACTTCGGGGACCGGCAACTCCTGTTTAGGGTACTGGATGGTATTGGTGCCTTCCAACTGTTTGAAATAGTTATCGTTGCTAACGGAAATGATCCGGCGCTTAGCATTTGACGCAAAAAGGTGCCGGAAGGTGATGATGAGTCCCTTCCATGCTGTAGTTAATCCTTTTCCTGCGTTATTTAACATTGATTACACTGATTTTTGTTTTGATTTCACCGATTATTGTCTGAACTGTGATTTTTATGATTAAAGGATTGCATGATTTTTTTCTGTTTGATATTCCCATTCAATAATTCAGTCATTCACTAATTCACTCACTACATTATCCACAGCCTCCATATTCCTGATATAAGCATACATATAAATGCCAGGGGGGTTAGTACCTTCCAGCAGAGGTTCATTAGTTGATCTACCCTTAGCCGGGGGAGGGTCCACCTGATCCACATTTGTATGCCTACCAATAATAATACTTTTAATACTGTCCATACGATGCCCCAAATGGTACCGGTTGTCCAGTTGGCTAAATGGACAGAGCCGATGTTTGGCAATGGCGTGTTCCAGGCGCCTAAAAACAGAATGACTGCTACCATCGATACCAGGAACATCATCGAATATTCGGCCAAAAATACGAAAGCGAAACGCATGCCGGTAAATTCGGTATGGAAACCGGCTACCAGCTCTGATTCTGCTTCGGGGATGTCAAAGGGGGCACGGTTGCTTTCGGCCAACGATGCAATAAAATAGATCACAAAAGCGATGATCAGATGCGGTGCCCGGAAAATATTCCATGAGAGGATGCCGCCGGCGTATGATACGTCCCATATCCCTAAAAACTTTGTGCTCTCCGAAGACAGTATCCCTTGTTGTGCCGATATGGTTTGCAGGTTGAGCGTTTGCGCGATCATGACTACGGAAATGATGGCGAAGCCGGCGGGTATCTCGTAGGAGATGATCTGCGCTGCCGAGCGCATGGCGCCTAATATGGAATATTTATTATTCGATCCCCAGCCTGCCATCAGGATGCCTAATGTTTCTATCGACAGGATAGCAAAGATGTAATACAGGCCCAAATTGAGATTCGACGGTGCAATGCCCGGCGCCCAGGGTATGGCTGCAAAGCCCATGTATACCGCGATGAAAATAATCGCCGGAGCAAGCATGAATAACAGCTTATCTGCCGCTGAAGGGATTATTAATTCCTTGATAAGCAGCTTTAACATATCTGCTACGGTTTGTAGTAAACCGAATTTACCGGTTTCTGTAGGGCCGAGGCGATCTTGTATGAAAGCGGAAACTTTACGTTCGGCGTAAACACCGAAAAGTGCAAAAAGGCCTGAAAAAGCAAAAAGGCCGATAGCAACAATAAAGTATTTAAGGTAAAAGTCCAATGCGTTTTGCTTTAACTGCAAACTTAATAAATGAACGCTAATATTTAGCGGGTTGGGGGGATTAAGTTTGGATGTCGTGGTAGTAAGGCTGTTCTACGATGCTTACTAATGAAATTCCGGTTGATGCAATAATCCGTCCGCTCAGTTGCCGCGGGGGCTGTTACTTTGAAGCATCAAAGTAACCAAAATGCTTGTCAGCGGAAATGCTTCTTTTCGGCCGAGGGCCTTTGCCCGCTAAAGATTCAGAACCACAGGCTGGAATATTTTTGCCGGGTGACCTTAGCGCGGGGTGAACTTGTATGGCAAAAATTTCCTATGCCTTTTTCCAGCGCACTGGCCGGCTGTTCTGAATCTTTTTTGCCGAAGCTGTTCCGCTGACGGGTTCACCTAGTGTGCACTCCATGGGAATTAAGACATTTTTGAATTGTGCGGGTGATATTAATAATTATTCACTAAGGTCGGGAAATATTTTTGGATAAGTACTGACAGTGTTTTGTCAGAACATTAATAGTTAAATTATTTAACTATTGTTACTGTTTCAAAGTGTTTCACTTTTTTGGTGAAACAGTGAAACAACAGGATTTTTTAGAATTATATAACTGGCATACAGTTAATTAATTTACAATTCTGCTTGTTTCGGGGTGTTTCAGGTGAAACAGTATTCGAGTAGTTTTTCGGACTTAAAACTGGCGATCGTAGAAATGGCTATTTCAGCGGGATGAATTCTGATTTTACGGGTTCCGAAAAAAAGATGGAGGCGTGGTGATCGAAATCGGGGGTATCGTCGCTGGTGGTGAAAAACTGGCGGGTACCGTTTTGGGTGAGCCGGGTTTCCATTTCGGGGTGACGGTGAAGGTAGTCGGCTAAACTTTTTGCTACGATATCGCCCTGGGCAATTACCCGGACGTCTTCGGGCAGATAGGCTTTGATCTTGTCCTGCAGCAAAGGGTAATGGGTACAGGCCAGTAAAATGGTATCGATATTTGATGATTGGGCCAGGATCTGATCGAGGTAGGAGGCTACGAAATAGTCGGCGCCGGGTTTATCGGATTCGCCGTTCTCGATCAGCGGCACCCACAGCGGACAGGCCTGCTGGTATACTTTTACATTGGGGAAAAAGTTGTTGATCTCGATGAAATAAGAGCCCGACTGCACGGTGCCCTTGGTACCCAGCACGCCGATCTCCTTTGTAGTGGTGTAGTTGCCGATTACCTCGGCAGTAGGCCTGATCACGCCAAGAACACGTTTGGCGGGGTCTTCTTTTTTGAGGTCCTGCTGCTGGATGGTGCGGAGCGCTTTGGCGGAGGCGGTATTGCAGGCCAGTATCACCAGCGGGCAACCCATCCCGAAAAGCAATTGTACACACTCCCAGGTATATTGGTGGATGGTGTTAAAAGAGCGGTTACCGTAAGGGGCACGTGCATTATCTCCTAAATAGATGTAGTCGTATCCGGGCAACTGATCGGCAATGGAACGGAAAACGGTGAGGCCGCCGTAACCGGAATCAAAAATACCTATAGGTTGATTTTTTAACACGCGGTAAAAATAAAAAAAGCGCCCGCAATAGCCGACGCTTTTTAAAATGGTTTGAAACTATTTTTTATTTGAGACCTAACTTAGCTTTTGCATCAGCTAAAAGGTCATCACCCGGAGGCGATACGATCAAGTCGGTTTGTGTTGTATTAATGACGTATGCGTAACCCTTTTCTTTTGCGATCTGGGTTATAGCCGCACGGGCCTTGTCAAATAAAGGTTTCGAAAGCTCATTGGTCTTGTTTTCAACCTGCTGCCTTGCATTGTTCTGGTAGTCGGTCATACGTTTTTGCATGTCGGTCAGTTCAGCTTCTTTGGACGTGCGTATAGCATCAGACATTGTTGATCTTTGTGCTTCATAAGCTTTTCCTTTCGCCTGATATTCGTTATTCATGGTAGTCAGTTGATCAAGGAATTGTTTATTGTATGCTTCGAGCTGCGTTCTTACCGTCTTGGTTTCGGGCATTAGCCCCACCAACTGATCAAAGTTAATATACCCGATCTTAACTTGTGCTTTAGCCATATTCGCTGCGAATACGATACATACTGCAACTAAAGCAACCTTTAATATCTTTTTCATTTTTGTTCCCGATTAGTGATTTAAATTCAAATTAATATACATCGATTAAGTAATAACGCATAATGTTAAACATTATGCAAATAAAAAAGCGACCCCGTATTTGGTCGCTAAATTAAATATTATGTAATAACCGGTTTATTTTAAACCCATTTTTGTTTTTACGTCAGCCAACAGGTCATCACCCGGAGGGGAAACGATCAGGTCGGTTTGAGAGGCGTTGATCACATAAGTATAGCCTTTATCTTTTGCTACCTGTGAAATTATACCACGGGCTTTGTCAAACAATGGCTTTGAAAGCTCATTGGTTTTAGTGCTTACTTTTTGCTGTGCATCAGTTTGGAACGCCTGTATGCGTTTTTGCAGATCCTGCAATTCGCTTTCCTTGGCTGTGCGTATGGCATCGGTCATAGTTGCCCTTTGAGCCTCATAGGCCTGCGCCTTTTGCTGGTACTCACCTGTCATGGATGTATACTGGTCCTGGAACTGTTTGTTATACGTTTCAAGCTGCGTCCTTACCGATTTGGTTTCGGGCATTAGTTCTATCAATTGATCGAAATTGATATAAGCGATTTTGGTCTGTGCTTTAGCAAAGTTTCCCATCGATATGATACATACCGCAACCAAAGCCACTTTCAATAGTTTTTTCATTTTGTCCTGTCCTGTGTGTTTAATAATAGTTTATTTAAATTTTTAAGTTTCCTATTTAGCAAATACTCCTGGTTTCAATCCAAGCTTAGTAATTACGTCCGCGCTTTTGTCATAACGCGGGTTAGCATATAACATGATCACTTCGCTGTTCTTATCAAAGATCATGTCGAGGTTATCGCTTTCGGCAACTGCCTGGATAGCTTTGGTCAAACGCTCCTGTATAGGCTTGATCAACGAGCTGCTCCTTTTTGCCAGTTCGCCGTCGGGCCCGAACTTTTGACGCTGAAAATCTTTAACGGCCTTTTCCTTGTCAGCAATTTCGGCTTGCCTCCGTTTTTTCATATCGGCCGTCATCAGTACCTGGTCGGCTTCGAATGATTTATATAACCGGTCAATTTCCTGTGAGCGGGCATCCACTTCTTTCTGCCATTGATCAGATAATGCTGTCAGTTGCTTTTGTACCGCTGAATATTCCGGCATATGTTTTAATATGTAATCGGAATCTACAAAAGCAAAGCGTTGCGCAAATGCACTTGTAAAGGCAGTGAACGTTAAAAACAACAACAAAATTGTCTTCTTCAATTGTAATTTTTTTAAAAGCCGCGTAAAGTTAGCATTGTATCTGAAACCTATGCAAATTAATTAAACCCGCCGTTCAAACTCTGTGAGATTGAAAAGTGGAATTGCCCTTTGTTGGCATCAGGGATACCTGGGATCTTATCAAACCCATAACCATAATCCAGACCAAGCAAACCAAAAATAGGTAAAAATATGCGTGCTCCAATACCTACCGAACGCCTTACGTTAAAAGGATTAAACTCGCTGAATTTATCCCAAACATTGCCACCTTCAGCAAAAGCCAGCAAGAATATGGTGGCTGATTGCCCCTGGATGACAGGATGACGCATTTCAAAAGTAAACTTGTCGTAGATCGGGCTGCCCGGGTTATTGTCTACGGTATAATTTTTCCCTTCAGGAATGAGTGAGAAATTTTGATATCCACGTAAACCTACGATATCGCTACCCTGTAAAAACTGGTAACTCTGCATACCGTCGCCACCCAGTTTAAACCTTTCAAATGGTGATGGTGGAACGAATGAATTGTATTCGCCCAAAAATCCAAACCTCACCTGCGACATCAGCACCAGCTTGCCATAAACCTTCTGGAACCATTGCGCATCAAACTTAACCTTATAATATTCCACAAAATGGTACAGCTGCTCCTGCGTAGGCGGCAATTTGTAATCAATATTATTAAATAAAGAATAAGGCGGAGTTCCCTGCAGGGTAAGCCTTATGTTCGATCCCTCAGTTGGGAATATCGGGGCATTTAACGAGCTACGGCTAAGCTCCTGGGTCAACTTAATATTGTATGATGTACCGTTGGTAAATATATACCCCGGATAATTATCCAAATTGTAGTGGTCGAAGTTTAAGGAGTAATTTAACTGGAAATAGTCATCAGGCCAGTGAAGCTTCTTACCTAAAGTTATACCGACACCATTGATCCGTAAGTTGTTGTAGTTTGGGCTCGTTTTGGCATAATATTGCCCGGTTGAGCTTAATTGTGTATAAGCTGATACCGCAAAATAAATAGGTTTTTTACCACCAAGCCATGGCTCAGAGAAAGTGAAGGAGAAGTTCTGATAAGTTCTTCCGCTCGATTGGCCTCTTAAGCTTAGCTTTTGTCCGTCCCCTTTCGGTAATGGTTTGTAATCCTTCAGGTGGAAAATATTTTTGATGGAGAAGTTGTTAAACGTTAAGCCCAGAGTACCTACGATCTGACCGCCACCGAAACCTCCGGAGAGTTCGATCTGGTCGGATGGTTTTTCAACTACGTTGTATACAATGTCAACCGTTCCGTCGCTTGGATTGATGTTGGTTGGTTTTGGCTCCGTTTTCTGTTCGTCAAAATTACCCAACTGCGATATTTCACGCGTACTGCGGATCAAAAGGTCCTTGTTAAATTTCTGCCCCGGCTTGGTCCTGATCTCACGCATTACCACCTTGTCATTGGTTACATCGTTACCTTTCAGGATAACGCGGTTGATGGTATATTGCGGGCCTTCGTATATCCTTATATCCAGGTCAACAGTATCGTTATATATCCGGGTTTGAACAGCATCGGCGCTGTAAGTTAAATAACCACCATCCAGGTAAAGGGTTGATACGTCATCATTATTTGGCGTAGGGCCCGATAATCTTTTATTCAATTCCTCTTCGCTGAAAACATCTCCCTTTTTTACACGTAGCAGCTTATTTAAAAGAGATGCAGGGTAACGTGCATTGCCTGACCAGGTAACATTACCAAAATAATATTTACGACCTTCGAAAACCTTGATCTTAACATTGACTGTTTTATCGTCATGTTTCCAAACCGAATCGCTCACAATTTCAGCGTCACGGTAGCCCTTATCCTGCATTTTGTCTATAAGGTTCTGCTTATCTTCCGTGTATTTGTCATTCAGGAACTTACGCGATCCAAAGATGTTGTACCACCTGCGTTTCCTGGTTTTTGAAAGAAATTTCCTTAGCTTTTTCTCTGAAAAGGCCTTATTGCCCTCAAATGTCACATCATTGATCTTGACCTTTTCCTTTTTATCAACGGCCACATCCAGTATCACGCTGTTGGCGTCTCCCGGATCTTTACGTTGTTTGATATCAACGGTAGTATTCAAAAAGCCTTTTTCGTTAAAATGCTTTTTAATGATCGCTGTAGTTGTACTTAATAAGTTCTCGTTTACAATCTTTGAATTCTTGTCACTCAATTTCTTTTGCAGGTCCTCAATCTCACCCTTGCGGATACCTGTAATGTGCAATCTCGATAAACGCGGGCGTTCCACAACTGCAATTTCGAGGTAGATGGTATCCAGGTTGATCTTTGTTATATTCAGCTGCACATCGTCAAAAAGCCCCTGATCGAACATCCTTTTTATTACCGCAGCGTTTTGCTCGCCGGGAAGGTTAATACGATCGCCCTTATTCAATTTAGATATAGTGATCAATACTTCCTTGTCCAGGTATTTGGTACCGCTCACACTAACCCCGCCTATAATATAATCCTTGGGGTTCAGATAACTCAGGCTATCGGCAGGTATTGACTTCGACAGATAAGACCTTTGTTGAGAAACCTGGGCCAGGGCAGCAGCACTTATCACGGAGAAAAGAATAGTAAAAAGAAATTTATTCATTCGAATATTTTAGTGGGCTAAAAATAATTTATACAGTTGTTAAAAAGTGTTAAAAGTAAAAATTTAGTTGAGTTGCTCGCTGGTCATACCAAAACGGCGTTCCCTTTTTTGGTAATCAATTATGGCCTCAAACAGGTCTTCCCGCCTGAAATCGGGCCAAAGCTTTGATGTGAAATACAATTCAGCGTAGGCAATTTGCCACAGTAAATAATTACTTATCCGGTACTCGCCGCTGGTCCTGATCATCAACTCAGGATTGGGCATGCCGCTTGTATATAAATTATTTTCAAACGTATCTTCATTAATATCATCAAGAGTTAATTCACCTTTAAGCACCTTAGCAGCTATGTTTTTTGTCGCCTGCAAAATCTCGCGGCGCGAACTGTAGCTTAATGCCAGGGTAAGCACAATGCCCGTATTACCAGAGGTCCTGTTGATTGCGCTGGTAAGTTCGCGATAACATTTCTCGGGCAACATGTGCAGATCACCTATCGCATTCAGGCGAACGTTGTTTTTCATGAAGTTATTGATCTCTTTATGAATAGTGCTGATCATCAACTCCATAATAGCGGAAACTTCCAGTTTTGGCCGGCTCCAGTTTTCAGAAGAAAAAGTATACAGGGTGATATATTTTATGCCGATCTCGCCCGCGCCTTCGACCACATCCCTCACAGAAGCTACTCCGTTGCGATGGCCGAACACACGTAATTTCCCTTTTCCTTTAGCCCAG
>Ga0105237_10001646_pt1 | contig 28976 bp, 20 predicted proteins | sample KBSC24metaG_FD_81520 | JGI IMG/M metagenome (GOLD analysis project Ga0105237, IMG submission 81520) | Corn rhizosphere microbial communities from Kellogg Biological Station, Michigan, USA - KBS C2-4 metaG | ecosystem: Host-associated > Plants > Roots > Rhizosphere > Soil | place: Michigan, USA... | reverse complement strand
TGGAATGTAAGCTGACCAATACGGACTTCTTTTGATTCGGATTTATAATAAGCCAATGCCCCATGATTGACAAATCCAATTATAAATTCAATAGCTTTTTCTGGGTGAAATTTTAAAAGATAATGTGTTGGATATCGGTAGGCGCTTGGCCCTGAATGAGTATCCCGATGATCAATCAATCCCCATTCACGATATGTGTCCCGAAATCTATTTTCATAGGGATCAAATTTTATCTCTTTATCATCCAACCATAATGCATTAAATATCCTTATTACCTCGTCGGGAAAGTAACGATATATCTGAATACAACTCGTTGTATCGTTACTAATAAACTCTGCCAAATCTTCAAAAAAATCATCGCTTGAATTACTTTCCGCTTCTTTCACAGTGGAATCAATTAAAGAACGTACTTCATCTTCAACCAAATTAGTCAGTCGAAATAAAACTTTATATAACCCTTTTAGAGTCTCAAAATCTTTCGTTTCCTTTTCGATATCCACAATATGCCTTAAAGTTGCTTTAGCAACAATCAAAGCATCGCCAGGAAGATCACTATCTACTGGATAACTAAGACTGGCTTTATCTATTAATCGATAAATAGATAACATCAAAGGGTCATATAAGTCATGACGATCTATATAGGTAAGGATCGAAAGCCAACCTGGGCCGTTTGTCTTAATTGTTTGGTTGTTCGAATCCGGGGCTGTTTTTGTGGTGAAATTGATGTGTAGCAATAAGATTAACCTTTTCACCATTGGATAACCATCAGTCAACAGATGGTCATTGAAGTGTTCTAATAATACGCCACAATTACGGGTATATAAAAACGCTAAAAATATCTCATCCCTCGTGTATTTGTTTATTTTATCAGATGATAAAATAAGCTTAATGAATTTGATGTATTCCTCATCAATAACTTCAAATCTGTTTATGATCCACCATCTTAATCCGCGGCGCAACACGGGATAGGGTTCAACGGACTTTATAAATGAAATTATATCCTCGTTAAATGATGAGTATAGCTCATCGAAATAATTATCAACAATAATATCTTCAAAAACATCGTGGGCAGGGGCATATTGACCTGGTGCAGTTCCTTCAACGAGTAAGTTATCGGCAAGTAGCGCTGCTACAATGTCTTCTTTATTTTCACCTCGTAATTCGGAAAATTGTTTTTTGCTTTTTGCACGATCAAGTACAATTTGGGAGAAAACAGCTAATCTTTTGGCCGAAACGCCCGGCAGGCTGTCACCCTTTCTTTGGATACCGCGATCCAATAAGTGTTTTTTGAAGGTTGCGAGGTCGACTGAGCCGCCTTCTGCGTCGGAAATTACACGTATCGCGATATTTAAATAAAAGGGTTTTTTAATAATACTACCCAATTTTGGATTATCGATCAGAGTAGATAAAGAGGGGAATTGCTTTTTTACCTGTGCTAATTCTGAATCCTGAAGGTCTGGAATATCGAGTTCCTGATATTTCAACCTATCCAATCTGAATTTGAAAGTTAAATCACTCAAAGCGAAAGTTCTGCACGAACTAATGATCTTTACTTTGGCATACTTAGAAACAATACCAATCAATTCGAGAAAAGCACCTTTTTTATCACTTTCATAAAGTTTTTCAAGGCTGTCAATATAAATAACCAAACGTGGGAGAATCAACCATTGGTTGATTAGCGTTTCAAAGTCCAGTGGAATTTGAATATCCGCCATAGTTTCTGCCAGCGTGTCCCGATCCAGGCTATCTGCTTTAAAAAAAATAAAACCGGTTAACTCAGAATAAAAATTTTTAGCTAAATCTTTGAAAAGAGCCGATTTTCCAGTCCCTGGCTCGCCAACCAATACTGTTAATTGATTTTCTTCTATTAACTCAATTAACTGATCTACCATACCGGTTCGTTCAACGTGGAACCCATTTATATCTGAGAAAATAGTGTGTTCTAAACTTATTGAACTCTTTTTTAGCAAACTTGCCAGACTATTCGAAATATTACCTGAACCTGTTAAGTTAAAAAGCTTTTTTATCTCAGGATCAATGTTACCGGCTGTAATCTTGGCCGCATTGGCGTTGCAAAGTGCTACATAGTTTATTAGTTGATTTACAGCATCAACACCGGTAGTGCCATCACTGAGATAATTTTGCAATGACCAGATTAAGATCTCTTTATCGCGGGAACCTTGTATCAAATAATCATAACCCTGAATATAGATATGCTTTATAAAATCATAAACATCTTTCTCTTTTACAACTTTACCGGCTGCTTTGGAAGTAGCTTCTTTGAAGTAATTGAATCTGGTTTCTTTACTTTTATTAAAAGCAATTTTACCCTTAAAATCTTCCAAATCTGAACTGAATCTAAGCCAGTCCAGCATTACCAAAGTATCGTTAATGTCGGTTTTTGAAAGTTGATCAGTAGTGAAAATAAATTTATCCCTTCCTTTAACGAAAAGGACTTTATTTTGATAATCCTCCCAGGTCAACTTTATCAAATCGTTAAATACTTTATTGTTATTTACCTCTAAGCCTTTCTTGGATTGTAAAAAATGACTTCCAGCATTATTACTAAGATTGATAATTAAATCATCGGTCTGAGCTTTTCGTCGTGCTTGAAATTCAAGAGAAATAATTTGTACAGAGCCTTTGAAGGGAACAGGTGTTCCTAATAATAATGATGCTAAATAGCCAGTCTGAACCCAATGCTCAAGGTGAAAACCTATGCCACTATTTGATATCGGGTTATGTATAATTTCATCATCCATAAAGAATGTCTTGCAAAAAAGTTCTTAAAAAGCCCCTTGAAATGAATTAGTATCTGCATTCAGCAGAAAGACATTCATGTTGAATATTACCTCAAATACTAAAATTTTATCGCCGGTGAAAATTGATAATGAAGGTATAAATTTATTGTGATAGGATTTTGATAAAAGAGATAGTTAATGAACCTCTCCAATCATCGCATTGACACCACCTTAGCAGTCTGAAGGCAGGTTCCATATCAATCCACTCTTTGATAAGGTTAGCTTTCTTTTGTCGAATAGTTCGTTCATGATCATCCAAACCTGGTCGGTCAGGCGGAAGGATCTTTTGGAGCTTAGGTCGGTTTTTTCAAAGAATCCGGTAATGGTTATTTTTGCGACTGCGATTTCGCCGATTGGTTGCTTCCAGAACAGGGTGCGGGTGAGCGGGTAAGTTATGGTAGTGATCTTCAAGAGCTCCCCGCGTCTTTGTACTTCTTGAGAAAACGCTTTCAGAAACTCACCAAATGAAATGGTGTTTCCATCAACATCCTGCAATTTAACATACCACATGGATAGCAGTTCGTCTTCACCGGTAATCGTCCTGCTGCCCAAATCGATGCCGGTTACTTTTCCACGGGAACGGATCACATTTAAATTGAAATCGATTATCCCGAGCTCCACTACCTGTTGGAAGTCTGCGTCACTTTCCCCGGCCTCGCTCAGTTCGACCAGTTTTATTCCTTTGTGCTGTGCATATGTTAGCGTATCCTTCGTAAATCCACTTTTACAAACGATGATGCCACTCGCGATATCCGCATCCACCATGATCTCGGCAAGTTTCATTACGACCTCTTTGTCTACTTTTTTATTCCAGTATTTGCATTCGATCGCGGTGAGTAATTGCCGGTCTCCTTCGAACTGTTCGGTCAGCACATCTATCTGATGCTCCACGGTGGATTTTCCTATGATCCTGCAATTATGTCCATAACCCATGACTTTGATGCCATCTTGCGCACCTAGTGCCCCATAGATGTATTGGGTAATGGCTTCATATTCCTTCCAGTCTAGCTCATTTTTAGCGGACATAATTTTTTAGGCTGATGTTTCAGATCATTAACCTCCCATAGAGGACAAACATTTTACAAAGGCTTTAGCAATTTAACAATATTATAAAGCTAAACATTTCAAAAATAATTTTGCAATCCATCAATTTTTCCAGAATACCCATACTGTTTCCCTATTGAAAGTTAACCAAAATATAGTTTCAGGGCATTTATACTATTCGCTGAGAAACTACCACGGACGATGGAAAAAGAGACACACTGATCTCAAAGCTAGTTACCGAAGATAAAAGGAACAGCTACCGAAGATAAAAGGAACAGCTTTTAAAATGAGGACTTTTGCACTCGTACCTTGCCAATTCTTAGGTAGTAAGCATTAAGGCTACCTGTGAGATTTCTGAAAATAGCTGGTTTCATGTTACAAAGTGTGTTTAATTCCGATACAGCGTAATCGATGAAGTCCCCAACTTCTTTATCGTCTGCATCATCACGCTTTATTGATTTGTTAACGTGTGATTTCCAACGTTCGCGGTACGATTTTAATTTTTCTATCTCCATTCTTCGTTCGGACACTGCACTCATTGTAGTTCCCCCTCTCGAATCCCATCTTTTAAAAGCCTGCCTAAAATCACCAAAGTCAAGTACGATATTCTGCATCCAACTTGAGCCACTTATTTGTTGCACTCGCGTTTCAATATTTCGCAACACTGAATTCACCATATCCGCGGTGTTATTATCAAAACCATACTCCTCTACGGTATTCAGATCATTTATCAAAGACCCCAGAATAGTTGTTGTAAACCGTCTAAGCTTCTTTACAGACTCAGTCTTAATTATCAACGGTTTCTTAAGTGATACTGGCCTGCTAAATTTAGTTTGAGGAATTGGCCGGTGAAAAACAGTTGCATTGTTAACGATTATTTCAAGTATTTTAAACTCTTTTAAAGGCTGCTTATCAACAAAACCGATTAGTTTGTTTGCTGCACCCTTTTTGATGCTTAGCGTAATCAATATGCTATTATGAGGCTGGACCGATGTGATCCTAACATCGCCATCTTCAAGGAGCAATGCCAGGCATTTCAAAAACCTTTCTTTCCTTTCTGCGGAAAAATCGTTGATATCTCCTGGCAGTATCAATTGAACCGTATCTTTTTCCTTAACTTGCGCCGTAGGTTTTTTTTGCAGAATATAATTACTGTCAAGTCTTTTAAGTATCTGTTCAGCGATTTCTTCCGGGACTCTTTTTTCAATATCTAAAAAACCATCGAAATTATACAAACCAGGGATGAGCACCTTGTCAAAACGGACCAGCATAATATCGTCCGACCGCTGCATGATCAGATCAAAAATAGCCCGCCATTCCAGGCCGCACCAGTCTTTTTTTTCGTAATTCTTACAAATAAAGACGACGATAAGCTTTGATTCGTCATTATAAAGTTTAGGCAGGTAAATCCCGAGATTAGGCCGTGAAAATTCCGCTTCGTAATATTTATCGTACAATATCTTTTCCTCGCCACAATGTTCTGAAAGAATATCTGCTACCTTGCTTACATATTCCCTGTTTTCACCAGCAAAGGAGAGCGCTATCGAAAATCTCATCATTTAAAACGACATATTAAAACCCGTACCGTAAATATATTGATCTACACTGGAAAGTTTAGCCTGAAGATAAATATATATGCTATTCTTATAGCTCAGAAAATAATTGTTTTAAAAAGCGCTAATTATTGAACAGTTTTTAAAAGCATATTTATTTTTGTTATTGACTGTATGGATTTTGGACCGCGAGAAATTCTTCACTTAAATGAATCCGGTTACAGTTTTTAAAGTCATTGGGATTATGACCGGAAAAAATTACCTGGCAGTGTTCATAAGCAGGATCAGACAACAATTCAACGAAAGGTTGCATTACAAAACTTTCATTTTTTAATAGGTCATTACCATAAATGTCAGGAGGCAAGTCGATTACGAAAAGGCTTGGAATATTAAATCCATTAGAAATACTTGCGTGTAACAATCCATAGTGATAGGAAAGCAAGAAATATAGACTATCAGTACCCCCTAAAATTGTACTCCAAAAATTATTATCAATTCTTAGGCTGATATAAGATCGTGTACAAACCATATTAACTATTCCATGACGCCAAGTTTGAGGATTTAATTTATTTAAATGTTGTAGATATAAATTCATTCCCCGGCAAATTGTATTTAACTTTTCGTCAATCTCTGTTGTATCCTCCCACATTTTTACATGATCATATAACGGTTCGATTTTAAAGGTCAGGTCTTCAACATTTTTTTTATTGATGTGAAAATCCTTTACAACTGGTTCCAGGCGTTCAAATGTTCTTAACCGTTCTTCCATTAACCCTTTGGTCTTTTGACATTCACCGAATTCCTTAATATATAACCTTAATTCTGTCTGGTTTAATTTTGATAGGTCTGCTTTGAACAGGATATCGCCCAGGCGATCAATATCTTTGTTGGCTTCATTCAATTTTTTCTTCGCCTTTTTTGCCATTTCCTCAAAAGAATCAATGACACTTTGCTTCGTATCTTTATCGTAAGTATCCGCCATTAATTTGGGAGTAATCAAACGAAGCACCTTTAAATCTGTGGCAAAAGCTTCATTTGCTTTTTTTAACTTATCGGATAATTCGTAAAAGAGATAGTATTTTTCAGTAAAAATACGCTCCGCTATTCCTATAAAGTTAAGCAGACAGGCACGGAATTCCCCAGCAGGTTGCCTGTCAACAATATCTCCCCAGTATTTTTGTTGCCGGTAAATATGCCTGAAGTGCATCCTGAAACTAAGAGAGATCGCTTTTACTTCTGATACCGGATCAGTTTTAGGATATTTAAGGTTTGGGATATTCAATATATTCATCAATGCGGCTTGGAATTCTTCGGAATCCATAGGTACATCATTCAAAAAAACTTTTGATTTTTTTCCCGGGCGAGTCCAGTCCCGATAAGTTTCGATCACTGTACCATTAGCTACAAAACCCCCCCGGATCGAACGGTATTTGCTAAGGAAGTTTACGGGAAAGTAATGTTCAGGCGAACTTTCTGCACCGAGCAGAAAATTGAGGCATTGAAGCCAGGTGGTTTTCCCTGTATTTGGCTTACCCTCTATAAGATTGATCCCGTTTCGGAATTCCAGAATTTCGTCCTTTACGTTCCCTTTCTTGAAAGCACGGCCTATTTCAATGATGCTAAATTCCATTTTTTCAGCCATGTTATGATCTCTAATCTCTAAAGGTAGCCGCGGAAGTTCTTAATGAAGCTCTAAAATAACCTAAGTAATTTTTCATAAATAGCACCGACCGTTTGGTATCATCATCCTTTTGCGATGGCCCGATCCATATTTCTTCAACAATGTTTTCCCATTTAGGCTTGAAACTTACTTCGAGATATGGCGCAATAAAATTGCCAGATCTTCTGAAATTTAAATTGCCGGGTGGCGCGTCGTTTGGATAAACACTTATCAGTCGTTTTTCATTTTCCTCAATGAACGCGGTTGACTTATATCTGGCAATCAGTTTTGCAAATGAAACTTCGAGTTTAATTTTATCCCGTTTAGCTGGTGGATCTGTAAGAAATTGTTTAGCACGTTCAACTATTTCGTTGATTAGTTCCTGGCGACCGTAGATTACATCCAGCACATCAAAACCCAATTCTTCTAAACATTTCTCATCAAACCCTATGCAAACACCACGTCCGTTTTGTGCATAACCACGCCACTGACTTAAAACATCCGCTTTCTTGGAAAACGACGTTATATAGTAATCGTACCCTGACATCGCACGTTTCAGGGATCGAAATAGGGCAATACGACCTTTGACCCCAACAAATCCGGATTCAATCAGGTCGATATTTTTTTCAATCACGTCAATTGCGGACTGGATCTCTGTTGAATCATTAAGATACTTATAATTACTTGCCCAAATAATTTGATTCTTCAATATAGAAATTAAAGCATCAAGGTTGCAGTAATGATAAATCATCTATGCTGTATTGGATTTTAAGCGATCATTGTAACATACTGTTCCACATTACCACGTAGTTCGCGAAAATGTACAGGATATTTATCAGTTAAATTCTGGAATAATTCCACTACTTTATCTGCAAATGCACCAGCAGCGGCATCCCCGCCGACATTGCTTTTAATTTTTTTGGCAATATCAGCCTTCCATTTGCTTCTGTATTGTGTTAACGTTTCCAGATTGTTGCGGCGACTGGTAACTGCTTCGATGGTTGTTTTAGTACCTTCACCGTTCCAATCATGATAGGCTTTGCGAAAATCACCATAATCTAATGCAATTAGTTGCATCCAGGTTGATGATGCAATCTTTTGGCTGCTTACCTCCATTTCTTTTAGGGCCTCTTTAACAACGGTACATTCTGACTCATCATAACCGCTATTCTCAAGGTTTCTTAGGTCATTTAGGAAGCCTACAAAAATCTTCTCTGTTAATCTTTTCAATTTCTTTTGAGGGTTTCCGATCGGCAGACGTGCTGCTTTTAGAGTTTTTCTTGATCTGTTTTTTTTTCTTTTAGACATTTCAGTGGAAGGTTTATAAAATAAATTTAAATATAATAATATTAAAAGCAAATGTCAACACAAAATCCTAATTTCCAGCTGATTATTTTTTTATTTTTACTTATTTGAAAATCAAAATGTATACCCGCATTGAAAGATTGTGCTTTATTTCCCATCATTAATTGGATGTTTAATTTCGCGCGCCTGGTCGGGCTCGAACCAGGAACCCACCACTTTTTTGACCGGATTTTGGGAATTTACAATGCCTGAGCGGTCAGCGACCAAAGCGGCGACCAATATCGCCGGTGTCTCTTGCAAGTGATTGAAATCAACGAATAAAGACATAGCCAGTGTAGCCCAGGTGGGCGTCGTGTTTCCCCGTGAACCCGTCACCAAAGAAAAATAATATTTGTTTTCAAGGTAAAAACCGTATTTTTACAAAACCAAAGCATTCCCGCGAACAAAAAGGTGAACAGCTTGGAATAGTCCTTATAAGTTACTGAAATAAAGACATATACAGCGTTGGGTTGTCATCCTGCCATCCCGACAAAAAGCGATACCAAATTGTATCAAAAACCTGTAAATTAGTTGATTTACAGGTTTTTTTGCTTTTAAATCTCTCGCCAATATATTAATCCATATCTAAATCCGATTTTGTGACGCGCACATCCGGGGGGGGGTAAAACGGCAAAACGCGATGGTATCGTCTGGTTACGAAGTGACCAAAGATGGTTCCTTTTTTTTCTGAGCAGGAAAGTTAAATAACCACGCAAGATGCCGGGTTTTTGAACAATAGTTGTAAACTAACAGAGGGACCATAACACCTGCAATGGTAGCAGTCAATACATTAATTGCGGGATTGTATAACTTAAATATTTTCATGAGAATAATTCTCGTTCCGCTGGCTACCATAATATGAACTAAATATATAGGAAGTGATTTTTTTCCCAGCATCACAAAAAACGTGAAAACTTTGTTTGATACCGCCCCGTCGGCCAGTTGGGCAATAAGCGCAGATCCAAATATGCCCGTTAAAATAAACCAAATTCCATAATCAACCTTGCTTTTAGGAGAATAAGTAAAATAAAAATAAATAGCGGCAGTAAATAAAGTCGCTGTTAATAATAACCAACTTATTGCTGCGGTGACGGGCGGAAATTTAGGTGGCTGCCTCGAGATGCAAATGCCCACAAAGAAAAATATGAGATATTGAAAGGCTTTATCAAATGGTCCGAGTGACGGTTGAAAAATAAAATAAACGGCCCATAACGCCAGTATTATACCAAGGCCATATTTTTCACTGGCCTTAAAGCATAAATAAGCTATAACGGTTATAAAAAACAGTGCAAACAGAAACCAAAATTGCGCCCGTGGCAAAAATAAGCATGTTAATAATGCAGACGGAGGGGTTTGAGTATTTGTAAATTTGGATAAGAAAATCTCAATAACAGTTTGCAATATCGACCATATTATGAAAGGGTAGATCAATGTTTTTAGCTTGGCATAAATAAAAGCGATTGACGGTACTTTTTTGTATGAATTATAGAATAAATAACCTGATAAAACGAAAAATAATGGCATGTGAAAACTATAGATAAAATTATCTGAATAGTAAATGTAATGATCGCTTATAATGGTTGTTGAAGCTAATCCCCTTATAACATGACCGTATACAACCAATACGATCCCAATACCTTTTGAATAATCGATCCACGATAATCTGCTATCGTTTTTTTCTATGATATTTTTCATCTGGTAGATATTTTAACTCAAAACAAGTCCTTTCCGAAAATTCTGGCCTGCCCGAACTGGTAACATATTGATATTCTTCAAAAAAAAAGCAAAATATAAAAATAAAACGCTCATTTATCCGAAGTATATTCAATACAGTAACAAAAAATAACAGATTTTAACAAATAAAATTTATTTTACATTGTTATTTCTTGTTTTTATTCAAATTTATCATAAAAAAATATATTGATTTTAAATAAAATCATTATTGTATTGATTTTATTTAGCTTTTAATGTATATAATCATGTAAATTTAATAATTATGTAATTTTAATTTACATAATCAACTAATAAATTGATGTTTTTTTAAGAATATTAAAATAAACGATATAAATATTTGAATTTTTGATTACATTGCGATGCATTTACTATTAATACAATTAAATTAATGAATAGAAAAACATTTTTAATTTATTTATCCCCTTTTTTTGCTTTTTTTTTCACGTTGTCTTGTTCGTCAACAAAAAAAATCAAATATTTTCAAGACATACCCGATTCTGGACAATTAAAAACAATTGCTAAGGTGGAATATGTGGAGCCTAAAATATTGGTTGACGATATAATGACAATCAATATTCAAACGATAGATCCTCCGTCTTCTATGGCCGTTGCTACCGGGAATGTTACAGGTAGCGCTGCTACTCCTTTAGGAGCAGCAGCGCTCTTTCCAAATATTGGCGCAAGTGCTTTAACCGGTTACCTGGTAGACAAGGAAGGGAATGTTAACATTTCTGTAATTGGAAAAATTAAGCTTGCGGGTTTAACAACTTTTGAGGCGACGCAGGCTGTCCAAACAGCTGTTAACAAATATTATAAAGATGCAACTGTTAATGTTCGTTTCGCAAATTTTAAAATAAATGTTACAGGTGAGGTCGTAAGGCCCGGAACATACACAATGCCAAATGAAAAGGTTACTATACTTGACGCGCTGGCGCTTGCAGGTGACCTCACTATATTCGGAAAGAGAGAAAATGTGTTATTGATCCGTGAAAATCCAGATGGTACAAAAACACCATATCGCATCAATCTTAAAAATAGCAATATTATGGCGTCGCCATATTTTTATCTGCGCCAAAATGACTTCATATATGTTGAAGCGAGGAAGGCTAAATCTGATGCTACAGATGCTGCTCAAACCAGATATATAACCATTGCCGGGACTGTTTTATCTCTAATTATTGTACTTGCAACAAGGCGTTAAATATTATGTCTAATCAAACATATCCGAATAAAGGGAAAGCCATTACTGGTATAAACAGTGAACATGGATCTGATTTAAAAGCTTTCGTAGCAAAAATAATTAATCACTGGCCGCTGTTTTTAGGAAGTATAGCAATTTTTATGCTGATATTCCTGATGTACAAAAGATACAGTACCCCGGTATATACGACAACGGCGATGGTATTGGTATCCCAACAAACCGGCAGCGGCAGCACTGGCTCAGGTATGGGCGCGGCTGGTGCCTTAGGCTCGCTAACAGACGTTTCTTCATTGCTCGGAATTCCAAATAATGCTAATAATGAAGTCCGGTTATTACAATCACGTAGTTTGATAACTAATGTTGTAAGCAAACTACAGCTTAATGTTAAGATATTTCGAAATGCAACATTTAAGCCTCTTGAAATATTCAAAGAATCACCTTTTACGATAGATGTAAGTTATAAAACTGATTCCGTCGCCAAAATACAATATAATGTCACTTTAGAAAACAATATCATTCATTTAAGCAGCCCAAAAGAAAATATTGACGTTAAAGCAAAATTTGGAGAACCTATAAGACTTTCCCAATACGATCTTGTTTTTCACAAAACCAGTGCACCTGTTGAAAAAAAAGGATATGTTGTAAACATTCAATCTAAAGAGTCAAGTGTTGAGGAGATATCGTCTTTATATGAAGCAGCGTTATCTGATAAACTTTCTACCACTATTGAGCTTAAATTCAGATATCCGCATCCGGGAAAGGGCGAGGCTATACTTCACGAATTAATGGTGCTTTATTTAAAATCAGATTTAGAAGACAAAGTATCGATAGCAGATAGTACCCTTGCTTTTATTGACAGGGAACTGATCTTAGTTAGTCATCAACTAATTGGAGTTGAAGATCAGCTGCAGCAGTTTAAACAAGCTAATCAACTGGCTGATGTACAGGAACAATCAAAAGCGCTTATTGGCAGTGCCAGTGATTACGAAAAACAACTAAGCGCACTCGAAGTTCAGTTGTTGGTAATTTCGGACCTGGAAAAATATTTGAATGACCCCAATAATAAAAAGGTTGTACCGTCCTCGTTATCCATTCAAGATGCAAATTTTGGCACAGCATTGGCGCAATACAATGACCTGGTTATGCAGCGTGGCAGGTTAACGCTTTCATCTACAGATGAAAATCCAATGGTTAAAAACCTGGACAGGCAAATGGAGACTTTCCGCGAAACACTGTTAAGAAGTATTGCTGAGTACAAAAAAAGCATTGTTATAAGCAGAAATGCTTTAATGTCAAAAAACAATTCGTTTACAGGCCTAATTAAAACAGTACCAGCCAAAGAACGTACATTTTTAGATTACACAAGGCAGCAAAACGTTAAAGAGGCGCTTTATTTATTCTTATTGCAAAAACGGGAAGAAACTGCCATTACAAAAACATCTACAATAACTACGTCCAGAATAATTGATGATGCAAAAAGTGAATACGCCGCACCAAAAAAGCCTATAGTTATAGCATTCTTCTTCCTTTTATTCATATCATTTCTGATTCCATTTGGCTTTATATCTGTTAAGGAGATGCTAAAAATGAGGATCACATCAAAATCAGACATTGAAAACGCTACTGAAGTACCGATTATGGGAGAGATCAGCCATAACGATAGCGGCGAAGTTCAGGTGGTCACTAAAAACTCAAGGTCTGTAATATCAGAACGATTTCGCGCCTTGCGGACAAATTTAAATTATGTGCTCAAAACCGACATCCCCCAGGTAATCATGATTACGTCGAGCATGAGCGGTGAAGGTAAATCCTTTGTCAGTTTAAACCTGGGCGGAGCACTTGCGTTAAGCGGCAAACGAATATTGTTTATGGAACTGGATCTCCGGAAACCGAAACTTGCATTTTCAATAGGTATTGATAATCAGAACGGCTTTAGCAATTACATGATGGCTGGGGCATTATCCGCAAAAAACGTGATACAACCCATACCGACAATGGAAAACTCCTTCATTATAACTTCGGGCCCTATACCGCCCAATCCATCTGAACTGTTGTTAAATGAAAGGTTAGGCCAGTTGATAGAAGAACAAAGGAAGCATTTTGATTATATAATAATAGACAGCGCGCCCGTCGGTTTGGTTTCTGACGCTTTACTTATAGAAAAATTTGCTGATATAACTTTATTTATTGTCAGGCAGAATTACACGTATAAAACTCAATTACAAATTATTGACGATTTGAATGTTAGTCAAAAAATAAAACGGTCGTATTTAGTTGTCAATGATATTAAATCCCAAAAGGGCGGTTATTATGGGTACGGCTATGGTTATGGTTATGGGTACGGTTACGGCTATGGTTACGGCTACGGAGAAACCGATACAAAAGTTAAAGGTAACTGGTTTAGCAGGCTGTTTTCAAAAAGCTGAGCTGAATATGAGTAGTATAGGTTGTCCGGAACAGTAACTTTTTCCGGATGACAGCCGCCATGATTACAATTTAGTTGTAAGGTTAGATAGTCGGCCTTAATTGGAGACAGGTTTACTTAGTTGAAAAACACAACGCTATGTATACACTCAAAATAGTTAAAACTATAAAAGAATCTAACGATGCAACGACCTTGTGTTTTAAGCAGCCTGGTTTAAAAAAAGTAAAATATTTACCGGGCCAATATTTGACACTTATTGTTAGAATAAACGGAAGAAAATATATAAGGCCATATTCCTTTTCTTCGGCGCCGGGAGTGGATGAGTTTCTGGAAATTACAATAAAAAGAGTTATTGGCGGCGTAGTTTCAAACCACCTTATAGACGTTATTAAAGAAGGGGACGTATTAGAGGTTATGCAGCCATTAGGGGATTTTATTTTGCCCCCGGATGCCGCTTTATTAGATAGACATATTGTTTTATGGGGGGCAGGCAGCGGAATAACACCCTTAATGTCTATCGCCAAGTATGCTCTTCATTATAAAATCGGCGCGCATGTTTCTTTGGTATACGGAAATAGGAATCCGTCGGATGTGATCTTTAAAGACAAGATCGATTCATTGCTGGATAAATTTGGTGATAGATTCTCTGCCTGGCATTTTCATACCCGGTTAACTGTACCGGTAAACAATCCCAATATCATCGAGGGGCGTATTAATCCGGGGAAAGTTTTCTCTGTCATGAAAAATGTAGGTGATTTTAAACAATCGCTTCATTATATCTGCGGCCCTGCCGGTCTAAAAGAATCGGTTAAAACCTCCTTGATCGGATTAGGAGTTGATGTGGATAATATATTCTTTGAAGATTTTGAATTAATCATAGATCCTGCGGAATTTGAAAATATTACCACGCAAATGGTATCGGTTGAAAAAAATGGAGTGCGAGCGTTAGTAGAGGCGATAAAAGGCAAAAGCATTTTAGAAGCAGCACTAGATGCAAATATTGATTTGGATTACTCCTGCCAAACCGGGAACTGTTTTATATGCAAAGGAAAATTACTATCAGGAGAAGTGAAAATGATTGGTGTGCAAAAATCTTTGGACGAATTAATGGAAGACGAATGTTTGCTGTGCTGTAGCTTTCCATTAACTAATGATGTATCAGTACTAGTTGTTTAAGAAAAATAAATAGAAGCATGAAGGTTGTATTATTAGCAGGTGGCTTGGGTACCAGGCTTTCAGAAGAAACTGTTTTGAAACCGAAACCGATGGTTGAAATTGGCGGGATGCCAATTTTATGGCACATCATGAAGATCTATTCCTCATATGGGTTTAATGATTTTGTGGTTTGCCTGGGTTACAAAGGTTATATGATAAAGGAATATTTTGCTAATTATTTCCTGCATAAATCCGATGTAACAATTGATATGACCGCTAATTCGGTTAAAGTACATGACTCACAAGCTGAGCCCTGGAAAATCACCATGGTTGATACAGGTAATGAATCAATGACAGGTGGAAGAATAAAAAGAATACAAAAGCATATTAACAATGAGCCATTTATGCTAACCTACGGGGACGGGGTAGGAACCATAGACATAAAAAAACTGGTCGAAGCCCATCAAAAGGCAGGTAAATATTGTACTGTAACGTCTGTGCAACCGTCCGGAAGGTTTGGTGCTTTAAATATATTGGAAGATCAATCGGTGCATTCTTTTATGGAAAAACCTAAAGGTGATGGAGCATGGATCAACGGTGGTTATTTTGTATGTGAACCCGAAATATTTAATTATTTAGATGGCGATGATACTGTTTGGGAACAAAATCCAATGGAACAAATTGCTTTGGACGGGCAGATGATGGCATACAAACATAACGGCTTTTGGAGACCTATGGATACCCTAAAGGACAAACATGACTTAAATGCAATGTGGGATTCAAACAACGCCCCATGGAAAATTTGGTAATATGTATAACAGCTTAGTATCTGCATATCAGGGAAAAAAAGTTTTTTTAACCGGCCATACCGGTTTTAAAGGGGCCTGGCTGCTTAAAACTTTGAAAATGTTAGGCGCCGAGGTTAAAGGATACGCATTAAGGCCCGACAATGATAAAAATCTATACAATCTAATTGATGGTGATCGGCTATGCGAATCAGTAATTGCGGATTTGCGGGATGCTGATACGCTGATAAATACAGTTGAAACGTTTGAGCCTGATTTTATTTTCCATCTTGCTGCACAGCCACTGGTGAGGCTTTCCTATAAAAAACCTTCCGATACATTTGCTGTAAATGCTATCGGAACCGCAAACTTGCTTGACGGGGTGAGAAAGCTTGCCAAACCTTGTAAGGTAATATTGATAACTACTGATAAAGTGTACCATAATTATGAGTGGATATACCCCTATCGCGAAAATGACAGGCTTGGCGGATACGATCCTTACAGCGCGAGTAAAGCGTGTGCTGAACTTGTCATAAACTCTTACCATAAATCGTTTTTTAACGTTGATAATTACGATAATCATCAAAAAGTAATAGCTGTAGGAAGAGCGGGGAATGTAATTGGGGGGGGCGACTGGTCACAAGACCGCCTTATACCCGATATAGCAAGAGCTATTGGTAACCATCAAAAAGTAATTATCAGAAATCCGATATCTGTGAGGCCATGGCAACATGTATTAGAGCCTCTTTTGGGATATTTATTATTAGGAGAAAAACTAACACAGGCCCCTGTTGAATATTCGCAAGCCTATAATTTCGGGCCTTATGCGGACGATGCGCTACCGGTTAAAAAAATGGTTGAATTGGCTATAAATAAGTGGGGAAGGGGAGAATATTTGATTAGCCAGCAAACCGATCAGCCCCACGAAGCCGGCTTATTAAAGTTAGATATAAATAAAGCTGTTGAGCATATAGGCTGGAGGCCTAAGTTTAATGCAAATAAAGCTGTAGAATATACTATAGACTGGTATAAGCACTTTTACGAAAACGAAAAAGGAATAAGTGATTTTACAGAAAAACAAATAAGTGATTTTTTAAATACATAGCAAAGGAGGATCGATGGCTAAGGTTTTTATAACCGGAATAACAGGCTTCTTAGGTTCAAACATTGCCCGCTATTTGAGCAACAACGGGCACGAAGTAATTGGGCTATACAGACATGGCTCATCATTAAAGTTATTAGAAGCTATTGAAGACAAGATCACTTTGGTTTTACAAGACGACGATTGGATAAATGGTATTATAAGCTATAAGCCCCAGATAGTAGTTCATGCTGCCTGGGTAGGTGTCGGCCACAGCGATAGGGATAATTGGAATAGCCAGCTTTTGAATATTGATTACTTAAAGCAGGTTTTAACGACAGCCAAAGATGCTGGCGCCATCAAATTTATAGGATTAGGTTCCCAGGCAGAATACGGGATATTTAACGGAATGATAGACGAGAATTACCCGGCTGATCCAAAAGAAGCATATGGTTGTGTCAAAATGATTTGTACTGAATTTGTAAAGCAATATTGCACTTATTACGGAATGGACTGGTACTGGTTAAGGTTATTTTCATTTTACGGTGAAGGCGAATCTGAAAAGTGGCTTATACCATCGATGGTAAAAAAAATGATCACAGAAAAGGAGGTCGATCTTACAGCCGGTGAGCAGAAATATGCTTATTTATATGTTGAGGATTTGGGTTTAGCTATCAATAATATAATAAGTAAACAGGGCCGATCGGGGATATACAATATATCCGGAGGCAGCTTAATTATGTTAAAGGATTTAGTGGCGAATATTAGGAATATTGTTAACAAATCATTCAAATTAAATTTTGGCAAGTTGCCCTATCGCCCAAATCAGCCCATGCATATGCAGGGGGATTCGTTAAAGTTTAAAAAAGAATTTGGCGAATTTGAAGTTTCAAATTTTGACTCCTCTTTAGTAACGACAATTAATGCTTTGGTGAAACGATTTAAATGATTAAAGCAATGAAAGCATCTGATTACATAGCTACCTTTTTGGAGCAAAAAGGGGTTAAATATGTTTTTGAACTATCTGGCGGCATGATAACTCATCTGCTTGATTCTTTAAATCAAAAAACTTCTATCAACATCATAACCATGCACCATGAACAGGCTGCAGCTTTTGCAGCCGATGCTTATGGGCGTATTTCGGGCATTCCAGGTATCGCGTTAGCTACCAGCGGCCCAGGTGCTACCAACCTAATTACCGGAATTGGCAGTTGCTATTTTGACTCAACTCCGGCAGTTTTTATTACGGGCCAGGTTAATCGTCACGAACAAAAAGGCGAAAGAAACATAAGGCAATTGGGGTTCCAGGAAACCGACATAATTTCGATGGTAAAACCTATTACAAAAGCCTGTTACAAAGTTGAACATCAGGATGACCTTCCGGCAATTTTAGAAGAAGCTTTCTTCATAGCTACGGAAGGAAGGCCGGGCCCGGTTCTTATTGATGTGCCCATGGATGTTCAAAGACAAAACATAACAAAGGCTTCGCCCCAAGAAGAAGTGACCGTAAGATTAGAAATCGCTAAGCAAACGCTGAATGATATAGCTGAAAATATTCAGACAGCTAAACGTCCGTTACTCCTTGTAGGCCGGGGCGTAAGATCGGGCTTTGCTATTGACAGTATGAGACAATTCGTCGAAAAAACTAATATTCCGGTTGTTACTACGCTACTGGCAGTAGATGCTCTTGAATATGAACATCCGAATAGAATCGGGTTCATTGGCAGTTATGGAAACAGATGGGCCAATATTGCGTTCGGCGAATGCGATTTGTTGCTTGTTGTGGGAAGCAGGCTTGACATTAGGCAGACCGGCGCTGACACAAAGTTTTTTGAGGATAGAGTGATATATCATGTGGACTGCGATCAAAATGAAATCAATAACCGAATTAAAGGATGCGTGCCGGTAGTTGCAGACGCGAAAGTTTTTTTTGAAGACTTTAATAATTACACTGTAGATGAGCAGTTTCCAAAGGCTGAATTGTGGTATGAGTATATTAATGGTTTAAGAGAACAATGGCCGGATGTTAAAGAATTATCGCCTAACGGCATAAATCCTAATCTGTTAATACATATTTTATCTCAAAATTCACCTCTGTCTAAATGCTACCTCGCTGATGTGGGAAGCCATCAGATGTGGACCGCCCAATCTATTGAATTATCGAAAGATCAATATTTTTTAACCTCTGCCGGAATGGGAGCAATGGGCTATGCTTTGCCTGCAGCCATAGGGGCTTGTTTTGCATTAAACTTACAACCTGTAGTAGCAATTATCGGAGACGGTTGCATTCAAATAAATATTCAGGAATTACAAACTATAGCCCGCAATAAATTACCTGTAAAGGCTGTCATTTTAAATAATAAAAACCTTGGGATGATCCGCCAGTTCCAGGATAGTTATTTCGAGTCGAGGTATCAGTCTACTTATTGGGGTTACTCCGCTCCTGATTTTGAAAAGATAGCCATCGCATATGGTATTAATAGCATTACTATTTCAAAAGAGGAAGAAATTGATGATGCTATAAAATGGATGTGGAATGATACAAATAAAGACTTGCCGGTGTTGCTTCAAATCATGATAGATCCATTTACGAACACTTATCCCAAAATTGCCTTTGGAAAACCCATTACAGAAATGGAGCCATTGGCGAAGCCAATAGAAATGGAAAGCACCTAATAATAAAAACACACTCAGGACAAACCCATTTATCTTCACAACTATGTTAAAAAACGTTTTAACTCCCGACTTGGAACAAAGCTTAAGGGAAATTGCCAGGAAAAATACTACCCAGATCATAATTCCCGGTAAAAATTATATACCTGTAACCGGTAAAGTACTTGATGAGGAAGATATTTTATACGGAGTTGATGCCGCACTTGACGGATGGCTGACCACCGGGCGCTTCGGCAATAAGTTCGAAGCAGAATTTGCAGCTTATTTCAATGCCCCGAAAGCATTGCTTGTAAACTCCGGATCATCAGCTAACCTGGTAGCTTTTTATGCCTTAACGTCTCCAAAATTAGGCGATAGGGCTATTAAACCCGGCGATGAGGTTATTACAGTCGCGGCCGGATTCCCAACCACGGTTAATCCAATAGTACAATTCGGGGCAGTGCCTGTTTTTGTAGATGTTGATATTGCGACTCACAATGTTCAGGCAGAGTTAATAGAAACTGCGATTTCTCCTAAAACGAAGGCAATAATGATTGCCCATTCATTAGGGAATCCGTTTAACCTCGATGAGGTAATGCGCGTTGCAAAAAAATATAACTTATGGGTGGTTGAAGACGACTGTGATTCGTTAGGCGCTACTTACCGGGATAAAAAGACAGGCACCTATGGAGATATCGCAACCTTTTCTTTTTATCCGGCGCACCACATAACTATGGGCGAAGGCGGTGCAGTACTTATTAACAATCCGGAATTAAACAAACTTGCGGAAAGCTTTAGGGATTGGGGAAGGGATTGCTATTGCGAACCAGGTAAAGACAATACTTGCGGATGCAGATTTTCACAGCGATTAGGATCATTACCTTACAGATACGACCATAAGTATACGTACTCTCATATTGGATTTAATTTAAAAGTAACAGATATGCAGGCCGCTTTTGGCGTATCTCAATTAAAGAAGGTTGACAGTTTTGTTGAAAAAAGGCGGCTAAACTATTTGAGCTTATATGAAAGGATGAAAGAATTTGAAGACATTTTTATTCTTCCCGAACCTACCGCCAACAGTCAGCCGTCGTGGTTTGGTTTCCTTTTAACGCTTAGGGAAGGCGATGCTGCCGACAGGCATATGCTAGTGCAGCACCTTGAAGAAAACAAAATAGGTACCCGCCTATTATTTGCCGGAAATTTATTGCGGCAACCTGCTTACACTAATATAAACTATAGAGTAGCAGGCAAATTAACAAACACTGATATTATAATGAATCAGTCCTTTTGGCTGGGTGTTTGGCCGGGATTAAACGAAGCTCATTATGATTATATAGCTGATGTGATCAGAAAATATATATTAAACTAATTAAAAGTAACTGACGAATGGTTTATGTAAGGCTTGCATTCAAAAACCTGTAAATCGAATAGATATGAGATCGCTTTAAAAAATTAACAGATTATCTCTTTTTTAAGCTGCAATGGCAGCAAATGGGATCTTATTATGATCATTGTCACCCGAATTTAGAAAATAGTGCGTATACAGATGTTTGAAAAAAACGAATTAATAACCTTCGCGTTGCCAACATATAACAGGGCTAATTTTATTGATGAACTGCTGGCCCATCTGTTAACTGAATTGGAGTTGTTTGAATATCCGATTTGGGTCTGTGATAATTGCTCCACAGATAATACGCAGAAAATTGTATTGTCGTATAAAGAAAAATACGACAATATAATTTATACAAAACATGAAAGCAATATCGGCGCTGACAGGAATGCACTCTTTATTCAAGACAATTTTGAAACAAAATATCTTTGGTTGGTTGGTGACGGGGTTCGTTTTAATAAGGGAAATTTTAATAGCATTTTAAATATCCTCAGCAATAATGATTACGATGCTATATTGTTAAATTATGGCGACAGAGTTATCGATATAAGTTCAGGTGTTTATACTGACCGGAATAAGCTATTAACAGATTTAGGATGGCATGCTACGCAATACAGTGCCAATATTTACCCAAAAAAAGCTTTCGCAGAACCATTTCCAGAGATATTATCTGAAGGATCATCTTTCAATTTCTATTTCAGGTTTTTTGATTATTTGGGTAAAAAAGAACAAATCAAGGTTTATTGGTATGAACACAATTCGTTTGCTTTCACACAGCTTCAAAAACCTAATTCATGGCATTCTAATATTGTTTCTATCTGGGTTAAAAACTTTACAGAAACAATACTTGCGCTTCCGATAAGCTATACTTTAAATTCAAAATTACATTGTCTTAAATCTTATGGAAAAACACACGGCCTTTTCAAATTAAAAACAGTAATAGCGTATACGATAAAGGGATATTACGTCCCATCTGACATTATAAGGTATAAAACCCATTTCCAATTACTGATGCCCAACAACTGGAGGGTGTATTATATGCTTTTTAATATCCCGAAGCCGATATTATCATTTTTAGGCAAACTAAAGGAAAGTATAAAAAACCTCAGGAAAACTTCAAATATGTTATAGGAAGAAACAAATAATGGAAATCAGCTTAAAAAGTCAAATCAAGTCCGGCCTGTTTTATTCTGCACTGGCAAAATATTCCGGGATCGTAATTTCTTTAGTAGTATCTGCGGTACTGTCGAGACTTTTAACGCCCGAAGATTTTGGTGTAGTTGCAATATCAATGGTTTTTATAGTTTTTATCTCGCTGCTCAGCGATTTAGGGTTTGCACCGGCAATTATTCAAAATAAAAACTTAACTACCGATGATACCAACAATATCTTCTCTTTTACTATATGGACAGCGTTACTGGGAAGTATTATATTTTTCTTTTGTTCCGGTTTGATTTCAAACTTTTATCATAACAAACCCCTAATAGTAATTTGTAAAATTCTTTCAGTTAATGTGTTTTTTAGCACTTGTAATATAGTTCCCAATGCACTATTAATGAAGGATAAGAAATTTAAATATATAGCTGTAAGAACATTAACTATTCAAATTATTGCCGGCATAATTTCAATCATAGCAGCTTTTGAAGGTGCAAGTTTTTATGCTTTATTAATAAACCCTTTACTGACCAGTTTTGTGATGTTTATTATTGACTATAACAAGACCGGGGTAAATTTCAAATTTAAATTTGATTTGTCATCTGTAAAAAAAATATTATCGTTTTCCTCGTACCAGCTACTTTTTAATATCGTAAATTATTTTACCAGGAATGCGGACACTTTGCTTATTGGCAGATATTTAGGCATCAATCCACTTGGATATTATGATAAATCTTATCGGCTAATGATGCTTCCTGTGGCTAATATAACCAATGTATTAACGCCTATTATACACCCGATTTTTTCAGACATGCAAAATGATAAAAAAAGGATGTATAAAGCAAACCAAAAAATAGTCCGGCTATTCGCCTATATTGGTTTCCCATTTTCTGTTTTGTTGTTTTTTCTATCTAAAGAAATCATTTTAATAGTTTTTGGCGACCAATGGATAAAAGCAATCCCCGTGTTTAGGATCTTGTCATTAAGCACCTGCTTGCAAATAATCGGTAGTAGTTCCGGATCCTTTTTTCAATCGCTTAATGCAGCCAGGTATTTATTTATTTGCGGCATAGTGAATGCTTCAATAGTAGTTTCTTCATTATTATTTGGATTGTTTTATTTAAAAAGTATTGAGGGGGTAGCCCTTTCATTTGCAATCGCAAGTTTATTGGGATTTTACTCAACATTTTACTTTTTGATCACTAAATCATTCGACGAAAGCTTATTGTCTTTTTTTAAAACGCTTATCTCACCTTTTGCATTTGCCCTATGCCTGTTTGTTTGTTTATGGTGTGCAGACTTAGTGATAAAGCCCTTAAGTATATATATAACAGCATTTGTAAAGGTGCTTATAGCGCTCGTAGTTTCGCTGATCTATGTTCAATTAGTTGAAAGATTGGGCCTGAAAGACTTATATAAATTGCTAGCAAAAAATTAGAATAGATGTATTAGTAGTAATGGATTTATGAATAAAATTTATGCGATAATAGTTACTTACAACGGAATGCAATGGATAGAGAGATGCATAGATAGCCTTATCCATTCAAATGTTCCGGTAAACATAATTGTAATTGACAATATGTCGACAGACGGTACTACTGAATTTATAAAACGTAAGTACCCTTCAGTGGAGTTGATTGAGACCGGAAAGAATTTAGGTTTTGGTAAGGCAAATAACATTGGGATTACACTTGCTATTAAACAAGATGCGGATTATGTATTCCTTTTGAACCAGGATGCCTGGGTTGATATAAATACTATTGGTGAACTGGTAAGAATACACAAACAAAATCCGGGATACGGGATTTTAAGTCCGATACATTTGAATGGTAAGGGGAGCGCTTTAGATTATAAATTTTCACTCCAGTGTAACGCTACTGACTGTCCCGGATATGTTTCAGACTTGGTAACATCGGCGTTAAAACAGGTTTACACCATTAACTTTTCTAACGCCGCATTATGGTTAATTTCAAAAGACTGTATTCAAAAAACCGGCGCGTTTGACCCGATATTCCCTCATTATGGCGAAGACTTTGATTACGTAAACAGGATAAAATATTATGGATTTAAAATTGGGATTGCACCGGTGTTAAGGGGGTTTCATGATAGGGAAGAGAGGCCGTACTCTGAAAAACGCGAACGGATTATAACACAGCTATGGTATCTGTGTGTTTTAAAAGATATCCGGAAATCATTGTTTGTTGGATACTTAATTGTTTGTGTTTATTGGTTAAGGTTCACTTTACAAAAGGCTTTAAAGTTTAAGATCCGATCAATATTTTACGACTTTTTGTATGTATTTAAGCTGCTATTTTCTGTAGGTGCAATTATTAGAAGCAGGAGGAAATGCAAGCTATTAGGCGCTTACCTATAAAATGTAAAGTTATAGCTGTAATTGTTAACAACCATTTAGTAAAATTAGAGATAGCAGTATTACTATATGAGAATTTTAATTGTAAATACACTTTATTATCCTGCATTTAGAGGGGGGGCAGAAATTTCTGTTCAACTTTTATCCGAAGCGCTGGTAGCAGCGGGAAATAATGTTTATGTTATTTGCATAGGCCCATCAACTAAAGTTTACAAGCATAATGGCGTAATTGTTATAAGGCTAAAGGAAAGAAATATATATAGCACTTTTCATCGTAAAAACCATAGGTCCTGGCTGAAAACTATTTGGCATCTGATCGACACATTTAATATCATTCATTTTTTTAGTTTCAAAAAGCTGGTGTCTAAAATTAAGCCGGAATTGGTTAATACTAATATTTTACAAGGCATTTCACCAATTGTATGGAAGGTATTTAAAAAAAATAAAATTAAGGTGGTTCACACTATCAGAGACTACTACCTATTATGTCACAAATCTATCTTATTTAATAACAATAAAAATTGTGATAGCCTCTGCATGGCATGCCTGTTGACGCACACCTTAAAAAAGCCATATTTTAATATACCCGATTATTTTATAGGTATTAGTCAATTTACTTTAGATAAATATAAAAGGTATGGTGTTATCCAAAACGAATCAAAAGTTATATATAATCCTATACCGGGCGATATACCGGATACCTATAAAAAAAGAGCTGTAGACCCTGATGAGATTGTTTTTGGTTATATCGGTCATCTAAGTATCAACAAAGGTGTTCAATATTTAGTTGATGAGATTGCAAGTATTGATAACGCGGTAAAGAAAAAAATTAAAATTGTATTTGCCGGTAGGGGAGATGAAAAATTTGTACAGGGATTAGCTGAAAAGTTGACGGGTTCGGAAGTGAAATTTGAATTTATAGGAGTGGTAAACCAGGAGGTTTATTTTTCTAAAATAAATGTATCTATAACCCCTTCGTTGTGGAACGAGCCTTTTGGAAGAGTGGTTATAGAGGCACTGGCTTATTCAATTCCTGTTTGCATGAGTTCGAGCGGAGGATTGCAAGAGCTTTATAATCCCGATTGTTGTTGGATGTTTGAACCGGTAAAAGATGCATTGAAAAAAACTATAGAGGGTATTTACTTTGATATTCCTTCGATAATATTAAAAGGCAATGAGAGCAAAAAATATGCTTATCAATTTTCGGTTAATAAAAATTATTTAAGGACGTTCGAAATCTTTAATAACCTTACTGTTCAACCTTACGAAATATCATGAGCCTCATAAAAAATATTTTTATTTACTTCATTATTGTTAACCTGTTTTTTATAGCGCCGCTGCATTTTTTATACTCATTTATTTTAAGGTCCGAATTCCTAAACTATTCTTTTGCAGGTGGCCTTGTAATTTTAATAATTTTTTACAAAAAACAGCAGATCGCCAAAATCATTACCCAACACGCGTGGATATTTTGTTATTTCATAATCGTAATTCTGTACTCATTATTATTCGAGAAATACGAAGTGGTAGGCTTTTTTTTATATGAATTAATTCCGTTTTACTTTTTTGCTTTATTTAAAGACGATTTAGCGGAGACAATTACTACTTATAAAAAAACCATTGCCGTAACGTTTATAGTTAGTGCTTCGGGTATTATATATGACTATTATTTTGACTTCCCATGGAAAGCTTTAACCTTTAGCGCAGGCGGCAGAGATGTTGAACTTTCTAAAAACTGGACTGCAGACAGTGTTGAGCGCGTGGCCGGATTATTCAGGAGTTCTGACCAGGCCGCTGCGGGCGTCATCTTTTTATGTGTTTTGTTTCTATACGTCAACAAGAATTTGATCGCAAATCACATTGTAATCATCATCACATTTTTCTGCGTTTATATTACCACTACAAAAACCGCCTTAGTTGCGTTGATATTAATATATATCCTTTATGTCTTAGAGTTTTTGAAGCTGAAATTCAGGGGGTACCTAACAAACTGGTTAACAGCGTCTATGATAGTCGTCGTTATTTTTTTGCCTTTGGGCCTTGTAACGGACCTGAAAATTCCTTTGCTTGATAATTATTCATTTAGAGACCGTTTAGTTAATGAATGGCCTTTTGTGATGAATCAATTCGAAAGTTTTGTACAATATATTTTAGGTTTAGGCATGGGAAGTGTTGGGGCTGCCCAGATTATTTTTGGGCAAAGTAAATTAGCCAGCCCTGGCGATAATTTCTTCCTGTTTTTGTATGGTAATATTGGCATAATGGCGTTTGGGGTGTTTTATATGATCTATAAAAACTTAAAAAACACCCGGGAAACTATTACGATTTACCTGGGCATCTTTTTATTGAGTTATGGCATTACTTACGGTGTACTTGAGAGCCCGCTTAACTTGCTCATTTTAACTTTAGTGGCTTTCCACACTTCTACCCCTCAAAATTTATTAATAATAGAAAATGATGAAGGTTCTTATTATTAACGATCATAAAGATGGTGGCGGAGCTGAATCAGTTGTTGCGATGCAATATCAATTGCTTAAAGAAGCCATATCTGTAGATATTCTCTACGGCGATGAGTTGTCTCCTGAAATTAATATCTTTTCATATATATATTCTTATAAGGTCAAAAAAGCTGTTGTCAATAAATTAAAAGAGGCAAATTATGACATTGTTCATTTGCATAATTTTTACCACATATTATCACCCTCTGTTTTACAAGCGCTAAGGCAAGCAAAAAAAACAAATCATAGGCTCAAAGTTATATACACCGCGCATGATTATCATTTAGTATGCCCTAACAGTGGTTATTATTATTTAAAAAATAAAAGCATCGTCAATTTTCAAATAAATGATAAATGGCCGTGGATGTTTATTAATAATATCGATAAAAGATCAATTATACATAATCTGTTAAAAAAAGCACAATGGTTCAATGCTTACGTAATTCATGATTATAAAAGAGTAATTGATGTTATTACAGCTCCGAGCTTTTTTTTAAAACAAGTAATACTTGAACATTTTAATGCTGACGTAAGAATGATCCGAAACCCGTCTGTCCCTATAAATAATAACGCCGGCGTTTTTGATAAAACCGCCGATAATAAATTGCAATTGGTTTTTTTTGGGCGTTTATCAATAGAAAAAGGATTAAATAACTTTATTAAGCTGCTTTCTCAAATTAACGACATACCATACCACCTTTCCGTAATTGGTGATGGCCCCGAATATCATGAACTAACTAAACTTGTTGCACAATACCGGCTAACCGATAAAATAAAATTTATAGGTAAGATGGTGCGATCTGATCTATTGTCGTCATTAAAAAAATATGATCTGTTTGTTTTGCCATCTGTATGGTATGAGAATGCGCCAATGTCCATTTTAGAGGCGGCACAGGCCGGTTTGATGATTGCCACGCCTGACCATGGGGGTATGACGGAAATGGTTGAGGCCGTTGGCGGCGGCTACCATTTTAATTATGCTGATCCAGGGAAATTAAAAAGCTGTTTAATTGATGCACAAAGGGTAAAACACCAAAAGCCGCAAAGCCATATTAATGATTTTGCAGCTTTTCTACCCGAAACCTTTTGCAGCAAAATGATTGATTTATATAAAGAGGTGTTGAGTAATCAATCTCAAACTCACGAATAATTATCTTAAAACATGCATTTCAACAAAAATAATAAAACATAAACTCAATAGTTGATGGTCCAAATTCCACATATGCCAAAACACAGGTTGCAATGGGTTGACAGCTTAAGGGGCATTGCTTCGTTATTAGTTGTAATACTTCATTTATGGATAAGTGTGATAAGAAACTATCATGTGTCGCAGTCCGTATCTGTCAAAGCGATAACCTCAATTATTTTTGGCTACTTAGATTTTGGTAAAATTGGTGTGGTGGCTTTTTTTATAATCAGCGGTTACGTTATACCCTATAGCTTAAAAGGCAAATCACTTTCTCAATTCTTTATAACCAGGTTCTTTAGATTATATCCGGCATACTGGTTTTCCATTCTGGCACTGATAATTATAGCGGGGCTCCCGCCTGTTAAAGATCTACTGATCAATATGACCATGCTGCAAAGATTTGTAAATGTTAATGATTTAATAGGCGCATTTTGGACATTACAAATAGAATTGATTTTTTACTTTTTATGCGCTGTTTTACATTATTTTAATTTATTAGAAAATGACAAAATAATAATCAAATGCATCTACATATTGATCATTTTGTCTTTATCGATGTCAGTAGTCAGATATTTTACCAATATCAAACTTCCGGTAGCGCTTTTGTTAGGTTTATCGGTGATGTTTATTGGTTTAGCATGGAGAAGGCATACACTTGACAGTTCTACAATTATAAACAGAAAAGCAATTACAGTAATAATAGTGTTTTTTATTGTTTTGCTACTACCAATAACAATTTTAGCGTATTCAAGAAACTATGGCTATGACGAAACCTGGTATCGGTACTTTTTCTCGTATAACGTAGCAATAATTATATTTTTTGCTTTCGCGAGGTTTAAATACTTCAACAGAGTGCTGTTGTTTTTTGGCGGAATAAGCTACTCATTGTACTTGCTACATCCCGTTTTTGGATTAGACCTGAGTTATAAAATTGC
>Ga0105237_10001645_pt1 | contig 28977 bp, 20 predicted proteins | sample KBSC24metaG_FD_81520 | JGI IMG/M metagenome (GOLD analysis project Ga0105237, IMG submission 81520) | Corn rhizosphere microbial communities from Kellogg Biological Station, Michigan, USA - KBS C2-4 metaG | ecosystem: Host-associated > Plants > Roots > Rhizosphere > Soil | place: Michigan, USA... | reverse complement strand
TTCGGTTGCCGGATCTACGCGAACAACCAGCCCCATTTCCTGGCTGAATTTCTGAATGAAAGCCTCGCGCCGGAAATGTTCGGCGAGGCGATCCGGCCCGACCGCGAGACGTTGGACGCAGCCCAAGCCGCCATCTGGAACGCCTTGGAGAAACTTCAGCTCGACGGATTCCGCTCCATTGCCACGTCCCACTTCGAGCCTTTCCTCTCGGACATCGAAAGCCTGAGCCGAGTGGAAGAACGCCTGGAGGAATTGCGCGCGGCCTGCGCAAAGGAACGCCAAAAATAGGCAAGCGGCCGTTAGCGCGAATTTCCAGAACCTGAAAGAATGAGCACCATGGAGAACCACATTTTCACGACTTCCACCCGGAACAAAAAACGCCGCCTGTCGACACTGGCCCTGGCCAACGTCATCATGATGGCCGGCGCATCCAAGGCCGCTGATACCACCGCCGCAACACCCGCCACCCCGGCCACGCCCGTTTCCGATGCCTCGACCGCACCAGCGGTCAAGCCCGCCCCCAAGGCCTCTCCCGCCTCGGCCCGCGCCTCGAACAACACGACGGTCATGAACGAAGTCGTCGTCACGGCGAAACCGGAAGCTTCCGCTTATCAGACGGCAACCTCGGCCAACGGCAAGTATACCCAGCCTCTCCTCGACACCGCGCAGACAATCACCGTCATCCCCCAAGCCGTCATGCAGGATCAGCACGCCACCAGTCTGCGCGACGTCTTGCAGAATGTCCCGGGCATCACCTTCGGCGCCGGCGAGGGCGGCACGACGGCAGGCGACAATCTCACCATCCGCGGTTTCAACTCGCGGCAGGACATCTTTGTCGACGGCTTCCGCGATACCGGCGTCTACAATCGCGATCCGTTCAATCTCCAACAGGTCGAAGTGGTCAAGGGTCCCGCCTCGGCCTACAACGGCCACGGCTCCACCGGCGGCTCGGTCAACCTCATTAGCAAGACGCCGACGCTCGATCCCCTCTACGAATTCAATTCGGGTTACGGTACCGATCAGTATTACCGGGAGACCCTCGACATCAACCAGCCTCTGACCGGCGTCGTCCCCAACGCAGCCTTCCGGCTCAACGGGGTCTACCAGTACAACGAGTATTCGGAACGCGATTATATTTATGACAGCCGGTGGGGCGCGAACCCGACTTTCTCCTTCGGTATCGACACCGACACGACTGTGACGGCTAGTTATTTCTTTCTCCAGGAGCAGGACCTTCCCTCTTACGGCCTTCCGGTAGTCAACGCCACCGCCGTCGTTTCCAACCCTGGTCTAAGTTCCCACCTGAATCACGTGGCACCTGTGCCCTATAGTAATTTCTACGGCTTCGTGAATCGCGACTACGAGAACACGACGACGCAGATTCCTACGCTGACCATCAAGCACGAGTTCGACGATGACCTCAAAATCGAAAACACCTCGCGCTACGAAAATACGCTGCGCCAGTCGGTCCTGACCGCCCCCCGCTTCGATGCCGTCAGCGGCACGGCACCTCTCTATTATCCGCCCTATACCGCGCCGCCACAGACCGCCGGACCGCTACCGCCCGATACCATGACGCGCGAATTGCGCGCCCGTCACCAGACCGACACGCTGGTCGGCAACCAGACCGAGATCACGGCCAAGTTCGATACCTGGCAGGCTTCCCATACCCTCGTGGCGACCACCGAGTTCAGCCAGGAAAAGGAAGACGCCCGCACCTTCAACGGCGTGAACGTGGCTAATTCCCTCTCCAATCCCACACCCTACGACACCTATCCCTTCCCCCTCCAGAACTGGGGAGCGGAGACGCACGCGACGCTGGAAGATGCGGCCTTCTCGCTCTTCGACACGATCAAGTTCACCCCGCAGTGGCTGCTCAGCGGAGGCATGCGCTACGATCACCTCGAAGAAAGCAGCCGCAGTTACGGCAGCAGCAACACCACTCCCACCACAGCCGCCAGCGCCTTCTCGCGCACCGACGACCTGGCGAGCTGGCGTGTGGCGCTGACCTACAAGCCGGTTTCCTACGGCAGTATCTACTTCGGCTACGGCACTTCCTACAACCCGCAGATCGAGGGCGGCAGCAATACCGCCTCACCCGACAGCCTCGCGGCCAATACCGTCAATCTCGGGCCGGAGGAAAACGAGACGTTCGAGCTGGGGACCAAGTGGGACCTTCTCAATGAGAAGCTCTCCCTCACCGGGGCTCTCTTCCGCACGAACAAGACGAACGCCCGCATCACCGATCCCTCGGCGCCTCCCGGAACGACCGTCTTCGCTCTGGCGGGGGAGCAGCGCGTGGAAGGCGTCGAAGTCGGCGTGGAGGGAAGCGTCACCGACGAATGGAAAGTCTTCGGCGGCTATACCTATATGAGGAGCAAGATCGTGAGCGGACCGCCCTCTTCCTTCCCGGGCAACCAGCTTCCGAACACGCCCAATCAGGCCTTCAGCCTCTGGACCACCTATGATCTTCCTTACCACGTCACGCTGGGCACGGGAGCGCAGTTCACCGACAAGCGTTATGCCAATGTGAACAACACCACCGTGGCCGACGGCTACTGGACCCAGCAGTTGATGGCGAGCTACAAGGTCACCCAAAACCTGACCATGCAAATCAACGTCTACAACCTTTGGGACGAGCACTATATTCAGGCCACTGGAAGTAATAGCATCCCCGGTGCGGGCCGCTCGGTCGTCGTGTCCGCCGATCTTAAATTCTAACGCGAAAGACTTCATGCTTCTATCCATCCCCGATGTTCTTTCCTCCGAGCAGGTGACCGAGGCGCGCCACATCCTCGATGCCGCCGAGTGGGTTGACGGGCGCGTCACGGCGGGCCATCAGTCGGCCCAGGCGAAGGACAATATGCAGATCCCGGAAGGACATCCCGCTGCCCGTCAGGTGGGCGAGATGGTTCTTAAGGCGCTCGCACGGTGTCCTCTCTTTGTCGCTGCCGCGCTGCCGCTGCATGTCTTCCCGCCGCTCTTTAACCGCTACTCGGGCGGCCAGTCGTTCGGCACCCACGTCGACAATTCGATCCGCCAGGTGCCGGGTACGCCCATGCGCATCCGGACCGATCTTTCGGCCACGCTCTTCTTCGCAGGACCGGAGGAATACGACGGCGGCGAGCTGATCGTCGAAGACACTTACGGCGGCAAGAGCGTGAAGTTGCCGCCCGGACACCTCGTGCTCTATCCCGCGACCAGCCTGCATCATGTCCGGCCCGTCACCCGCGGCGCGCGGCTCTGTTCCTTCTTCTGGATTCAGAGCATGATTCGCGACGACGGACGGCGCTCACTGATGCTCGACCTCGACCAGGGCATCCAGCGGATCAACCGCGATCTGGCCGGACAACCCGCTGCCGCTCAGGCATCGGTGCAGCTGACCGGCGTCTACCACAACCTGCTCCGCCAGTGGGCCGAAGTCTAAGATGATCCTCAAGCTCCGCACCATCCTGTTCTGGACCCATCTCGCCGTCGGCGTGGCGGCGGGTCTTTTCATCCTGAACATGGCGGTGAGCGGCATCCTCATCGCCTACGAAAAGCAGATCACCACCTTCGCGGAGCGAAGTCAGCGGACCGTAGTCGTCCCCGCTGGGCAGGCGCCTCTCGACGTGGAAACGCTCGTGGCCAAGGTGCAGGAGGCGCGGCCCAATGCGCGGTTCTCGGGCATCGTGCGCTATGCCGATCCCGCTGCCGCGGCGATGTTCTACGTCGGGCGCAACAACCAGGTCGTTTTCGCCAATCCCTACACCGGCGAGGTGCTGGGCGAGGGGCAAAAAAGCGTACGTGCCTTCTTCCAGTTCATGACCGGCTGGCACCGCTGGCTCGCGCTGGAAGGGACCGCGCGGCCTTATGGGCAGGCCGTCACGGGCGTCGTGAGCATCATTTATCTGGGACTCCTGTTTAGCGGTCTCTGCCTCTGGCTGCCGCGGCAATGGTCGCGGACGAATTTCCGACAAATCACCGCTCTTAATTGGCGGCTCCGGGGCAAGGCGCGCGAATGGAACTGGCACAACGTCGTCGGCATCTGGTGTGCGCCGCTCCTGCTCGCGGTAACGCTGACCGGCGTGATCATGTCCTACGACTGGGCAAGCGACCTTCTTTTCCGCCTGACCGGCAATCCCGCGCCTGAGCACCGGCGCCAGGGAGAACGTGGAGACAATCGTTCCACGGGCGGTCCCGCCCCGAAGCTCGATCTCGAGGGGCTCAACGGCCTCTGGGTTCAGGCGGAGAAGCACGTTCCCGGCTGGCACTCAATCAGCCTGCGGCTCTCGTCCTCACCTGATGCCCCGGCCAGTTTCATGATCGATAGCGGTGATGGCGGACGTCCGGATGCGGTGGCTCAACTGGCCTTCGATCGCGATACGGGCGAGACAACCAAGTGGCAGCCTTACGAGAAACAAAGCGCCGGACAAAAACTTCGGTCATGGGTCCGTCCGTTGCATACCGGACAAGCGGCTGGGTTCATCGGCGAATGCATTGCCGTACTGGCGGCGTTTGGGAGTATTTTGTTGGTATGGAGTGGATTATCCATGGCCTATCGACGATTTTTTTGCACATGAAATCTTTTGCGTATAGGTTCCATTAACAATACTAACTAAAAAATGAATATAATCGAAATCTTCTCCAAGGGCGGCCCGGTAATGTGGCCCCTTTTACTTACTTCGGTGGTGACCCTCGGGGTGGTCATCGATCGCCTCTGGTTCATTTTTCAGGAACGGCGCAGCCGTCAGCCTGAGATGGTCGACGCGATCTTGGCGCAGTTGGAAGCCGGGAATACCGATGGCGCCTCCGAGGTCGGCCAGGGAACGACCGACTTCGTCGCGCGTACGCTGACTTATGCGATTTCCCACCGCGACACCTCGCTCTCCCAGGCCGTCCTGCGTCAGGCCAGCCTGGAGCTCAAGCGGTTCAGCCGGGGGCTGGCCGTCCTCGACACGGTGATCACCCTCGCGCCGCTGCTCGGTCTGCTCGGGACGGTAACGGGCATGATCCATTCGTTCGGCTTGCTCGGGAACACCGAGCTAAGCGCGCCCACGGCAATCACCGGCGGCATTGCCGAGGCGCTCATTGCCACGGCCTTCGGTCTCGGCATTGCCATCGCGGCGTTGCTGCCTTTCAACTATCTCAACGCCCGGCAGGAAGAGGCACGCCATGAAATCGAGGATGCCACCGCACAGCTCGAGCTGCTGCTGGTGAAGTGCCCCGGCGGGACCTGCCTCCTGCGACAAATGGAACCGGTCCAGGCATGAAAATCCCCTCCCCACGCATCGCACGCCGCGCCCGGATCGAGATCATCCCGCTGATCGACATCATGTTCTTCCTGCTGGCGACCTTCGTCATGGTCTCCCTCTCGATGGTGAAGAACCAGAGGCTGCCGGTGAAGCTCCCCGTCGCCTCGAGCAGCGCGCCGCAGGACCGCAAGGAGTACACGTCGATCACGATTAACGACAAGGGCGAGTTTTTCTTCAATAAGGAGCCGATCACTCGCGCCGACCTCGGCCCGCGCCTCCAGGCGATCAAGGCATCCCACACCGATCCCAAAATTTTCGTCAATGGCGACGGCAAGACCCAGTTCGACAATGTGGTCGCGGTACTCGACGAAACGCGCAAGGCAGGAATCAGCAAGGTCTCCATCGAGACTCGCAAACCGGATGCCGGCGCGGTAGCACCCACGACGCCTGTCCAGCCTACGCCGGTCATCACTCCTTAAGCTCCCATGCGCCGCCGCTCCATTCCCTTCTGGATTTCCGCCTTCATCCATTTGGTGGCGTTCGGCGCCGTAGCGGCCTTTCTGGTCAAGCCGCCGGAGTTCGCCATGGATGCGGGGCATAACAGCGTGGAGGTGAATCTCGTCGCGGCCGCGCCCGATCCGGTTCAACCCCCGCCACCGGTCCCGGTGCAGGATCCCGAGCCTCCTTCTCCCGAACCACCGAAGCCGGATGACATGGTTGTGCCCGTTGCACCTCCCACGCCGCCTACTCCTGTCCCGCCTCCGGAGCAACCCAAGGTCGTCGAGACCCCGCCTCCACCTGCTCCCACGCCGCCCAAGCCACACGTCACGCCGACGGTTGCCAAGGGTGATGGCAGCGCGCCCAAGCCGGGTAAGGATGCCGTCACCGCGTCTTCCGATAGTGGTGCCATCATGGATGCCCGGCCCGATTACCTCAGCAATCCGCCGCCCGTCTATCCCGATTCATCCCGCCGTGCCAAGCAGGAAGGTGTGGTCATTCTCGAGGTCATCATCAATACGGATGGACGTCCGGAGAGCATTGAAGTCCAGTCCAGCAGCGGCTTCGAACCGCTTGACCATTCCGCAGTCAATGCCGTGCATAAATGGCGCTTCCGGCCCGCCTTTCTCGGCAGCCTGAAGGTGCGCTCGCGCGTCATCATACCAGTCCGGTTCCGGCTGGAAGGCTGAGCCTTTTTAGTGATGGTTCCCCCGCTACGACGTCCGGGCAGGAACTGAAATTGGCGCCTCATCTTCCCCGTTCGCCTCTGCTTTCCGATGCCACGCAACTGAGAAGATATAGAAAAGGGATGCAGTGAGAACCAACGGGTTCAGCAGCACTTCATAGGAAATGAAGTGGTTGAAGAAATAGTTTTTGGGCACCAGGACGAAAACGGAACAGAAAAGAATCACCCCGTCCACCCGTCCCAGTTCCCGTTCCGATACCTCCCGGCAAAGAAGAATCAAAAACGTGAAAAAAACGAGCAGGTGGTAGCTCGCCAGAATGGTTGAGATGAGCACGTAACAAGCAACGCTCACGTAGGCGAATTCCATCTTCGTCAATTTTTGCTTCCGGAACAAAAGGAGGCCTCCCGCCAGAACGATGGTGAAGGTCATGAAGATGATCAAATTCGCCTGGTGTATCGTCATGACATAGGCTTGGGAATAATCGACTGTCGTTATCATATCCCAAAGGAACTTGAAGGCACCGAAGGCGGAATTGTTGAACTGGTCGCCCAAGCCGCCGAAGGCGTAGGCCTCATAGTAGGTGTTCAACGCCTGGCTGAAAACCGACAGGGTGTAACCGGGATAGAGAATTCGATCGATTTCGTACGAGATGAAAAAAAGAGCCGCGGAGACCACGGCAAAAATCGCACCTCCCAGAACGCACCGACGAAAACCAAAGGAGAAAAGCAACGGAGCCAGCAGGACGGCGTTGGGTCGAAAATTACAGGCCACCGCGAGGCACAAGGCAGCGGCGATCAAATTCCGGGTGATGCAGGCGTAATAGATAAAGAGTAGCAGCGGCAGCCCCGTGAAAAGCGCGCCCTGATTCCCCCGGCTGAGGATCATCAAAAAGGGGTAGCTCAGCGCCATGACCGTAAAGGCCAGGAGCCGATCCCGCCACTTCTGCATCACACAACAGCAGACCACGCCGAGAAAAAACAAGGAGATGCCGTTATTCAGGAAGATCACCGTCTGCGGATTCGAAGCCAGGATGAACCGTTTGACCAACATACTGAGTAAAAGACAAATCGGCGGAAAATGGAGACTGGTCAGCCTCTTCACCGGCTGCCCGGCAACGAGATCGGGATTCTGATAGGGATTTTTCAGATAATACTCCCGATAGAGCGGAGACCACCCTGACATCTGGGGCGTTACGTACGGCGGCAGCGAAAGGGCCGATTTGATCAGATCGGCATGGAGATCCCGGGGCGTCGCTAAAAACGTAGCGGTCGGCTCGTAAGAGGGAGTGTATTCAAAAGAAAGTGAATTGAAGAAGCCGTGGACGAGCGTGAAAAAGAGAACGAGCAGTAGCGCCAGATGCGGCAGATCGATCTCGAAGTGCAGGCGGTTCCTCATTAAGACAAGGAACCTAGCTTGAATAGCTGCGCTAGTTCAATGATTTGCAAAAGGAGTCTTCCTTTGTCCCCATTCTTACATCTGCACGGGAGGAGGCGATTTCTTGAAGCCGACCCGCAGGGTCCAATGGGGATGCGCCGGGTTCGAAGTATCAACGTCGAGCATGCCATCCGAGGAAAAATAACCGGGTCCATGAGAAAATTGTCCACCTTGGACTTGCACCCGCCACTCATCGGGTCGCGGGATCGAGCGGATGGTAAACCGGCCCTGCTCGTCGGGCGTGTAGACCGATGCATCGTCCTCCATTGTCGTGCCGTCGGGGAATCGCACCAGATCGAGTGTATAGAGCCAATGTTCGTTCATGTATTCCAGCTCGGCCCCGACCTTGAGATGGTCGGTAAGCATGGGGAGACTCAGTAAGTTGTAGGGAAAGCCGCCCGGCATTTTGCGCCAGTGCCGGTCGAGAACAACCGGGACTGATACTTTCGCCTTCCCCTCCGCGTCGGTCACCACCCGGTAGCCAGTCCCGGGATTTTGCCATCCCTCATCGGAACCGAAGACGATGCGCGCAGAAGTGGCAGGCAGGGGCTTACCCTCAGGATCGAGGAGTGTGAAGTCGACGTCGAGCGTGACCGGCTGAGCTTTAAGGGAATGATTCCAATAGAGAATCGACGGCCCAAACACGAGAATGATGACAAATAAGATCGCCGCCGAAACCAGGACGAGACGGTTTCTTTTCGGAGTGGGTGCCTGCGTCATTTTAACGCGTCAGGGAGCGTGAAATAAAACGTGGAACCTTTGCCCGCCTCTGACTCGGCCCAAATGCGACCGCCGTGGCGCTGCATGATCCGCTGCACCGTGGCCAATCCGACCCCCGTTCCCGGAAAGTCCTTGGGGGAATGCATACGCTGGAAGGGCTGGAACAGGCGCTGCGCATACTGCATGTCGAAACCCGCGCCGTTATCCCGCACGTAATAGGCGGATGATCCGTCGGGTTGTGACGTGGAACCAAATTCGATTCGCGCCTCCGGATTTTTCGAACTGTATTTCCAGGCGTTGGAGAGAAGATTTTCAACGGCCGCGCGCAATAACCCGGCGTCACCCTCCGTTTGCAGTCCATCGGCGATTTTCACGTCGACCTTGCGCTCGGGTTCCTGAATCGAAAGCGAGGAGAGGATTTCCTTTGCCAGCGCGGTGAGGTCGATCTTCTCCTTCTTGAAATCGCCCTGGGAAAACTTCGAGAGACCGAGCAGACCTTCGATCAGCTGGGACATATGTTCCCCGGCGGCGGCGGCCCGGCCCAGCAGGCCGCGGGAATTCTCGTCCAGCTTGTCGCTGCTCTGCTTCAGAACAATATCGGTGAAGCCACGCATGCTGCGCAGGGGCGCACGGAGGTCATGCGAGACGGCATAGGAAAAAGCCTCGAGCTCGCGATTAGCCGCCTCGAGTTGCGTGGTCCGGTCGCGGACTCGCTGCTCCAGCTCCTTGTAGACCTGCACGTTTTCCATCGCCACCGACGTGGTGTTGGCCAGCGCCTGGAGGAGCTCGATTTCTTCCTTGCTGGGCATGCGTTGCTTCGCCCAGTAATTGCCGATCGCGCCGATGGGTTCCTCGGTGCGGATCGGCACCATGGCGAGACTCTTCACAAAGGTTGGGCGGTAGGCATCGACGGGAATGCGCGGATCGGCGTAGATGTCCTCGATGACGGCGGGCTGGCGATTAAGCATGGCCCAGCCGCTGATGCAGATTTTCAACGGGAACCGCTGACCCTTCCAAAGTGGAGCGATGGCGTTTTCGTCGGCGTAGTAGCAGAATTCGCCGTCTTTCAGAACGAAGGTCGCGCCGTCGGCGCCGGTCAGCTCACGTGCAGCGCGGCGCACGATGGTCATGATGCTCTCGAGATCGCGGGCCAGCGACAATTCCTCCACCGCGGCGATCAACCGGGCACGGCCTTGATTGATCCGCGTCAGGCGCTGGTTTTCCTGTTCCACCCGGATGGCAGCCACGAGTTGCCACGAGTGATCCTTGAGTACCAGGGCGTGGGCGCCTTCCTGCAAGGCTTCGGTCGCTTGTTTCGGGGTGACAATTCCCGATACGCAAATTACCGGGACTGCCGGGTGTTTCTGCCGAACCAACTTCAGGGCTTCCAGGCCGCTGAATCCGGGCATGGTGCTGTCGGTCAAGACGAGGTTGAATCCACCCCGCTCAAGAGCTGCCATGAACTCAGCGCGATTCTGCGCCAGGGTGAGTTGCGCCTCGATGCCATCGTTGAGAATCGCCTGTTCGATGAGAACAGCATCTTCCGAGCTATCTTCCAGATGCAAAATATGGAGCATGGGGCGTCTTTCCCGTTCTCGTAGACTCGGTCGGCTAAAACTAAGTTAGCATTTCCCCTGCGAAGGTCCAGCCCGGCGTGGCTCGCTCCATCCGATCATGCTTTCAGCGTCAGCTTTTTGATGACTTCGATTTCTTCGTCGCGGTAGGGCTTGCCGTTGGCGTGGAAGAGATCGTGAAACCATTCGCCGGTTTTTTCCAGGTGGCTCCAAGGGATATCGGTCTGGGTCCTGCCGTTGACCAGTCCCCACGAGTAGCAGCCGATCTTCTTATCCTTGAAAAAAGGCAGATGCGTCTCGACCCGGCTGCCGAGAGTCCGGGCCATCCACTCAGTGCAGACAATCGGGCGACCATACTTCAGGAGTGATTCGTAGATACGGATCGTGCCCGGCAGCGGACAGTAGGTATGGAAACTGATGAAATCGGACAGCTCGTTTGAGGCGTCGTTGAGCGCGGTTAATTCCTCGAGCCACGTGCCGGTTGTCAACGGCTGGGTGGGACGGCACGCGCGTGCCCAGGCGAAGGAGGCTTCGAGCAGCGGCAGGCTTTTATCGCGCAGGTCCGATTGCCCCGGCTCATTATAGAGGTCCCAGCAAAGGATGCGCTCATCCCCAGTAAAGTGGGTCATGATGTCGGTGACGTACCGCTCCAGCCCGCCCCATCCGGACCGGTCGGTGACCAAGGCCTTAGCGGGACTTGGAATCTGGCGGCTGTTGCAAATGCCGGGTATGGGCGGCAATTGCGGACCCGCCTTTGGCTGCTGGCCGTCGACGCAGCAGTCATCGAAGAAGCAGATGGTGGTGGAAAGACCGTTGGCCGCGGCGGCGACGAGGAAGCGGTCGAGATTTTTCCTCATCGCTTCGGCCTCCATTTCCCAGAGCTCGTAGACGAGGTTAACGCGACAGGCGTTGAATCCGACGGAGGCGGCAAGCGCCAGTTCCCTGTGGATTGTCGGATAATCAAATGTTTCATCCCGCCAGAACTCGATGAAATTGACCGAGGTGCTCGGGAGATAATTGAACCCGCACTGCCACGGCAACCGGTTGTACCAATCCCATGCCTGATCTGCGGACCATCTCTCACTGGAAGGTTTCATGATGAATTAATTTTTTTCTGCACTGGTCACAACCGGCAGACAGTTTTCTTTCCGGCAGCCAGCTTGCGCTTCCTGCCATTCCAGGTGAGGGTTCCCGCAACACCAGTGGGAAGCTGGATCTCGGCCGCCAGTTGCCGCCCGTGACGGACATACTGGGTGCGGATGGTCCCATGCGGATGCGGCAGCGAACCCGAAGCTTCGCGCAGCGGCCCCAGCAGCGGCGCGATCTCGACTTCGTGGAATCCAAAGCCCACGGGACGGATGCCCAAGATCGATGCCTGGCTGTGAAACAGCGGCGAGGAACCCCAGGCGTGGCAATCGGAACGGCTCGGCTCGGGCGTTTCGTAGACGGTCTTGAAGCCCTTCTTCTCCAGCTCAAACCATTGGCCAAGCCGCTCGAACCACATTTTTTCCAGCCCAAGCGCGCGACAGGTCTCGAACATGTAGTGGGTGAAATAGAGCGTGGTCCGCGCCAAGCCCAGTTCCTTCGACCGAGGCAGATTCCGGCGAATGGAGTTCCGCTGCGCCGCCGAGATGCGTCCGCTGAGGACGGCGAGGCACTGCGCGTGCTCGGAGTAGTGGCGCTGGGCGGGATCGTTCGCGAACAGGCCCTTGCGAGCGTTCCAGAAAGTGGCGGCGACTTTTTTCCCCAGCTCGGCGGCCTGGCGCTCCGCCCACTGGGCCCGCTCCGGCTCGCCACACCAGGCTTCCAGTTCCGCCAACATGCCGAGAGCGATGACGACCTGCCAGTTGAGCAGCGAGCTGACCGTATCGCCGCCGGTTGGGGCGATACCTCGGGGCCATTCCTCCGGGATTTTCACCCAGTCGGTGTAATTCCAGCCGAGGGGCATTTCGAGCAGTCCCTTCTTGTTGCGGTAGCCAAGCCACGCATCGATCACGGAGCGCGCGCCCGGGAGGCGCTCGCGGACGGCGTTGCGGTCGCCGCGCCATGCGGCGTAATCGTGGATGGAACCAATCCACCAAAGCGAGAAAGGCGGGATGACCTGGCGTTCCCGCTCGGAATAGCGGCTGGCGGTGAGCCCGGTCGCGTCACGCGTGCGGTCGAACATCTCCAACGCCTTAAGCGGAAGACGATCGTCGCGGCTGATGGTGTATTGCGTGAGCACCTCGAGCCGCGTATCGCCGATGTACATCAGCTGCTCGTAGTAGGGGCAGTCCATGTAGGTCTCGTGCGAGCACATTTGAAGCGTGCGTAGCGCGATGCGGTTGACGCCTTTGAGACGGGGCTCGTCCGACTCAAACCGGGCGACGCTCTCCAGCGGATAGCGCGTCTCATGCCGGTAAAAATCCTCGATGATGAGGGGTTGCTGCCCCACCTCGATCTCGAACTGCGCGAAACATCCGGCGCGCCACCAGAGGAGTTCGAACGGGCGTTTCTTTCCGCCGTCGGGCAGGAAGACGTCGCCGATGCCGTTGAAACATTTCCCCTCGATCGCACCGCGGTCGCCTTTGCGGAACTTGGCCAGATTGTCGTAAAGCGACTCGGCCCAGCGCAGTGTGATGCGGCTCCCCTTCCCGCCGGAAACGATGAGGTGCGGGTAATTGCAATAGTAATCACCGAGATCAACCAGCACGCGCCAGCGCGTCTTCGCCGCGAGCCGGAGCGATCCGGAGCCGCGCAGGACTTTCTCCCAGGCCTTTGCCACGGCAGTATCGTGGCGCGTCACGTTCACCGTTTTCTTCAACTCGGCGAATGAGCGAAGCTGTTCCGCATGCCGGACCTTTCCCGTACGCACGGAGCGATCCATCATCTGCGGCAACAACGAGGGCCGCAGCAAATGGCACCGGTAGACCGGTCCTTCGCAGGGATGGCCATATTCGCCGATTGCCGCCACCAAGTCTTCCCCCGGCCTCGCCGGTTTCCACCCGGATCCCTCGCCCTTTTCGAAACCCCAGGGATAAGCCGCTCCATCGACCACAAGATCGTCGCCGATGCAGTAATACTCCGGCAGACGCCCGCCGTTGTCCTTGAAGGTGAGCCCGCCGAGGCGCTTTGCCTCCCATGGTGCGAGGGCGGTCGAAAGCTGCGTCGTAAAAGGAGCCTCCGCCACCAGCATGAAGCCGGGCCGCAACGTCGCTTGAGCCAGCGGACCCTGCGCGCCCATCACCCAAACCTGCGCGACGATACAGTGATTGCCTGCCGCCAGGTCGCACGAATAGGTGTGGTAGAACCAACTGCGCGTATCACCCCGCTCCGGACCGCGCCCGATCCGCTTGCCGTCGAGGAAAAGGGCGTACCGCTCGTCTGCCGTGACGTGAAAACGGATCCGCTTCTTCTTCGCCAGCCGGAACTTCAGCCGAAAAGCAAACACCGAAGGCGCCGTGAAAGGCTCCGCCGGAATCACCCACGCCACGCGCGGCTTCCCCTCCGGCTGCTTCGCCACCGCACGAATCCAAGACGACGTATCAATCATGCCGGAAACTATTTCCCGCCCCCGTCGAAAAGCCAGAATATTCCCGCTCGCGCGACCTTCTCCACCATCCTAAGGCGAGAACTGCCGCATCTCGATCTTCCGGTACTTGTACATCGTGTTCATGAATGGAAAGACCGAATCGATATTTCCAGCGGTAATAATACCACCAGAAGGTATCCCCGCGGATCCATATTGTTTATGAGAAGGAGCATTCGGATCAGGATTGCTGGGATCAAGATCGCTGGGATCCAAGTATCGCTCGACGAGGACCGATCCGCGATATTCACCGGTCACAACTGGAGCAGCGGTATCCGACGTTCCAGCCACCTGCAAGGCTTTAGGATTTAATGTCTGCACCCAGAAATGAACCTTAAATGTATTGGATCGTGTCGTAACCCGGGGATAGAGATGGTTGTAGGGCATCTCGCGTTTGTCATCTCCTGTGGGAAGCATGTTGGAGTAAAAGGGTGGCATCAGGCCCGCAATAGTCGAGGCAGAGGCGGGATAGGCGAAATTCCTTTGCTGCGGAACAAGAAACATCTCACAAATTTCAGACGGAGATACGAATGGATCATTGACCAAAAATCGCTGATCGAACAGGGTCAAGGTTTGAGGAAGATCCAGATAGTAGCGATACTGCGGATTAGGATCGGTTGTGCCGGGATTATTCAAAGTGGGGTCGCCCGATGTTCGAAAGTTGCCGGATGAATAATTGTTCTTAGGAATGGCGATGAGAGCGGACCCTAGATCAATATTTCTATTACTAGCATTAGTAGTTGAAACCTTCCAAGGACGCTCGCTTGGCCCCCAACGCGTAGTCATGGAATCCATTAAGGCATACATGCCCGTTTTGCGCGTAATATAAGTGAAGGGGGCAATCTGGTAATTGAGATTGATCTTACCTGCTGTAGCAAAATCATCTGTAATCGCATAAGGCTCCACCACCGGCATGTAGAAAAGGTCGAGCAGGAAATGATCACGCGGTAATTGCTGCCAACCGCGATGCGTACTCTGGCCGCTCGATGCTATATTATTCGTCACAATGCCGCTAGCTGGAATTGGACTGAAGAGAAGTGTTTCCCAAGGGCCGGGATCGTCAGTTTGTGCCGTACTGGTGCTGGATAACCACGCGCGCGAAGGAAGCGTTCCAAAAAGGACTGGTGATGGCACCTGCTTGAAAGGGGAAAAAAGAATGCCGGTAATATTACGGGCATAGCCCCCAGTAGCACTGGTTGAAGTCGAGCCGTCATTTACCACACCGCCAGAACGGCTGACCATATCGCCCCCAAAACCATAATAGGGACTGTCCATTGAAATCGTGCTTGAATCTTTAAAATTCGTCGCCCCAGATAGCTGGTCCGCGCCCGAACCTGTATCCGGCCCCAATACCAAAGCTCCGATGGGGCCATCTCCAAATCCCACGGAAAAATCTCCCAATTGGGTGGCCACGACTGAAGATCCAGGACCGGCACGCGAGGCCATCAACGTAGCATTGGAAGCTGCACGTACCGGGGACCATCCCCACCCAAAAGATTCCGTCGAAGGAGTACCGCTTATCCCAAGGCGTCCCTGCACATTAACATTGGGATTGCCGGGAGGGTCGGTTTGGGTACCTATTACGGTATTGATGTTTTCGGGCGAGGTGAAGGAATTCAGACCTGGCGCGGGAGTGGTATACTTCTCGGAAAAAGGGGCCGTCATACTTCCTCCAACGCCACCAGGCATATAACAGGCCGCATAGAAAGCAGATTTCGCGGGCGTGGCCACCGGAGTATCATAAAGCGCATGCTTTACATACCAAGAGCCCGGAATATCGCGTCGGGCCGCCACCACTCTAAGATCACCGTAAGAACCATGGACACCGTCAAGAACGTAGGAACGCAACACATCCAAGGCATAGGGATATGTATTATTATAGGGGTAAGTTGGCGTGGGTCCCCGCTGCATCGAGGTGCGCGCCATATTTATGAGAAAATCATATTGAGCTGTACCCAAAGGTTGCCTCGTTCGGCTATTGGTAGCGTCGTCATAATTAATAAACCCCGAACCCGCGTTGGCCGGCAGCGGACGAGGGAGCGGGATGGTGCAAGTATCCACCTTAAAAGTTGTTTTGAAAAAGTAATTGCCGGTAATCGGAGTCGGATCAGGCGTCTGCCAAGTTGCTTTCTTTGAAATATCATCCGTGGCTTTGGCTGTTTTATTGAGGCCGGGATAGAGCGTAATTGTAATATTGCTCCCAATAAATGAGACATTATTAAAGTAATCGACATTAGGATAAGCCGTATCTGTCTTGGGGGTAGCCGGCGCGATGATAGGAGTTGTTCCGTAAGCCGGGAAAGGCCCGCGATGAGGGGCAGCTGTACTGTCTGCATTAGGTAGCTGAAATTCAATGACGTCGCTGCAAAATGGATAGTAAATATCATCACGTCCAGAGTTTCCACTGAATCTAGATGTTATGGCCGCTGCCGCTAAATTATCTTCATCTGTATTCGGACTGCCGGTCTTGTGATTATTCAGAACTTTTCCATTTTCAGACCCACCACCGGTTACCGTATTAACCCCAACTTGGGTTATCGTAGGTGCCATAAAAGGAAGACCGATGCCGTAGCTTCCGCCAAAAGCTCCCCGGTAATTCTCCGCAGCCACTGGATCGATGTAGTCTATATTGCGGTAGGTTCCATCAATAAAGGAGGTACTGGGAAAACCGATACTGGACAGACTGCTCTGCCACCCTCCCCCACCCTCGATTCGCATTCCGGAGGCCCCTGTGGCCCCAGCAGGCGCCGAAATAAGAGCCAACTGAAACGGATTATCCGCTGTAACCTGCATTTGAAAGCGCGGCACACTGCCCTGTAAGTGCTGGATGGGACTTTGGAAATGAACAAGGAGCACGAGCCGGACTCGGCGAATTACCTTGGTCGGATCGCTGGGATCTATTTTGTCTCCTATATTGGTGAACTGAAAGATAAATTCTGTCGGTACAGGATAACGACCGATTCCCTTGGAAGAACCTACTCCATGAATAACCGGAGAACTGATGACGAGCGGCGCCACGTCATTAAATCCGGCTGTTTCCGTTGTGTTATTTTGAGGAAAGGAATAGGGCTGCAATCCCACAGGCGAATATGCAGCATTCACATTATTGACGTTACTGCGAATGTAATCCCACATTTCGGTCAGGATTTCGTCACGATTGGCCGCTCCAAATTTGCTCGTCGAAGAAAAAGAAGCACCAGCCCCTCCTGTACGGGCGGGATTACCAGGAATGGCCTTATCCGTCAGCGTTTGCAGGTAGGTATATAACGCCTTGTTCTCATCGATATCCTGCCAATCTGCCTGAGAATCCCAAGCGCTCTCGCGTTGAAAATAGAAGCGCTTGCGTTTCGTATAATCCAAATTGGTTACATTCCCATTTGAATCTGCGGTTATGCCTCCCAATTCTGTATCAAACTGAAGCAGTCGATCTTCCGGAGTAAGATTAGAAGCTGGAGGATAGTTATGAACCAGTTCATAATTAAAAGGCCACATACTAACCCGTGGACGATTGAAAATATTCAACTCAGGAGCTTTGCTATGAACCGTGGCAAAAAAGCGGAGCTGCTCGATCTGCTTCTCCATACTAACCCCACTGGGAAGATTCGAGTTTAGAAGACTGCTAGCGTCATTTACCCGTGTTGCATTGGATGCTCCGGAAAGCGGTGAAATGTAATTGAGTTCATCGTCACTGGCAAAAAGGCGGTCACTATCCAGAAAAACCTGTCCACCTATGCCGGAACTGGCGCTATTCGTAGAAGCGTTGGATTGGTTCCAAGCAGCGAGTGTTCCTCCTTGAGACCCTCCCCATCCGATACGAGGAGCCAGAGTCGCAGTAGCCTTAGCCAAGATTGCAGGGTCCGGTGGAGTTCCAAGAAGAGCAGGCGAGCGTAACTGAGGAAACAAGGGAACGATACTCGTTGTAGAAGGATGACCCGGCCAGCGCTGGTACTCCTGAGCGATAGGCTGCGTTCTTCCCAGCATTTGGTCTTCAATCGTATTAACGGTGGGAGTATCGTAAAAGACTCCACCGCAAGCTGTATTGAGATTTACTTTGGATGTTTCATCATCGGCCCAGAAGGCAATGCGAGCGGAAGCCTTTTTGTAATCGTTATCTCCAGTCCTGTCAGTAGACTTGAGAAATTTGCCATCGGAGGTGACATAAATCCATTGAACCGGCATAGGTAATGGATTATGTGGCGGCATGTTGCTTAGATCGCTCTGAATAGGAACTGGGGTGTTCCTGTTGCCGATAGTGGGACCATAGGTAAAACCTTCTACGCCCCGAGTCAGTGATGCACTAATATAGGATGGGTCGCCTGTTTCCAAATTGGGCTGAGCCGTGTTCACAACAGCATTCGGATCAACGATCGGATAAACCATGTTATCGGACAAGGGAGTGCCATTCTTGTCTTTTAACGGAAGAGTGATTGGCTGATTCAAATCGACGAATTCGTTCGGATGGACGGACTGATCCCACCAATTGGTAGGGACTTCCGAGCCTTCATTGGCAAGGGGATCGTAACTTCCATTCACGATCATGTTATAGGAAGAATAGAGCTTGTAGGCGGCCTTTGGACCGTTGGTATCAAAGGTACGAAGGAGGCCGGGTTGGGAGATCCAGGCGTTGTCTTCGTTGGATTTGCTGTAGGGGGACTGGTTGGTGGCGCGGGCGATTTGGGAGATGACGAAATTGGCCGACATGTCGGCCAGGGTGCGGACGTCGCTGCTGTCGGAATAGGATTTGGCGGTGGCCACTTCCTGCCGGGCGGAGATGAGAAGTCCCACGACGAGCAAGGAAAGCAGTAACAACATGGTCAATACGAGAAGCAGGGCGATTCCGCGTCGATTCCCGGCCAGTCCCCTTCTTTGGAAAAAGGAGGAGCGGGCAAGTTTTGTCGCTTTGTCGTTGGAAGAGGTACCCAGCAGTTTCATAAGGATATTCTTTATTGGATTTAGCGGGATAAATGAGTCGTTAGGTGACGGCTCTTTAAAACGACAAAGTGAATACATAGTGGATACATCGTTGCGCCCATGTAAATGGATTTGTTATCCATGCTTGACTTTCCTTCAAAAAGGCTAGGATGTCAATAACGCACTTTTCAAGTCCGAAGCGTTCCGGCAATTTTCTAAGCTTAATTGATTGCAATCGCCCTAGAACCGATTACGTTGAGCTTATTCGGGAAACAATGACAAAGTAATGACAACGCCAATCTCTGTCTCATTTGCTCGCACAGGCAGGGCAAAAAGCCGTCGGGCGACTCTTTTACAAAGGATGTCCGGACGGCAGGGCTTTAATTTGGTGGAAGTTGTGCTGGCTATGGCGGTGATTGGGGTGGCTTTTACATCTCTTTTTGGAGTGATGCCGGTGGCTTTGGAGAATTATCGGCATTCGATGAATATGGCCATGCAGGCCAATATTCTTTCCCAGCTTTCGGCGGAGCTAACCCAAACGCCCACTGCGAAACTTTTTACGAGCAGTTCCTATATCGCTCCTGAGCGGTATTTCGATGACGAAGGACAGGATGTGACCTCGACGCCTGCACGAGCTCTTTTCCATGCCAAATTCCGGGAGGTGCAGCTTACGGTCAGCGGGGGTAGCAGCACTCCTCCTGTCTATGCCACGCAGATAACGGCGACGGTTTTTGACAGCACCGATAGTGCCACCAGTCCCTTGATTCCGGTGACTGTCGACATTTATGCGATTCACGGTGGAGTCGATGTTCAACCTGCTCTCGTCACTCACACGTTTTATCTTTCCAGCTATTGATCAGCCCATGGAATCTTTGCCCTTCAAATTCGAATCGCCGTTGAGCCGCCGTTTTCGGCGGATTCACCCGTTAGCTTCTTTCACCTTGGTGGAAATGCTGGCGGCCATCGCAGTGTTGGCCTTGATCATGGTGATCCTTACCCAAACCTTCACGACAGTCTCCTCCACTTGGGCTAAGACGACGGGACGAGGGAGTGCCTTTGCAGGGGCTCGGGCGGGATTCGAGGCGCTCAAGCTCAACCTTTCCCAAGCGACCCTCAATACCTACTTGGGTTATGCCACCAGCAATGGAGCACCCGTCCCGCTGGTCAATCCTTCTTATGTGGGCGGCAATGCTTCCAGTTATCGGGGAATGACTCCGCAGCAATATGCGCGCGCGTCCGAGCTCCATTTCATCACGGGACCGGCCCGGACGCTTTTTGATTATGCCGACGTCAAAAACAATACTGAGACTTCTGGTCAGGCTATCTTTTTTCAAGTGCCCGCCGGCGCGGTTAGCGCCCCACAAGACCGCCCGCTTGGGTCCCTAGTAAATGTTTTGGGGTACTATGTGGCTTTCAATTGCAGCACTAATTACGCGCCCGATTCACTCTCCAATACGCTGCCGCCCCGCTGGCGCTACCGGTTGATGGAAGTGATCCAGCCCTCGGAAGATAATACGATTTATTACAGTACCTGCGAAAGCACTTCCTCGGTCAGCAATGGAAATACGAACACCCTGCCGCTTTATAATTATGATCTGCGATGGGTCGGCAATATGTGTCCCTCGGGCAGTTTTACCAATACCGTCGAACATCCCTTGGCGGAAAATGTCATTTTGATGGCTCTCCTGCCTAAATTGCCTCCTGAGGAAACCGATTCGAAGCTCACTTCCCACCCGGTCAATGTTCTTTCGACCGACTATACCTATGACAGCCGTTTCTGGGAAACTACGGTGACTTCACCTCTAGGAACTCCCAGAAGTGGTCCTTATAATCCGCTTAACAGCCCGATTCCTCTTTCCCAGCAGGATCTCCAGCGCTGGAGGAATCAACTTCCTCCGTTGATGGAATTGATCCTGATCACTATCGATGAAGCTTCAGCCCAGCGCCTGGCGGCCCGATACAATACTGGCTCTACACCACCTTTCGAAGCTCCTGCGGTTAAAAGCGTGGTCGATTTAAGCCAGTATTTTCAGGTTTACGATCCCTATGGCACCCCGGGAACGACACCTGATACTGACATTGCCAAAATCGAAACGGGACTCGCGACGCTCGGCGTCAATTACCGCGTTTTTCGTACAGATATAGCCCTGAATAATTCCCAATGGTCCTCCCAGTAATCCATCCTAGAAAAAGATCGGCCGGATTTACGCTCGTTGAGCTGCTGGCGGTCATCGCCATCATGATCCTCATCCTGGGCGCAGCCGGGGCGGCGCTCATGCCGAGCAATCGTACCATGCAGCTTTCCTCGGTCAGCCTGCAGATCAAGGGCTACCTTGACCAAGGTCGTCAATTGGCACTTTCCCGCAATCGGTATGTGCAGGTCCGCTTTTATCACAAGACCACTGATAACGATCCCAAAACGAACGTTCCCTACTACTCTGCCATCGGATTATTCAGTGCTGATTCGCCTTACTATGGCACTGGAACGAGCGATTATGACACGTACATCCAAAAAAATCAGATGTATCAGGCAGCTCCCGTTCTTTTTTTAGATCCATCAACTGGAATACCCTCGCCCAGCGATGGGAAAATTTCCTCTCTTCTTAATGACCTGGGCAATGATCAATATTTTACCCGGAAGGTTCAAAGCGATAAATTGCGCGGACAACCGGGCCAATATGACTGGGTTTCCTTCTATTATATGCCCAATGGCACGACGGATTTTCAGACTCTCTCCATTGGCGCTACCGGCCCCGGCTCTTACGATCCCAAATCGGCCTTCTTTAGTTTGATCATGCGAAATGAATATCAAAGGGATACGACCAAGATCCCCTCAGACTTTTTTACCTTCTATCTACCACCGTCCACGGGGCGGGCGGTGATTCTGCGGCCTTAAGGGAGGTGGGGGTGTTGATTTTCCGGCTCGAAGGAAAGAGCCTGAGAATACCGTAAATGATTCTTGGTTCGTTCCAAGGTTCGGGATGGACAATTCCGGTTGAGAGCATCACCTTTTTGGCTTCACCCTTGTGCCTATGAACTTTTGTTTCCAACGGTTTAACCTGATTTCTTTTTCATTCCTTTTTGCGGGGCTTTTGTCCATGACGCTGAGGGTTACAGCGGCGGATGCACCCGCGCCCGCGTTGAGCCTGAGCTATCCATCGGTGCAGCAGGGGAATGTTTTCTCCGAAGCGCCGATCCATGTGAAGGCGGAGATCAAGAATGCGAAGGGTGGCGCATTGACAGGCTCGACGACCTTTACGGTAACTGATCAGAATGGGAACCAGGCTGCGACGTGGACGGAGGATATCCAAGGCGACGGAATCGCGACGATTGAACATGACGTGGCCCTGACTCGTTTCGGTCTCTATACGGTGGATGGGACAGCGACACTTGCGGATGGGACGAAGGCGGGGCAGAAGATGTTGCTGGCCTATGTGCCGCCGCAGAGGGAATTGACGGAGGCGGAGAAACTGGCCTCGCCCTACGGGATTAATTACCACCGTTTCGATCCCCGTTTCTTCGATGCCTTCAAGAAAGCGGGCGTCTACTGGTATCGCTGCTATGCCTTCGCGCTCGATGACATGGACAATGCGAAGGGTGCCGACAAGAGCTACACCGGCGGCGGCAATTTCTCGGCGGTCATCGACGATTATGCCAAGCACGGGATGTACATCCTGCCGATCTTGAATGCGATCCATCCGCCCGACGTCAAGGATCCGGCCCATCCGGTTCTCGGTCCGCCGCCGGGATGGGATACCAAACTCCGGGATGTGGTGTCGACTTTCCCGAGCGTGAAGTTCTGGGAGCTCGATAACGAGTACGATATCAATCTCGGCAACAAGACGGAGGCGCCCGTTCACTGGCAGAACTATCAGCTTTACCATAAGAAATTCGGCGAGATTGTCGATTCCGCCAGCGGCGGCAAGAGCACGGCAGTCGAGAATGGTCGTTCGGAAATTTCCATCCCGGAAGTCACTGAGTATGTGAAATCGGGCAACTTCGACCACATCGGCGTGGTCAATTCGCACCATTACACCGGCTCCGATCCGCCCGAGCTGAATTCTTACAATTACAATACGGGTCAGCATGCGAGCAATCTCGCGCCGGGAACCTTCTTCGACATGCTGAAGGCGATGAAGGCGGCGGGACAGGCGGATGGGAAAAAACGCCAGTCGTGGCTGACTGAGTTTGGCTGGGATACGCGGTTCAAGCCGATGGTGTCGGACGCGGAACAGGCGGCTTATCTTCAGCGTGCCTTTCTCCTCATCATCGCTTCGGGCACCGACAAGGGTTTCTGGTTCTACAATTTCGACCTGCCGCCGCAGGGTTACTTCAATGGTTGCGGCGTGATGACGGTGGACCGACAGCCGAAGCTGTCGTTTTCGGCGATGGCGGGGATGACCTCGATTCTGCCCGCGCCGGTTTATGTCGGCTCGATCAACGCGGGACCCAATACTGCCGGGTACGTCTTCGAAAACGATGGCAAGCTGATCGCGGGATTGTGGAGCATCAAGGGCAAGGGGCCCAAGGTGACGTTCCACGCGCAGGAACTCCGGGATTATCTCGGCAACAAGCTGGACGGACTTTCCATCGACCTGACCATCGCCCCCGTCTATGCGATCGGCCTCAGCAAGGACGATCCTTTCTTCCGGCAAACCGCCTATGAACTGGAAACCCCGCACCGGGTCGAGGCAGCGGCGGGCGACATGGGGTCGGTGATTCTCGTCCTTCGGAACCAGCGCGCGCAGGAGATTAAGGCGACGCTCAGCCTGACCCTTCCCGCCGGATGGACCTCAGACAAGGACAAATCCGGCGTCACGATCACCGTGGCTCCGGGAGCGGAACAGAAGATCGCCCTTCTTTACACCATCAATCCGGACGAAGCGCTTGGTGTGAAAGAGATGACCGTGACGTGCCAGGAAGGGGCTGACACGATCAAGACCATCCCGGTAACGGTTTCGGTGGTGCCTCATTTCGATTACCAGGTCGGATCGATCAGTGGCGCGCCAGGCAAGACGTCCGTTCCCGTGACCATTCACAACCGAACCGCTTTTCCCTTAGACGGCGCGTTGACCATCAAGGTGCCGCAAAGCTGGCAGGCCCCGGCATCGGTCCCGATTAAGGGCATCCAGCCCGGCGAAACCCGGATTACCCCGGTGGAAGTAGCGTGGGGCAGCGATTGGAAAGAGGGCGAATCGGCCTCGGTCACATTCCAGCCCTCGAAGGGCAAGTCGGAGGAGCTTCCACTTATTCCCGCCGAGTATCACCTCAACAAGGTGGCCTCGATGACCCTCGATGGCGACTTGAGTCATTGGCCCAAGGAGGATGAGATGCCGGGCTGGATCCTCGGATCGACTTCCGGTCCCGGCAAGGCGCGGATCTGGCTGGCGTGGGCGCCGGAGGGAATTTACGGTGCGGTGGAAGTACATGACTCGACTCGCAAGGTGGATGATCCCGCGAGTTTCTGGGATGGCGATTCGCTGGAATTGTTCATCTCTGCCAAGGGCGGCGAGCCTTCCATCAACATGAGTCCCGATGACCATCAGTTCTGGTTCATGCCCGATTTTAAGAAGAACCGGGTTTACGTGGGCGAATGGAGGACAAAGGACAATCATCCCGATGCGAAGTTCGACCTGCCCGGCATCAAAAGCGCGGCGAAGCAAACGGACGATGGCTACGTGATGGAGTTTCTTCTACCCGCCTCCGCCATTCCCAATTTCAATCCCACGGCAGGGATGGCCTTCCGGGTGAACATAAATTTGGGTATCTATGGAACGGGTGGAAAACGCGAGGTCTACTGGCCGCTGAACAAGGCGACCGGTGCGGGCGACCACCCGAACCAGTGGGGCGTGTTGAAGCTGAACGATTGAAGGCAGAAACTGCTGTCCAAAACGGCGGAGACATCATTAACTATTCCCCATCCGTACCGGGAAGCTTGAGCGCCCGCGTTTCCCTCTAGAATTTATCCCCATGCAACTCCTGGACTGGATCATCATCGTCGGTTCACTTGCGCTGGTCCTGGGCTTCGGCATCTATACGCAGCGCTACATGCGAAGCGTGGCCGACTTCCTGTCGGCAGGGCGTATGGCCCGGCGCTATCTGCTGGCGGTCGGGAAATCCGAGATGGGCGCGGGCGCAGTGATCTACGTCGCCGTTTTCGAGGGCATCGCGGGCGGTGGATTTACCAACCTGTGGTGGGGGCTCATCCTGGGCCCACTGGGCATGGCGGTGAGTATCATGGGATTCGTCGCCTATCGTTATCGCGAGACACGCGCGATGACGCTGGGACAGTTTTTCGAGATCCGTTACAGCAAGGGTTTCCGTCTCTTCATGGGATTTCTCGGCTTTCTTTCCGGGGTGCTGAATTTCAGCGTCATGCCGACGGTTGGCGCGCATCTCATGGTCTACTTTCTGGGCCTGCCGCCCGAGTTCCAGATCGGCGCGATAACGCTGCCCACCTTCATCCCGCTGATGGCGTCCTTCCTGCTGATCAACGTCATCGTCGCCTCGAGTGGCGGCATCCTGACGGTGATGATCACCAACTGCATCGAGGGGCTGGTTTCACAGCTCTTTTACGTCTTCCTCATCATCGGCCTGATGATGATGTTCAGCTGGGAGCAGATCAGCCATACGCTGACCAATCGTCCGCCGGGACAATCATTGATGAACCCCATGGATGCGGGAGGGCTGAAGGACTTCAATATCTGGTGGGTCCTGATTTCCTTCGGGATCAACAATCTCTACGCCACCATGGCCTGGCAAAACCAGAGCGCCTACAACTCGGCTCCCCTGACTCCGCACGAATCGCGTATGAGTAACCTGCTCGGCATCTGGAAGGCGACCGGGACCGGGACGGTACTCACCCTGCTGGGCGTCTGCGCCATGACCTTCCTGAACGATCCTGCCTTTGCCGTCGGGGCCGCCCGGGCACACGAGGCTCTGAATCAGATCGCGGACAAGACGACGCGCGGCGAAATGGAAATTCCCCTCGCCGTCCTTTATATGCTGCCGGTCGGCCTCAAGGGCGCACTCTGCGCCGCCATGCTGTTGGGCATTTTCGGCGGAGACTCAAATCATCTCCACTCCTGGAGCAGCGTGGCCATCCAGGACGTGATCGTGCCGCTGCGGAAAAAGCCCCTTACGCCGGAGCAGCACATCCGCCTGTTGCGGATCGCCATCGGAGGGGTGGCGCTTTTCGCCTTTCTTTTCGGCATCTTTTTGAATCCGCATGACTTCATCTACATGTGGTGGGCGATCACCTCGGGCATCTACATTGGCGGCGCAGGCGTGGCCATCATCGGAGGCCTTTACTGGAAAGGGGGCACCGCTGCCGGGGCATGGACGGGCTCGATTCTCGGTTCAGCGCTCTCCGTGACCGGCATCATCATCCGCCAGATCGATCCGTCCTTTCCCTACAATGGAACGCAGATTGAACTCGTCGTCGTCCTGATCGCTGTCACGGCCTACGTGGTCGTTTCGCTGCTGACCGGGCGGGAAAGTTTCAATCTCGACCGCATGCTGCACCGCGGCGCCTATGCCAACATCAAGAAGGAAGTGGGCGATCCCGCCGCAGGAATGACGGTCAAGAAACAGTGGACCTGGGCCGGCGTGGTCGGCTATGACTCCAATTTCACCCGCGCAGACAAGTGGGTCGCCGTCAGCCTGTTCGCGTGGGGCATGACGTTCTCGTTGATCGCGATTTTCGGCACAGCCTGGAATCTTCTGATCTGGCCGTGGCCCATCTGGTTCTGGTCGGAATACTGGCATGTCACCGCCGTTCTCCTGCCCGCCATTGTCGCGTTCGCCACCACGATCTGGTTCACGTGGGGCAGCATCCGCGACACATCTTATCTTTTCCATCGACTGAAGACGAACAAGGTCAATCCGCTCGACAACGGCACGGTGGTCGATCACCAGAACCTGGACGAAAGCGTTTTGCCCGATGCCGTTTCCCCGCTGGTCGAGGAGGCTGGTGAGTCGACGGCGACCAAGCCGTAATTCCTTTTTCTGTATGAGCGCGAAATCGATCTTGAAACCGGATGCCGCCGCCGCTGGAACCTTCATGCTGGGAGGCGACTTGACTATTAACCGCATGGGCTTCGGCGCCATGCGCATCATCTCCGGCCCCGGAGACTGGGGCCCCGCACCGGGCATTGCCAATGGCACCCGGCTTCTGCGGCACCTGAACGAACTCAATATCAATTTCATCGATACCGCCGACTGCTATGGGCCGGAGATTAACGAATTGATGATCGGGGAAGTCGTTCACACCTTCTCCAAGGATACCGTGGTCGCGACCAAAGGCGGGCTGACTCGCGAGGGCCCCCATCAGTGGGCGCCCATCGGACGGCCTGAGTATATCCGCCAGTGCGTCGAGCTGAGCCTGCGGCGGTTGCGGGTGGAGCGTATCGATCTCTACCAGTTGCACCACTTCGACCCCAAGGTGCCGGCGGAGGAGACGCTGGGTGTGCTGGCCGAGCTGCAACAGGCCGGGAAGATTCGCCATGTGGGGCTCTCCAATGTTTCCGTCGCCGAGATCGAGCGGGCACAGAAGACCGTCCCGATCGTCAGCGTGCAAAATCGTTATAACCTGGGCGACCGCGCCTCCGATGATGTGGTGGATTACTGCGAGAAGCATCGCATCGGTTTCATCCCCTGGTTTCCCATTGCGGCGGGCGAACTGGTCAAGCCGGGAGGCCCGCTCGACAGCGCGGCCAAGCGTCACGGCGTTACTATCGGCCAGCTCGCGCTTGCGTGGCTGTTGCATCGTTCGCCCGTGATCATTCCCATTCCGGGCACCTCCTCCATGACTCACCTCGAGGAAAATACCGCCGCTTCCTCCCTTCATCTCAAGAATGAGGAATGGAGCGAAATCGAAGCCGCCGTCAAAAAGTAGAGACCACCTTCCGCTATCACTTCATCTGATGGCCCGTCATCAGGCCATAGACGATCAGGCCTGCTCCAATCAGCGGCAACGGCGCGAAGGCGAGGCGGATGCGCGGTCCTGTGAAATACTGGGTGAGAGTCGCACCAATCTGTGCGCCGATGGCCGCACCGGTGTGCATGACGAGTGCGATCAGGATATCGACGTTTCCGTGAAGGGCATGCTGGAAGGAACCGACACTGGCCGAAACGACGATCTCGAAAAGATCAGTCCCCACCGCGATGTGGGTCGGGATGCCGAGGAGATAAACCATGCAGGGCATGCGGATGTAGCCCGCGCCTCCGCCCAGAAAACTGCTGAAGGCGCCGCCGATGAAGGAAATCCCCAGGATGGCCCAGACCGAGATCGACTTGATCCCGGAATGCGGAAGGCTGATCATCGGGTAAAGATGGATGCGCTGAATCCAGCGGGTGAAGCGCCCGAAGGCCATCTTGTCTTTGGCCACGGCCGATTGGTTCTCGGTTTTTCCCTTGGCCTTGAGGGACGGCATTTTTGAAGTGCGCCAGCCTTCCCAGATGACGAAAAACGAGATGCCCGTATAGACAATAATTGCGACAAGACCCACGACCTGATCGACCTTTCCAATTTTCTTCAACGCCTCGATTCCGTTGACTCCCACCTGGATACCGACAATCGTTCCCAGCACCATGATCGCGGCCAGACGAAGATCGATGTTGCCCAGCGTATGATGCTTGCGCGCCGCGGCAATCGACTTGCCCACAATGTGGACGAGATCGGTTCCTACCACGAAATTCATCGGCAAACCGAGGGCGAAGAGGGCTGGACCGGCGAGGAAACTTCCGCCGACGCCGAAAAAACCGCCGAGGATACCGACCAGAAAACCGAGCCCGGCCAGAAGGACGGGATCGATGGTGACTCCGGAAATGGGAAAATGCATGAGAGGACGCGATTCAGGATTTTTTTCCGCGAATCCATTTCAGGATAAGCTGAGAGACGACTTCCAGTCCTGCCGCCTGCGCCACCATGAGAAGAATGGCCACGAACGCGTAAGCTAGCCGATGGTGAGTAAATAAATCGGTCAGCCAGCCGCCGAAAAAGCGCAGGACCAGGAAGAAATAGGCGAAGACGAGAACGCCGTAGATCGACAGGTCGACGAGGAACGACCGGATATCGCGTGAACGGCTCATGTCCACTTGATGACCATCACCAGGGCGCCCAGGACAATCAGCGAGGCGCCAATCGCCTCCTGCATCCTGAGTTTTTCACCCAGGAAGATGATCGCGAAGACGATGGCGAGTGCGACACTCAGCTTGTCGATCGGCGCGACCTTCGCGACCTCACCCAACTGCAGTGCGCGGAAATAGCAGAGCCAGGAAAGACCGGTGGCCAGTCCCGACGCGACCAAAAAAAACCAGGCACGCGGACCGAGTACCGACCAATCCGTCTT
>Ga0105237_10001641_pt1 | contig 29041 bp, 34 predicted proteins | sample KBSC24metaG_FD_81520 | JGI IMG/M metagenome (GOLD analysis project Ga0105237, IMG submission 81520) | Corn rhizosphere microbial communities from Kellogg Biological Station, Michigan, USA - KBS C2-4 metaG | ecosystem: Host-associated > Plants > Roots > Rhizosphere > Soil | place: Michigan, USA... | reverse complement strand
TCTTGTGCTTTCGCGTCTCCCCGTTCCGCACGCGAGCGGACTTCGCTCGCCTCCCTAACGAACTTCCGGTGATTCGCATTCTCTTTGTATACAAGGATTACGGCCCCACATATCACGACTACGCAGATTACGGTTGCAATTTTGCCAAATGATGTCACCTAATTTAATAACCCGGACCCGTCGAGATTAAAGGAAGGAGTTGGAGCGATTCGATGTGAGGTCATTGGCAAATCACTCCGTTGTTTCGGATACTTCTCCCTCGACCACTCGAAAATATCTTCTAGATCGGCTAACGCGTTTTCGTGGCAGAGGATTTTGAAAACCATTGCTGAATTCGCTGCCGAGCTTCTTTGGCGGAAACCAAGCGGCCTTCATCGGCGCTTTTCATTCGCTGCTTCAGGATGCGACTGGTTGCCGGGCTTATCTCAACTGTCTCGCTGCAGACAAACGGATCGATGCTCTTGCCCTTGGCCATACGTCACAGCAACCTGGATCAGCGGGCGGGCGCAAACGGACTATAACTCCCGCCGGTTCTCCAGCGACTTCAACATCGTCACCTCATCGGCAAATTCCAAATCACTACCAACAGGAATACCCATAGCAATCCGAGTCACCTTCACACCCAGCGGTTTCAGCAACCGCGAAAGATACGAAGCCGTCGCCTCACCCTCAACCGTAGGATTGGTAGCCAAAATAATTTCCTGCGTCACCCCGCCCTCCAGCCGCTCCAGCAAATTCTTAATCCGCAACTGTTCCGGCCCAACACCCCGCAGCGGGGAAATAGAACCATGCAGCACATGATACAGACCATTAAACTGCCGCGTCGTCTCAATCGGCAAAACATTATGAGGCTCTTCCACAACACAAATCGTGCGCGCATCGCGAGAAGAATCCCGGCAATACGGACACAGCTCGCTGTCGCTAATGTTGTTGCATTGCGTGCATAACCCGAGATTGTCTTTCACGTCGAGAAGCGCCGTCGCCAGCCGCTCCACGTCGTCACGTTTCGCGCGAAGAATGTGAAACGCAATCCGCTGAGCCGACTTCTGGCCGATACCCGGCAGGCGCTTCACCTCCTGAATGAGCCGCGCAAGCGGTTCGGCAAAATCGGGCATCGGCTAGAACATTCCCGGAGGAAGGCCCATTCCGCCCAACAATCCGCTCATCTTCCCTTGAGCCTGCTCATCCACTTTCTTAGTCGCCTCGTTGCAAGCTGCCACAATCATGTCTTGCAGCATCTCCACGTCGCCGGCCACTTCCGGATCGATCTTCACGCCAAGCACGTTCTTGTGGCCGTCCATCTTCACAGACACCATACCGCCGCCCGCCGACGCCTCCACACGAATCTGCGCGATCTCTTCCTGCAGGCGTTGCTGCGCTTTTTGCGCTTCCTTCATCATCGCCTGCATGTTGCCCATGCCGCCCGGTATCTTCATCCTTACTCCTTTAAGTTCCGCACCGCACGCACTTGCGCGTCGGGGAACAACTCCTGAAATCGTTGCACGTCCGGATGCGCCAGAGCGCGCTGCGTAGTCTCTTCTTCGGCTTTCGGCCCTCGCGCCAACGGCGTCGATGCAGCCTGAGGCGTCGAAACTTCGCCGATCGTAATCTTCACCCGCGCCGGCTGTCCAAGCGCATGCTGCGCCGCTCTTCGGAGATCCGTTTCCGTCATAGAAAGCGAATACGCTTTCGGCGTCGTGACCTGAATCAACCCGCCTTCCTCATTCACAATCGAATGTTCCAGCGCATCGGCCGTGAACTTCATATCCAGTTCCAGCATCGCCGAAAGCAACCTCGATTTGAGATCACCCTCGACCGCGGGAATCGGCGCTGGTGCCGGGGTTGGAGCAATCGTCACCTTCCGGGCACTATCCACCGCAAACGGCGACGGACCACTCCGCACCGGAGCCCGGCTCACCACAGGAGGCGCAGACGGCGCAGCGGCCGGAGTCTTTTGAGGCGGCGCGCTCACCCCCGCCAAAGCCTGTTCAATCGGCAAAAGCCTTCCCGCATGGACCAGCCGCAAAAGCCCAATCTCCAAATGCAATCGAGGCTGCAGCGACGCTTGCAGATCCTTAAACAAATCCAGCGACAGTTGCAGAAAGCGAGTGAGATCTTCTTCAGAAAACTCCGCCGCCGTCCGCAGCATCCGCTCCTGCTCCGCCGCGGAAGCCCCAATTAACCGTGTCTCTTTGCCCGCAATCCGAGCTACCAGAACATTACGAAAATAACGCGCCAGTTCCCGGCTGAAATGCTGCAAGCTCCGCCCGTTGCTCTCCAGCTCCTGCACCACATCGAACATCTTCTGCGAATTGCTCTCGCGCAAAGCCTCCGTCACCAGCTCCAGCGACTGCAGCGAGAACATCCCTAGCAGACCACGAACTTCATCGGCATTCAGCGTCTCGCCACAGCAGGCAATCGCCTGGTCCAAAGCCGACAACGAGTCGCGAACACTGCCCTCGCCCGCCTGCGCCAGCACAGCCAGCACCTCATCACTCGCGTTGATCCCTTCCTTTCCGCAGATCCGCCGCATGAGCGCCACGAGTTCATCGAAATCAACAGACCGGAAGCTGAACTGCTGGCACCGCGAAGCGATGGTCGTGGGAATCTTATGCACCTCAGTAGTGCAAAGAACAAAAACCACCCACTCCGGAGGCTCTTCCAAGGTCTTCAAGAGCGCATTGAAAGCCTCGCTCGTGATCTGGTGCGCCTCGTCAATAATGAAAACCTTGTAGCGATCGCGAACTGGCCGGTAACGGACGTTCTCGCGAAGCTCGCGCATTTCGTTGATGCCGCGATTCGACGCCGCGTCGATCTCGATCACGTCCGGACTGCCGCCCGCCGTAATTTCCTTACAACTCGCGCACACGCCGCACGGATGTGGCGTCGGACCCTGAATGCAATTGAGGCAACGAGCAATTATGCGCGCCACCGTGGTCTTACCAGTGCCCCGCTGCCCGCCCAGAATGTAGCCATGAGCGATACGCCGCTGCGTGATCGCGTTTTCAAGAGTGGTCTTAACGTGTTCCTGGCTAATCAGTTCGCCGAAGGTCGCCGGACGGTATTTTCGCGCAATCACCTGGTACGGTTTCGACGGCGCGACGGCGGGTCCGGCACCTTGTTGTAGATCGTTTTCCATGGCGTATGAAGGTGGGACCAGAATCAATTAATTGCCAGACCCCGGGTGATCCGCGGCACACAAGCTAAACCACTACCGTTGCTTCCTTCCGGACCTGGCGGGGTTCGCGGCCGCCCATTGCACGAAGCCCGGGGCCTGACAACCACTCATGCTAACACGAGGAGACCGAACTCAAGACTCCACCGCGCTCAGACCGAGAGAAGTTGGATCACTTCGCTGCTGGGACGTACGTCGCCGAATATTCGATAGAACGTGGCAAGCGTCGCTTCGTGCAGTCCATGAGCGTGGCCGGAAAGAGCGTCGGAGATCATCACCACTTTGTAGTCGAGCTCGGTGGCGTCACGCGCCGATGATTCGCAGCAGATATTCGTAACCGCGCCCGCGATCAGCAATGTGTCGATTCCGAGCGGCTGAAGCTGTTCGTGTAAGTCGCACTTGCCGGGAAAAAATGCGCTCGCACGGGACTTTGTAGCAAATAGGTCGCGTTCTTTCCTGTCGAGCTCCGGCCAGACTCTCGACCCCGGCCCGCCCGGCAGCGCCTCGTTGAAATAAAGAGTGGCCAATTCCTCGCCAACGATGGCCGCGAAGTTCGGACTCATGACGTCGTTCCGCGAAAGAACCCACGCGACCACGCCGCCGCGCCCGCGCAAAGCGTTCGCAATCGCATTCACATTCGAGACAACGCGTCGCGCAGTATCCCTGTCGTCGCGCCCCACCGTCGCCTCATCAAGATCAATTACCACAAGCGCCGTCTTCGCAGGTTCGATGGTCTCAAACGCGTGCAGGCGTCCGCGCCGCGCTACAACCTTCCTGACAATCTTGTCGGGGATGCCACTCGGGTGCGTCTCCTTCGAAACCATAGTGTCAGCTTGCCATAGCTCAAGCCCTATACTCGACTCTGTGCAAAGAAGGAATCTCGTGAAGGTCGCCGCCTATCAGGCTCCGCTGCTCCCCGCCGGCTCAATGGACGCACTCCGCCTTATACGCACGCAAATCGAGCGGTGCGAAGCGCAGGGCGTCACAATTCTCTGTTGCCCCGAGGCCATCCTGGGAGGTCTCGCGGACTACACAGAACATCCCGCGCACTTCGCGATCGCCGCTCACCTCGACTCCGTGCTCGCGCCACTAGCAAGCGACACCGTCACGACAATAATCGGATTCACAGAACTCGCGGACGAGGGCCGGCTTTACAACTCTGCGGCGGTCTTTCAAAGAGGTTCGGTCGCGGGCGTGTATCGCAAGCTGTATCCAGCCATCAATCGATCAGTCTATGAGGCGGGCTGCAAGGTTCCAGTCTTTCACGTCGGAGAACTCACGCTCGGTATCGTGATTTGCAACGACTCCAACTATTTCGAGCCGGCGAGACTCATGGCCGCGCACGGTGCGGCAGCCCTCTTCGTCCCAACAAACAACGGTCTGCCTCCTGCAAAGTCCAGCGCGGACCTTGTGGCTCAAGCAAGAAACGTAGACATTGCCAGGGCGGTCGAGAACAGCATGTGGGTCATCCGCGCCGACGTCGCTGGCCGCACCGGCGGCTTGGTGTCCTACGGCTCATCCGGAATCGTTGATCCGAATGGGATGGTGATCCAATCGGCGAAGCAGTTCAGTGAAGATCTGGTGATCGCGGAGATCGACACCGCGCCGCCTCCCCGCCGCCGCGGATGGGATGCGTCACGGAATCGCGCCGTTATAGACGAGTACGCCGCGCACGTAGCAGAGTCTGTGATCCCCGCTCGGCCTTGACGGTCGCACTCATTTCGCCTTGAGCACGTCGTCCAGCGTGTCGGCGAGGATGAAATTGTCGAAGTAGATCGTGTCCACCGATGGACGATGCGGACTACGGTGGATTCCCGGCTGGCAGAAGTAAATGCTTTCGGGACCTTTGGTCTTCAGCTTCTTATCCAGCACCAGAACGCCGTCGAACCAAAGTCGCGTGTTTCCTTTCTCCGGGTCCTCCGACCAATGGATGTGCATCGCCAACTGGTGCCATTTGCCGGTCGTGAAATCCGCCTCCCAGTGCGTGCCGTTGCGCCCCAGGTTCCCGGTACCGTACTTAATGAGCGTCCCGCCCCCTTCTTTCGGCTCCACCCACCACGTCATGACATTGTCGTATTTCGGCGGCGGGGTTCCTTCCCAATAGAAGAAGTTGTCGCGGTCCTTCGGCGGCTCGGCCATATAAAGATAAAAGGACATATAGGTGTCGGAGCCTTCTTCGACCGTGACCTTCGGTCCGCCGACCTGCACGCGCAACTGCTGAGCGTTGAAAACATCGTCTTCGTGGATCGTGAACTTGCCGGCGTACTTTCCCTCTTGGACGATATCAGTGACCACCTGGACGTTTCTTGGTGTCGCATTCTGGTTGCGCGTGCCGGTCTTGGTCCACTCGCTAAGATCACCCGTCTCGAACCCGGCCTTGAAGAGGATCTCGCCAAAACCGGAGTCGGCAAAGCAGAATAGACTGGCCGACAGAATCAACGGTACCGAATACCTGAGCACGGCTTCTGGCGTCATTTGGATTTTCCAGTTTCCAGTGTGCCACAGACCTGAAGAACTACAGCCTCACAAACATCCGGCGCGATCACGATTCCGTTCCAGTCAAAAGTGACTCCGGATGACTTCAACTCGCCACCAGGCTGAACCGCCACAACGCCGGCATGGAGTCAATTGGCTATGATCGCCGCGCAAGAAGGTAAAGAGTCGCCGGACGCGTCCCTTCCTCAACAACTTGAAAACCCGCTTCTTGCACGCGTGTTCTCCACCAGTCAGCTCCGCGAGTACCGCCGTGCATAAGGAGGGGCCCGAAGGTAAACTGAACCCACGGTTCTTTGGTGACCACGATCAGCAGAAAATCTCCGCCGGGTTTGACTACACGTGCAGCTTCGGCGAGCGATTGACGAATCCCTTGGCGATTGAGGTGATCGATTGCATACGCGCTGACCACCGCATCAAAAGAGCCGGGGTCGAACGGAAGTTCCCGCATATCAGCCGTTTTGATTGTGGCCCGTTCATCTACACCCGCAGCCTTCAGGTTTTCCAGCAGCCTCTGCTGCGGACTCTCACCGCGCCCGAAATGCGTATCGAAAGACTCTCCGAAGAGATCCAGCGCAACGAGAGTCGCTTGACGGCGGGATTCGAGGACCATAATGGACGACCTACCCGTACCCGCCCCTATATCCAGCACCCGTCCAGTGCCCGAACGAAGGAAGCTTTGCGTCGGCAACGACGCCCGCCCATTGATGTCGAAAACAAAGCGCGCCACCACAAAAGCAGCGCTTGACCAGAGAGCCAAAGCCCCCAATAGAAGCATCGGCCACTTCGACCACTTGCGTGTATATCCGAAAAGCAATATGGCGACAGTGCCCACAACTATGGGCAGATGGCCATAGCTCAGCCACCACGGATAGCCAAAGTTAAGGCCGGCGTTTGCAGGAATAAAGATCACGAATCACATTCTGACCCACCGCCGCTGAACCATTGCTGAACGGCGCGTTCATCCGCCGTTCATCGGACTACGCTATAAATGTCTAGTTGCGGGTTCTGGTCGTAGAAGACGAAATACTTCTATCCTGGCAGTTGGCGAAAGCGCTCACCGAAGCCGGATACGCCGTCGACTGCGCCACTGACGGGGAACAGGCCGATTTACGCGCACAAACCGAGCAATATGATGCGGTAGTACTCGACCTCGGACTGCCGAAGATCGATGGACTCACCCTGCTTCGCCGCTGGCGGGAGGCAGGCATTTTCTCGCCGGTACTCATTCTGACGGCGCGCGGCAGTTGGCACGAAAAAGTACAAGGTATCGACAGCGGGGCAGACGACTACGTGGCAAAGCCTTTCCGGATCGAAGAGGTGCTCGCCCGTATTCGAGCTCTCATCCGCCGTGCGAGTGGGCTCGCCCATCCCGAACTTCGCTGTGGTCCACTAGCTCTTGACGCGCGCACAACCCGCGTATCCGTCGGCGGCGCTCCCGTGAAATTGACCAGCCACGAATTTCGCGTGCTCTCCTATCTGATGCACCAAGGCGGACGAGTCGTTTCACGCTCCGAGCTTACCGAGCATATCTACGCGCAGGATTTCGACAGGGATTCCAACACCGTCGAAGTGTTCATCGCACGCCTCCGCCGCAAACTCGGCGCGTCTTTCATCGAAACGGTACGCGGCCTGGGCTACCGCATGCGGGAATCGTCCCCAGAGGAGACTTTGTAGCCGTGCTGCGATCCCTTCGGTCCAGATTGATCCTGGCCTCGCTTCTCTGGACGGCCGGGTTGCTGGCGCTGATGCACATACTCTCGCTGATGCTCATCCATGCCGTTCCAGGCATGCGCACCTCCCACGCTGGTGGTCCCGTCCTCGCAGGCGTTCTTCTAATGGCTGCGGGACTTCTCGGATTGCGCCAGGGCCTGTTGCCCTTCCGGCGGCTGCGGGAACGGTTGACGGCTGTTCGTATCGGTGAGACTCTCCGCGTGGAGGGCGCATACCCCAGCGAAATCCAGCCCTTGATTGACGACCTCAACGCATTGCTCGAAAATCGCGAGAAAGCCGTTCGACGCGCCGTCGCAACCGCGGGTGACCTTGCCCACGGCCTCAAGACTCCCCTCGCGCTGCTGGCGCACGAGGCCGACCGCGCCGAAACCGCTGGAAATTCCGAATTGGCGCAGAGTATCGCCCAACAGGTGGAGCGCATGTCCCGGCAGGTAAATTATCATCTCGCACGCGCTCGCGCCGCCGCATCGGGACCCGTCGGCGGCGCCCGATGCCCCGTAGCCTCTTGCGCCGATTCGCTGGTACGAACGCTCTTGAAACTCCATGCCGGCCGCGCGCTCCAGATCTCGTCAAGCATAGCCCCGGACCTTTGTGCACGCGCCCAACGGGAAGACCTCGACGAAATGCTCGGCAACCTGCTGGACAACGCATGCAAGTGGGCAAACTCGAAAATTGCCTTGGACGCGTCTCGAATCGGCGCAATGGTCGTTCTTACTATCGATGACGACGGGCCAGGCTTAGCTCCTGCGCTCCGGACCATAGTTTTAGAACGAGGAGTACGAATCGACGAAGCCGCCCCCGGCTCCGGCCTTGGTCTGGCGATCGCCCGCGATCTCGTCGAGCTCTACGGCGGATCCATCACCCTCGATGAATCTCCCCTGGGAGGATTGCGCGCACGCGTCTCACTCCCAGCCTCAGAAGTCGCATCTCTCGCGTAGTCGTCCAACGCTTAGATCGCGATGTCCACCCCGGCCAACGCCAGCTCGCCCATCAACATCAGCCCTGTCGGACCTCCTCCGGCGATCACCACCGGATGCTCCGTCATCGCAACACTCCTGTCGGAATCACGCCCGTCGCGATCGGCGCATCACATTCCTCGGCATCCGCGGCGACGGTGTCGAACTGGGTGGCGACCAACTCGGCAGCGTGCCGGGCCAGCAGCTCTGCGAAATCCGGCGGTGCGCACACCCGCACCTCCGAGCCGAGTGCTCCCAACTGCACCGCGAGTCCGGCCATTGGTTCGACGTCCCCGCGCGACCCATATGTCGTCAACAACACACGCATTTCGTGCCTCTAATTTCCGTAGATTCTGGCTTCGGTCGGCAATTATGGGGCACGGCTCGGGTCTTCCCGCAAGGCCCCTGATGCGCTTCATACTGGGAGCAGAAAGGAGGGGGTACCCTCCTTTCGATTGTCGGCTCTCGACGGACAAGCCCTTTGCCAAGCGGGGCGCGGCGCGTACCGTGTAGCGCGTGTCGGGAAGATCTCCAGGCGATCTATGGATGCAGCCGCCGAACGAGGAGTTCTTCCCCCTCTTCAGCGAGTCGGCTCGAACATTGCCGAGAGCCTCGTGGCGACGCGTTCCGGGCCCGTGGTCGCGACAGTAGCCGTGACGCCCCGATGCCAATCGCAGAAATGCTCGCAACTGAGACGTGCTGAGCCCTTTTGGCGGCGCCCTTCTGAGCAGAGGCGGCCCGTGACGAGTGAGGGCCAGTCGAACACGAGACGCTGCTGCAAGCATCCGCGAGCGAAACCATCGCTGCGGACACCGCCGCCCGGTCGCCGGCAGCCTAGTACTGCTTCCAGCGTCGGTTCATTTTAAAAGCACTGCTCCGCCGCCATGTAACTTTCTCGATAGCCTGCGGTCAAACGGTAGCAGTTAATAATAAAGCAATCATCCAGGTTGCTCGGGGGTGGGATTCGGCTCGGAGGGAGTAGTTGCCTCCCACCCTTTTTACGTTACTCACACCGGTGGTAGTAAACCGCTTGGCCCCCTGCGAGGCAGTTCTACTCTGCCGGTGTGCGTTTCGACGGGGCTGAGCACGCCATCCGATAAACGCAAAGCAAAAACAGACCAACGGCTATCAAAACGAGCGGCTCGGGAATCTTTAAAACGAAAATCGCAGCATCACTTCCAGGCGCCGATTGTTCGCGGCGCTGCCACCACCACCACCGCCAGGACCGCCACCACTGGAGATACCGTTCGATTGCCCAAACGTATTGGAGCTGAGGGAGCCAATGGGAGCACCGGGGTTCACTGTATTCAACAGGTTGCGCGCTGAGAACGACAACGTCAGATTATAACGATGGTTGGTAGTATCGCCGCCAAACATTCCGCGCATACCGCCACCACCCATAGCCATACCCCCGCCACCACCGCCACGTCCACCGCCACCGCGTCCACCACCACCGCCGGGACCACGATCGCCACCGCCTCCGCCGTTGCTCGCCGCATTCGCATTGCTGCCACGCGGCTCGCCAAAACCCCACGTCCTGCTGACGCGCATATTCACTGAGAAGTACGCCGGACCAGTGCCATAGTTTCGTGGAATGATCTTTTCTCCAGGCGTCGGGTTCGGATCGAGCAGGCCCCATTTCGTGGAGACCACGCCGGGCTTGGTTGGGTCTGAAGCGAACGCCGGCCTATCGGTGTAGATGCTGTCGCCGTTCAAATCCGTGCCCGTCGTGATGTTAAACGGAGCACCAGAATTCGCCATGATGAACGGGCTGAAGCGGATTGCGTACTTGGTGGTAAAGGAGCTGCCCAACACGAAGCGATGCCTGATGTCGAACTGGGCTCGCGAATACTCGGCTGCCAGGTCGTATTGGTTCGACGGGAATGTCCCCAGGCCGTCTGTGTTGCTCTTCGCGTGATTGAAGACATAGAAGGTGAAGAGCGTAAAGTTGCGAGTCAGCCGGCTGTTTACGTTCGTGATGAGCTGGTTCTGATTCATGAGGCCGGCGGACTCGTACTGGTAAATATTAGGGGTGGCCAGCGCGTTAAACGCGTTACCGGCCGTGAGAATCGTCCCCGGAGCCTCGTACGGCGCACTGATATTCCTGGTGAGCAACGAATGCACGCCGTGTGAATTCGTAAATGTCACCGCTACCGTAGTGTTCTTCGGCAATTGCCGCTCAACACCGATCGCCGATTGCGCCATGTAGGGCGCACGTGCATTTGGATCGATCTGATAAATGGTCTGGCCTCGCGGTACGCCGCCTACCGATCCGATGGACGAAATGGAGGGCACGTTCGGAAAAAAGTCGGGGTTGGCGACAACGTATTGCTGTTGGGTGACGCCATTGAAACGTTCGGCCGTCAGCGTTGCACTCTCGGCCCAGCGATCGTAGAACATTCCGAAGCCGCCGCGGATGACCGTCTTGCCGTTCTTAGCGCCTTTTGAGTCGGGCGACCACGCGACGCCGATGCGCGGTGCGAAATCGTGCCAATCGTGAATATTGGTTTGCGTTTCATACCGCAGACCCAGGCTGAGCGTCAGATTCGGTCTTACACGCCAGTCGTCCTGCACGAATGGGCCGACGTCGAACTGGCTTACGGCAGCGAGCGGATTGCCGCCCGCCAGAGTAAGTTGCGTTGCGCCGCCGCCGAGCGTCCGAATCTGGGTGCCCGTCAACCCCATCTGCTGGAACAGCAATGTGCGCCGGTAGCGCTCTAACGAGGTGATGTTGATCAGCACCGGATTTCCGGAAGCATCGGTAACGATCTGGTTGTTCGCGTCGAGTTGCGGAGCCTTTCCGGCGCCGAAAGTGAACGCTCCAGCGAAATTAGTAGGGGAGGTATCGCTTTCAGACAAATATCGAAAGCGCGCGCCAAATTTGATCGCATGTTTGCCCTTTGCTATCGACGTGGTATTCGTTACCTCGTAGTGGTTCGTGTCTGTTCCGTTGTGGCCGAACTCACCGGAGCCACCGCCGATAAAGTTGCCAATTACGTTCACGCTATAGCCAGGCGTCAGATATTGCTGAGCTGTGGACGCGCGGCTGAATTGAAACCTCGTCTCGTTAATCGCCTTGGGGCTCAGGACCGCCGTCTCCGTGAGTTGGAATGTATGCTGCCGGGTAGAGTTGTCGTAAGCCTGCGTTGCGAGCGCTTGGCGTAGGCCTCCGACGCCTGCATTGTCCTGACTGCTGTCGGTGAAGTTGTATCGTGCGACCAACGTGATGTTCTGAGTGAGCTGATAATCGATGCGCGGCGCTATGGAAAGGCGCCGGTTCGGAGTCAGCACAGCCTGAGCGATCGTGAGCGGGTTGAGATTGCTGTCGAGAGTCGTCGCGTTGATGATCGCGTTGTCGTCGATCTCCCGCCGCTCCAGTGAGAGGAAGAACGACGCCTTCTTGCTCAGCGGGCCACCCAAATTGCCTTCATATTGGCGCAATTGATAGGCGGGTTTATTGTCCGAGTAAGGATTCCGCGAGTTCATCGAGCCGTCGCTGAAACCGAACTGCCCCGATCCGTGAAATTTGTCCGTTCCCGGTTTAGTGAAGATCTCGATTCGTCCGAATCCTAGCCGGTCGTACTCGGCCGCGAAAGGATTGGAGTTGATGCGGATTTCCCGGATCGATTCCTTCGGCGGCAATTGCGCGTTGCTGAATCCATCAATGTAGATCTGGCCGCCATTCGGTCCGGCTGCCGGTCCCGCCAATGCCTGGAGATCGGATGCAAGTTCGTCCGGATCGTCGGACAACGCCATGAGATCGTCGCCCTTCAGAACGAGTTGTCCGGCGTTCTGTGAAGGATCCACGCTGACCGTGTTCACCACTTCGCCCTGCACCGTGACTTGCTGGTTTGCCATGGCAACTTTCAGCGCGAAATCAGCCGTAGCAACGGCGCCCGGCGCTAGGTCGACTTTCTTGTCAGCCGGTGCAAATCCGGTTGAGGTGGCATGAATCGTGTAGGTCCCTGCCGGCAACCCCGCAACGCTATATACGCCGTTGGCATCGGTTCCCGTGCTCTTCTTGACATTGCCCGATCCGGTCACCGTAACCGTGGCGCCTGGAATCAACGAGCCGGTCTCGTCCGTGAGAGTGCCCTTCAATGTGCCGGCCGTCTGACCCGATGCGGTTAGCGCAAGTGCTAACAAAAGAACAACAGGGATGGTGAATGTATGAATTAGACTTTTGTTCATTTTTTTATGTTTCTCATTGGGGGATATTGATATCGCCCATATTCCAGGATCCGCTGAGCGCCCGATTCGCCTGCTGCGGCGAGGTCAGCAATGGTTCCACGCCGGCCAGCACTGTGATGGCAGTCATCTTAGCCGCATCGGTGCCCTTCGTACCGGCCACAATAATGGCCTGACCCGGTTTCAGTTCGCTCACCGGAAGCGCCGGAACTCTCTCCAACATCTGCGAGAGATCTCCGCCCCCGCGTCCCCCTGGACCGCCGCCCGGACCTCCGGCAGCAATAGAACGTTCTCCACCACCGCCGCCCGCCCCAAATCCAGCACCGATGCCACCGCCTTGGCCGCCGCCACCCGGACCACCCGCTGGCCGGCCGCCCGCGCCACCAGGACCACCTGCGCCGCCGCCTTGCAGCGTTCGCGCGAACATCATGGCCATCATTTCCGGCAACCGCTTCACGGAAGAATCCGGCGTGAGCCTGATCACCATCGGCTTCTTCGTCTCCAGGTTCGTCACCTTGATTTCGTTAGCCGCTGTGTCCACAGAAACGATGGTCCCAGCCACATTGTGGAAAGATCCGGAGACGATAATCTCGGGCTTGTAACGCGTACCGTCTTCGTTCTTATCGCCCAGAACCCGCACTTGATCGCCTATCGCCAATTCCGAGAACTGGCTGGCCTTGGCATCGCTGAACTTCACCGAATCGGCCGCGTAGCGCCGGAATTGAACTTTGTCGGATGGTTCGATGATGACGGATTTCCTCGGGCCGCCTCGCCCGGCGACGCTGATTGTGATTTCTTTGGTCTCCGGATTGATCCCGGTCACCTGGCCATTGACACCGCGCTTCCGCCAGTCGGCCGCATCCGCCGCATGCTTTTGCTCGAGATCGGATTTCGTCATCACGACCACGGAATATACGGGGCCTGGTTTATCTTCGATGATCCGGCTCGAGGCCAGGACACGATCTCCAACTTGAATGTCCTTGAATTCAATTTTGGTGCCTTTCTTAATATCCGTTTCGCCGGGCGGAATGCGTATGTACCGCGTCTTCTCTTCCACCGTGACTGTGCTGGTGGTTCCGTTGTCTGCCTTCACCGTAATCGAACCGCCATCGATCGCAGTTACCTCTCCCATCGTCCGGGAGACTTTCGCCGTTTGCCCCGCCGGTTCCTGTGAGAACGCCAGTGCGGCCAGGAACATCAGTAGGACGACGGCCATTAGTACTTTACGCATCAAACATAAACTCCTATCAGAGCAACTTGGGAAATGAGCGAACCGAGCCCCAGGGCCTTCGTAACATCAAGACGAGTGCAAACTTGCAAATGTAACGGGGGCAGCTTGTAAATGAATGTAAGGGCGGAATTGAAACTAGAGGAGCACAAGGCCCAGCCGCACGCCGATAGCCACTGCTTCGGTCCTGCTAGAGGCGTTTAACTTGTTGAAAAGAGACGAAATATGATACTTAACTGTATGTTCGGAGATGCGGAGGCGCCAGGCAATTTGCTTGTTCCCGGTTCCCTCGGCCAGTAACCGGAGTACCTCCACTTCACGCGGGCTCAGCGGCTGGGCAAGTGCTGCCGGAGTCGGATGGGTGGCGGCAGAGACACTGTGCGATAGATAGTCCGGATGGAATACAACCAGCCCCGCAGCGGCAGCGAAAATCGCTCCAATGATCTCGGGCCCCGATGCACTTCGTGGCAGGATTGCGCGGACCCCGGAGCGCAACGCGTCGGACATCCAGCTTTCGTCAATGCCATTCGCCAACACAACAGAAGGCAGTTCGCGCGGATACTCAGTCAGGGCCTCGTTTGATTCCAGATCGAGGAGAACGATGTCGGGTTCATTCTCCTCGGATGCTCCTGCATCGGAGGCGGTGCCCGACACCTCCAACTCGGCATTGCTCTCGACAATGGCCGCTAACCCCGCGCGAACTACTTCCGACGACGCCACCACGAAGACTCGCGTCACGATTCGAGCGTCACCTCAACCGACTGCTGTTTCCCACCGCGCAACAATTCCAGCTCGAGACGCCGGCTTGGGGGCGGGGAATTGCGAATTGCCGTCAGCAGATCGAGAGGTTGCTCGAAGAAACGCCGTCCCGAACTCACCAGTACGTCGCCCCGCAGCAATCCCGCGCGTTGAGCGGCGCTTCCCGGAACCACTTCAGCTACTAGGAGACCCAGAATATTCCTGCCGCTGGCCGGCACGGCGACCGGTTCGATCGTTACACCCAATTCGGGCTGTTCTTTTTCGCCTCGCAGGAAACGTTCGATCGAATCCACCGGTACCGCCAGGCCGAGACCGCGCGCGATCATGCTGTTGACGCCGATCACGCGCCCCCGTGCATCGGCCAGCGGTCCGCCGGAATTGCCAGGAGCGAGCCTCACGTCCGCTTGGATCCACGTTTGATGTTCCAGTCCTTCAACTGGCCCCAGCGCATGAATCACGCCAGTGGCAACAGCTCCCGTCAATCCCATCGGATTACCTAGGGCGAACACCAGTTCACCCACGCGAAGCCGCTCGGAGTGTCCCTTTGTGGTCTGAGGCAGATCGGTTGCCTTCACTTCGAGCGCCGCCAGGTCTCTCTGCGGATTGCGAGCCTTGACCTTTGCTGGGAATTGCCGGCCATCGGACGTTTCCACGCTGACAGTGCGGTTTTGGACGACATGAGAGTTGGTCACGATCAATCCGTTCGAATCCCAGATCACGCCCGAGCCGATCCCATGCCGCCCCTCGCGCACCTTCACCGTGGAGCGCCGCAATGTCTCTGCGAGGTCGGCCAAATTTGCCGCCAGCGCGCCGTTCACGGACGCTCTCCGATCGTGACGTTCACCGCCAGCACCTGACCGCCGCGCACCAGCTTCAACTCCGAAGTTTTGCCAATCCGATCGCCGCCGAGACTGGCCTGCAGATCGTCGATATCGGAAAGCGCTTTGCCGTCGAATGACACTAATACGTCGCCGATTATTACGCCGCCCTTGTCCGCCGGACCACCCGCCTCAGCACTCAATACAATCAGGCCTCCGCCGAATCCGGAGGTCCCGGCCAGCGCCGCCGCGAATCGGACCGGCTGCATGCCAACGCCGAGATATCCACGCGCCACGCGGCCCCGCTGCAGAAGCTCGTCCACTACTCGATTTACGGTCGTGGCCGGCACAGTTACCCCGCCACCGCGCGAAAGTCCGGAAGTATTGATACCCACGATGCGGCCATGCGCATCGATCAATGCGCCGCCAGAGAATCCGGTGTAGATCGAAACATCAGGACGGATGAAATGATCGATGGCGCCCCCTCGCCAGGTCCGCCACTCGCCGCTGATGGAACTAATGGCGCCAAGACTCGCCGATAGACCCCGTCCGACCGCAAGCACAATGTGACCTAACTTCAGAGATGCAGCATTGGCGAATTCGGAATCAGGTGAATCGAGACCGTCGGCTCGCAGCACGGCCAGATCCGTGCCTGGATCGCGGCCTGCGACCTTCGCCGGCACATTCGTCCCGACAGTGGTCGTGATTGTGATGTCTTCGTCTTGCCTCAGCGTGTGGTCGGTCGTGACCACTACGCCTTTGCGCCAATGAACGCCGCTCGACGGTGTGCGCGGACGCCCGTTGACCGCGACCACCGAGCGCCCCGCACGCTCTACCGCCGCTGCCAGATCGTTTGAAAGTTCTTGAAGGATTGCCAAAGTAATTTCTCCTGATCTCAGCTTGCGGCGGAACGGACCTTCGGCACACCGGAAGAACGGTTAGGTGCGAACTGGACGAGAGGTTAGGGGCTAGACTGAAACTATGAGTGAACTTCGAGCTCTAACGCCGGAAGAATTTGCGCGCGCCGAACAGCGCCTGCGCAATCCTGCACCGGGAAGCCGTATCGAGGCGGCGAAAGAATTCGGAATCGATCTCACGCTGCTGATCGAGCAACTTCGCCTCACGCCCGCCGAGCGCGCCCAAAAACTTCAGTTAGCATCTCAAGGGCTGGAACCGCTGAGAGGAATTGCGCGTAGGCAGCCGCGCTGATGCAGTTCGAGCGCGCGGTTCGGGCACTCCGCGATGCGGAAGTCGAATTCGTCATCATCGGCGGGGTCGCTGCGACATTTCACGGCAGCGCATCGGTCACCTTTGATCTGGACATCTGCTATTCGAGGGAAGCTACAAATCTTTCGCGCCTGGCCAAGGCGCTTGCCCCGTTCCATCCCCGACTGAGAGGCATTCCCGATCACCTGCCTTTCATCTGGGACGCGGGCACTCTGCGCAACGGATCGCTCTTTACGCTCACGACGGACATCGGGGATATCGACCTGTTAGGTGAGGTCACAGGATTGGGTGGGTACGGTGAAGTGAAGGCGATGGCGATTGATGTCAAGGCTTATGGTGGAAGTGTCTCCGCCCTGAATCTACGGGGGCTGATTCAGGCGAAGCGCGCAGCCGGTCGCCCCAAAGATCTGCTCGTTCTCCCGGAACTCGAAAGCCTCCTCGAAGCCGAAGAGCCTTAACCGAGCTGTTTCGCCCATATCGCCTGATACTGCCGCCGGCCGACGAACGAAAAAGCGTTGGAGTCATACCCGCCCAGCGCCTCACGTGCTTTCATCGCCAGTTGACGGTCGTCAAAAATCCCAAAGATGGCCGCTCCGCTGCCGGTCATCCTCGCAGGTTTCGCCCCAAGCTTAACCAGTTTGCGCCGTATCCCCGCAAGCTCCGGATGCTGGGCGAACACCGCATCCTCAAAATCATTCATCGCGTGCGCGCGCCAATCGCCGGCCAACAGCATCTTTCGCGTAAGGTTCGGCCGCACCGGCGCATCCGCCGTTCGATGCAGCGCCTTGTAAGCGTCTGCAGTCGAAGAATGCACTTCCGGAGTTACCAGCAAACCATGCGCGCGCGGTAAATCCGGCAACGGATACAACTCGGTTCCACGCCCGAGGCCCAACGCACACCCGCCGATCAGGAAAAACGGAACGTCGCTGCCCAGTTCAGCGCCGACCTCCATCAAGCGTTCCAAAGGAACCGGACGATTGGCCAGCACTGGGAGAGCCATCAGCACTGCTGCGGCATCGGTCGATCCGCCGCCGAGCCCCCCGCCCATCGGGATGCGTTTTGTCAGCTTGAACCGTACCTGCGCCTTCACGCGAATCGCCGCAAGCACCGCCTCGGCCGCGCGGACCACAAGATTGTTCGGAATATCGACGCTCGATTCCAGCTCGATGGCCGTTTTCCGCGCTGGAGTGAACTCGACCTCCAGCGTGTCGCCGATCGAAATCGTCTGAAACACCGTTCGCAGTTCGTGATAACCGTCGGCCCGCTTGTTCAGCACTTCAAGCGTCAGATTGATCTTCGCCAGCGCTCTGACACGAAGCCCCATGCTTTAGTAATGAATCAGTGAAAGGATCTCGTAGTGCGGCAGTTTCTTCCGCCCGGAGAGAAAATCCAGCTCGATCACAAACTGATATCCGGCGATATGACCGCCAAGCTTCTCCACCAGTCGCGCCACAGCCGCCGCAGTACCGCCTGTCGCCAGAACGTCATCGACAATCAGAACCTTTTGTCCGGCGGCGATCCCATCCTGATGGATCTCCAGCCGGTCCGTTCCATATTCCAGATCGTATTCCCAGAACTCGATTGCGCACGGCAGCTTCTTCGGTTTGCGCACCGGCACGAAGCCCGCGCCGATCGCCACAGCCACCGCCGGAGCAAAAAAATAACCTCGCGCTTCGATTCCGACTACAATGTCGATCTTCTGCCCGCGAGCCTGATCGGAGAAATTATCGATCACCTGCTTCAGCCCGGCGGCATCTTTCAAAAGGGTAGTGATGTCATAGAAGAGAATGCCAGGCTTGGGAAAATCAGGCACCTCGCGGATAAGACTTTTAAGATCGGTCATTTGGATGCGATGCGAAACTTAGTAGTGTAGCATCCGGGCTCACGCTGTCTCGCGCCCAAAAGTGACCGGATCGCATCCCGCTTCGCGGATAATGCGCAAAGCAGCATCATACAGGGCCGCATCCGCGATCCTGGGATTCCAAGGCTTCCAATAGGAGGTAACCCACTGCCAGTGATCGGGATGCTTCAAGGGATCGCGGAGAACCCGCAACACCGTCTTCTCGAACATCTCCTTTGCGGGCACGCGAGTGGTCTTGCAGCTACATAACATCACTAATGCCTCCAATCCAACAGACCAGTAGAATCGGCCACCGTCCAGGAGTTCCTACATCGCCGAGCCGCGCCTCCAAAGCTCACGCAACCGCCATCGGGGTTTTTCGCCGCCGCACAAATGCCCCAATGCAAATACACACCAAAACCTGACCTCCGGGGATGGATCCGTGCTGCCTTCGACCAACGCCGCGATCGCTTTTCTCTTTCTCAATATTCCCAAGCTCTCCGCCGCTCGGCCGCGAACATTACTGGTTTCTTGTTGGTTGCTCAATACGCGAATCAGACACGGAACAGCACGTCTGTCACGGCGCCAACCAAGCGTGTACGCGGCGTGTGGATGGTCAAACGCCGAGATCATCCCCCATACATAAGCAGAGTTCCAGTTATAGAAGACCTTGTCTGCGGCGTGGTTGATTTCCTCCTCGCTTTCAGCCGCGAGGAATCGTCCCAGCAGAATGTCCATCACCCTTCAATCCGGAACCCCGGCCGCCCATCCACCGCCGCTTCCATCTCCTCAACCCCCCGCACCTCAGCAAACCGCGGACCCTGCCGCAACAATCCCGCCAGGGCGGAAAGCTGATCCTGCGTCCCGGCCGCATAAACCTCCACAGTGCCGTCATCGAGATTCCGAGTGTACCCGCTCACGCCCACATTCGACGCTGCCTTCTGCACAAAGTACCGATACCCGACACCCTGTACACGCCCGCGCACGATATAACGCCGCGCTTGCTTTACCATTAAAAAAGTATGCCATTCCCTGAAGTCCGTCTGCGCCGGTTGCGCTCCACCGAGTCCATGCGCAATCTTGTTCGCGAAAACCACCTCCAACCGGCACAGTTCGTACTCCCTCTCTTTGTCTGCGAAGGCGAAGGAGTGCGGCGCGAGATCTCGTCCATGCCGGGCAACGCGCAGATGTCTGTCGATCGCATTGTCGATGAGTGCCGCGAAATCCATTCTCTCGGCATCGGGGGCGTAATCCTGTTCGGAATTCCGGATCAAAAGGACGAAATCGCTTCGGGTGGTTCCGCCGAGAACGGCATTGTTCAGCGCGCGATTCGTGCGATCAAGCGCGAAGTTCCCAGACTGCTCGTCCTCACCGATGTCTGCAATTGCGAATACACAAGCCACGGCCACTGCGGGAAAGTTGTAGATGGCGATGTCGACAACGATGCCACGCTCGAGTGGCTTGCCGCCGCCGCTGTTTCCCACGCCAGAGCAGGAGCCGATATCGTCGCGCCGTCGGATATGATGGACGGCCGTGTGGGCGCCATCCGGAAAGCGCTCGACCGCGACGGATACTCCAAGATCCCTATCCTCGCCTACGCCGCCAAATTCTCCTCCGCATTTTATGGCCCGTTTCGCGAAGCCGCGGAATCCGCGCCGCAATTTGGCGATCGCCGCAGCTACCAGATGGACCCCGCCAACGCCCGCGAAGCCATGCGCGAAATCGAGCTCGACATCGAGGAAGGCGCCGACATGATCATGGTGAAGCCGGCCATGCCCTACCTCGATCTCATTCGCGCCGCCCACGATCGCTTTGACGTTCCTATCGCCGCCTACCAGGTGAGCGGGGAGTTCAGCATGATCATGGCTGCGGTCCGGAATGGTTGGCTGGATTACGAGCGGACCATGATGGAAACCCTGATCTCCATTCGCCGGGCAGGGGCTCAAATCATTCTTACTTACTTTGCCAAAGACGCCGCGAAATTACTGTAGTGTTTGGAGAAAAAAGTTTGAAATCATCCTAGTCACCCGACGTCTACGGGAAGAGACCGCGGAAGTAGTAAACCGGCGGTCAAAACGGAGCTATCAAGTTGAAGAGACTATTTGTAGGCAATCTTCCATATGAAGCCAGTGAGAACGAACTGCAGAGTTGGTTTTCTCAGGCAGGCGTAAGTCTGGACACAGTCAGTCTGGTTCGCGACCGTTTTTCGGGCCAGCCGCGCGGATTTGGATTTGTGGAAATCCCCGAGGACGATGCAGACAAAGCGATCGCAGCGTGCAACGGACAAGAGTTTCATGGCCGTCCTCTTGTTGTGAACGAGGCTCGCCCCATGGCCGAACGCCCGCCGCGCAGCGGCGGTGGGGGACGGTCGTTCGGTGAAAGCAGCGGAGGCAACGGCGGCAATAGCGCAGGCTATGGCCGTAAGCGCGCCGGCGGAGATCGTGACTTTAACCGCGGCGGACGTGACCGGCGCTATTAATAGTCTGCTTCAATAGGAGTAGACAATGTCCAAAACGTTTCTACTCCTCCTTGTTTTGTGCTCCGCGCTCCCAGCGCAGCCGCTCGGGTTCGGCGTCAAGGTAGGCGTTCCGTTGAACGATGCATTCAGCGGGCCCTCTTCTGGCGACGGTCGGTTTACCATCGGGCCCGACGTAGATTTACGGCTTCCGTTCGGTCTCGGTGTGGAGGCCGACATCCTCTATAACCGTTTCAACTTCAGTTCTGAGAACCTCGTCAGCACCACGGCTCGTTCCAACTCCAACTCGTGGGAAATTCCGATTCTGCTGAAGTACCGCCTCGCCCAGTTCGGCCCCATTCATCCGTTCGTGTCCGGCGGATTTTCGTTCCGCACGTTCCAGAGCGTATTGCGATTCAATCCCAAGCAAATCGACAATTCCAATAGTACGGGCTTCGTTCTAGGAGCGGGCGTGAGCCTAAAGTTGCTGCTGATTCGCATAGCGCCGGAGATTCGCTACACGCACTGGGGAATCCAGAAATTTCAGGATGCCAGCAATATCCTTTTCCAGGCGGCCCAGAACGAAGGTCAGTTTCTCGTAGGCTTCACTTTCTAGCCCGTAAAGGGCCTATCGCGGCCCTGTCACCATTCGCAAATAAAATGCCCGTGCGAGTCCGCGATCCAGGCTCCGTTTTGCGGGCGTCTCCCGAGGAGTGGCCCTAGATTCCGATCCCAAATCCCACCGTGAACGTCGTCTGCCGCAACAGTCCCGACGCACCCGGCAAATCAAATGGCTTGCCCGTGATGAACTGCTTCACGTCAACGCGCGTGATCCATTTGTCACCGAAACGAACTTTCACGCCCGCGCCGTAGTTGAAGCCGAATTTGTTGCTGCCACCCCCGTATTGCGCTGAGCTCCCCGGCGGAACAAAATTGTCGAAGTGCACTCCGCCGTCGGCGAAGGGCCGGATCTTCGCTTTCCCTTCAGGCACTGCATAAACCAGAAAGTTGTAGTAGCCCTGGTGAATGGCCATGCCACCCTGGTCCAATCCAGCCAGCAGCAGGTGCGTGCGATTGTACGCGTATCCGAATTCGTGACCAAAAAAGCGCTGAGTGTTCAGCGTCACACGGAAGTCCAGGCGAAATCCGTTGTCCAGACTGTATCCGGAGCCGAGATCGTTGTTGCCAATATGAGATAGACCACCGTTCAAAGTAAATTCGGCGGCTTGACCGAAAAGAGTGGTCGAACCAGCGAACAAGGCAACCGCTAAGATCCAAGTTTTCATTATGTTTTCACCATTTTTGCGCCGATTCCACCACCACCACGTGAACCTCGCCCGGCCCATGGACTCCCCGAACCAGAATCTGTTCAATGTCTCCCGTGCGGCTGGTGCCCGTGATCAACACCATGGAACTGGTGCGTTCGGCTGGTAGAGGCAACGTTGTCAATAATTGATCCAGGCTCGACAGAATGCGCGACGCGGGAACCACGGCGACATGCACCGGAGGCAGCAGCGAGATCATTCGCGCTTCCTCGCCGCTCGAAAGCATCACCAGAGTTCCGGTGTCGGCCAGCGCGAAATCGGCGCTTGTGATACCCACCTCGGCCGATGCGCACAAATCCCGCAACTCCTGCTTGTCCGTGACGCCGCTCCGTACGCCAGGCAAGCCGGTTACGCCGCATTCTGTCAGCACTGCTGAATTCGACGCGATGGATGTCTTTTTCGTTACCAACACAGATACTTGTTCTCTCGCGTCGGCCATGGAGGAGACACGGTACGCTCGGGCGCCCAGCTTCTCCAGCACCACGCAGAATATTCCGGTGAGATCGTCAATCGCGGGAGGACGCAAGTACGCGTCCGGAATCGCCCCCGGAAGTTGTCCCGCTTTCCGCCCCAACGCCGTCCGTACGCGCCCAAGAATCGCCTCGCGCGACATTACCGTTCCTTCCACATGCGCCGAAAGCTCTTCGGAGGAGGGGGCGGAAGATCCCGCTGGCTCAGCCAGGCGCGTATTGGCGCCAAATTCATGTACCATGGCACGCGCGAAATCCAAGGCGATCCTTGCGGCGCAAACAGAGCACCTATCCGCCCGGCCATCGCATAGGCCTTTGGACGCCTCATCATCCACGCAAACATCCGAAACGCCAGCCGTTCCGAGCCCGATTTGCCTTTCTGTTCCTTATCCTTCGTAACATCGGCCCGCAGATCGAGCAGCAGCTTCGGAATATCGATTTTCACCGGACATACTTCCGCGCACGCTCCGCACAGGCTCGACGCGAACGGCAGCCATGGATCCTTACTCACACCATGGAACTGCGGCGTGATAATCGCCCCGATCGGTCCCGAGTAGACCCACGGATAGTTGTGTCCGCCGATCTTCCTATACACCGGGCAGTGATTCAAACACGCGCCGCACCGAATACAGTAAAGCGACTGCCGCCGGTCCGGATTTTCCAAAAGCTTCGTGCGTCCATTGTCGAGCAACACCAGATAGAATTCCTCCGGTCCGTCGATCTCGTCACCACGCCGCGGCCCGGATAGAAAAGATGTATACGAAGTAAGCGGCTGTCCCGTCGCGCTGCGGCCGAGCAGTTTCAGAAACACGCCGAGATCCTGTGCTCGCGGAATCAGCTTCTCAATACCCGCGATGGCGATATGAATCCGAGGCGCGCTCGATGAAAGCCGGGCATTCCCTTCGTTCTCCACCACCACGACCGCGCCCGAATTCGCCACCACGAAATTCGCTCCGGTGATGCCGATGTCCGCTGCCAGAAATTTCTCACGCAGCACGGCCCGGGCAATCATCGTCTGCTTTTCCGGCACCGTCTCTTTCTCAACACCCAGCTTTTCCTGAAAAACATCGGCCACTTCATATCGCGTCAGATGCAGCGCCGGCGCGACAATATGGAATGGTGTGTCGCCGATAAGCTGGATGATGTACTCGCCCAGGTCTGTCTCAACCGCCTGCAATCCGTGGTCTTCCAGCCGTTCATTCAGGTCGATTTCTTCGGTGGTCATCGACTTCGATTTCACAATCAGCCTCGCGCCGCGTTCCTTCGCCAGTTTGAGAATGAAATCGGAAACCTCGACACCTGTTTCGCAAAACACCACCTTTCCGCCGTGCGCGGTCACGCGCTCTTCCACCATCTCGAGGTAGTAATCCAGGTTATCGATCGTGTGTTTCTTGAGCGCATTGGCTTGCGTCCGCAGCTCCTGATAGTCCCCCAGAAGTTCCGGCGTAATCGCGCCGCTGCGATGATCCATCAGCCGCTTCGTACTGGCATAAATCGCCAGTTGGAGCCTCTCGTTCGAGAGAGCGCCCGGAATGGTTCTGGTTTCTTCCATGGATTAACGAGCGGCCAGCACTTCCGCCAGATGCATGGTCCGAATTGGCAATTGCGCGCGGTGCAAAGCTCCCTGCAATTGCATCAGGCAGCTCGAATCGATGGAAACGACAACGCTCGCGCCCGTTTTTTTAATAGAGTCGATCTTTCCCCGGGCCATCGCGCCCGAAACCTCGGCGAACTTCACTGAAAACGTGCCACCAAACCCGCAGCACTCTTCCGCTGTATCCATCTCGCGCAAATCCAGGCCCTGTACATGCGAAAGCAGCCGCCGCGGACCAGACTTGATTTTCAGCTCGCGAAGCGCGTGGCAACTATCGTGATAGGTGGCGATGCAGGCCATTCGCGCCCCCAGATCTTCCACCTTTGCCACCTCCAGAAGAAATCGCGAGAACTCCCAAGTCTTCGCTTCGATGCGGCCCACCTCGGCGTTGTCCGGCAAAAGCTCCCGGAAATGATGAACAATCATCGAAGTACACGAGCCGGAAGGAACAATGATGTATTCCGATTCCCGGAACACCCGGAGGAAATGCTCCGCTACGTTCCGAGCTTCGTCGCGATACCCGCTGTTAAAGGCGGGCTGTCCACAACAAGTCTGCGCTTCAGGAAAATCGACATCGTATCCGATACGCCCCAGCACGTCGGCCATCGCCATCCCAACCTTCGGAAACAGTTGATCCACAATGCAAGTGACAAAGAGGGAAACGACGCTAGGCATGAAAGTAGCATTCTATCGCGGCTCTCGATCAAGGCAGCTTCTCGCCGAATAATGCTCTCATCAGCATCACTGCAACCGGCTCGCGTAATGCCGGGCATCCGCGCACAACATCCCGCTGCCGGCCCTTTTGGGTTAGTAAGCTTACAGCAAAAGTCTGTCCAACCTCGCTACAATAGAGTTGTGCGGCGAAGACAATTTCTTCCAATCCTGTTGCTGGCCGTACCGGTTTTCGCTATAGACACGAAGACCGCATCGGTCCGCGGAAAGCTGATCCAAGGTCCCGCTCTTCAAACAAAGGACGGGAAACAGGTTCTGCTCTCCGGCGACGATCCTACAATGCTCGTCCTCCGCGACCCGCGCCTCGCCAATGCGGATTTCGAAACGGCCGGGCACTACTCGGATCCCCAACATTTCGAAGTCGACCCCATCCACACCCACGCGTTATTCGTGTATCAGAACGGAAAGAAACTCATGGTCACCTACTGGTGCGACGTGTGCTACATCCGCACCTTCGCCCCGGGCAAGTGCTGGTGCTGCCAGGGGGACACCAAACTTGACCCAGTGGACCCTGATACAGTCGATAAGCAATGAAGTCCACCGTTCTGGTTTCCCTGCTTTTTCCACTCATGTCCATCGCCGCTAACTACACAGCTGAGAAACGCACCGTCGATGGCATTGAGGTTGTACATCTAGCCGACGCCGCCCGCAAAACCGAGGTATGGATCGCCCCTTCGGTCGGAAATAATGCCTACGAGATGACTGTGAACGGCAAGCGCGTCTATTGGTCGCCCTACAATTCGGTGGGTGAATTCAAGACCAGGCCGGTGAACCTGGGCAATCCGTTCCTTGCGCCGTGGGCGAATCGTCTGGAAGGCGACTATTTCTGGGCCAACGGGAAGAAGTACGGGCTCAATCCGGAACTCCAGAATTTCCGTCGCGACGGCAATCAAAAACCCATTCACGGCCTGGTGATCTATACGGATAAATGGACGGTTGCGGGCGTCAAAACTTCATCGCACGGGGCCGAAGTTACCAGCCGTCTCGACTTTTGGAAATATCCCGAGTGGATCGCCCAGTTCCCATTCGCGCACGCGATTGAGATGACCTACCGCCTCTCGAGCGGCACCCTCGAAGTGGAAACCGTGATCGAGAATTTGTCGACCGAACCGATGCCAGTGGGCATCGGCTTCCATCCATATTTCACGCTCCACGATGCTCCGCGCGATCAATGGAAAGTTCACATCGCCGCCAAAGATCACATGACGCTTTCGAACGTCCTGATCCCGACCGGTGAGACCACGCCCCTCAAGATCCCCGATCCGCAATCGCTGGAGGGAATTCAGTTCGACGACGTCTACACCAATCTGATCAGAGGCGCCGACGGCAAAGCGGAATTCTGGGTGCAAGGCAAGAAAGAGATGGTATCGGTGATCTACGGTCCAAAGTTTCCCGTGGCCGTCGTGTACGCGCCGAAGGGCAGAGACTTCATCTGTTTTGAGCCGATGTCCGCGCCCACAAACGCCTTCAATTCCGCGCATGACGGCGTCTATAAGGACTTGCAAAGCATCGCGCCCGGAGCGAAATGGCAGGAGAGTTACTGGGTGAAGCCGAGCGGCTTTTAAGAGTTCAGCGCCCGTGCAACAATCCGTTGAGCCTCTTCTACAACGGCTGCCAGGTGCGTTGCGCTCTTAAAGCTCTCCGCATACAGCTTGTAGATATCCTCCGTTCCTGAAGGCCGCGCTGCAAACCAGCCGTTTTCCGTCATTACTTTCAGCCCACCGATAGGCGCGTTGTTGCCTGGAGCCCGCGTGAGTTTCGACAAGATCGGCTCGCCCGCCATTTCTATGGCAGTCACGGCGCTTGCCGAAAGATCCTTCAACCGTTCCTTCTGCTCCCGTGTCGCCGGCGCATCAATCCGCGTATAAGATGAAGCGCCGAATTTCGCCGCCAATTCCGCATAATGCTCGCCCGGATCTTTACCTGTGCGCGCCGTGATCTCCGCCGCCAGCAAGCCAAGAATCATACCGTCTTTGTCCGTCGTCCAGACTGATCCGTCCTTGCTCAAAAAGCTCGCGCCAGCACTTTCCTCGCCGCCGAAGCAGCACGAACCGTCATACAGACCCGGTGTAAACCACTTGAACCCAACAGGCACTTCCCACAGCGTGCGCTTCAGATCCTTCACCACGCAATCGATGATGCCGCTGCTCACCACCGTTTTCCCGACCACCGATTTCATCTGCCAATCCGGACGATGCGTCAACAGAAAACGGATCGCCACAGCAAGATAATGGTTCGGATTCAGCAGTCCGGCCGACCGCGTCACAATGCCGTGCCGGTCCGCATCCGGATCATTGCCCCAGGCGATATCGAAACGGTCTTTAAGGCCCACGAGGCTCGCCATCGCGTAAGGACTCGAACAGTCCATTCGAATCTTGCCGTCGTGATCCACAGTCATGAAGCTGAACGTGGGATCCACCTTTGGGTTCACTACTGTGATGTTCAAGCCGTAACGTTCCGCCACCGGTTCCCAATACTTCACCGACGCCCCACCCAGCGGATCGATACCAATCGTAATTCCCGCCGACCGGATCGCTTCCATATCGATCACGCCCGCCAGATCCTGCACATACGGAGCCACAAAATCATGCTGACGAGCAGACGGATTCGCGGAGCGCTTCACATCTCGATTGCCCGCACGCAGCAAATCGTTAGCGCGCTTCTGAATCCAGCCAGTGACATCGGTATCGGCCGGTCCACCGTTGGGCGGATTGTACTTGAACCCGCCATCCGCCGGAGGGTTATGCGAAGGAGTAATGACGATTCCATCGGCCAAACCATCCTCGCGCCCACGGTTGTAATCCAGGATCGCCCGCGAGATCACCGGAGTCGGAGTCACACCGTCGTTTTCCTGAATCGCGGTATCAACGCCGTTAGCGATGAGAACTTCCAAGGCTGTGCGCTGTGCCGGAGAGGAAAGCGCGTGAGTATCCTTGCCCATAAACAACGGACCGCTAAAATTCTGTCCGCGCCGGTATTCGCAAATGGCCTGAGTAGTGGCCAGAATATGCGCCTCGTTGAAAGAACCATTCGATGAGGTGCCCCGATGGCCGCTAGTACCGAAACTAACCAACTGGTTCGGATCGCCGGTGTCCGGTTTGATTCCGTAGTAATCGCGTTCCAGTTGGGCGGCGTCGATCAACAGTGATTTCGGAGCCGGTTTGCCCGCCAGAGGATCTATTGTCATGATGGTTTCCACAATCATCACATGCTAGACGCGAGAACCGAAGAAAGCGAACCAAAGAGTGATACCTTCAAAGCGGAGTATGAAACCATGCCGGACTTGACGCAAGAGTTCCAATCGCTGAGCTTCTTCAGTCGTACGGCGATGACTTTCGCCAAGCTGCTCAAGAAAAGCAAACGGCCTCTGATGCTCACACACAAAGGCAAGCCGCAATTGGTGGTGCAGAGCGCCGCAGGTTATCAGCGGCTTCTTGATCTCGCCGCACTACAGGATGAAAACGAGGGAATCCGCCAGGGCATGGAGGATGCGAGGAACGGAAGAGGATGGCCCGTTGCCGAGTTCTTCGCCGAATTTGAAACCAAGCATGGCATATCCGACTGAGATCACGGTCGAGCCGAGATGGACCTTGCCGCAATCTATGGACAAATAGACACCGAGGATTCCGATGCAGCTCTCAGGCGGTTCCGGAATTTTCCAGTAAGCCCGAGTGTGCAAGTGGTCCACGTCCGCCACGCCGCTAAGGACCAATTCAAAAGCGTAAAAACATGACCAACCGCCGACAATTCCTGGCCGCAGCCGCATCCGCACCATTTTTAACGTCAGCCCCACTCACGCATGGCATCATCGACGCGCATACACACTTCTATGATCCATCCCGCCCGCAAGGCGTGCCATGGCCGCCGAAGACCGAGCCAATCCTCTACAAAACCACTCTCCCGGACCGCTTCCGCAAAATCGTCGCGCCTCTCGGCGTCACCGGCACCGTCGTCATCGAGGCGAGCGCACTGTTTGAAGACAATCAATGGGTGCTCGATCTGGCCAAAGACAACCCGATCATCGTCGGCTTCGTCGGCCACCTCGAG
>Ga0105237_10001636_pt1 | contig 29088 bp, 28 predicted proteins | sample KBSC24metaG_FD_81520 | JGI IMG/M metagenome (GOLD analysis project Ga0105237, IMG submission 81520) | Corn rhizosphere microbial communities from Kellogg Biological Station, Michigan, USA - KBS C2-4 metaG | ecosystem: Host-associated > Plants > Roots > Rhizosphere > Soil | place: Michigan, USA... | reverse complement strand
GCCCCGAACAGCTCAACGCGCTGTCGCGTGAGCTGGTCGTCGACCTGATCGCGCAACTGCGCCGGGTCAACGCCGACACCGAGGTCCGCGTCGTCGTCCTCCGCGGCAGCGGCCGCGCCTTCTGCGCCGGTGCCGACCTGACCGAGCACTTCAATGCCGAGGACGCCATGGATGTCGGGCGCACCCCGCTCTGGGACCTCCTCGAGACGCTGCGAGTACCGGTCGTGGCGGCTGTCCAAGGATGGGCGATCACCGGCGGATTCCTGCTCGCCTATTGCAGCGACATCGTCGTGGCCAGTGAGGACGCGTTGTTCCGGGATTCACACGCCGCGCTCGGGCTCATGCCGACCGGAGGCGAGAGCCAGCGCATGCCCCGGCGCATCGGTACGTTCCTCGCGCGTGATCTGATGCTGACGTCCCGGAAGTTCCCGGCCGCCGAGGCGCACGCCGCCGGGTTCGTCTCGCGCGTCGTGCCGCGCGACGAGCTGGACGACGCCGCCCTGGCGGTGGCGCGCCAGATCGCGGAGAACTCCCCGGAAAGCGTGTCCGCGATCAAGTCGCTCATCAATCGCGGTATGGAGACCGACTTCGGCACCGGCCTGCGTATCGAGGCGATCAACAACCGGTTCGGGGTCGCGAACAACGAGCCAAATGCCGAACGCGAGGCGCGCCTGCGGGCTCTGCGGGAGTGAGCCCGGTGATGCGGGCCGTCGTGTGGCACGGACCCCACGACGTGCGGGTCGACGAGGTGCCTCGGCCCGCACCGCCCGGCCCGGGCCGGGTGCTGGTGGAGGTCCTGCGTTGCGGCATCTGCGGCAGCGACCGCCGCTCGTACGAGCGAGCGCCTGCGCCACCGTCGCGCGGCCCGCACCCGCTTACCGGCCACGAGGGGCCCGTGGTGCTCGGGCACGAGGTCGTGGGGCGCATCGTGGCGCGGGGTGACGAGGTACCGTCCGCGTTCGAGCTGGGTCTACGGGTGGCCGTCGACCCGACGTGGTCGTGTGGCCGGTGCCCGGCCTGCCGCCGCGGCCAACACCAGCTGTGCGAGGTCGCCGCCTGCTCGGGCCTGACTGCAGACGGCGGGCTGGCGTCCCACATGATCGCTCCGGCCGCGGGCCTCGCGGTGGTGCCGGATCAGGTACCCGACGACGAGGCCGCCATGGCCGAACCGCTGGCCGTCGCCGTGCACGCGGTGACCCGCGCCGCCTTGCTGCCGGCGGAACGAGTCGTGGTGGCCGGTTTCGGGCCCATCGGCGCCTTGGTTGCTCTCACCGCGCGGGCTCTCGGCGCGAACGAGGTGATGATCGTCGAGCCGTCGGCCCATCGGCGGGCGATGGCCGCCTCGCTCGGCTTCACCGGTATGCTCGACCCGTCGGCGGCGCCCGGTGAACAGGTACCGCGTGGCTGGGCCGATGCCGCGTTCGACTGCGCCGGAGCGCCGGGCGTGCTGGAGCAGTGCATCCGGGCGACGCGGCCGGGCGGCCGGATCGTGGTGCCGGCGGTCAGCTCGGGTTCGACCCCGGTGCCGATGAGCCAGCTCGTGCTGGGCGAGCGGACGCTCATGGGCAGCCTCGGCTACAACGGCGACGTCGCGCGGGCGGTGTCCCTAATTGCTACGCGATCGGTGGACGTGCGTCCGTTGATCTCGACCGTCCTGCCGTTGTCGGCGGTGCCGTCGTGGTTCGCCGAAGCGGAAACGAGCGCGCGCGGCCTGAAGGTGTTGGTCGATCCGATCGGCTGAGATCGCCGGGACGGCGTGAGAGGAACCGTTGATGAGCTACCCGCACCTGCTTGCTCCCCTGGACCTGGGCCACGTGACGTTGCCGAACCGCGTCGTCATGGGGTCGATGCACGTCGGCCTGGAGGATCACCCGGAGGACGTCGAGCGGCTCGCGGCCTTCTACGCCGAGCGGGCGGCCGGCGGCGTCGGCCTGATCATCACCGGCGGATTCGCCCCGAACGCGGCCGGCTGCTTGCAGGCCGGCGCCGGGCAGATGTCGACCGACGAGGACGCCGACCGTCATCGCGTGATCACCGCGGCCGTCCATGCCGCAGGTGGCCGGATCGCGCTGCAGATCCTGCACGCCGGGCGCTACGCCGCCCACGAGGGCAGCGTGAGCCCGAGTGAGAGCAAGTCACCGATCACCCCGTTCACCGCCCGGGAGCTGCGGCCGGAGGAGATCCTCGCGACCATCGCCGACTTCGCGCGCGCCGCCACGCTGGCGCGCCGGGCCGGGTACGACGGCGTGGAGATCATGGGGTCGGAGGGATACCTGATCAACCAGTTCCTGGTCGAGCGGGTCAACCAGCGGGTGGACGAGTGGGGCGGCCGCCCGGAGAATCGCCGGCGGTTTGCCGTGGAAACCGTCCGCGCCGTGCGGAACGCGGTGGGGGCCGACTTCATCGTCGTGTACCGGATGTCTCTGCTGGACCTCGTCGAGGGGGGACAGACCTGGGACGACGTCCTCGCCCTAGCGCGGGAGATCGAACGGGCCGGCGCGACGCTGATCACGACCGGCGTCGGATGGCACGAGGCGCGGGTCCCGACGACGGTCACCTCAGTGCCCCGGTCCGCGTTCAGCTGGATCACCGCGAAGCTGCGCCCGGCCGTCTCGATCCCAGTCGTGGCCTCGAACCGGATCAACATGCCGGAGACGGCGGAGGAACTGCTCGCCCGCGGCGACGCCGACCTGATCTCCATGGCCCGGCCGCTGCTGGCTGACCCCGAATGGCTGGTGAAGGCCGCCGGCTCCCGGGCCGACGAGATCAACACGTGTATCGCCTGCAACCAGGCGTGCCTCGACCACGCCTTCGACCACCGAGTTGCGAGCTGCCTGGTCAATCCGCGAGCGGCCCACGAGACCGAGCTCGTGCTCTCGCCGACCCGGACCGCCAAGTCGGTGGCGGTCGTCGGCGCCGGGCCGGCCGGGCTGGCGATGGCCACCGCCGCCGCCCGGCGTGGTCACCGGGTGCGATTGTTCGAGGCCGACGCCGAGATCGGCGGCCAGTTCCGGCTGGCCCGCCGCATACCCGGCAAGGAGGAGTTCGGCGAGACGCTGCGCTACTTCAGCCGCCAGATCGAGTTGCTCGGGGTCGAACTCGTCCTCGGCCATCTCGTCGGGGCGGACGAGCTGGCCGCGGGCGGCTATGACGAGGTCGTGCTCGCGACCGGCGTCACCCCGCGCGCGGTCGACTTTCCGGGTGCCGGGGGACCCAACGTGCACAGTTACGCCGACGTCGTGGGCGGCCGGGTCGAGGTGGGCGCTCGGGTGGCGGTGATCGGAGCCGGGGGAGTGGGCTTCGACGTCGCCGAGTTCCTCGTTCACGAAGCCCCCAACCGCGCGACCACAACTGAGGAGTGGATGGCCGAGTGGGGTGTGGCCGACCCAGCGCAGGAACGCGGCGGGATCGTCAGGGCGACGGCGCCGAAGCCGGCGCGCGAGGTGTGGCTGCTCCAGCGGAAGCAGTCGCGCATAGGCGCCGGGCTGAACCGAACCACCGGTTGGGTCCACCGGGCGACCCTCGGGCGGTACGGCGTGCAGATGCTGACCGGCGTCAACTACGAACGGGCCGACCACGACGGCCTGCACATCAGCTTCGGCCCGTCACACGAGCGCCCCCAGCGGTTGGCGGTCGACGACATCGTCATCTGCGCCGGTCAGAAGTCGCGGCGCGAGTTGGCCTCCGCGCTGCCGACCGAGGGGCTGTCCGTCCATGTCATCGGCGGGGCGGAGCGGGCCGCGGAGTTGGACGCAAAGCGAGCCATCGACCAGGCCGTACGGCTCGCGGCGACCCTGTGATTGCGGTCGTGAGGCTTAAAATGATAGTAACTGTGTGCATAGATTCGTGCGGCCATGCGGTCGCCTTTCGCCGGATGACCGCCTGGCGGACCCGCTGACGTTGATCGAGGTGCTCGTGTCCGAACAACCGAACTCCGCCGCCCCGTTGCGGACCGCGATCGTCACCGGTGCCGCATCCGGTCTGGGCCGCGCGACGGTCCATCGGCTGCGGGGCGAGGGTTGGCAGGTCGCCGGCGTGGATCTCGGCGCGAGCGAGGCCGATCTGTCCATCACGGCGGACGTACGTGACGCCGCCGCTGTCGCCGCCGCGGTCGACGCCGCCGCCGAGCAATTCGGCGGTCTCGGCGCGGCGGTGAGCTGCGCCGGCATCTTCCAGAACTCCCTGACGCCGCTGCACGCAATGACGCTCGAGACCTGGCAGGCGACGCTCGACGTCAACCTCAGCGGGTCGTTCCATCTCGCTCGCGCCGCCCTGCCGCATCTGATGGAAAGCCGCGGAGCGATCGCGTTCACGGCCAGCACGGCCACCACGCACCCGCAGCCGGGCGGTGCGGCGTACTCGGCGTCCAAGGCGGGAGTGCGGGGCCTCGCACTGAGCGTCGCCCTCGAGTACGCGCCCCACGGCGTGCGGGCCTGTTCGGTGTCTCCGGGGTACATGCGCACGGGGATGACCGAGAAGGTCATGGCGCGTGACGACATCCGCGAGGCGATCGAGCGGAGCATCCCGTTGCAGCGGGTGTCCGATCCATTGGAGGTGGCCGAAGTCATCGCGTTCTTCCTGTCGCCGCAAGCCGGCTTCCTCACCGGCCAGGACATCACGGTCGACGGGGGCGGGGCGCTCATGGCCTACAACCAACCCACCGACGTCGACAACATGTGGTCGCGGTTCGCGCGTCGCTCGGCGTCGGACGCCCAGGAGAGGACCGACGCATGACGACGGCACCGAGCATCGAGGAGTTCCGCCGCTTCTACCGCGAGGTCTTCGAGCCGCGGGCCGAAGAGATCGAGCGGACGGACGCGATCCCGAAGGACTTGCTCGAACAGGTCGCCGAGCTGGGTGTCTACCGACTCACCGTGCCGACCGAGCACGGCGGCTACGGGCTTGAGCTCATGGAGTACCTGCCCTACCTGGAGGTGGCCGCGCACGGCCCCGCCGCCGGCCGCCTGCTCATGCACCACACCAATGGGCTGTGGCGCCCCATTGCCTGGTACGGCAACGAGGAGCAGCGGAAGCTGATCCCGCAGATCGCCAGCGGCGAGGTCGTGCCGGCGTTCGCCCTGACCGAGAAGACCGGGGGGACGGGCCGCGACCTGCACTCCGTCGCGCGGCGGGACGATGACGGCTGGCTGGTCAGCGGCGAGAAGCACCTGATCACCTTCGCCGACCGCGCCGACTGGTTCATCCTCGTTGCCGCTACCGGCGAGGACCGCAGCAAGGACCCGCTCACGGCGTTCCTCATCCCGCGGGACACCCCGGGGTTCGAGATCGACCTGAGCCAGACGATGATGGGCTGCCACGGCACCGGTCACGCGTTCCTGCGATACCAGGACATGCGCGTCCCGGACGCCTTCCGCCTGGGCGCCGAGGGCCAAGGGTTGGCGGTGGCGCTGAGTTTCCTGGACTACAGCCGGGTCTCGCTGTCGAACTCCATGGTCGGTCTCGCCCAGCGTGCCCTCGACGAGGCCGTCACCTTCGCCCGGCGCCGGGTCACCTTCGGGCGACCGATCGCCGAGCGCCAGGCGATGCAGGTCAGCATCGCGGACATGTACGCCGATATCAACGCAGGCCGGCAGCTCGTCCATCGCGCGGCCGAGCGTTTCCAGCGCGGCGAGGACTTCACTACCGAGGCAGCGACCGCGAAACTGTTCTGCCTCAACATGATCGGCCGCGTGACGGACCTCGCGCTGCGGATGCACGGCGGTTTCGGCTACACCGTCGATGCGCCGATCGAGCGCATCTATCGCGACGCGCGCAGCTTCTGGTTCGAGGAGGGCACGCAGGAGATCCAGCAGTTGGTCATCGCCCGCAGCGTGCTCGCCGGCACCGCCTGAGCCCGACGGCCGGCCCGACGACGAGACCGAGTGGGGGCGGTCTCGATCGCTGGGTCGGCAGCCAGGGCCTGTGATATGACTACCATGTGCATGGATATGTCGACGAAGGGATTCCGGGCATGACGACATTGCCGCTCGACGGCGTGCGGGTCCTGGACCTGACGCGACTGCTTCCCGGTAACTACTGCACCTGGCTGCTGAGTGCCCTCGGCGCCGAGGTGATCAAGGTGGAGGATCCGGGCGCGGGGGACTACATGCGCGACTTCGGCGCTCAGGTCGACGGCATGGGGGCCACCCACCACGTGGCGAACCGCGGCAAGTCGTCGATCGTGATCGACCTCAAAGCGCCGTCCGGGGTCGAGCTGTTCCTGGACTTGGTTGCCACGGCGAACCTCGTCGTCGAGTCGTTCCGTCCCGGCGTGATGGATCGCCTCGGAGTGGGGTGGGACCGCTTGCGTGCCGTGCGCCCGTCGATCGTTCTCGCGTCCATCTCCGGATTCGGTGCTACCGGCCCACTTGCCGCGACTGCCGGGCACGACATCAACTACATGGCGTTCGCCGGCCTCCTGGACCGCTTTGGTGGCGGCGAGCAGCCGCCCATGGTCCCCGTCGTCCCGTTCGCCGATCTCATCGGCGGCGGCCTGGTTACCGCCCTTGGCGCGGTGTCGCTGGTCTTGCAGGCACAGCGGACCGGGCAGGGCGGGCGGGTGGAGTCGTCGCTGGCCGAGTCGGTGGCGCTCCTGCCCTCGCTCGCCCTGTGCGACCGCCTTGCCGGTGCCGCCATCGCTCCGCCCGGACAGGAGGCCTACGACGGTGGGCGGGCGTGGTATCGCACCTACCGCCTGGCCGACCGGGGCTACGTGGCGGTCGGCGCTGTGGAGGAGCGCTTCTATGCGAACCTGTGCAACATCATGGGTCGCCCCGATCTGATCGACATTCAGCACGACCTCGCCCGCCAGGACGAGATCGCCGACGCGCTGGAGACGGAGTTCGCCGGCCTGACCCGGGCGCAGGCCGACGCCAAGTACGCCGACACCGACACCTGCGTCGTCCTCGTCAATGACTTCGACGACATGTTCGAGTCGGCGCACGCGAGCGCGCGCGAGCTCGTCCGCCGCGACGCCGCGTTGCCCATGCCCGTCCTCGTGGCCCCGATGGTCGTCGACGGCGCCCGGCTCCCGGAACGGGGCCCGGCCCCGAGACAGGGTGAACACACCGAGGCCGTGCTGCGGGCGGCCGGTATCGACGAGGTTCGCATTAAGGATCTGCTGAACGACGGCGTGGTGGCCCAGCGTGGCTGAGCACGGCGGCAGCCTCGAACTCCGCGATCGTGTCGCGCTCGTCACCGGCGGTAGCCGCGGACTGGGTCGGGCGTGTGCGGTTGCGCTTGCCGAGGCCGGCGCCCACGTCGTCGTCGCTGCTCGCACCGCGTCCGCCGTGGAGGCAGCAGTCGCTGACATCCGCTCCGCCGGCGGGTCGGCCGAGGGCCGGACCTTGGACGTTTCCATCCCCGCAGCGATCGTCGATCTCTACGCCGAGCTCGACGGCCGTCGGCCGCCCGACGTGGTGGTCAATGCCGCCGGCATCTACCGCGAGGGAGGAGTCGCGAACACCACTGTCGAGGACTGGCTGAATGTTTGCGCAACGAACGCCACCTCCACCCTGGTGTCGTGTCGCGAGGCTGCGCAGCGGATGCGCCGAGAGGGCTGGGGACGGATCGTCAACGTGGCCTCCGTCGCCGGTGCGGTGCGCGGCGTTCCGGCCGCAGCTGCGTACGCCATGAGCAAGGGTGCGGTCGCGGCACTCACCCGCTGCCTTGCCCTCGAGGTCGCACACAAGGGCGTCACCGTCAACGCGGTCGCTCCGGGAATGTTCAACACCGACATGACCGATGTGTTCCGAGCCGACCCCCGCCGAATGGATTGGGTCATGTCACACGATCCGGTGGGCCGGTGGGGCGAGCCGGCCGAACTGGGTGCCCTCGTCCGCTATCTCGCTTCCCCTGCGGCAGCCTTCGTGACAGGTCAGATCGTGGCGGCCGACGGCGGGTGGACGGCGTGAACACGATCAGCAATCCGCCTCATTCACCTGCGACGCTCGGCGCCGCATCGTCCACGATTTCCGAGGAAGAAGGTTCACCGTGACCGCCGCCGCCATCCCTGCCCCGCAGGAGTTCAAGAACTTCTTCGTCACTGAGGTCGAGCAGGCCGCGAACGAGATCGAAGCCGCCGAGGCGATCCCCGATCGAATTCTCAAGCACGCCGCCGACCTGGGTGTCTACCGGCTGACCATCCCCGAGGAGTACGGCGGCTGGGGGCTGTCCGTCGTCGACTGCCTGCCCTATCTCGAGGCCGCCGCATCCGGCCCCGGTGCCGGGCGCATGCTGATGCACCTCACCAACGGCGTGTGGCGCCCCCTGGCCATGTTCGGCAACGAGGAGCAGCGAGCTTTGGTGCCGCATATCGCCCGAGGCGAGAAGGTCGTGGCCTTCAGCCTCACCGAAGCCGCCGGTGGCACGGGCCGCGACTTGCACTCGCGCGCAGTGCGCGATGGAGACGACTGGCTGATCAGTGGCGAGAAGCACCTCATCACCTTCGCTGATCGGGCCGATCACTTCATCCTCGTGGTCGCAACCGACAGCCGGAAGGCGAAGGACTCGCTGACCGCGTTCCTCGTGCCGAAGGACCACCCCGGCTTCGAGGTCGTGCTCGGCCAGCACACCATGGGCCTGCACGGCACGGGTCACGCGTGGCTGCGCTACCACGACATGCGGGTGCCGGACTCGCTGCGGCTCGGCGAGCTGGGACAGGGCCTGGACGTCGCCCTGAGCTTCCTCGACTACAGCCGGGTGTCGCTCTCGTGCACCATGGTCGGTCTGGCGCAACGGGCGCTCGACGAAGCAAGCGCCTTCGCAAAGAAGCGCTCGACCTTCGGCCGTCCGATCGCCGAGCGCCAGGCCATCCAGATCCACCTTGCCGACATGTTCGCCGACGTCAGCGCCGGTCGTGGCCTGGTGCTGCGCGCGGCCACGCTCTGCGACGCGGGGGAGGACTTCACCGCAGCGGCCGCGACGGCCAAGCTGTTCTGCCTCAACATGGTGGGCCGCGTGACCGACCACTCGCTGCGCGTCCACGGCGGCTACGGCTACACGAAGGACGCCCCGATCGAGCGTATCTACCGCGATGCACGCGGTTTCTGGTTCGAAGAAGGCACCCAGGAGATCCAGCAGCTCGTCGTGGCGCGGCACGTGCTGGACGGTGCCGACGCCTGATGCGCTCGTTCGCGTCCGTCGCCGAGCTCGACTCCGCGGTTGGTGTCGAGCTCGGCGTCAGTGACTGGGTCGTGCTCGATCAGCCCACGATCGACGCCTTCGCCGATGTCACGGGGGATCGGCAATGGATCCACGTCGATGCCGGACGGTCCGCGAACGGGCCCTTCGGAGCCACGATCGCCCACGGCTACTTGACCCTGGCGTTGCTGCCGAGGTTCCGAGCTGACATCTTCGACATCGTCACACCGAGGATGTCGCTCAACTACGGACTCAACAAGGTGCGTTTCCCTGCGGTCGTCCCGTCTGGATCGCGGGTGCGCGGCCGAGCGCGCCTCCTGGCCGTCGAGCATCGCGGACCGGATGCCGTCGATGTTGTCGTGGAGTACCACGTCGAGATCGACGGGTCGCCGAAGCCGGCGTGCGTGGCCGAGTCGGTCGTGCGCGTGTTGTTCTGAGGCCCCGGCGGGTCAGTCAGTGCCTCAATGGGTCCAGCGAACCGGATCGGACACGAGCTCGCCGTACTTCCGGGTCCAGTATCGCCCGGCCTCGTCGAGATGGCGGGTCATCGCGGCGTCCGCCGCCTCGACGTCACGAGTGCGAAGCGCGTCGACGATGGCCTGGTGGGCCGCTGCGACCGCTCGTCGGCGGTTGGGCGTGTACCGGACGCCGGCGAGCGCGCCGTCGGCAACGGTCTTGAGCGTCTCGGTGAACACGCCGAGTACGACGTTGCCCGAGACCTCCGCAATCAGGCTGTGGAAGCGCTGGTTCTCCTCGAGGAAGACGTCGTGATTGACGAGGTCCCCCATCATCGCGTCTACGGATGCCTGCAGCTGATCGACTGCGTCGTCGGAGATACGGGCGGCGGCGAGGCGGGCCAGCTTGGGCTCGAGCGCGACCCGGGCCTCGAAGACGTCGCCCAGCGAACTCTGTTCGAACTCGAGGATGAGGGTCAGCGCTTCGCTGAGGTCCGAAGGGCGCGGCCGGCGCACGACCGGCCCGCCGCGGGGGCCCGACTTGATCGTGAGCACGCCACGGGTCTCGAGAAGGCGCAGCGCCTCGCGGAGGGTGGTACGGCCCACCCCCATGCTCTCGATCATCTCGCGCTCGGTCGGCAGCATGGTGCCGGGAGCGAGCTTGTTGTCGACGATGTGACTGGCGATGTCGCGGGCGATCCGCTCGGAGGTCTTCGGCTGACGGCGCCGCAGATCAGCGGTCGGGCGCAACCGAAGTACCTCGCGGCTCCCGTTCTCCTGCGACGTGGTCACGGCACCCTCTCACACTGGCACGGCACTTCGGGACGGGCTCGGACGTTCTGTGCAGATCATAGTGCAGGATTGGCAGCAGCTGTGATGCCGGCGACCACCAGGGGCGCGGCGTGGCGTGCGGGGGCTATCCATGGCTATCGTTATCAGCTTACTGCCCTGAGGGCACCGAGCGTGAGAGGCGCGGCTATGCGAGATGCCGTCATCGTCCAGGCAGTCCGTACTGCAGTCGGCAAGCGCAACGGAGGGCTGTCGGACGTCCAACCGACCGACCTGTCGGCAGCCGTCCTCAATGCTCTCGTCGAGCGCGCCGGCGTCGAGCCGGCGCTCGTCGACGACGTCATCTGGGGCTGCGTCGGCCAGGTCGCGGAGCAGTCGGTGGACATCGGCCGCAACGCAGTCCTGGCCGCCGGCTGGCCCGACTCGATACCGGGAGTGTCCATCGACCGGCAGTGCGGGTCGTCCCAGCAGTCCGTCCATTTCGCGGCGGCCGGCGTTATCGCCGGGCACTACGACCTCGTGGTCGCCGGGGGAGTGGAGTCCATGAGCCGGGTCCCGATGGGATCGCAGACCGGTGGTCAATGGCCCTACGGCGAGGGTTTCGTCGGCCGATACGGCTCCGCCGCCCCGAACCAAGGGATCGGCGCGGAGATGATCGCCGAGCGGTGGGGTCTGACCCGAACCCAGCTCGACGAGTTCAGCCTCGCCTCCCACGCGAAAGCGGCAGCGGCGCAGGACGAGGGCCGCTTCGCGGGCGAGATCGTCGCCGTCAGCAATCGTGGCGGCTTCAAGATCGACCAGGACGAGGGCGTACGGAGGGGTGGCACCCTGGAGAAGCTCGGCACCCTGCCTCCCGCCTTCCGCCCGGACGGCGTGGTCACCGCGGGCAACGCCTCCCAGATCAGTGACGGTTCGTCGGCCGTCCTCATCACCACCAGCGAGCGGGCAGCGCAACTCGGGCTTCGCCCGATCGCACGGGTGCACACGGCGGTCGTCGTCGGCTCGGACCCGATCATCATGCTGACCGGGCCGATCCCGGCCACCGCGAAGGTCCTCGCCAAGAGCGGGCTCTCGCTCGCTGACATCGGTGTGTTCGAGGTGAACGAGGCGTTCGCCTCCGTGCCGCTCGCCTGGCTCGCCGAGACCGGCGCCGACCCTGGACGGTTGAATCCCAACGGCGGCGCCATTGCTCTCGGGCATCCGCTCGGCGCGTCGGGCACCCGTCTGATGACCACCATGCTGCATCACATGGAGTCGACCGGAACCCGCTACGGGCTCCAAACGATGTGCGAAGGCGGCGGGCAGGCCAACGCGACCATTCTCGAACTGCTCTAGCCGGCCGCTGACCGGCGTTCCCGCTCCACGGCGTCGCCGAGGGCAAGCTGGTAACCCGCGTCGATGACTTCCTTGCGGATCTGCACCGCTCGAGCGTCGTTGGCGGCGATGGCGTGGGCCAGGGTCAGCGTTTCCAGCAGCAGGTCGGCGGGATCGAAGACCTGGTTGACCAGCCCGATCTCCCGGGCCTGGTCGGCGTCGATGAACCGGCCGGACAGCGATAGTTCCTTGGCTCTCTGGGGACCGACCTGGCGGGCGAGCCGTTGTGAAAGGCCCCAGGTCGGCAATCGGCCGGCGTGCACGAATCTGTCCGCGAAGCGGGCGGTCCGAGCGGCATACACGGCGTCGCACGCCAGGATGATCTCCAAGCCAGCGGATACGCACAGGCCGTTGACCGCGGCGACGATCGGTTTGCGACAGCTCACGATCGCCGAGACGGGGTCGTCATCCGGGCCCGGCCCAAGACGGCCGTTATCCACCTCTCTGCGATCCACCCCCGCGGTGAATGCCCGTTTGCCGTGGCCGGTCAGGATGATCGCGCCGATGCCGTCATCCGCGTCGCAGTCCTCGAGCGTCCCCACCAGCGCCCGCACCAGCTCGTTGGACAGGCTGTGGAGCGCCTCCGGGCGGTGCAGGATCAAGATGGCGACGCCTCCGTCGCGATCGGTCAGCAGCGTCGAACTCATGGAACCCCTCGTTCCCGGTGTCGGGCCCTGTGGCCGCCCGCTCGAGTGCGACCTGTGCGCAGGCATAGTCCAGCCCGCTCTGACGCGGTGGGGGGTGCCGGTTCCGAGGGCTAGAACAGACGGACGGCCCGCGAACCGATCAGCCGATACGCCGGGCGTGCCCGTGCCAGAACGGTTCCCGGAGGACCGTCTTGAGCACCTTCCCCGATGCGTTGCGGGGTAGGGCGGCCACTATTCGCACGGACGTCGGACACTTGTAGCTCGCGAGCCGCCCCCGGGTGTAGGCGATCAGAGCCGCTTCGTCGACCCGTTCGTCGGGCGCCGCGACGACGAACGCCAGGACGGTTTCGCCCCACCTCTCCGACGGCACTCCGATCACGGCGGCCTCGGAGACTGCGGGGTGGGAGGTGAGCACGTTCTCGACCTCGACGGGGAAGATGTTCTCCCCGCCCGAAACGATCATGTCCTTGGCTCGGTCGATCAGGGTCAGGAAGCCGTTGCGCAGCAGGCCGATATCACCCGTCCGGACGAACCCGTCGGGGGTGATCGCGTGCTTCGTCTCGTCCGGCTGGTGCCAGTAACCGGACATGATCGTCGGTGAGCGCACCCAGACCTCACCGGGTAGCCCGTCATCGACGGGCTCACCGGTGAGGACGTCGACGATGCGTAACGTCACGCCGGGCATGGGGCGGCCCGCCGTCGTCGCATGGGTCTGGTGCTCCTCCGGGCGAAGAACGGTAGCGCCGAGGCATTCGGTCGACCCGTACACCTGGACGAAGCGCACTGCCGGTAGTCGCTCGATCGCGTTGCGCAGCAACGTGGGCGAGATCGGCGACGCCGTATAGACGAGCGTCCGCAGGCTCGACAGGTCGAGCGCATGAACGTCGGGCGACTCGAGGATGGCCTTGACGATCGTCGGGACGAGGATCGTCATGGTGATCTCGTGCCGAGCGATCAGCTGCGCGAGGGTGATCGGAGCGGAGTCTCGCGCAATGACGCAATGTCCACCAGCGCTCAGGACCATGGCCACCGCGCCCGCAGCTGTCGCGTGGAAGATCGGCGTGGCGATGAGGGCGACCGTGTCGCCGGAGATCTCGAGCGCCTCGGCGAGCGCGAAGCTCGCCGCGATTGCGGCCACGCTGTGCATCGCTGCCTTCGGCAGCCCGGTGGTTCCCGAGGTGTAGGTCAGCACCGCGATGTCGTCCGGGCGCGTCTCGGGCTGCGGGTCGTGGCTCTCCTGGGCCGCCAGCCAGGATTCGATCGTGAGGTACTCACCGGCGTTCGTCGGTTCCGCGCCGTCGACACCGATCACGATCACCTGTGGGACGGACAGCAGCTCGGCCTCGATCTTGCCCAGCAGCGGCACGAACTCCTCGTCGATGAACAGGAACGCCGGCTCGGCATCGTTCAGGACGGTCATGACCTCTTCTGGCGTCAAGCGCCAGTTGATCCCGACGGGTGCTGCGCCGGCCAACGACGCCCCGTAGAGGATCTCGAAGAACTCGATGCAGTTGCGGCCGATGAAGGCGATGCGGCGCCCGCCGGATCGATCGGACGACGCCAGGAGACCCTGCGCGACCCGGCAACTGCGCTCCCACAACGCGGACCAGGTCCGGCTGAGGTCGCCGCAGATCAGCGCGACGGCGTCGGGGGACCGAGCGGCGCCGAGCCGGATGGTGTCGGCGTAGGTCGGCGGGCGGTCCATGGGCTGCGACGACCTCCTTCGACGTTCGGTCGGGCATCGCCAATCGAGCCGGCCCGGGGCGCGCTGGTGCCATGGGCCGAAGTCACCCTACGACTCGGTGCCGGTCGAACCAAGTCTTGATTCGTGTATATGGTAGGCCTAGAATTCGGAGGTCGGCAGCATGGATCTGTAGTTGGCGGGCAAGCGTGGCGGCTGCCATGCCTGCCGGCCCGAGCTCGGGCGCCGCGCTCGATCAGCTCGAGGACGAGGACCTGCGGCGCGAGATCGAGACGAAGGTGTTGGGGTACGGTCTTCGGCTCGATCCGGAACGTCGCGATTTCGGCGATGACCAAGAACCTGGCCGACCAGCTCGGCTCCTCGGGCATCAACGTCACTGTCGTCCACCCCGCCCTCACGGTCACGGAGCGGACTCCCGAGCTCATCCGCGCCGTGGCCGAGCGCGAAGGGATCGGCCGGCAGCAGGCGGCAACGCGCCTGGCGTCTCAGGTCAGCATCGGCCGGCTCGTGACGGCCGCCGAAGTCGCGGACGTGATTGCCTTCCTGGCTTCGCCGCGCAGCGTGGCCGTCAACGGTGACGCGGTAGCGGTTGGCGGCGGGGCGGTGGGATCGATCCACTACTAGTTGGTGCCGCGCCTTCCCCGGCGTCGAACCGGAGGCGTTCCGCGCCCTGGAACTTGCCTTGTGGTGGGTGGTCGGGATTGAGCACGCTGGCTCGGCACAAGAACAGGAGCAAGCAGATGATCGAGACGCGAGAATCAGCGCCGCAGTTCAAGGCCCTGGACGCAACCGAAGGCGCGGTCCTGCGGGCTGAGGTCGAGCGGTTCCTCTACGACGAGGCCGAGTTGCTGGATCAATGGCGGCTGCACGAATGGCTGGCCTTGTTCTCTCCGTCCGGGGAGTACCTCATCCCGTCGACCGACCTGCCCGGGGGCGACCCGGCGCGGGACCTGTTCCTCGTTCAGGACGACCGATTCCTGCTGGAACAGCGGGTCAACTCGTTATTGACGCGCTCGGCCCACGCCGAGTACCCGCACTCCTCGACCCGGCGGCTCATCACCAACGTCCGCGTGTCGGAGACCGTGGAAGGCCACGTGCACCTGGCGGCCAACTTCGCCGTCTACCGCAGTCGCAACGGCATCCTAGACATCTACGTCGGCCACTACCGGCACGTGCTCGAACGGGACGACAGCGCCGGGTTCCGGTTCGTCCGGCGGTTGAGCGTCCTGGACCTGGACGCACTTCGGCCGCAGGGAAAGGTCAGCATCATCCTGTGAACCGGTTGGAGGGCAAGGTAGCGGTCGTCACGGGGGCGAGCCCGAACATCGGCGGCGCGCTCGCACGCGGCCTCGCCGCCGAAGGCGCGATGATCGTTTGCACCGACCTCGCCGAGGACGTGGCGGGGGCCTGCGCCGACCGCATCGTGTCGGCGGGCGGCGAGGCGTTTCCGATCGCCGGCGACGTCACGCAGGAGGATCACGCGCAGGACGTCATCGATCAGGCACTCGCCCGGTGGGGCCGGGTCGACATCCTCGTCAACAATGCGGTGCTCTTCAACCAGAAAGGGCTGCTGACGATGCCGCTGGCGGAGTTCCGCCGGCAGATCGACATCATCATCAGCGGCGCGTTCCTCTTCACCCGGGCCGCCGCGACGGCGATGATCCAGGCCGGCGAGGGGGGCAGTGTCATCAACATCCTTTCGACGGCTGCGTGGCAGGGGCAGCCGGGGAACATCGGCTACTCCACGGCGAAGAGCGGGATGATCAACTTCACTCGCAGTGCCGCGATGGAACTCGCCGAACATCGGATCCGGGTCAATGGCTTGACCCCGACGGCCACCCAGCCGAGCGATCCCGAAGTCGCACGCCGCGCCGCCGAGTTGGCGGCCGGACCCTCGCAATGGCCGATGGACTTCACGGGGCAGTTCCCGATGGGGCGCCTGCCCACCACGGAGGACTATGTCGGCGCCGCGGTCTTCCTCGCGTCCGACGACTCCGCGATGGTGACTGGCACGAACATCACGATCGACGGAGGGGCGACGGCCAAGTACTGGCCCTGGCGTCCGCATGACCACTGATCGCGCGGCGTCAGGTTGGAGGTTGGACCAGTGACAGGACGCGGAACGGGCAGTTCGACGGTGTGGGCAAGACGAGGCGGACGGAACGGTGACGAGTCGATGACGCGCCATTTTGCGTGCAAGGAGGGCGAGATGGCGCCTGGCACCTCGATGGCGGTTCCGGGGAGCATCCGCATTGCGTTGTTCCGCAACGACGACGGCGAGTACTACGCGACCGCCGACCGGTGCACCCACGAGGAATGGTCGCTGGGTGAGGACAGTGATCTCGAGGGCAATGAGGTCGTGTGCCCACTTCACATGGCGCGGTACGACATCCGCAGTGGCCGGGCTCTGTGCCTGCCGGCGACGGCACCGCTCCGGACCTTCGAGGTGGAGATCGATGACGGGAACGTCTATGTCCTCGAGTGAGCATTCGGTCTCGGGCCGGTGGACGCCATGACCGTGGTGATCGTCGGCGCTTCGGTGGCCGGCATCCGCACCGCGCAGGCCTTACGCATGCAGGGGTTCGACGGCGATATCACGATCATCGGCGAGGAGGCGCACCTGCCCTACGACAAGCCTCCGCTGTCGAAGGACTGGCTGACCGGTGAAACGCCCGGGCCGCTGGTTACGGAGGAGCAGCTGGCCGCCCTTGCGGTCGACCTTCGGCTCGGCGTCCGCGCCACGTCGCTGGACCCGCGCGGACGGGTCGTCCAGACGTCCGCCGGCCACTCGGTCGCGTACACGACCCTCGTCATCGCCACGGGCCTGACCCCACGCATGCTCCCAGGGGTCGTACCTCCGGCCGGCGTCCACACGATACGGACCGCGGACGACGCGGTGGCCCTGCGGGAGGCGCTGCTGAAGCGAGCAACCGCAGTGGTGATCGGAGCCGGGTTCATCGGCGCCGAGTTCGCCTCGGCCGCACGTCGCCACGGGTGCGGCGTGTCGGTCGTCGAGCCGCAGCCCACGCCCATGGCCCACCTGCTTGGGGATCGGGTCGGCGCGGCCCTGGCCGAGTTGCACGCGCGCAACGGGGTCCATCTGCACACCGGGGTGACGTTCGATCGATTCGAGACGACGCCCGACGGAAGGGTCCGGGCCGTAGTCTTGGGCGACGGTCGGGTCCTGGCCGCCGACGTCGTCGTCGTGGGAATCGGCGCCAGCCCGGCCACTCGATGGTTGGAGTCCTCCGGCGTGCCCCTGTCCGACGGGGTGGAGTGCGACGATCAGCTGCGCGTCCACGGGTACCCGGACATCTTCGCCGCCGGTGACGTCGCCCGGTGGCCGCACGCACTTTACGGTCACTCCCTGCGCATCGAGCACTGGAGCAACGCCAATGAGCACGCCGCTGTCGTCGCGGCGGCCGTCGTCGGCAACCCCGTCCCGGCGCCGCAGGTGCCCTACGTGTGGTCGGATCAGTACGGTCACCGCATCCAGATCATCGGCCGCCCGTCGCTCGGCGAGCTCGTGTCGATGACCGGTACGGCCGAGGAGCACCTGGTCGGGGTGTATGCAGACGGTGCCGGCGCGGTGGTGGGCGCGGTTGTTGTCGACGACCCACGCCGGATGCTCCAGTTCCGCAAGGCGATCATGCGGCGCGCACCGGCGACCGAGCTCGTCGCGGCCGAGGCACGCCCGTCGGCGCGTTGAGGGGGAAGCACGGACCGTTCCGGGCACCGAAACCGAGTCTGGAACGGCCCGCGAGCAGGGCGTTAGCTGGGGTGGTTCGGCCGTCGTCGCGGAGGTGTACTCATGGGTGAAGTACTGGGTCTGGGAATCACGCACTACCCGCTGCTGCTCGGAACGGACGCCGCCATGGCCACGCTCCTGGCGATCACCCTGAGCGATCCGGACATCCCGGCCGAGGCCAAGAATCCCGCGAATTGGACCGAGCAGGCCCGCGAGGAATGGTCGGACGACAAGGGGGCTGCTGCGGCGGGGCGCCATCGCGCGGCCCTGCTCGGCGACCTTCGTCGCTGCCGCGAGGCGCTGGACGAGTTCCAGCCCGACGTGATCGTGGTGTGGGGCGACGACCAGTACGAGAATTTCCGCGAAGAGGTCGTCCCGTCGTTCTGCCTGTTCGCCTACGACGACACCCAGGTCGACCCGTTCTCGACGCTGGACCGGCTCGGGATTCAGAACGCGTGGGGCCTGCCGCGTGAAGGCCAGTCCTTCACGATGCGCGGCGCGCCGCAGTTCGCCAAGGAGCTGGCGACGGACGTGATCAACTACGGCGTCGACGTGGCCTACTCCTACGAGCCGCGGCCGGGCATCAACTTCCCCCACGCCTTCGCGAACACCCAGACCTTCCTCGACTGGGACAACGTCGGACAGAAGTTCCCGTACCCGATCGTCGCGATCGCGGTGAATTGCTACGGCGAGCACGTCATCGCCCGCCGTGGCGGTTTGGCCCGATTCGCCGACATCGCCGCCGGCGAGCAGCTGGACCCGCCCGGCCCGACGCCGAAGCGGTGCTTCGAGCTGGGCCGGGCCGTCGGCCAGTCCTTGGGCCGGATGGACGCGCGGGTAGCCGTCGTAGCCTCGTCGAGCTGGTCGCACGCCTTCCTCAACGACAAGGCCTGGCACATCCGCCCGGACACGGAGGCCGATCAGCGGCTCTACGACGCCATGAAGGCGGGCGACCACGAGACGTGGTTGAAGGTCACGAGCCACGACATCGTCGCCGCCGGCCAGCACGAGATGCTGAACTGGTACTGCCTGTTGGGCGCCGTGAGCGAACTCGGCCTGCAACTGGAGTGGAGCGATCTCGTGACCACGGAGATCTTCAACTCCAACAAGGCCTTCGCCATCTACCGTTGACGCAGACGGCCCTTCGTCAGAGATCGTGCCCGAACCACATGGCCCGGTGGGGCTTCCGCAGGGACTCCTTGGCCTGACGGGCGATCGCCGCGGCCGCATCGCGCAGGGCCGTCTCCGCCTTCGGGTTGAGCGGTTCGTTGGCGCGATGCGAGATGGACACGGCGCCGATCGTGAAGCCGTGGACGATGATCGGCGAGGCGATACAGCCGACTCCCACGAGCGATTCGTTGTACTCCCGGGCGAGACCGCTCTCGCACACCTCGCGCAGCTGACGGATGAGCCGCGGGATGTCGTTGATCGAGTCCGCCGTCAGCATCGGCAGCGGTGAGGGCAGGAACGCCTCGAGGTCTTCGAAATTCTCACCGGCCAACAAAGCCTTGCCCACGGCGGTGCAGTTCGCCGGCAGCCGAGCGCCGACGGAGGTCAGCCCGACCGGCGCGTCAGGCAGCGACAGCTTCTCCAGGTACACGACGTCGAACTTGCGAAGCACCCCGAGGTGCACCGTCTGCGAGGTCCAGCGGTGCAGGGCGGCGAGATACGGCATCGCCAGATCCCGGAGGGCCGCGGCCGGCGTGTTCGCGCCGAGCTGGATCATGCTCAGGCTGAGCTTGTAACCGTCGAGGTGAGGCTCGATGGCGTCCAATTCCATGAGACGGCCCAGCAGGCGGTGCACGGTGGATTTGGGCAGTTCGGACGCTCGCGCGAGCTCGCTCAACGTCATGACCCGGTCGTTGGTGTTGAACGCGCGAAGAAGCTCGAACGCCTTGGACAGGATCGAGGGTGGCTCGGCAGCCGGCTGCCCGGCTTTCACCCGCGTCATCCTCGTCAACCCAGTCACGCCCAATCCGGTTAGGGTGCAAGAAGCGAGTCGCGGCCTTCAGGTTACTGGAGCAGTCTGTTCCGGCGCTGCGAATGTTTTGGTTCCGTGCGACGGAACCGAACCTGCCTGACCTCGTCGACGACACGTACCGTCGCCGTCCGTGACTGATTCAGTTCCCGCGGCCAGCCACGTCGACGTCCACGCTCACTACTTCTCCCGGTCCCTGCCCGACCTCGCTCGCCGGACCGGCGACGATCGGTGGCCGCGCCTCGACACCGACGACGGCCCCGTCGGGCGCATCCTGCTCGGACAACGGCTGTTTCGTACCGTGCAGCCGTCGCTCTGGGATCTGCCGACGCGGTTGGCCGAACTGGACGCGGCGGGCATCGCGGTGCAGGTCATTTCCCCGGTGCCGATCATGCTGACCTACTGGGCCGACGCGGCGCCGGCGGGTGAGTTCACCCGGGCGATCAACGACTCCATAGCCAAAGAGGTCGCGGGGTCCGCGGGGCGGTTGCGCGGTCTCGGCGCGGTCCCGCTCCAGGATCCGGACGCGGCTGCGGCGGAGGCGCACCGGATCGGTGTGGAACTGCAACTCGACGGGATCGAGATCGGGACCAACGCGGCGGGCCGGGAACTGGACGACCCCGACCTCGATCCGTTCTGGGCCGCAGTGGCCGATCTCGACCTCGCAGTGTTCGTGCATCCGCTGGATGGCGGCGGCGATGCGATCCGGCGGCGGGGGCAACCTTTCGACTTCGGCCTCGGGATGCTCACCGACACGGCGATCGCGGCGACCGCCCTGATCAACGGCGGCGTCCTCGACCGGTATCCGAACCTGCGCGTCGCGCTTGCCCACGGCTGCGGGACGTTCGCTTTCGCGTTCCCTCGCCTGCGGATCGGCAGTCAGTTGACTCCGACGCCGGAGATCGCTGAGCGCTACGAGGATCTGACCCGCCGCCTGTGGGTCGACTCGCTCGTCCTGGATCCCGAGCACATGAGGTTGTTGGCCCGGCGGTTCGGGGCCGACCACATCATGCTCGGCACGGACTATCCGTTCATGCCGGGCCAGCTGACATCGGCGCCGCGACTGGTCGCCGATGCCGTCGCGCTCGGAGCGTTTCCCGCCGATGCGGCTCGAGCGGTTCTGTCCTCGAACGCGCTGACGTTCCTGCAGGCAGGATGAACCCGTCGGATTCCGCCGGCTTCGGGCGGATCCGTTCGTTCGGCTGTCGGGCGATGCTGCACTGCGGCTCCGCGCTGTACTTCGAGACGGTGAACCTCGCTCCTGAGCCGACCGACGAGGTGCCCTGCATGCGCCACGGGTTTTGCCGCGTCCTCAGCGTGGAGCCGCTGACGGGCTCCGGGGCGCGCCCGCGGTCGCAGCGAGCAGCGCGCCGCTCGCACGCGGAGCTCGTCGCCCACCTCGATACGGCCGAGGCGTTCACGCTCGCCGAGCTCAGGCGGGCTCGGTTCAGCCTGCGATTGATCAGCGAGGCGGCCCGCGGTCGCCTGCTCAGAATCGAGGAGGATGCCGAGACCGTGATCATCCGTCCGCTGCCAGCGGCCCGGCGCGACTGATTCGGCGAAGGGCGGAGCTGGTGACGCTCGTCGCGGCGCCCAGTGTTCCGTCCATTAGAACCTCGCCATACGCCGGGTACAGAACCGATGGAAGCTCGGTTTTCGACTTCTTCGCGAGACGGGCGAGACATTGAGCGTGGGCGTGACGGACGGCGGTCCGGATCGGTTGACGATCGAGCGGATCGCCGATCGCCTTGACCAAGCAAGGCTCAACGCGGTCGCGACACCCCCGGTGCGAGACGTCCTGGGCACGACGGATATCCCTACCGCTTACGCCGTACAGGCGGAACTCACCCGGCGGCGGCTGGCGTCAGGCCGGAGCGTCACGGGACGCAAGATCGGCCTCACCTCGCCGGCCGTTCAGCAGCAACTCGGTGTCGACCAGCCCGATTTCGGGGTCCTCTTCGATGACATGGCGGTCCCCGCGGGCGGAAAGATCCCTCGGCGGGCCCTAATCCAGCCGAAAGCCGAGGCCGAAGTTGCCTTCGTCCTCGGCGCCGATCTCGAGGGTGAGCCGCGTGAGCTGACCTACGACCGGGCGTTGAACGCGATCGACTACGCGGTCGGCGCGCTGGAGATCGTCGACAGCCGCAATGCGAACTGGAATATCACGATCACCGACACGGTGGCGGACAACGCCTCTAGCGCGCTGTACGTGCTAGGTGACACGGCCGTCCCGCTCTCGGCGTTCCGCCCGGTCGACGTGACCATGGTGCTGACCAAGGATGGTCACGAGGTGTCCTCGGGCTCGGGGGCCGCGTGCCTCGGCGACCCGATTACCGCGCTGCTGTGGCTCGCACGCACTGTCGCCGCACTCGGCGTGCCGTTGCGGGCCGGCGAGGTCGTCCTCTCAGGCGCGCTCGGGCCGATGGTGCCGGTCGAGGCAGGAGACCAGGTCGTGGCTGAGCTCTCCACGCTCGGCCGCGTGAGCGTCGGGTTTTCAGAGTAGGGATCGCGGGATGAACAAGACTCAGGTTGCGATCATCGGTTCCGGCAACATCGGGACGGATTTGATGATCAAGGTCATGCGCCACTCCGAGCACCTGCGCATGGGCGCCATGGTCGGGATCGACCCGGAGTCAGACGGGCTCGCCCGCGCCGCTCGGCTGGGAGTGCCGACGACGCACCAGGGCGTGGAGGGGTTGATCGCATTGCCCGGCTTCGCCGACATCGGCATCGTCTTCGACGCCACCTCGGCGAAGGCACATGTCGCGAACGCGGCCAAGCTGGCGCCGTACGGCAAGCGGTTGATCGACTTGACTCCGGCCGCCATCGGCCCGTTCCTCGTGCCGGCGGTGAACCTCGCCGAACACTTGGACTCGCCGAACGTCAACATGGTGACGTGCGGCGGCCAGGCCACCATCCCGATCGTCGCCGCAGTCCATCGCGTGTGTGACGTGCTGTACGCGGAGATCGTCGCTTCGATCGCGTCGAAGTCGGCCGGCCCCGGCACCCGCGCGAACATCGACGAGTTCACCGAGACGACCAGCAAGGCCATCGTGACCGTCGGGGGCGCCCGCCGCGGAAAGGCGATCATCATCCTCAACCCGGCCGAACCGCCGTTGATCATGCGGGATACCGTCTTCTGCCTGATCGACGACGCCGACGGAAGCAGGCGTTCGGCGGTTGAGGAGTCCGTCGAGGCGATGGTGTCTGCCGTGGCTGCGTACGTGCCTGGCTACCGGCTCAAGCAGAGGGTGCAGTTCAGCGCGATCGCCCCCGATGAGCCGATCCACACCTTGACCGGGCCGGCCGTGCCTCGCCCGACGACGCGGGTATCGGTGTTCCTCGAGGTCGAGGGTGCGGCTCACTACCTTCCGGCCTACGCCGGAAACCTCGACATCATGACGTCCGCCGCATTGCAAGTGGCGGACCAGATCGCGGCTCGATCCATCGCTCCGGTCCCGGCGGCCTCGGCATGAGCACGGTAGTGGACCGGCTCTTCATACAGGACGTGACTCTTCGCGACGGAATGCACGCCCTGCGCCACCGCATCACTCCCGAGAAGGTTCGGGAGATCGTCACCGCGCTCGACGCGGCCGGAGTCGACGCTATCGAGGTGGCGCACGGGGACGGGCTCGCGGGCAGTTCGGTCAACTACGGCCCCGGCAGCAACACCGACTGGGAGTGGATCGAGGCCGCGGCCGACGCCGTCACGAGCGCCCGATTGACGACACTGTTGCTGCCCGGCGTCGGGACGATTCACGAGCTCGAGCGGGCGTGGGAACTCGGCGTGCGGTCGGTGCGCATAGCTACGCACTGCACCGAGGCCGATGTCGCCGCGCAACACATCACGACCGCGCGCGCGATCGGGATGGACGTTGCCGGCTTCCTGATGCTGTCCCACATGGCGCCGGCGGCCGAGCTCGCTCGCCAGGCGAAGCTGATGGAGTCCTACGGTGCGCACTGCGTGTACGTCACCGACTCCGGCGGGCGCCTCACCATGGACGGCGTGCGCGAACGGTTCCGGGCCTACCGCGATGTTCTCGATCCAACCACCGAGCTCGGCATCCACGCCCACGAGAACCTCTCGCTGTCCGTTGCGAACTCCGTGGTCGCCGTGGAGGAGGGGGTGACCCGAGTCGATGCGTCACTGGCCGGCCACGGGGCCGGTGCGGGTAACTGCCCCATCGAACCATTCATCGCCGTGGCAAACCTGCACGAGTGGAAGCACAACTGCGATCTGTTCCGGTTGCAGGACGCCGCCGACGACCTGGTCCGCCCGCTGTGGGACCGGCCGGTCCGGGTCGACCGCGAGACGCTCACGCTCGGCTACGCCGGTGTGTACTCGTCGTTCCTGCGGCACGCCGAACGGGCCTCGGCCGAATACGGGGTGGACGTGCGAACGATCCTGATGGAGGTCGGCCGCCGCCGCCTTGTCGGAGGCCAGGAAGACCTGATCGTTGACATCGCCCTTGACCTGCGTAAGGCGGCTGACGACGCCTGACTCGCCTCAGACCTCCAACGGCGACGCGGACTCGCAGTCGAGGTCGTCGAGGAAGTAGCGACGCGTCTCATCGCGGCTGGATGTGACCTCACGCAGATGCTCGACCCGCTCTTCGAGGTGCGCAGCGCTTCCCGGCGAGAAGACGAACTCCATGCGCGAGCTCGAGCGGGGCGAGGTGAAGCCCCAGAAATTCCGGTGGCGCTCGGACGCGTAGTCGTCCAGAACCTCGTCGCCCAGCGTGTCGACCGCCGGCAGCAGATCGACCAGGAGTCGTGCGTCGAACAGACCGCTGAGCATGCCATAGGCAAGCGTCGGATTGGTCAGGTGCGCAGCATCTCCGACGAGGATGGCGCGGCCGACCCGGAACGCGTCGGCCGAACGCTGATGGACGCGATAGGGAACTACGGCCTGGATCTGGGGGTCCTCGACCCCGAGGGCCGTGGTGATCGACTCGAGCGCGCGTTGGGTGACCTGCTCGACGGGGAGCGTCCGATTCTCGGCCGCCGTGTATCGCCATAATCCGGTGGCGTCGACCTTGCCGATGAGGGCACCGTGTGCCGGATCGAGCTGCGTCGACGCGACGGAGTGACCTAACGTCGAGAGGTCGAAACGCAGATCGCAGCTTATGAGGCGCTTGGACCACGTGACGCCGGCAAAACTCAGGCCAACGCTGCGCCGCACGACGCTGTGGGAGCCGTCCGCACCGATCACCCAGTCGGCTCGGTAGGTGACGACTTCGCCATCGCTCCGCCGGGCGTTCACCGTCACGCCGGACTGATCCTGCTGGATGTCGGTGACGTCCACGCCCCATTCGATCCGCGCGTCCGGCAGCCCGCTCAGAACGTCGGCGGCAACACCGGCCATCGCCGTCTGCGCCACGTGCAGGTTGAAGGGGCGTTCGGTGACATCGCCCAGCGCGCTCAGGTCCAGACGCAGGTTCTCGCCGGTGGCCAAGACGAGCCACGAGTATTCGGTGCAGACGATCCCGCGCCTGGTCATCCCCTCGAGCATGCCGAGTTCAGCGAAGAACGGGAGCACGCACCAGTGATAGACCATGTCACGAGGACCGTCGGCCGGCGCGACCTGGCGTTCGACGATGGTGACGTCGAAACCGCGTTGAGCCAGCGCGATGCCGGTGACGAGGCCGACGGTGCCCGCGCCGACGACCACAACGCTGCGATTGCCCAATGCGAGGCTCCGATGCTTGCGGCGCGAGGTGCGCCCGTCCGAAATCGGCCGGGACCCATGATAGTGACGCGCGGGTCCATTCCGGGGGCCGGAACGGGCCGTGGGCGGCGATTCTCGCGAGATGGCACCGTGAGTTCGTACCCATCTGCTCTCCTGATCGTGGACACCATGCGCGCAGCAATCGTCGACGGGCCCGATAGCCCGCCCATCCTCCGGGACGTCCCGTCACCGGTGCCCGGCCCGGACGATGAGTTGATCACCGTCTCCGCCGCGGCGCTGAACCCGCACGACCAGGTCGTGGCGGCCGGCATCAACTTCGTCGCGCCCTATCCGTACGTCATCGGCACCGAGGGTGTCGGGCACACGGCCGACGGCCGGCGGGTCTACGCGGGTCCGACCGCCCCGCCTCACGGGAGCCTTGCCGAGTACACGGTGATCGCCTCGAAGTACACCATCCCGATCCCGGAGCAGCTCAGCGATGCTCAGGCTCTCGGGATCGGCATGGCCGGCACCACCGCCTGGCTTGCGCTGACCTGGAAGGGACAGCTGGAAGCCGGGCAGTCGGTGTTGGTGACAGCGGCGACCGGGGCCGTCGGGCAGATTGCCGTACAGGCCGCCAAGGCACTTGGCGCGGCTCGGGTCGTGGCCGCTGGTCGGAACCGGCCGGCTCTCGACCGGCTCCGGCGGCTCGGCGCGGATGACGTCGTGGTCATCGACGACGATTACTCCCGCAGCATCGCGGCAATCGCGGGGGACGGCTTCGACGTGGTCCTCGACGGCCTTTACGGTGACCAGATAGGCGTGGCGATCCGGGCGACCCGTCGCGGCGGGCGTGTCGTGAACTTCGGAATGCGCGCCGGTCGTAGTGCCACGATCTCCGGGATCGAACTCAAGGGTCGTGACCTCATCGGCTTCGCCGCCACGCTCGCCGGCCCGGCGCGGCTCCGCGCGGCCTATGAACGGATGGTCGACCTGGTGCTCGAGGGCAGCCTGACGGTCCAGGCCGAGGAGATGCCGCTCGCGGACGTCGCCGTTGCGTGGCAACGGCAGCGGGACAGCCCTAACACGAAACTCGTGCTGCGGGTCTGATCGGTCTGGCACCGCGCGGATCGACCCCGGCGTGGCCGGTGCGTTCCGCTCTCCGGTACTGCGGCAGCGGATCGGCTGGCCGGCTTCCTATGCTCAGGACATGGACTTCCGCGGCCCATCGGTCTTCCTCGGACCTCGTGACGGCGCGTCGACCGGGTCGGACCCCTCGTGGCCGGCCTGGTCGCGGGCGGTGGACGACGAGGGTGAGCGCGAGGACTCGCTCGCGCCGGTGCGCTCCTACGCGGAGGCCGAAGGCCTCGTTCGCACGCTCGGAGCCGAACGGCTGTTCGTGCCGGCTGAAGTGCTCGCCGACATGGTGCGTCAGGGCGCCGGGCCGTCTTGACGACGGCCGTACTGACGACCGACCGAGGGGGCGGATCAGTACCCGACGGTGAAGCGGGCCCGGAGATGCCGGGGGTTCTCGAGTTCGTCGACCACCGCGATGGCGTAGTCCTCGTAGGAGATCGCTGCCTTGCCGTCCGCGCCGATGACGAGTTCGTCGGCGCCTAGGCGGAACACCCCGGTGCGTTCGCCCGGTGCGAAGCCGGGTGGTGGGCTGATGTACGTCCAGTTGAGGTCGGTCTGCTCCCGTAACCGATCGAAGAACGCCGCCGCCGGACGCGCCGGCACCAAGTAGTTCGCCGGAAAGGTCGGAGTGTCCATAACCCTGGTGGTCGTTCCCGGGACCAGCAAGGTCCCCGAGCCGCCGCACACGAAGTACCGCGGAACCTGCGAGGCGCGGACGGCCTTGATCAGCGCCTCGTGGTCGTACTTGGCGAACTGCACGCAGCTGACGGCCACGCCGTGTCCGCGCAGCAGTTCGGTCATCGACTCGGCGTCGTTTATATCGCCGTAGACCGCGGTGACGTTGTCGTCCGTCGGCATGAGTTCCGCATGCGTCGAGATTGCGGTGACGCCGTGACCGCGGCTGACCAGCTCGGCGGCCAACCGGCGCCCCACCGCGCCGGTTGCGCCGATCAACGCGACGCGCATGAATCCCCTTTGACCCGTTGGTCGGCGCCCACCTCGGGAGGCGCCATGAACAGTGTCGAAATGGATTGCGGTCGCGGTCCATCGAGGTTCCGGTAAACGGAACCGGCGATGCGACCGCGACGCTTCGATCACGTACCGTCCCGCGGGATGCGACCGGCCGTCCCGCTTGGCTCTAGCTTCCATACTAACTATGACTATAGATTGACCACAACCTCGAGAAGGGAGGCGCACGGTGCCTGTCCTCGACCTGACCCCCGAACTGGTCGACCGGCTCACGTCGGCCGGTGCGTGGACCGACCGTCCGCTCTACCGCGCCTTCGATGACGTGGCCGACCGCACGCCCCACACCCTGGCCGTCGCCGACCAGCACGAACGCCTCACGTACGCGCAGTTGAAGGAGCGCAGCCTCAACCTCGCGGCATGGCTGATGGAGCAGCACCTCGGACCCGGTGCCGCTGTCGCGTTGCAGTGCGGGAATCGGGTGGCACTGGCAGTCGCCCATCTAGCGTGTGATCGCGCCGACCTGACCTTCATCCCGCTGTCGATCAGTTGGCGACGCGCCGAGATGGCGCACCTGCTCGCGCTCGCTCGGCCAGAAGTGCTGGTCGTCGGTCCGCCGGTCAAGGGATTCGATTTCCTGGCCGCCGTGCAGGAGTTGCGGGCAGAACTTCCTGAACTACGACTGGTCGGCGGCATGGACGGCATCGCGGCCGAGTTCGACTTCGACGCGGTGTGCCGGACTCACCGGCCGTTCGAGGACCGGGCGAATCGTGACCCGAACGCGCCGCGATATGTCATGGTCACGTCAGGGACGACCGGCCTGCCCCATATGTCACTGTGGTCGGACAACAATCTTTGGTACTTCATGAAGGTCTTCATCGATTGCGTCCAGATGACGGCCGGCGACATCGCGGTCGGTTTGGCGCCGGCGAGCACCGGTGCGACCGGTTACGTGTTCCCGATGCTCGGTCCGATCCTGTGTGGCGCGTCGTCGGTCCTGCTCGAGCACTGGTCGCCCCAGGAAGCGCTCGACCTCATGGAGTCCTCCCGGGCCACCCACGTCACCGCCGTTCCGGCGCAAGTGTTGAAGCTGCTCAGCGATCCCACCGTCCATGGTCGCGACTTCTCGTCGTTGCGGACGTTCACCAACTCCGGAGCGGCTATGCCGCCGAGCGGTGCCCAGGAACTCGAAGAGGTCTTCGGCTGCATCCAGCACGTCGTCTACGGCGCCACCGATGGTGGAACCGTGACGATGCTGCGCTACGACGACCCGGTGGACAAGCGCTGGACGACGGTGGGCAAGGCGTTCGCTCACAACGAGGTCCGACTGGTGGACGCCACCCTGGCGGACGTTCCGCCCGGCTCCGCCGGAGAGATCCTGTGGCGGTCGGCGACGAAGAGCTACGGCTACCTCAATGAGCCCAACCGCACCGATCAGGCCTGGGTCGGCGATGGCTGGTATCGATCCGGGGATCTCGGGACG
>Ga0105237_10001635_pt1 | contig 29108 bp, 25 predicted proteins | sample KBSC24metaG_FD_81520 | JGI IMG/M metagenome (GOLD analysis project Ga0105237, IMG submission 81520) | Corn rhizosphere microbial communities from Kellogg Biological Station, Michigan, USA - KBS C2-4 metaG | ecosystem: Host-associated > Plants > Roots > Rhizosphere > Soil | place: Michigan, USA... | reverse complement strand
TCTTCCTTTGCCCCCCCCGTGCCCGCCGTCGGCGAACGCCCCCGCGCCCCCGGCGGTCTCCCCGGTGGCCCGCCCCCCCCCCCCGCTCCAGGCGCGCCTCGCGGAGGTTCGTCCCCATCACGCCGATCTGCAGCAGGAGTCACGTCCCATGAGAGCTCTCGTCCCCGCTTGCATCGTCTTCTTTTCCGTCGCCCCCAGCGTCGTGGTCCGCGGCCGGCCCGCCCGCGCCGACGTGGGCGATTCCGCAGCACCGGCGATGCCTGTCGCCGGCGAGGCCGAGCTGGCCGGCACCGCTCGCCTGGACACCATCGTGCGGCTGGCGCTGGCGCGGAACCCTGACCTCGCCGAGGCCGAGGCCCGGGCGCGTGCGTCCGAGGCGCACGGCGAGGCGGAGACCCGGTTGCCCGACTTGCAGCTGAAGTACGAGCAGTGGGGCGTGCCGCTGGCCCGGCCGGCCGCGCTGGATCAGGCGAACACGCTGATGCTGGGCGTGCGCCAGACCTTCCCCGCCTGGGGCGCCCGCGACGCCCGGCGGCGGGCGGCGGCCGAGCTGGCCGGAGGCGCCGACGACGCGGCCCGGGCGCAGCGGCAGGACGTCGTCGCCCAGGTGCGCCGCGCCTACGCGGCCTATTACCGCGCCGACCAGGAGCTGCGGATGCACGTCGAGCACGCCGGGCTGACCTCGCGCATTCTCGAGCTGGCCAAGCTGAATCAGCGCACGGGCCACGGCAGCCTGCGGGACGTGCTGCGCCTGCAGCTCGAGCTGACCCGCGTCCACACCGACCTGGCGATGCTGGAGCGCGAGCAGCGCTCGAGCCGGGCCCTGCTGAACGTGCTGATGAACCGGCCCCCCGAGGCGCCGCTGGGCCCGCCCGAGGACCTGGCCGTGGTGGCCGGCGGCGACGTCACCGCGCTGGAGCACGGGCTGGAGGGCCGGCGGCCCGAGGTGGACCGGGCGGCGCGCGCCGTGCGGCGCAGTCAGGCGCTGCTGGAGGGCGTCCGCCGTGAGGCCCGCTTCCCCGAGCTGATGGTGGGCCTCGACTACTGGTACATGCCGGCGTTCCCCGACTTCCACCAGGCGTACGGCGCCATGGTCGCCATCAATCTGCCCTGGTTCAACGGCGGGCGCCGCGCCGAGGAGCGGGAGGCGCAAGCGACGCTGACCGCGGACCGACACGCGCTCGAGTCGGCGCGCAACACCGTCCGCTATCAACTTCGCGACGCGGCGGCGCGCGTCGATTCGGCGCGCCGGTCGTTCACCATCCTGGATCAGGACCTGCTGCCCCAGGCCAGACGCAACCTGGAGGCGACCCAGGCCGAGTACGCTGCCGGCGGAGGCGACGCGGCCGGCATCCTGGACGCGCTCCGCTCGCACCTGCAGGTGCGCATCGAGCGCGTGCGCGCGCTGGCCGAGCTGGCGTCCAGTCAGACCGATCTCGAGCGCGCCGCCGGCACGCTGGCCAGCGAAGGGGGGGCGCCATGACGGCGGACCAGCCCACGTTACCGGTCGTCGAACCGCCGGAGGTCGCCACGCCGCCGGCGGCCGGACCGCCCCCCGGCGCGCGCGCCATGGCGGTGTTGCGCTGGGGGCTGGTGGTGGTGGCGGCCCTGCTGGCGGCCGGGTCGATCTGGCACTTCGCCGCCGCGGGTCACGCGGGCGGGGCCGGGGCGACGGTCCGGCAGCTGTATCACTGCCCCATGCACCCGTCGGTGGTGCAGGACCACCCCGGGCAATGCCCGATCTGCAGCATGACGTTGGTGCCGATGTCAGATGCACCCGAGGCACCGGCGCCGCCGCCGGCGGGCGCCCCGGCAGGGCTGGCGCCGGTCGAGCTGACGCCGGCGCGCATCCAGCTGATCGGCATGAAGACGGCCGTCGCCGAACGGCAGTCGCTGGGCGGCGAGCTGCGGGCCGTGGGCCTGGTCGAGGCGAACGAGCGCGGCTTGACCGAGGTGAACGTGCGCTTCAGCGGCTGGGTGCAAAAGCTGCTGGTCTCCGCCACGGGTGAGCGCGTGCATCGCGGGCAGGTCCTGGCCACCGTCTACAGTCCCGACGTGCTGCGGGCCGAGCAGGAGCTGCTGGTGGCGCACGGCTGGAAGGCCGGCGCGCCGTCGGGCGCCGGGGCAGCCCAGGATCCAGCCACCGACGTCGGCGCCCCCGGCCTGGAGGCCGACGCGCGCCGCCGCCTGCAGCTGCTGGGCATCGCCGACCGCGAGATCGACGAGGTGGTGTCGTCCGGCAAGCCGGCCGACGCGATCGCCATCCGCTCGCCCGCGGACGGCTATGTCGTGTCGAAGGCGGCGCTGGCGGGCGTGGCCGTGCAGCCGGGGACGGTGCTGTTCCAGGTCGCCGATCTCTCGACGGTCTGGGTGACGGCCGACGTGTACGAGCAGGACCTGGCGCGCATCCATGTCGGGGCGAAGGCGCGCTTCGAGCCGAACGCGTATCCGGGCGAGGCGACCGCCGGCAAGGTCCAGTTCGTGTACCCCACGCTGGATCCGGCCAGCCGCGCCCTGAAGGTCCGCATCGAGCTGCGGAATCGCCTGGATCGCGACGGGCCGCGGCTGCGGCCCGGAATGTCCGGGACGGTCCGCTTCGACCTGCCCGCCACCACGGCCTTGATGGTGCCGGCCCAGGCCATCGTCGACACCGGCGATGTCCGCTACCTGTTCGTGGCCACGCAAGGGGGCCGCTTCGAGCCGCGAATGGTGAAGCTGGGCGCCCGGGCCGGTGACCGCGTGCAGGTGCTCGAGGGGTTGTCGGAAGGCGAGGCGGTGGTGACGACGGGCAACTTCCTGATCGACTCGGAGAGCCGGCTGCGCGCCGCCATCCAGGGTCAGACCGCGCCGGGGCGCTGAGGAGGCCGCCATGGTCGAGAAGCTGATCGAGTGGAGCGCGCGCAACCGGTGGTTGGTCGTGCTGGGCGTGGCGTTCGCGCTGGCGGCGGCGCTGGTGTCGATGAAGAAGGTGAAGCTGGACGCCATCCCCGACCTGTCGGATCCGCAGGTCATCGTGTTCTCCGAGTGGATGGGGCGCAGCCCGACGCTGGTCGAGGACCAGGTCACGTACCCCATCGTCTCGAAGCTGATCGGCACGCCGCACGTGGCGGACGTGCGGGGGTTCTCGATGTTCGGGATGTCGTTCGTCTACGTCGTGTTCCAGGAGGGCACCGACATCTACTGGGCGCGCAGCCGCGTGCTCGAATATCTGAACGGCCTGCGGGGCAGCCTGCCCGAGGGGGTCAGCCCCACCCTGGGACCGGACGCCACCGGCATCGGCTGGACCTTCCAGTACACGCTGACCGACCGCTCGGGCCAGCACGGCCTGGACGAATTGCGCACGTTCCAGGACTTCACCCTGCGCTACGCGCTGGGCAGCGTGCCGGGCGTGGCCGAGGTCGCCAGCGTGGGCGGCTACCAGAAGCAGTACCAGGTGACCGTCGATCCGGACCGGCTGCGCGCCTATGGCGTGACGTTGACGGCGGTGACGGAGGCGATCCGGCAGTCCAACAACGACGTGGGGGGCCGGATCATCGAGTTCTCCGGCCGTGAGTACTACGTGCGGGGCCGCGGCTACATCCACGATCTGGGCGCCATCGAGAAGATCGCGCTGCGGGCCGCCGGCCCCGGCGGCACGCCCTTGCTGGTGAAGGACGTGGCCACCGTCCGCTTCGGCCCCGACATTCGCCGCGGTTTGCTGGAGTGGAACGGGCAGGGCGAGGCGGTGGGCGCCGTCGTGGTCACCCGCTACGGCGAGAACGCGCTGGACGTGATCCAGCGCGTGAAGAAGAAGCTGGACGAGCTGCGCCCCACGTTTCCACCCGGCGTGGAGGTGACGATCGCCTACGACCGCTCCGGTCTGATCGAGCGGGCCATCGCGACGCTGCGCCACGCGCTGACGGAGGAGGCGGTGGTGGTCAGCCTGGTGATCCTGCTGTTCCTGCTGCACTTCCGCAGCGCGCTGCTGCCCATCCTGTCGCTGCCCATCAGCGTGGCCCTGGCCTTCATCCCCATGGTGCTGCTGGACATCCCCTCGACGATCATGAGCCTGGGCGGCCTGGCCATCGCCATCGGCGCCACCGTCGATGCCCAGATCGTCATGATCGAGGCCGGGCACAAGAAGCTGGAGCAGGCGGGCCCGGGCGCGGATCGGCGCCGCGTGCTGCTGGAGGCGGCGAAGGAGGTGACGCCGGCCATCTTCTTCTCGCTGTTGATCATCGCGGTGGCCTTCCTGCCCGTGTTCACCCTGACCGGCCAGGCGGGGCGGCTGTTCAGGCCGCTCGCCTACACGAAGACCTTCGTGATGGTCATCTCGGCGCTGCTGTCGGTCACGCTGGCGCCGGCGGTGCAGGACCTGTTCATCCGCGGGAGGATCAGGCCCGAGAAGCAGCATCCGGTGTCGCGCCTGCTGATCCGCTTCTACGAGCCGTTCGTGTACGTGGCGTTGCGGCGGCCCAAGTCCACGGTAGCCATCGGCCTGTTCGCGCTGGCCTCGGCGGTGCCGCTGGCGATGCATCTGGGCAGCGAGTTCATGCCGCCGCTGAACGAGGGGGACCTGCTGTACATGCCCATCACGTTCCCCAACATCTCGATCGAGGAGGCGAAGCGGCAGCTGCAGTACCAGGATCGCATCCTGCGCAGCTTCCCGGAGGTGGAGACGGTGTTCGGCAAGGTGGGGCGCATCGACAGCGCCACCGATCCGGCGCCCATCACCATGGTGGAGACGACCGTCCAGCTGCGCCCCGCGAACACCTGGCGAAAGCGGGCCCGGCACCGCTGGTATTCGGGCTGGGCGCCGGGCTGGCTGAGGGGGGCGCTGCATCCGCTGTGGCCCGAGGAGCAGCCGCTGTCCTGGGACGAACTGACCGCCGAGATGCAGGCGCGCATGCAGTTCCCGGGGTGGACCAACGCCTGGACCATGCCCATCAAGACCCGCGTCGACATGCTGACCACGGGCGTGCGCACGCCCGTGGGCATCAAGATCTTCGGGACCGACCTGGCGGAGATCGAGAAGACGGGGGTGGCCCTGGAGCGGCTGATGGCGCCCATCGCCGGCACGCGCAGCGTCCTTTACGAGCGGAACCTGGGCGGGCTGTACCTGGACATCGTGCCCCGGCCCGACGACCTGGCCCGGTACGGTCTACACAACGGGGACCTGGAAACGATCATCGAGGGGGCGATCGGCGGCGCGCCCATCGCCACCACCGTCGAGGGGCGCAACCGGTTCTCGATCAGCGTGCGCTACCCGCAGGACGCGCGCAGCGACCTCGATTCGCTGGGCCGCCTGCTGGTGCCGGCCGGCGAGCACGCCTACGTGCCGCTGGGCCAGCTGGCCGACATCCAGGTGGTGGGCGGGCCGCCCATGGTCCGCGACGAGGGGGGCCTGCTGGTGGGGTACGTCTACGTGGACATCGACCAGTCCCAGCGCGACATCGGCGGCTACGTGAACGAGGCGAAGCAGGTGGTGGCCCAGGCCATGGCGCGGGGCGACCTGAGGATTCTGCCCGGCTACTTCCTGAAGTGGACCGGGCAGTACGAACAGCTCGCGGAGATGGAAGCGCGCATGAAGGTGGTCATCCCCGTGACCCTGGCCATCGTGGTGCTGCTGCTGTTCCTGCAGTTCCGCAGCTTCGCCGAGGCGCTGATCATCCTGCTGTCGATTCCGTTCGCGCTGATCGGCAGCGTGTGGCTGCTGTGGCTGCTGGATTACCGGCTGTCCACGGCGGTGTGGGTGGGCGTCATCGCCCTGGTGGGGCTGGCGGCGCAGACCGGCATCGTGATGATCGTCTACATCGACCACGCCTTCCTGCAGCGCAAGCGGGCGGGGCTGATCCGCAACCTGGACGACATCGTGGCGGCCCACATGGAGGGGACCGTGCAGCGGGTGCGGCCCAAGCTGATGACCGTGTCCACGATGCTGATCGGCCTGGTGCCGCTGCTGTGGGCCACCAGCTCGGGCGCGGACGTCATGAAGCGGATCGCGGCGCCCATGGTGGGGGGCCTGGTGACCTCGGCGTTCCTGACGCTGGAGATCATCCCGGTGGTCGTCACCTACTGGCGATTGGAGCAGCTGCTGTGGGAGCGGCTGGCGGGGGCCGGCCGGTGCTTGCGCCGCTTGCAGGTGGCCGCCGCCGTGGCCGGGGTGGGGGCGGCGCTGGCGGTGGCCCTGCCGGTGGCCAGCCTGTACGTGACCGTGCCCGGCCGGGGGCTGGTGGGGGGCGAGCTGCTGGCCGGGGCGATCTTTCTGGCCGGGGTGGGGGGCTATGTCCTGCGCCGGCCGGCGGCGCGCCGGCTGGCCTGGCCCGTCGCTGCCGGGGCCGCGCGTCAGGGCAGTTGACGCCGGCGCGGCCGTGATAAAGAGAGCACGCCATGAGCCAACATACCGAGCGTCACGAGTTTCAGGCGGAGGTGAAGCAGCTGCTGGACCTGATGGTCCACTCGCTCTACTCGAACAAGGAGATCTTCCTGCGCGAGCTGATCTCGAACGCGTCCGACGCGCTCGACAAGCTGCGCTTCGAGCGGCTCACGAACCCGGAGCTGGGCGGGCCGGCCGAGCTGTTGATCCGGCTGGAGCCGGACAAGCAGGCCCGCACGCTGTCCATCATCGACAACGGCATCGGCATGACCCGCGACGAGGTCATCCGCAACATCGGCACCATCGCCAAGTCGGGGACCAAGGAGTTCCTGTCGGCCGTGCAGAAGGCCAAAGGCGACGGGAAAGACGACGGCAAGGTGGCCCCCGAGCTGATCGGCCAGTTCGGCGTCGGCTTCTACGCGACCTTCATGGTGGCCGACCGGGTCACGCTGGTGACGCGCAAGGCGGGCGAGGCGACCGCCACGTCCTGGGAGTCGACGGGCGACGGGAGCTACACGCTGGGTGAGGGCGAGCGCGACCACGCCGGCACCACCGTCACGCTGCACCTGAAGCCGGTCGACGAGGAGCACGGCCTGCGCGACTTCACCAGCGAGTACGTGCTGCGCGACGTCGTGAAGCACTACTCGGACTTCGTGTCGTACCCGATCAAGATGAAGGAGTGGCGGAAGGCCGCCCAGGGCTCGTCCGAGGCGCAGGTGTTCGAGGACGCCACGCTGAACTCGATGAAGGCCATCTGGGACCGGCCGAAGGGCGAGGTGACGGAGGCCGAGTACAACGACTTCTACCGCCACCTGTCGCATGACTGGAACCCGCCCCTGCGCACCATCCCTGTGAAGATGGAGGGGACGTTCGAGGCGTACGCGCTGCTGTACATCCCCGCCAAGGCGCCCATGGACCTGTACAGCCCCGAGATGAAGCGCGGGCTGCAGCTGTACGTGAAGCGCGTGTTCGTGATGGACGAGTGCCGCGACCTGATGCCCACCTACCTGCGGTTCGTGAAGGGCGTGGTGGACGCGCACGATCTGTCGCTGAACGTGTCGCGCGAGATCTTGCAGAAGGACCGGCAGATCCAGGTCATCCGCAAGCAGCTGGTGAAGAAGGTGCTGGCCACGCTGGACGAGATGAGGCGTGACAAGCGCGAGGAGTACGCGGCGCTGTGGGACGAGGTGGGGCCGGTGATCAAGGAAGGGTTCCTGGGGCCCGACACCTCGGACAACGACAAGCTGCTGGAGCTGGTGCTGGCGGCCTCCACCGCCGACACGGCGAAGACCACGTCGCTGGCGGAGTACGTGGGGCGCATGAAGCCGGGCCAGGAGGCGATCTATTTCCTCAGCGGCGCCTCGAAGGAGGCGCTGGCGAAGTCGCCGCTGCTGGAGGCCTTCCAGGCCAAGGGCTACGAGGTGCTGCTGTTCTCGGACGCGGTCGACGAGCTGTGGCTGGAGCGGGCGCCCAAGTACAAGCACGACGGCAAGGACCTGCCGATGCAGTCGATCGGCCGCGGCGAGCTGAAGCTGGGCAGCGAGGAGGAGCGCAAGAAGGAGACGGAGGCCCTGGAGGAGAAGCAGCGCGAGTACAACGACCTGCTGACCTGCTTCCGCGTGCTGCTGGACCAGGAGCTGAAGGAGGTCCGGTTGTCGAACCGCCTGACCTCGTCGCCGGTCGTGCTGGTCAGCGACGAGGACGACATGACCCCGCGCATGCAGCGCCTGATGGAGCAGTTCGGGCAGAAGCCGGAGAAGGTGAAGCGCATCCTGGAGGTCAACGCGGACCACGCGCTGATCAAGAAGCTGCACGGGGTGTTCGCGGCCAACAACAAGGACCCGCGCCTCGAGCTGTATGCGCAGTTGCTGCTGGGGCAGGCCCACCTCGCCGAGACCGGCCAGCTGCCCGACCCCGCGGCCTTCAGCCGGGTCCTCGCCGACGTGATGACCCAGTCGCTGTAACGGCCGGCGGCCCTCACCCTTACCCTCTCCCAGCTGGCGCGGGAGAGGGCAAGACGGTTGGCTCAGGCGGACGGGTGGCGGGGGCCTGAGCGGGATCGCGGGGCCTCTATCGCATCGTTGCCTGGGTGCGTACGATGGCGTTCGTCGCCGGCGGTCCGCTGACGAGACGCTGCGTTCCAACGGCTCCTTCGCACAACCTGACCACGCCACATGACCTTCCTGAAGTCCCTGCTGCAGCTCAACCCGTGGGTCTACCTGGTGGTGGCCGGATTTTGCGAGATGGGGTTCACCGCCTTCATGAAGCTGTCGAACGGCTTCAGGCACTGGGGTTACAACATCGCCTTCGCGGTCTGCGCGCTGGCCAGCTTCGGGCTGTTGAACCTGTCCACGCGCCAGCTGTCTCTGGGCACCGCCTATGCCGTCTGGACGGGCCTGGGCGCCTTCGGCACCGCGGCGATCGGCATGATGTTTTTCGGCGACCCGACCTCCTTCTGGCGGGTGGCCTTTCTGGGCACGCTGATCGGCTCGATCATCGGGCTGAAGCTGGTCTCGTAGCGCCGGCCGCCGCTACGGCCCTGGCGCCAGCAGATCGCTCTGCATGGCGAACAGCGTGGCGGCGGCGCGGGTGGTGACGCCGGCCTTCTCGAAGATGTGCTGCACGTGATGGCCGGCGGTCTTCGCCGAGATGTCCAGGGCCGTCGCGATCTCCTTGTTCGTCAGGCCGCGCGCCAGCAGGCGCAACACCTCGATCTCTCGTTCGGTCAGGCCGGTGGCGTGGCGCAGGGGCCGGCCGGGCGTCAGGGGTTGTCCGGCGGCCGCCAGCACCGCCTCGACGATCTGGCGATCCAGGCTTCCCGCCCGCGCCGCGGCCTGCAGCTGCTCCGCCGCCTGCGAAGGGGACAGCGCGGCCCGGTGCGCGCGGGCCTCGGTCATGGCGTGGTACGCATCGGCGGTGGCCAGCACGCGCGCCGCCACGGGCACCGCGCCCGGCGGCAAGCGGCGGTGATATCCCTCGCCGTCCAGGCGCTCGTGGGCCAGCGCCGCAATCGCCGCGGCCGGCCCCAGCGACCCCAGGCGGGCCAGCACCCGTTCGGTGAAGTAGGTGTGCATTCGCACCCGCTCCCACTCGCCCTCCGTCAGCGGACCCTTCTTTTCCCACACGTCCAGGGAGATGCCGGCGCGACCGATGTCGTGCAGGTGTCCTGCCCGCCGCACCGCCGTCACGTCCGCCAGCCCCAGGCGGGCCGCCGCGCCCGCCGCCAGCGCCGCCACACCGCCGGAGTGTCCGCGCGTGTAGCGCGAGCGGATGTCCGAGAACTGCCCCATCGTCTCGATCGCCGTCTCCAGCGCCTCACCCCTCAGGAACGCCGCCGGCCCGGGCTCGCTCTTCACGAGCGCCTCGAAGGTCGAAGGGACGTCCAGCACCGCCAGCAACTGGGCGCCCCGCGCGCAGAAGATCTCCGCCAGCTGCGGGTCGTAGCCCCGCCCGGCGCGCTGTCGGACCTTCGCCACCGTCTGCTCGGTTCCGAACAGCGGTTGCATCGCCTGCGCCTCGGTGGCCAGCTGCGCCACCCGCACCGCCCGATCCACCGCCTCCCCCTTCAGGCGTGCCGGCGCGCCGCGCCCGTCCCATCGCTCGAACACCTGCTCCAGGCCGCGTACCACCGTCGGCGGCAGCCCCAGGCGCTGGCCCAGCAACCGGCCCACCTCGCAGTGGCCCCGGGACACCTCCGCCATCTTCGCGCCCGTGCCGAGGGCGCGCAGCACCTTCACCACCCGGCGGGGCGCGGGCGCGCCGCGTCCCACGTTCCGGATGACCGTGCGCACCACCTCCGCGGGCGGGGCCCCACCGGCGTGCGAGATCCAGACCCCTGCGTCGTCTCCGAACACCCGCAGGGTCAGGTCCTCGTCGCCGGTGCAGCCCACCGTTCGCAACAGCCCCAGATAGAACGCGTCACGCGCCTCGTCCTGCCCCAGACCCGCCGCTTCAGCCAGGGCGACCGCCAGCAGCGCCGCGCGCTGGCCGTTCTCCAGGCGCGACCCGACCCCGATGTCGGTGGCCAGTGACAAGCTGGCCAGCAGCTCGACAAGGCGGACGGACTCGTTGGCTCCCGTCCCCGTCACCGCGCCCTCATAACACGCGCCGCCGGGCATGGGGCATCTGCCCCATATCGCCGCCGGCCCCAGCTGCGGCATTGGATGGGCAGGAGGTATCCCGATGAACGACCTGACCCAGTCGACCCCGCAATCGATCGACGCCGCCAAGCACCCGGCCGCCGGTCCGACGGTGGACCTGTCCGGCGAGACCCCCGCGCGCGCGGTCGCCGTGTTCGAAGGGGTCTGGTTGATCGCCACCCGGCACCGGCCCGGCCTGTCGAAGGAGATGTTCGAGGTGAACAACCGCTGCTTCGTGTTCCGGCTGTTCGACCAGCGCGCCGGCCGGCCCACGCTGCTGGTGGTGAACGCGGTGGATCCAGCACAGGCCATCCCCGAGGTGCGGCGCCTGGAGCGCGAGACCGGCCTGCGCGTCTCGGCGGTCGTCTCGCCGGGCGGCGGACATCACCTGCAGTTCGCGTCGTGGCAGCGCGAGTTCACGGAGGCGCAGATGCTGCTGTGCCCGGTGCGCATCCCCCGCACCGCCAACGGGCAGCGGCTGATGGCCTTGCCGCGCGTGCAGGTGATGGACCTGGCCGATCCTTTGCCACAGTTTCGCGGCCAGCTGGACGCCGTGCTGTTCGACGGCCTGGCAGGCCCGGTCGATCACCAGTCGCCGGGCGAGGGCGGCTCGGACACGCGTCTCGCGCACGTGAAGCGCATGTTGAAGTTCATGCTGACGCCCGGTCGCATGCCCGTGGACGAGCTGTGGCTGCATCACGTCCCGTCGGGCACGGTCATCGCCGGCGAGAACCTGATGTGGATCTACCCGAAGGAGAAGCTACGTGGCGCGCCGTTCATGTTGAAGGGCATGATCAAGCCCGACCGCGTGGCCCTGTTCACGCTGCCCCGCAAGGTGGACGATCCGCAGAAGGTGTCCGCCTGCTGGCGGCGCATCCTCGGCTGGCCCAGCCGCACGCTGATGACGTATCACGATCCGGCGGGCGTGGCGTTCGTGGGGGACGGCCGCGCCGCGCTGGCGGCCGCCATCGCGCGCGCCGGTCAACTGCGGCCTTAGGACGCTGCCCCGGGCCTGCGTCCGGCCCGGTGACACTTCAGCGGCCCTCCGGTGTCCCTACCGGCGAGGAGACCACGAATGCTGAACCTGGCACGAGCACGGAGTGACGAGGAGCGGGAGATTGGGGGGGCGGCCGGACAGACGTCTCGCTTGCTGGCCGAGGCGGAGCAGGAGATCGCGCGTCTGCGCCAGCTGGTGCGCGTGCTGGGACACGAGCTGGCCAACTCGCTGGGCCCCATGAAGTCGCTGCTGGGCTCGACGCGGCTGCTGCTGGAGGGGCAAGGCGACGCCGGCCGCCTGGATCGTCTGCTGGCGACCGTCGAGGAGCGGGCTGGCCACCTGCAGTCGTTCGTCACGGACTGTGTCCGCGCCGCCCAGGTCGCGGCCCCGCGGCCGGCGCCCGTCGACTGGCAGCGTCTTGCGGCGCGCCTCGAGATCCTGTTCCCCGACCTGATCGTCGAGGGCATCCCCCTCGCCGCCGTGGCGTGCGATGCGGTGCAGATCGAGCAGGTGCTGATAAACCTGCTGAAGAACGCCTGCGAGGCGGGCGGAGACGAGCTGCGGCTGCTGTTCGAACCGGGGCTGGGAAGCCTGCGCGTGTCGATCCTGGACCGTGGCTGCGGCATGACGGACCTGCAACTGGCCGCGCTGGGGCGCAAGGCCTTCACCACCAAGGCGGGGGGCAGCGGGCTGGGCCTTGCCTTGTGCCGCGCGATCGTTGAACGCCAGGGAGGGCGGCTCACGTTGGAGCGTCGCGAAGGGGGCGGCATGAAGATCGGCTTCCTGCTGCCGGCGGCGGCCCCGCTGGCCTCGTCTTGACGTCGGGCCCGACCGCTTGGCAGGAAGGGGCATGTCGAGCCCCCAGGTCATCAACGCCCGCATCCGCGGATTCATCTGCCTGAACGCCCACCCGGTCGGTTGCGCGACCAACGTCGCCCGCCAGATCGACGTCGCGAAGGCCGGTAGCCCCGGAATGGGCATCGGCGACGCCTTGGTCCTGGGGGCCAGCACCGGGTACGGCCTGTCCAGCTTGCTGACGACCACCTTCGGCTACGGCGCGCGCTCGGTCGGCGTGTGCCTGGAACGCCCCCCTCAGGGCGACAAGCCCGCCTCGGCCGGCTGGTACAACCTGATCGCCGCCCGCCGCTTCGCCAAGGCCGAGGGCCGGACGCTGCAGATCGTGAACGGCGACGCCTACTCGAACGAGGTGAAGGCCGAGACGATCGCCACCCTGAAGCGGCTGGACATGAAGCTGAACACCATCGTGTACAGCCTGGCCAGCCCGCGGCGCACCGACCCCCTCACCGGGCAGACGTTCACGTCGGTGCTGAAGCCGCTGGGCCAGCCGTTCAGCAGCCGCAGCATCAACCTGAACAACGACCAGCTGGTCACGGTCGAGCTGTCGCCCGCCAGCCCCGCCGACGTCGACGCCACGGTGAAGGTGATGGGCGGCGAGGATTGGGCGCTGTGGATCCGCGCCCTGGCGGCCGAGGGGCTGCTGGCGCAGGGATGCCGCACCGTCGCCTACAGCTACCTGGGGCCGGCGCTGACCTATCCCATCTACCGCTCGGGCACCATCGGCCGCGCCAAGGAGCACCTGGAGCAGACCGCCACCACCTTGAGCGGCGAGCTGGCGTCGCTGGGCGGTCGGGCCCTGGTCAGCGTCAACAAGGCGCTGGTCACCCAGGCGTCCAGCGCCATCCCCATCGTGCCCCTGTACATCAGCATCCTGTACAAGGTGATGAAGGAGGCCGGCACCCACGAGGGGACGATCGAGCAGATCGTGCGCCTGTACCGCGACCATATGGCGCCCGGCGTGCAGCCGACGGTCGATGAGGCGGGGCGCGTCCGCATCGACGACTGGGAGCTGGCCCCCGAGGTGCAGGCCGCCGTCGATGACATCTGGGACCAGGTGACGACGGAGACGCTGTTCACCGCCACCGACTACGCCGGCTTCAAGCGGGAGTTCCGCCAGCTGTTCGGCTTCGAGGTCGAGGGCGTCGACTACACGCAGCCGGTCGACGTCGAGGTGGAGTAGCCGGAAAAGAAGAAGGCGGTACAGCGATGGGGGAGAGTCCCCCGGCACCGTACCGCCTCGTCTGGCGGGCGGCCTGTGGCCGCCTGGTCGATCGTCCGTCTTACTTGGCGGGCATGGGCTCGCCGGCCGGCGGCACCTTCGGCTCTGCCGCCTTGCCGGCGGGAGCCGGGGCCGGCGTGCCCGCCGCGGGCGCCGCGCCGCCCGGCGCGTTGTCCGCCTGGGTCAGCAGGCGGAACTCGATGCGGCGGTTCTGCTGCCGCCCCTTCGCGGTCTTGTTGTCGGCGATGGGCTTCTCGGAGCCGTATCCGACGGTGATGACGCGATCGTCGGCGATCCCCTGGCCGACCAGATACGCCTTCACCGAGGCGGCGCGGTCCTGGGACAGCTTCAGGTTCTTCTCGGCCTTGCCCTCGCTGGAGGTGTGACCGGAGATCTCGATGCGCAGATCCGAGTACTCCTTCATCACCTTCACCGCGTCGTTCAGCAGCTTGAACGACGACTTCTGGATGTCGGCCGAGTTCGCCTTGAAGTTGATCCCCTTGATGACGCCGGTGAACTTCTTCACCGCCGCCGGCAGCTCGTCAGGGCAGCCGTCGTCGTCCTTGTACCCGTTGTGCGTCTCCTGCTCGGTCGGGCACTTGTCCTGCGCGTCCAGCACGCCGTCGTTGTCGTTGTCCGGATCGGGGCAACCGTCCTCGTCCTGGAAGCCGTCCTTGTCCTCGGCCTCGTTGGGGCACTTGTCGGTCGCATCGGGGATGCCGTCGGCGTCGTTGTCCGGATCGGGGCAGCCGTCGTCGTCCTGGAAGCCGTCCTTGTCCTCGGCCTCGGTCGGGCACTTGTCGGTGGCATCGGGCACTCCGTCGGCGTCGTTGTCCGGATCGGGGCAGCCGTCGTCGTCCTGGAAGCCGTCCTTGTCCTCGGCCTCGTTGGGGCACTTGTCCACGTTGTCCGGGATGCCGTCGCCGTCGCTGTCCCTGACCAGCGGCGGCGGCGCCGGCGGGGCCGCGCCCTCCTCACCGCCGAAGCGGTAGGTCAGGCCGCCCAGGAACTCCCAGTCCGCCGAGTCGGTGTTCTTGCCGGTGTTGGGCGCCAGCAGGATGCGGGCGTCGACGCGCGCGTCCAGCTGCCGCGCCAGCGCGTACTTCGCGCCCACGCCGAAGTGAAACCCGAAGTCGGTGTCCTTCGCGATCTCCGTCGGGCCGGGGTTCGGCTGCGCCGAGGCGACCTGCATCCAGTCGATACCGGCCAGGACGAAGGGTCGCAGCGGCCCGTGCATCAGATGCACCAGGGCGTGGACCTTGTACGTCATCAGGTACAGCCGGTAGTTGTGAATGCTGTCGGCCGACGGAATCAGCGCCGCCTCGCCTTCCAGCGCCACCCAGGGCAGCATCACGGCCGCCACCCGCAGGCCCATCTCCGCGCCCAGCTTCGGGTGCGGGGTGTTGGGCATGTCCGCCACGCCCAGCTCCAGGTCCTTGGCGAAGATGTGAGCGCCGCCGAACAGGCCGAGCTCGAGCTGGAAGCCCTTCTGGGGCAGATCCGTTCCTGAATTCGGTGCGTCTTCTGCGTAGGCCGGGCTAGCGGTCGAGAGGACCGCCACCGGGGCCAAGAGAGGCAAAAGGAACAGCGCTACCGTACCCACGTGTCCACGTCCGCGCATAGTAGGTTCTCCGGGTAAGGGCAGAAAAACGTGGCGAGACTATAACGCCTTTTGCTGTCGACAAGAAGTACCTAGAAGTTCTTCGCCGTCGAGAGACCCGATCTCTCGACGGAAACTCGTGGCGGTTCCGCGCAAACCCCGGGGGAATCCTTGGCGAACCCGGCGTGGATTCCCGTCGGAAAATCGACCGCCGATCGAAAAAAGCGTGACGGCGAATATTTGTTTCACCCCGTACGTCCGGGATATAACGGTCGGCCGCATCGGAACCACAGAGTGGGTCCTAAGAAAAAAGGGGCAATGACATGACTCGGTTTTCTCGAATCGCGATTCTCACCGGAATTTTTGCAGTTAGTGTTGGCGGGTTCGTAGGGGGCGGTATGGCGCTGGGGGGCGACAAGTGCACCATCGCCACCTCGGGCAAAAGCGCGACCGCACAGGCCTGCGCCAAGGGCGGCCGCCCCGAGGCGAAGAAGGTCATGAAGAAGATGGTCGCCGACGCCAAGGCCAAGGGCCAGAAGTTCACCTGCGAGGGCTGCCACAAGGATCTGGACAACTACGAGCTGACGGCGAACGCCAAGGTCGATTTCCAGAAGCTCGAGGCGCTGCTGGCCAAGTAGCAGCAGGCCGGACGAACACAGCCCGTCCGGACGTTGGACCGAAAACGACCGCCCCCGTTCATCGCGGAGGCGGTCGTTGCTGTTGACGGCGGTTGCCTGCGACATATAGGAAGGGCCCCGCCACTAGGAAGGGCGCCGCAACCATGAAGACGATCACCGAATTTTCCGGCACGGTCCTGCGCGAGGCCGCGCGCATTCGCAAGCTGCACCGACCCGCACGGCCCGCCAAGCGCCCCGAGGGTGCCGAAAAGCCCGCCGCGGACGCCGACGACACGGCGCCCGATGCCGAGGCGCGGCCCCCCGAGGAAGCGGCTGGCACCGAGCCCGCTGCGACCGGGGAAGCGCCGGCGACCGTCGCGCTGTCGGAGGCCGTCGCCGGTGACGAACCGGCCGGCGCCGAGAACGCCGAGGAGCTGGAAGGCCAGGCCGAGGTTGCCGCTGCCGGTGGTGAAGCCGCCGAGGGCGCCCACGGCACCGAGGGCGGACAGCCTGCCGAGGGTGCCCAAGGCGGCGAGGGGGCTGCGGCCGCCGAGGGCGGCGAGGCCGCTGCGCCGGCCGCCGAAGCGGCGCCCGAGGTCGATCCCGAGATGCAGGCCGCTGACGAGGCAGCCCGCGCCGAGGTGGCCGAGAAGCTGGCCATCAAGGACGACCGTCTGGCGCGCCTGTTCGAGGCGCTGGATTCGGTGAAGGACCGCGTCGACAACGTGCGCCTCATCCGCGTGCTGCAGGGCGAGGATCCCTCGCCGAACGCGCGCAAGGTGGGCGAGCATTACTACATCGCCGATCTGGCCCCCACGGGCGGTCAGCGCCGCATGGACGATCGCGGCGACCGCGGCGGCCGCGGTGGCCGCGACGGTGATCGCAAGGGCGGACCTCGCGGCGGGCAAGGCCGCGGTGGCCCCGGCGGTGGTGGCGGCGGCGGTCTGCGCGGCGGCGGCGCGCCCGGTGCGCCGGGCGGCGCGGGCGGCCGTGGCGGACGCGATCGCGATTCCGGCTTCGGCGGTGGAGAGCGCGGTCCCTCGGGCCGCGACGTCCCGGCGGCCGGTCCCGGCTGGATGGTGACGCGCGCCCCGACGACCGATCGCCACGGCGAGCGGCCGGGCGCGAAGCGCGCCCCCCGCCCCCCGGGTCCCGATCGCGGCGATCGCCCCGGCTTCGGCCGTGGCCCGCGGGGTGCCGGTGGCCCTGGTGGCGGACGGGGCGCCGGTCCTGGCGGCGCTGGCGGCGGCCCCGGCGGCGGGCGCAGCTTCGGCGGCGCTGGCGGCGGCCCCGGCGGCGGTGGCCGCGGCTTCGGCGGCCCTGGCGGCGGCGGTGGTGCTGGCGGCCCTGGCCGCAGCTTCGGTGGTCCTGGCGGCGGCCCCGGCGGCGGCGGCCCCGGCGGCGGGCGCAGCTTCGGTGGTCCCGGCGGCGACCGCGGTCCTGGCGGCGGCCCGGGCGGGCGTGGCCCTGGTGGTCGCGGGCCGGGCGGCGGTGGCCGTGGTCCGGGCGGCGGGCGCGGTCCGGGCGGTGGTCCCGGCGGCGGTGGCGGCGCGGGTGGTCCCGGCGGCGCCGGTGGACCGAAGCGCGACGCCAAGGGCTGGCCGGTCGGCTGAGCGCGCTCCTGCGGTCTCACCCGGCGCGTCTCGCGCTCGGGTGAGGCTTACCGCGCGCTATTCAGCAGCAGGCAGGGCCGCCGAGGTGGCCCTCATCGCATAGGGACGCGCGCCAGCGGGCGTGATAGTCCCGTCACGCCGTCGGCTTCAGTTCAGCGGCGGCCGCGGTCACGCAAGGCCCGGAAGGCGTCCAGCGTGTCGCAGCGCAGGTAGGGGTTCTCCAGCAGCTCGCGGCCGATCGTCGAGGTGGGCGTGCTGCCGTAGTCGTGGCCCGGGTAGACGCGCGTCTCCTCCGGCAGCGCGGCCAGCCGTTGCAGGCTGTGCCACATCAGCGCGGTGTCGCCGCCCGGGAAGTCGGTGCGGCCGCAGCCGCCCACGAACAGCAGGTCGCCGCTGATCAGGTACCCGTCCGCCAGGAAACAGGTGCCGGCGACGGTGTGGCCGGGGGTGGACAGGGCGCGCACGCCGCGCTTGCCGATGGCGACGTCCTGGCGGTCGGTGACCAGCTCGATCGTCGCCCCCAGCCCGCCCAGCTCGGCGCGCACCTTGTCCAGCTCGCCCGCGCTGACCACCACCGCGGCCCCCGTCGCCTTCACAAGCGCCGGAATCCCCTCCACGTGATCGTTGTGGCCGTGCGTGATCAGCATCTTCGTGATGGTCACGCCCAGGCGCTTCGCCTCGGCCAGCAGCCGATCCACCTCCCACGCCGGGTCGACGATGGCCGCCTCCTTCGTCTCGGGGCAGCTCAGGATCTCGCAGAAGTTCTGCAGCAGCCCCACCTCCATCTGGAACACGTCGGGGGCGGGCGGCAGGTTCTGAAGGTCGGCGGGCGCGCTGCTCATGTCAGGGCACCTTTATCACGACGTCGGCGACGCCGGCGTTGTCGGCGCTGTCGGTGGCGCGCACCACCACGCTGTGCGTGCCGCGCGCCAGCCTGGGCAGCTGCACGGCGAACGGCTCGCTCAGCTCGTCGGCGATGCCGTCGCTGGGCGAGAAAGGCTGCCAGTCGCCGCCGTCGACGGCGTATTCCAGCTGGGTGATGGGGCTGGCGTCGTCCTGCGCCGTCCCCTGCAGCGCCGGGTAGCGCGCGGTCAGCCCCCGCACCAGCGGCTTGCGGTTGTCGATCAGCAGCGGCTCCGAGTCGTAGCCGGACGACAGCGCCCGCTCGGCGGGCTGCGCGCGCTCGTCGGACGCCGCCACGTGCACCACGTAAAGGCCATCGGGCACACCGTCGGTGTTCCAGTCGTACTCGGCTTTGGTCAACGGATCGCCGACCACGCCGGCCAGCGGCCGCCAGGTGGCGTCGCCGGCCGGGCGGAAATGCAGGCGGTAGACCAGATCGTCGCTGTCGGGGTTCTCCACCTTCCAGCGCAGCTTCAGCGTGGCGCTGTGGGTGGCCCGCGCGGGGGCGGCCGGCGTCGCGGTCGTCGCCGACGCGGGCGGCGCGCTGTCGGCCAGGGTCAGCTCGGTGATGCGCGCGCGCTGGTTCTGCGGCAGGTAATAGACCGTCACGCCGCGCAGCCGCGCCGTGGCGGCGCCCAGCGTCGCGCGATACTGCAGATAGCGGGCGGCGGGGCTGTCCACGGTGCCGGCGCCGCCCCCCGTCTCGCTCTGGCCGTCCTTGCTGCCGTCTTTGCTGCCGTGTTTGGCGCCCAGCGCCTTCCAGCCGTTCCAGCCCGCGTCGGGCTTCGCCGTGTTCCCGGAGCGCGTCTCGAACGTCACGCCGGCCCCCTGCCAGTGCAGGGCGCCCCAGCGCGCCTGATACTCGGCGTCCAGCACCTTCGACAGGTAGTGCCCCTGGCCCGTTCCCGGCGCGCGCGCCCGGTACACGCCGGCGGCATCCCCGGTCCCCACCCAGACATCGTTGCCCACGCGCGCCAGCGCCAGCGCCTGCCGCTCGGGCACGTCGATGACCAGGGAGGCGGTGCGATCGGTGCCGATGCGGAAGACGTGGCCATCGGCGCCCGATGCCGCCAGCACCGCGCCGTCCTCCGCCACCGCCAGCGCCGTCAGGTAGCTGTCGCCCAGCGAGAACACCTGCTCGATGCGCCCATCGGCCTCCAGCCGGTACACGGCCGAGCGCGCCTTGCGCTGGCCCGCGCGCGGCAGCGCGCCGGCCGACGTGGGCGGACCGCCCGTGCTGAGCACGATCTTCGTGCCCTTGGCCGGCGCCGGCGTGGCGGCCGCGGCCGTGGCCTTCTCGAAGTCGTTCACCGCCACGTACAGCCCCGAGGGCGCGCGGACGATGGCGCGCACCTCCTCGGCCTCGAAGTCCTGCAGCGCGGTTGCCTGACCGTCGGGCCGCACGCGGTACAGGATCGCGCTCTCGGACGTCCCCGCCAGCAGGGCGCCGTCGCTGTCGCGCACCAGCGCCACCACGTGCTTGTCGCGGGCGTCCCACACCTGCCGCGCGTGCCCCTGATCGTCGAGCGCGAAGATCTTCCCCGGCGCGCCGGTGCCCACGTAGGTCACGCCCGCCTTGTCGTCGCGCGCCAGCGCCCAGACGTGCGCCGCCCCGACGGTGCCCAGCATCCGCGAGGCGCCGCTCTTCGGATCGACCGCGTACACCTTTCCACCGGGCGTGGCGCCCGCCAGCAGCGTGCCGTCGGCGCGGGTGGCCAGGGCCGTCACCCAGGCCGCGTCCAGGGTGGCCAGCTTGCGCGCCGCCGGCAGCGCGGCGGGGCCTTGGCCGGCGCTGGCCTTGTCGGCGGCCGCCTTCGCCGGCAGCGCGAAGATCTTTCCTTCGTCACCGGTTCCGAAGAACACGGTGGCGCCGTCGCGGCTGGCCGTCGCGCACCAGACGAACGCGGCCTCGACGCCCGCCCGTTCGGTCAGCAGGCCGGGCACGATCTCGCCGTCCGGCAAGATGGTCGTCCCCGTGGCCTCGCCGTCGTCGAAGTCCTTCGCCGACGCCTGACGGAAGGTGCGCGCCGCCGCCCCGGCCCGGGGCGCGGGCGCCATCAGAAGGGCGAAACATCCGGCGACAACCAGGGACGACGACAGGGCACGGGGCATGGGTGCCGCCATGTTACCGAATAATGTTCCCGCTTGGCCCGCGGCATGCTTTGCTTCGGCGCCATGACTTTCCTTGACCTACGACTGCGGCTGCCGCTTCTGCTGCGACGGCCACCACGATGGGGGTTCCTGCTGCTGCTGGCCGCGGTGGCGCAGGCGGGCCTCTCTTGCCGGGGCGACGGCGGCTGCCGGCGCGGTGAGCTGTGCGATTGCTTCAATGGCAACGATTGCTACCTCGGGTGCGGCGACGGCGACGGCTGCGACCAGAGCTGCCACAACACCGTGAACTGCGGCGCGGTCTGCGGCAACGACTGCACCCACACCTGCCACGACACCACGACCTGCACGTCCGACTGTGGGGCCGACTGCAAGATCGACTGCCACACCAACAACACCTGCGGCGCCATCTGCGGCGCCCGCTGCGACTACGCCTGCGCGAACGTCACCACCTGCGACGTGCGGGTGGGGCCGGGCAGCGTGGTCAGCTGCACGCAGGTCAGCACCTGCACCGTCGCGTGCGACGGCCCCTGCCAGGTGCAGTGCTCCGGCGTCGGTGACTGCAACGTCACCTGCCACGACGGCACGCTGCCGGTGGCGTGCGGGGGCAACGTCCAGGCGTGTGGCTCATGCTAGGGCGATCGTCGTGGATCGTGGCGGCGGCGCTGCTGGCGGCGCCCGCCGTGGCGCACGCCCAGCAGCGCGCGCACGCCTTCTATCAAGGGCAGCCCGGCTACACGCTTGAGCTGGAGCCGCACCTGGTGGCGGGCCTGGCCAACCCGCCGGGCCCGGGCGCGAACCAGGGCGGGGGCGCCGGTCTGCGCGGCTCGTTCGTGGTGTCCCGCGACGGCTTCATCCCGTCGGCGAACGACTCGCTGGCCATCGGCTTCGGCATCGACGCGCTCCACTATCGCGGCGCCTACGGCGACTACTTCGGCACCTGCGTGTCGCGCGCGCCCGCGCCCGCGGGCACGCCGGTCTGCACCGAGGTCGACACGCCCGGCGGCCCGCGCAACTACATCTTCGTGCCGCTGGTGCTGCAGTGGAACTTCTGGCTGACCGAGCGCTGGTCCGCCTTCGCCGAGCCGGGCCTCGATCTGTACTTCACGGCCCACCACGGCGGCGTGGTGCCGTCGCTGGGCATCGGCGGGCGCTTCCAGCTGAACGACGTCGTGTCGCTGATCTTCCGGCTGGGCTGGCCCACCGCCACCGTCGGCGTTTCCTTCCTGCTGTAGCGCGCGGCGCTCAGCCCGTCGCCTCGGCCGCCAGCGCGGCGATCACGCTGGGGCGGGCCGCCACGCGCGCCCAGAAATCGTCCAGCGCGGGGGCCGGCAGGGTGGGCGAGACGGCGCGCTTCCAGCTGCGGAGCGTGAAGAACGCGTAGCCGTCGGCCACCGTGAAAGCGTCCCCGGTGAGAAACGGCTGGCGCGCCAGCGCTTCGGCCACGAAACGAAAGCGCGCCGCCAGCTTCTCGATGACGGCGGTCCGGTAGTCGGCGGGACCGTTCTTTTCGTGCAGGGCGCCCGACCGGCTGTGGATCTCGGTGCCGATGTAGTGCAGCCACTCCTGGACCCGCAGGCGTTCGAAGCTGCCGGGCGGGGGCGCCAGGCGGCTCTCGGGCCGCTGGTCGGCCACCCACTGCACGATGACGGCGCCCTCGGTCAGCACCCGGCCGTCGTCGAACTGCAGCGCCGGCACGTAGCCCTTCGGGTTGATCGTCAGATAGTCCTGGCCGGTGGCGGTCTTCTTCGTGCGCAGATCGACCCGCTCCAGCTCGAACGGCAGCCCCGCCTCGCGCAGCGCGATGTGGGGAGACAGCGAGCAGGCGTGCGGCGCGTAGAACAGCTTCATGCCGGTCGTTTTGCGGTGGGGGAGGGGGCGGGTCAAGGCCCCGCGCGCCCGGGCCTGGCCCGACTATCGCGTGGTCACGAACGCGGCCGTCATGTCGCGCAGGTGGCGCGACACCGAGGCCAGCGCCTCGAACAGGCCCGTCTGCTGGTACTTGAATCCGCGCTTCTCACAGAACGCCTTCACGAAGGGCCGCATGGCCCGATAGCGGTTGTGCGCGACGCGGGGAAACAGGTGGTGCTCGATCTGCGAGTTCAGGCCGCCGTAATAGAAGTCCAGCACCGCCGGGTTCCCGATGTTGCGTGACGTGGTGATCTGCTGTTCCAGGTAGCTCACCTTCTCGTGCGAGGCGATCCGGCGCATGCCGATGTGGTTGGGCGTGAAGACCGACGCCGTCATCAGCGAGGACAGGCAGGACATGGCCAGGTAGGCGGCGATGGCGTGTCCCCACCCGAACACCAGCCCGGGCAGCACCAGCCACAGGATCACGTGCAGGGGCAGCACGAAGCGGTCGATGCGCGTCTCTTTCGGCTGCTGGATCAGCGCGCGAACGGCGTCCGTGCGCATCGACAGCCAGTGCAGCGACGACAGCGGCCAGAAGAGCCACTTCTGGATGCGAAGGAACAGCCGGCCCAGCGGCTTCCGCCAGCTGGGGGAGTTCGGGTACACCGAGAACAGCAGGCCGAACTGCATGTCGGGGTCACCTTCGACCTCCTGGCAGTGCACGTGATGGCGGTTGTGCATCGTCCGCCAGTTCACGAAGTTGATGCCGCACATCAGCGACATCGTGAAGTGGCCCCAGAAGGCGTTGATCCAGCGCCGGCGGGACAGGGCGTAGTGGCCGGCGTCGTGCCCCAGGTACCCCATCGTCAGCATCGCCATGGCGCTGGCTGGCACCAAAAGGAACCACCACGGTCCGAAAGGCACGACCATCAGGCCGCCGTAGGAGGCCAGAAAGACGGGGACCCAGAAGGCCAGCTTCCAGATCCAGTGGCGGGAAGGGGCCAGCAGCCCCTCGCCTTCCAGCTCGGCGTGCAGGTCTTTCAGAAGCTGCTGATGACAGGGGGGGCTGGTTTCGGGGATAGACACTGAAGCATCCTGCGTTACAAAGTCTTCCGTTTCAATCGGCGGAAATTTTCGTACCTTTTGCCCCACGGCGCGAAAATCGTGTAGACTGTCCGGCAAGTCTTCAAGGTCTCCGGTTTCGTCGCGGTCGCAGCTTCGCTGTCTTTCGAACGTGGCACACGAGGATCGTTAGGTAGGTCTGAAGCTTCTGCGCGATGGCAGTTTCCGTCGGAACGAAACAGGAGAATGGAAAATGGGTAGAAGGCTTTATGTTGGTAACCTTTCGTATGGCACGACCGAGATCGACCTGCGCGACCTCTTCGCTCAGGCTGGTACCGTCGCCGACGCGAAGGTGGTGATGGACCGCGAGACGGGTCGCCCGCGCGGCTTCGCCTTCGTCGAGATGAGCTCCGACCAGGAGGCTCTGGCGGCCATCGAGCAGTTCAACGGCCGCGAGTTCGGCGGCCGCGCCATCAACGTCAACGAGGCGCAGGAGCGCTCCGGTGGCGGCGGCGGCGGTGGGAGCCGTGGCGGCTTCGGCGGCGGCGGCGGTGGCCGTTCGAACGGCGCCGGTGGCGGCGGCCGTGGCGGTCGTGGCGGCGGCGGCGGCGGCGGCCGCTGGTAGTCGCCCCCTAGAGTGCCCGCACCGGCCCCGCGCCGGTGCGGTTCTCGCGTGAAACCCGCGCCGTCCTCCGGACAGCGCGGGTTTTTTGCGTCTGCCCCGCGCTCCCCGGGACGCCTGCCAGGAAGGCGCCGGACGCTCCCGGACACCGGTTCCCCTCGCCACTTCGTGGAGAGGGGAAGGGTGAGGCAGAACCAATCGAACCGGCCGCCCGCCGCCCGCCCTACGTCCGGTTCGGATCGCGCGCGTGGATCGTCTCCAGCGAGCCGTGCACGCGAATCACGTTCCCGCGGTCGTACCCGGACGCCCACGTGAACGAGTAGCTCTCCGCCGTGGCGTCCAGCGGCTCGACGCGCAGGCGCGCCTTGTCCAGGCCACCCAGGAACTCCGCCAGGGAACGCTCGGTGGTGGTGATGTCCAGCGTCGTCAGGCCGTCGATGGCGCGCACCCGGCGGATGACGCTGGTGGCCTGCCCCCGATCGCGCCGCCGCTCATCGAAGAAGCGGGCCCCGGTTTGCCTCTCCGCGGCAGGCTCCATGGCCACTTCCCCACCTGGATTGTCGTTCATATGAGCGCGCTATCGATACCACGAATTGTGCCAGGGACGACGTGAATTCCGGCATCGGTGGCAAACTGCCGGGGTGTCCACCGGTACGCCGCCCGTCCCCGCCGTCAATCCACGAAACCTGGCCTGGCTCGACCTGGAGATGACCGGGCTGGATCCGGCCACCGACGTGATCCTGCAGGCAGCGCTGGTGGTGACCACGGCCGACCTGGCGCCGCTGTGCGAGCTGGCCCTGTGCATTCACCAGCCCGACGAGGCGCTGGCGCGCATGTCCCCCTTCGTGCGCGACATGCACGCGCGCACGGGGCTGACCGAGCGCGTCCGCGCGTCGTCGACCGACCTGGCCATGGCGGAGGCCGCGCTGAGCGAGAAGCTGCAGGCCTGGTGTCAGACGCCGGCGACGTTGTGCGGGAACTCGATCTGGGTCGACCGCCGCTTCATCGGCCGCCACATGCCTGCCCTGGACAAGCTGCTGCACTACCGGATGGTCGACGTGTCCAGCATCAAGGTGCTGGCCAGCCGCTGGTACGGCCAGGGCGCCGTCTTCGAGAAGCCCTCCGCCGGCGCCCACGACGCCCTGGTCGACATCCACAACTCGATTGCCGAGCTACGCCACTACCGCGAGAAGCTTTTTAAAGGGAACCCTGAGAGGGTTCCCTAGCCCTCCCGCGATGAGTGATGCCGGGCAGAGCCCGTCACCACTCGACGCGTTCAGGGAACGCTGCGAGGGCTCGCTAGTTCTCCCGTGGGCGTCAGAAGCTGTGCCAGGTGACGTTGCCGACCTGCAGGTAGCGGTCGATGCGCGTGCCGTCCCAGCCCAGGAAGAAGTGGGGGCCCTGGATGACGTGGGCGCGCCCGGGGACCGGCGAGGCGACCGCGCGCGGCCGGAAGACCGCCAGCGCCTGCGCGCCCTTCATGCGGACGGCGTCGTAGACGATGCCCTCGCCCTCCGCCGCGCGGACGGCGCGCCCCAGCTGCTGTCCCGCCCCGTAGTCATCGGGATCGTGGGCGGCCGGCCACCCGCCGCGGACGTCGTGAAAGGACCCGTGGGCCGTGCCGATGTACGCGCGCATCTCCACGCGCGTGCGCGGCTCGTTCGTGCGCGCCAGGAAGCGGCCCTGGTGGTACGCCACCTCGCGCAGCGACGCCTCCAGCCGGTCGCTGGCGTAGTAGACGCCATAGCTGCCGTCGGTGAACCGCGAGGGATGCCCCACGTGCGTGAACGCCGCCATGATGGGCGACGCGCCCGGCCCGCTGATGCGCTCGGCCGGCGGCACCGCGCTGATGGTGCCGATCTGGTCCCGCAGCCGGTCGTTCGTCAGGCTCTCGATGGCGGCCAGCGTCTCCCAGTCGGCGGGGTCACCCACGCGCTCGAACAGGTCGATGGGCGGATAGCGGCTGGGCACCACCCGATAGGTCTTGTCCCACGCGACCCGCCGCCGCGGGGGAAGCTTCCCGGCTTCTGACTCTGGGTGTGCCACGGCGCGCTCCCAGACCCCCTAGGACAGCCCGCCCCGCACGTAGTCGACGTAGGACCGCACCGCCTGCAGGTCGGCGACGTTGCACGCCAGCATGCGGTCCAGCGCCGACCGCCCCCCGAAGGCCAGGTTCGGCTTGTTGACCCAGGCGTCGGCCTGGTGCGCGTCGGGAAACAGCACCTGCAGCCCCTTGTAGATGCCCAGCACGTAGCTGATGCGCTCCAGCGTGTCCCGCGGCAGCAGGCCGCCTTCGCCCTTCTTCCAGTTGTAGAACGTGGACCGGCTGGGCGCCCCCAGCACCACCCGCATCTGCTCCGCGCTCATGCCCCACAGCTCGGCGATGCGGAAAAAACCGCGCTTGGCGACCGCCGACACGCGCTCGGCGCCCGGATCAGCCGGCGCGGCCTCGTGGGGGACCTCGGAGCGCATTGTCCAAATATGGACGAATTTCGACTTTCGTCAATATATGGATAACGGCCATCGTGGCTGGCGCCGCGTGCGTGCCCCGGGCGGTCGTTGCGGCCGGCGCCGATACCGGGGCGCCAGCGCTACGGCAGCCAGGCGAACGGCGCGTCCTTGCCCAGTCCGGCGCGGATCGACTTCTGTTCCGGGCGATCGAGGCGCGCCGTCTTCAGCGCGCCGTCGGCGACTGACGCCACCACCTCGCCGTCGGGAGAACAGGCCGCCGCCCAGGGCGCCGCGACCTTGTAGGGCAGGTCCCGCCACGAGCCGTCCGGGCGCCGCACGTACGCCTCCGGCCCCTTCGGGACGCCCCTGCCGCTGCCGCAACCCATGTTCGGCGGAAGCAGCGTCGGCTGCAGCGTCAGACGGCCGCACACCATTTCGGGCGCGAACTGTGGTCCGAAGGGGGGCTGCACGCCCGCGCTCTTCCACCCGCCGCCCGGCTTCGACAGCACCACGTTCGTCGAGCACTGGTTCCAGACCGAGGCCAGGATCGTGCCGTCCGGCAGCACGGTCGCCTCGACGTCATCGGGCCGGCGAAACTCGGGCGGCAGCTCCGACGTATCGGTGGCTGGCGGCCGCACGCGGCGCACGCTCCGCCGCGTGACCTCGACGACGTAGGTCGTGCCCGGCCGCGTGGTCCGCCCCTGCTCGTCCGGCTGTGGTTCGCACCCCAGCATCCAGTGCGTGGCGGACATCGTGGGCCAGGCCCATTGCAGGGTGTCGCGGCAAGCGGGCGGCACCGGCAGCCGCGCGATCGGCTGCGCCTCGACCTGGTACATGTCGTCCTCGGGCGCGGGGTCGACGAACCGGACCACCGCCAGCCATCGGTCGTCGTCCGCCGTCAGCCGCACCGGAAGCCGGCGCGCCATGTCAGCCGGCAGCTTGCCGTCGCCGTACACCGTCCCGCCGGGCACCACGGTGAGCCAGTGATCGATGCCGCGCTCCCCCAGCGAGCGCACCGGCAACATGTCGAGCCGCCCGTGCAGCAGGGGCCCCGCCGGCATCCCGCCGATCTCCACGTGTCTTCCGTCGCGCAGGACCAGCGTCGGACCGTCGATGCGGTCGAACGCGACGTTCCCTTCGTCATCCAGGAACACGGCGTGGGTGGTCCGGTTCATGGTCTCGACGTGCGTGTCGGTCCAGCGCACGCGTCCCGTCTCGTCAATCACCACCAGCCCGCGCACGCTGTGATGGACGGGCGTGCTGATCCAGGGCGTCTGCCCATCGGCCAGCAGGAAGCGCCCCCGACGCAAGAATCGCTTCCAGGTGAAGCCCTGAACGGTGATGGGCGTCAGCGAACCCAGCACGTTCCCGGTATCGGGGTCGATGCTGTCCAGACGCGCCCCCTCGCCAAGGATCAGCGTGGGTCGGCCGCCGTCGCTCAGCGGCAGGGCCCCGCCGGTGCCCGGTGCCCCGCCGGTGCCCGGTGCCCCGCGGCCTCCGGGCGGTGCGCCCCGGCCGGGTATTTCGCGGCCGGCGGGTGCTCCCCCGGCGCCGGGGGCCAGGGCGGTCGGGGCGGCACGCGCCACGGCGCAGAGCGTGAGGCCGAGCGCCGCCAAATGCCCGATCCGCCGCACGCGCGTCTCAGACAACCGGCACGCTGGAAGGTTCCCGCCCTCGAACGGCCGATGGGGGACATTGCCCCTGGCTGTCGGTGGGGGAGGGGGCCCGGTGGGGCGCCGCCGCGCTACTCGCCGCCCAGCGTCCCCCGGACCTCGGTGATCGTCTGGCTCCGCCCCTCCGGATGCTCCGCCAGATAGGCGTCCAGCAGCTTCACCAGCTCCTTCTTCTGGGCCGCCGACATCGGCTTCGCCTTCTTCTTGGGCGCCTCGGCGGCCGCCTCGGCCGCCTCGTCCTTCTGCTTGGCCTTGCTCTTCCCCCCCGGCTGGCCGGACGTCGCCTTCTTCGTCTCCGCGGCGATCTCCTTCTCCAGCTGCTTCTGCCGCTTCTCCTCGCACCCCTTCGGCTCGCACTCGCCCGGGCAGCCGCACTTCGTCTTCTTCCCGCAGTAGCAGGCGCCCGTGCCGTCGGAATAGCACCCGCAGGCGTTCGGCTGCCCCTCGGGCGCCGCCGCCGCCGTGGCGCCGCCCGCAACGAAGGCGGCGGCCCACACCACAATGGCAGCAACGAAGCTACCGAACCAAAAACGTCGCGCGTTATTGACGACCGGGGGAGTCTTCACACACGTCATGGTAACACCGCCCCGCGCACCGCCACCGCCGGTTATAACGCCAACGGCGAATCGCGATCTGCCTTACGGCCGGCGGCTCAGGCGAGCGGCTCTTTGTTGCCGGTCCGCCGCGAATACAGCGTCAGCGCCGCCAGCCCGATCGCCACCGCGAACCACAACGTGCACGCCCGCGTGACGAACGTCGCAGCCGCCGCCGTCCCCCGGTCGATGCCGTGCCCGAAGGACCCCAGCATCGCCAGCATCCCCGCCTCCGTCACCCCCAGCCCCCCCGGCAAGAACGACAGCGCCCCCGCCACCGTCATCGCCGCGTAGATGAACGTCGCCGCCTGCACCCCCAGCGTCGCCCCCGGGAACCCCCGCACCACCACCCAGAACGCCAGGCACTCCAGGAACCACGACCCGATCGACAGCACCGTCGTCACCACCAGCGGCCCCGGCTTCAGCAGGATCGTGGCCGCCCCATG
>Ga0105237_10001634_pt1 | contig 29121 bp, 28 predicted proteins | sample KBSC24metaG_FD_81520 | JGI IMG/M metagenome (GOLD analysis project Ga0105237, IMG submission 81520) | Corn rhizosphere microbial communities from Kellogg Biological Station, Michigan, USA - KBS C2-4 metaG | ecosystem: Host-associated > Plants > Roots > Rhizosphere > Soil | place: Michigan, USA... | reverse complement strand
CGGATCGGCAAGATCTTCGTCGACTACCTGCGCAACGCCCGCGGCGCGACCACGGTCGCCGCCTTCTCGGCGCGCTCGCGGCCCGGCCTGGGCGTTTCGGTGCCGCTGCGCTGGGAAGACCTGCCGCGGCTCACCGCCAGCGACGCCTGGAACATCGAGAGCCTGCCGCTGCCGCCCGAGCACCCCGGCCCGTGGCAAGGTTATGCCGACGAGCGGCAGGACTTGCAGAAAGCGATGCGCGAACTCGGCTTCACCCCGCCGGGCTGAGCGTTTTCGGCGAGGTGCAGGCCTCAGTGCCTGTCGACGAAGGTTTCCAGGATGCTGGCCAGCGCCTCGGGCTGGTCGTGATGCACCATGTGGCCTGCCGGCGACAGCACGTGTTTTTCGACGTCGCGCACGACCGCGAAGCGCGCGTCGAACTCGGTCCGCGAATAGCGCGTGCCCCAGGACTTGCCGACGGTCGTGCGGTCGCCTTCGATCCACAGCACCGGCGCTTCGATCTGTTTCCAGCAGGCCAGCACTTCATCGGCCCGGTACGGCACCGCGTTGATGCGCTTGTGCGCCGGGTCGCCGAGGATCTCCCACAGCCCGGCCTCGTTGCGGCGCGCCCAGTGCGGCGCGAGCCACGCGGCGCGCTCCGGCGGCAGCAGCGGATCGTTCTTCATCAAGCGTTCGGCGACGGCTTCGAGGCTGTCGTAGGGGCGCAGCAGCATCGGCGTCTTCAGCTGGTCGAGCCAAGTGGCATAGCGCTTCGGCGCGGCGCTGGCCGGCACGTCGGGCATGCCGAAGCCTTCGAGGTTGACCAGCCGTCGCACCCGTGCCGGGCGCACGCCGGCGTAGATCATCGAGATGTTGCCGCCCATGCTGTGGCCGAGCAGGTCGACCGGCTGCTCGGGGAAGAGCGTGTCCAGCACCGCGTCGAGATCGGCCAGGTAGTCGGGGAACCAGTAGTTGTCGGTGGCCGGCCATTCGGTCAAGCCGAAGCCGCGGCAATCGAGCGCGAGCAGGTAGCGCTCTTCGGCGCAGGCATCGACGATGAACTGGAACGACGCGGCCACGTCCATCCAGCCGTGCAGCATCACCAGCGCCGGCCGGCCTGCATGCACCAGGCTTGCGTCGCCCCAGCTGTGCAGGTGATGGCGCAGGCCGCGCGCCTGAACGAAGATGCTGCGGCTCGCGCGCTTGACGCGATAAGGCATGGGGCTCATCCGGGCGACTGTAAGCCGCGGTGTCCCGGCGCGGTGTCGGGCGCGTGACAGGCGATGCAGAATCGGCCGCATGATTTCTACCGATCTCGTTCCTCCCGGCTATTCGTTGCGCGCCGCGCGCCCTGGTGACTTGCCGGCGATCGTCGGGCTGATCGGCGAGCTGGCCGAGTTCGAACATCTCTCGCATCTGATGCAGGTCACGCCGCAGAGCCTGCAGCCGCATCTGTTCGGCGAGAAGCCGGTGGCGGAGGCCTGCGTCGCGGAATGCGAGAGCGCAGGCGCGGCCCGGGTCGTTGCGTTCGCGCTGTTCTTCGTCAACTTCAGCACCTTCCTCGGCAAGCCCGGGCTTTATCTCGAAGACCTGTACGTGCAGCCGGCGCATCGTGCCGCCGGCCTCGGCAAGGCCCTGCTGACCCGGCTGGCGCGGCTCGCCGTCGAGCGCGATTACGGCCGCTTCGAATGGAGCGTGCTCGACTGGAACGCCAACGCGATCCGCTTCTACGAGCGCATGGGCGCGACCGTGATGCCCGACTGGCGCATCTGCCGCATCACCGGCGCTGCGCTCGCCGCTTATGAGGCGCCCCCCGGACTCGGCAAGCCGAGTCCGCCCCCCGAGGGGGTCAAGGAATCTCGGGAACGGCCCTTCGGTTCCTTGGGCGAGGGCGAGACCCAGTGAAACTCAACGGCCGCGGCAACGATCGCTACGACGAACTGCATGCGTCGTTCCAGTGGCAGGTGCCCTCGCTGTTCAACATCGGCCACGCCTGCTGCGGCCGCTGGGCGCAGGACCCGGCGCATGCGCAGCGCATCGCGATCCATCACGAGCATGAAGACGGCAGCCGCAAGAGCTTGAGCTACGGCGAGCTGCAGCGCGCGGCGAGCCGGCTCTCGCATGCGCTGGAGCGGCTCGGCGTCGGGCGTGGCGACCGGGTCGCGGTGGTGCTGCCGCAGCGTTTCGAAACCGCGATCGCGCACGTCGCGCTGTACCAGATCGGCGCGGTGGCGATGCCTTTGTCGATGCTCTTCGGGCCGGAGGCGCTCGAGTACCGGCTGCAGGACAGCGGCGCCAAGGTCGCGATCGTCGACGAAAGCGCGATCGCCAACCTGCTCGCGGCGCGCGCCGCCTGCCCCTCGCTGCAAACGGTGATTGCGGTCGGCAACGCCGAAGGCCAGGGCGACCTCGACTGGCGCGCCGCGCTGCAGCGCGAGCCGGAGCATTTCGTGCCGCTGCTGACGAGCGCGGACGATCCCGCGGTGCTGATCTACACCAGCGGCACAACCGGCTCGCCGAAAGGCACCTTGATCGCGCATCGCGGCTTGATCGGCAACCTGAGCGGCTTCGTCTGTTCGCAGAACTGGTATCCGCACGAGGCCGGCGTCTTCTACTCGCCGGCGGACTGGGCCTGGACCGGCGGGCTGATGGATGCGCTGCTGCCGACGCTGTACTTCGGCCGCGAGATCCTCGCCTACCAGGGCCGTTTCGCGGCCGAGCGCAGCTTCGAGCTGATGCAGCGCCACGGCGTGACACACGCCTTCCTGTTCCCGACCGCGCTGAAGGCGATGATGAAGGCGGTGCCGTCGCCGCGCGAGCGCTACCCGGGCCTCGTGCTGAAGTCGATCATGAGCGCCGGCGAAGCGGTCGGCGACGCGGTCTTCGCGTGGGGCCGCGACCGGCTCGGCCTCACCGTCAACGAGATGTTCGGCCAGACCGAGATGAACTACGTCGTCGGCAATTGCGGCGCCAGCCTCGATGCAGAAGGCCGACCGGCTGCCGGATGGCCTGCGAGGCCGGGCAGCATGGGCCGCGCCTACCCCGGCCATCGCATCGCGGTGATCGACGACGACGGCAACGAATGCCCGCGCGGCACGCCGGGCGACGTGGCGGTGCACCGGCGCGATGTGCACGGCCATCCCGACCCGGTGTTCTTCCTCGGCTACTGGGGCAACGACGACGCGACCCTCGCGAAGTTCACCGGCGACCCGGACGACTCCTGGTGCCGCACCGGCGATACCGCGTCGATGGACGATGACGGCTACCTCTGGTATCACGGCCGCAGCGACGACGTCTTCAAGGCCGCGGGCTACCGCATCGGCCCGAGCGAGATCGAGAACTGCCTGGTCAAGCACCCGGCCGTCGCCAATGCCGCGGTCGTGCCCAAGCCCGATGCGGAGCGCGGCGCGCTGGTGAAGGCCTATGTCGTGCTGGCTGCAGGTCACGAGGCCTCGGCCGCATTGATCGAAGCCTTGCAGCAGCATGTGCGCGGCCGGCTGGCGCCCTACGAGTATCCGAAGGAGATCGAGTTCATCGAGAGCCTGCCGATGACGACGACGGGGAAGGTGCAGCGCCGGGTGCTGCGTCTGCAGGAGGAGGAGCGGGCGCGGCAGGCGGGAAGTGGCGGTGGACCCTGAGCTTCAGCAGCTCGACCAGCTCCGGGTCCATGAAGTCGTAGTTGTCGGGGATGTCCAGGCTGATCACGCGCCTGTCGCCGAGCTGCTTCTTGAACCGGGACCGGACCTTGTCGCGATGCGCCTTCTCCATCACGAAGATGAGGTCGGCCCATTCGATCAACTCGGCGCTGAGCGGATTCTCCGCGTCGTGATTCGTCCCGGCGGAACTGCACTCCATGCCCGGATGATTGGCGAAGACCTGCTCCGCGGTCGGGCTGCGCAAGCGGTTCTGGCTGCAGACGAAGAGGACGTGTTTCATGGCAACGGGCGCTCGTTCAGGCGTGCCGTTCGAGCCCCTCGGCCATCGCTTGTGCCGAGGCGACGCCGTCGAAGGCTTGCAGCAGCAGCTGCTCTTCGGCCCGGTCAGGTACCCGGCTGTCGACGGCGTCTGCGCCAGCGTGCGATGGCCAGCAATCCACCCGCCAGCATCGCATAGGTCGACGGCTCCGGCACCGGCGACAGCACGAACCGGTTGTCGACGATCCCGAAGTCGTCGGATGTGACCGTGTAACCCTCAGGCAGATTGAAGACCGGACCGTCCTGGGCCAGCGAGACCGTATGTTCGAAATACGAGCCGGCGGCGCCGAACGCCGCGGCGTCGCTGACACCGCTGCCGAGGCTGGATGTCGCGACTAGCTGCAGCTGGAACGGAAGCGGCCGTCCGACGGGCAAGGTGACGGTGGCCGTGGTGTACAGGGTGTCCCAGGACATCGAGCTGCCGACTGGCGTGCCGGCGAATGGGTTGTTGTCGACGTCGCCGAGTAACGACAGATGGGCCGGACTCTCGTTCGCGCCCTTGCTCAGTGCGGCGTAGTAGGTGCGCCCGCTCAGGCCGCCGAAGGTGTAGTGAAGGCTGATCGATGCGCCGGCACTCGGCGAGCGCTCGCCACCCTCGACCGCCAGCGCGCCCGAAAGGTCGAGATTCAGGCTGATCGGCGCCGACGTGCCCGGCCCGATGATCGTGTAGGTGCCGGTGGTCGTCGCGGATGCGCTGCCCGACGCCACACTGCCTGCCGACGAGGAACGCACGCCGACCACGCCCGCCGAAGCGTTCGCCAGGTTCTCGATCGCGCTGCCCGGGTTTTCGCCGCTCGGCGCCCGCCCATAGTTCGACAGGACCTGCACGAAATCCGGCCCGGTCTCGCGCTTGCTGCCGTTGCCTTCCCCCGGCGTGGGGACCTGGACCTGGTTTTCGATCAACGCATACGCGGGCTTCGCGACGGCGAACGCCAAGACGCAGACGCAGGGCAACGAGAACCGTGCGGTCCGCTGCATCGAGCTGAGCAAACTCATGACTCCCCCCTTGGGATTGAAGCAACAGACTTTTGCTACTCCATATGACAAGACTAACCGGCCCCCGCAGGGGCGATGCGACCAACTGTGTCTTGTTTCGTTGCTTACGTTTTGATGTATTGCCGCCCTGGCGAGGCAACGCGGCGAGGCTCATGGACATTTCAGGATTGTCCACAGATCGCCCGGCCTCGCTGTGCCACGCAATGCGGCAAACTTCGGCCCTCTCGATCGGACCGAATCAAAGCACCCATGCAAACCACGAGACTTGGCCACAGCGATCTGGAAGTCACCAAGGTGTGCCTCGGCACGATGACCTTCGGCGAGCAGGTGAACGAAGCCACGGCGCACCAGATCCTGGATCACGCCGTCGCGCGCGGCCTGAACTTCATCGATACCGCCGAGATGTATTCGGTGCCGACGCGGCGCGAGACCTATGGCGCGACCGAAACCATCCTCGGCCACTGGTTCGCGAAACACCCCGGTCTGCGCCAGAAGCTGGTGCTGGCGACCAAGGTCGCCGGGCCGTCGCGCGGCATGGACTGGGTGCGCAACGGCAGCGCCAACCTGACGCCGGCCGAGATCGTGCAGGCCTGCGACGCGAGCCTGAAGCGGCTGCGCACCGAGGTCATCGATCTCTACCAGATCCACTGGCCGAACCGCAACGTGCCGACCTTCGGCGCGCTCTACTTCGATCCGAAGAACGAGCGCGAGATGACGCCAATCCTCGAGCAGCTGCGGGCTTTCGACGGACTGGTGAAAGCCGGCAAGGTGCGCTACATCGGGCTCTCGAACGAATCGTCCTGGGGCGTCAGCGAGTTCGTCAAGCTGGCCGAGCAGGCCGGGCTGCCGCGCATCGTATCGGTGCAGAACCCGTATGCCTTGACCAGCCGCGCCCTCGACAACGGCCTGGATGAAACGCTCTACCGCGAGAAGGTCTCGCTGCTCGCCTATTCGCCGCTCGGCTTCGGCGCGCTGACCGGCAAGTACGACCGGATCGGCGTCGATGCGGCGACCGACAAACCCGGCCGCATCGCGATCTTCGACACGGTGAAGAAGCAGCGCTGGGGCCGGCCGGCGGCGCTCGCCGCGGCGCGCCGCTACAACGCGCTCGCGCGCGAGCACGGGCTGACGCCGACGCAGCTCGCGCTCGGGTTTTGCTACGGCAGCTGGCGCGTCGCCAGCACCATCATCGGCGTGACGACGCAAGCCCAGCTCGACGAAAACCTCGATGCCTGGGGCACGAGCCTGTCGCCCGAGCTGTTGGCGGCGATCGATGCGATCCGCTGGGAGCTGCGCGACCCGGCGCAATGAGCATTCCTCGGCATGTCAAAAAAACACAGCCACATCAGCGAGACGCCGGCCACCACCTTGCTGCGGCGCGAGGGCGTGCCGTTCAGCGAGCACGTCTACGAGTATGTGGATCACGGCGGCACCGCCGAGTCGGCGCGCCAGCTCGGCGTGCCGGAGCACGAGGTCATCAAGACGCTGGTGATGCAGGATGAAAACGCCAAGCCGCTGATCGTGCTGATGCACGGCGACCGCGAGGTCAGCACGAAGAACCTGGCGCGCCAGATCGGCTGCAAGAAGGTCGAGCCCTGCAAGCCGGACGTGGCGCAGCGCCACAGCGGCTACCTGGTCGGCGGCACCTCGCCGTTCGGCACGAAGAAGGCGATGCCGATCTACGTCGAGGACAGCGTGCTCGCTCTGCCGCGCATCTGCATCAACGGCGGCCAGCGCGGCTACCTGGTCGGCATCGAGCCGGCCGTGCTGGTGAAGCTGCTGGGTGCACGGCCGGTGCGTTGCGCCGGCACCGCGAGCTGAAGGCAAGAGGGAATCCGGGCTCATGGACCTGCAAATCATCTATCCCGCGCTCGCGGCCATCGTCGCCTACCTGATCGGCTCGCTCTCGTTCGCAGTGATCGTCAGCCGCGTGATGGGCCTGAGCGACCCGCGCACCTACGGCTCGGGCAACCCGGGTGCGACCAACGTGCTGCGCTCCGGCAACAAGAAGGCAGCCATCCTCACCCTGCTGTTCGACGCGCTGAAGGGCTACCTGCCGGTGCTGCTGGTGCAGCTCTACGGCGAGCGTTTCGGCTTGATGGACGGCAGCGTGGCGCTGGTCGCCTTGGCCGCTTTCCTCGGGCACCTGTGGCCGGTGTTCTTCCACTTCCAGGGGGGCAAGGGCGTGGCGACGGCCGCCGGCGTGCTGTTCGGCATCAACCCCTGGCTCGGCCTCGCGACCCTGGCCACCTGGCTGATCATCGCCTGGTTCTTCCGCTACTCGTCGCTCGCCGCGCTGGTGTCGGCGGCGTTCGCGCCGTTCTACCAGCTGCTGATCTGGGGCGGAGGATCGAGCGCACTGGCGATCATCGCGATCTCGCTGCTGCTGGTGTGGCGCCACAGCGCGAACATCTCGCGCCTGCTGGCCGGCACCGAGAGCAAGCTCGGCCGCAAGGGCCCGGCAAAAACCCGGGCCAAGGCCGGCGTCAAGCGCTGAGCTCGGCGAGCCCGAGCCTGGCCGGGTCGCCGCGGCCGAGGCGCACCAGCGCCGGCTCGTCCGCCGTCAGGTCGATCACCGTGGTCGGCGCCATCGGGCAGGCGCCGGCGTCGACGATGGCCTGCACCTGCCGCTCCAGCTGTTCGCGGATCTCGTCCGGGTCGTTCAGCGGCTCGCTTTCGCCCGGCATGATCAAGGTGGTGGCGAGCAAGGGCTGGCCGAAGGCGGCGAGCAGCTCCTGCGTCACGCGGTGGTCGGGTACGCGCAGGCCGACGGTGCGGCGCGATGGATGCGAGACGCGCCGCGGCACTTCCTTGGTCGCTTCGAGGATGAAGGTGAAAGGTCCCGGCGTGCCGAGCTTCAGCAGCCGGTACTGGCGGTTGTCGACACGCGCATAGCTCGCCAGCTCGCTCAGGTCGCGGCACAACAAGGTCAGGTGGTGTTTGTCGTCGACCTGGCGGATGCGGCGCAGGTTCTCGGCGGCACTCTTGTCGTCGAGGCGGCAGACGAGGGCGTAGCTCGAATCGGTCGGGATCGCCGCGATGCCGCCGGCCTGCAGGATCTGCGCGGCCTGCTTCAGCAGCCGGCCTTGCGGGTTCTCGGGGTGGACTTCGAAGTATTGGGACATCCGATGATTGTCCGCGTCACCGATCAGCAGCGCCGAGCGCACGCGCAGGCGCTCAAGACGCGCGCTGGATGCGCTCCTGCAGCGCTTCCCAGACGGGCGTCAACTGGCCCGGCAGGTCGGGCAGGGTGCCCAGGTCGATGCGGCTCTCCTCGGGCGAATGGAAATCGCTGCCGCGCGAGGCAAGCAAGTCGAATTCCTTGGCCATCTCGGCGTACTTCAGGTAGTCGGCGGTGCTGTGGCTGCCGGTGATGACTTCGACGCCGCGCCCACCATGCGTCTTGAATTCGGTGAACAGTGCGAATTCTTCGTTGGTGCTGAACTTGTAGCGCCCCGGGTGCGCGATCACGGCCATGCCGCCGGCGTCGGTGATCCAGCGCACCGCGTCGCCGAGCCGGGCCCAGCGGTGCGGCACGAAGCCGGGCTTGCCTTCGACCAGGAACTTGCGGAAGACCTCGTGCGTGCTCGTGCAGACGCCGCTCTCCACGAGGTGCCGGGCGAAGTGGGTGCGCGAGATCAGGTCGGGGTTGCCGACGTACTTCAGCGCGCCGTCGTAGGCGTCCGGGATGCCGACCTGGGCCAGGCCCTCGGACATCTCGCGCGCACGTGCCTCGCGGCCGTGACGGGTGGCGTAGAGCCCGGCCTTGATCGACGGGTCCTCGGCATCGAAGCCGAGGCCGACGATGTGCACCGTCTCGCCGGCGAAGGTGACCGAGATCTCGACGCCGCTGAGGTAGTCGATGCCGAGCGCCAGGGCCGCATCGCGGGCGCGCTGCTGGCCGCCGACCTCGTCGTGATCGGTCAAGGCCCACAGCTGCACGCCGTTGTTCTTCGCGCGCTGCGCCAGCGCCTCCGGCTCCAGCGTGCCGTCGGAGACGACGCTGTGGCAGTGCAAGTCGGCGTTGATCAGATGGGCGTCCACCCGGCAGATTGTAGAAGTCAGGGCAGCGGCTTGCCGCTCTCCCGGCGATGCCCCTGCGTGGGGCTACCTTTCGAGGCGGATGATGCGGCCGTCCTCGTTGTCGGTCAGCAGGTAGAGCCAGCCGTCGGGGCCCTGGCGCACGTCGCGGAAACGCTCGAACAGATTGGTCAGCAGGCGCTCCTCGCGCACCACGCTGCGCCCGTCGAGTTCCAGCCGCACCAGCGCCTGGGCGCGCAGGCTGCCGATGAAGAGGCTGCCCTTCCAGCCGGGGTAGCGGTCGCTGGTCAGGAAAGCCATGCCGCTCGGCGCGATCGACGGCACCCAGTAGCGCAGCGGCTGCTCCATGCCTTCCTTCGCGGTGCCCTCGCCGATCTTGCCGCCGGTGACGTATTCGCGGCCATAGGTGATGACCGGCCAGCCGTAGTTCTTGCCCGCCTCGTCGATGTTCAACTCGTCGCCGCCCTGGGCCGTGTTCGTGTGTCCACAACACGCCGCTGGCCGGCTCCAGCGCCGCACCCTGCACGTTGCGATGGCCGTAGCTCCAGATCTCGGGCAAGGCACCGGGCGTGTTGACGAAGGGGTTGTCCGGAGGGACCTTGCCATCGGCTTCGATGCGCACCACCTTCCCGAGGTGGCTGCCGAGGTTCTGCGCCTCGTCGCGCCGGCTCTGGCGCTCGCCCAGCGTGATGAAGAGCCGCCCGTCGCGCGCGAACACGAGGCGCGAGCCGAAGTGTTTCGTGCTGTCGACCTTGGGCTGCTGGCGGAAGATCACCTGCAGCCCGGTCAGCTTGTCGCCTTCCAGCCGCGCGCGCGCCACCGCGGTGCCGTTGCCGCCCTCGCCGGGCTCGCTGTAGCTCAGGTAGACCAGCTGGTTCTCGGCGAACTTCGGGTCGAGCGCAACATCCAGCAAGCCGCCCTGGCTGCGTGAATCGACCTTGGGCACGCCGGCGATCGGCTTGCTCAAGACACCTTTCGTCGTGACCACGCGCAGCTGGCCGATGCGCTCGGTGACCAGCATGCGGCCGTCGCGTTCGAAATCGGGCAGGAAGGCGAGGCCCCAGGGATGCTGCAGGCCATGCGCCAGGGTGACCGGCTTCAGCTTCGCCGGCAGCGGCGGCGAGACGCGCGCCGGCGTCGGCGGCGGTTCCGGCGCCTGCTGCGCACGAGCCATCAGCGGCAGGCCCAGCGCACAGGCGAGCCAGAGCCGCCGCGCGGGGATCGTGCTGCGCCTTGTCGTCGTCATCCCATGCCCTCCACGATCATCTGCACACGCTGCTGTCCGTTGAATTCGTCGAGGCTCAGCTTGTAAGCGATGCGCGCGCGCGCCGGCAACGGCTCGCTGCGCCCGAACCAGATCGCCTCGCGCATCAGGCCGGCCGGATCGGCGTCATGGCGCATGCGCAGCTTCAGGTGTTTTTCGCCCACCAGGCGCTGCGAGACGATCGCGAACTCGTCGCAGAACATCGGCGCCTCGAAGCCCTGGCCCCAGACCTGCGCGTCGAGCGTGCGCACCGTCTCGGCGTTGAACCATTGCGTCTGCAGCGAACCGTCGGTGCGCAGGGTGCGCGCCAGCGTCGCGGCATCGAGCCATTCGCGCGCGACCTGCTGCAGTGCCTGGTCGAAGGTCTCGAGCTGCGTGCTCTCGATGGTGCAGCCTGCCGCCATCGCATGGCCGCCGAAACGCTTCAGCACCTCGGGATGGCGCTTGCTGACCAGGTCCAGCGCGTCGCGCAGATGAAAGCCCGCGATCGACCGGCCGGAGCCCTTCAGCAGCCCGTCGCGGCCCATCGCGAAGACGAAGGTCGGGCGGTGCAGCCGGTCCTTCAGCCGCGACGCGACGATGCCGACCACGCCTTCGTGGAAGTCCGGATCGAAGAGCGAGAGCGCGCAGGGCGGCTCGTCCGGCGGCATCAGCAGATCGAGCATCGCCTCGGCCTGCTCCTTCATGCCGGCCTCGACGCTGCGGCGTTCGCGGTTGATCGCATCGAGCTGGGCCGCCATCGCCGCGGCCTGGCCGGCGTCGTCGGTGAGCAGGCATTCGATGCCGAGCGTCATGTCGGAGAGCCGGCCCGCGGCGTTGATGCGCGGCCCGAGCGCAAAGCCGAAATCGAAGCCGCAGGCACGCCGCGCGTCGCGGCCGGCGGCAGAGAACAAGGCGGCGACGCCGGGCTGCATGCGGCCGCTGCGGATGCGCTTCAAGCCCTGGGCGACGAGTCGGCGGTTGTTCGCGTCGAGCCGGACGACGTCGGCCACCGTGCCGAGCGCGACCAGGTCGAGCAGCACGTCCAGCTTCGGCTGGCTCTCGGCGCTGAAGACGCCGCGCGCGCGCAGCTCGCTGCGCAGCGCCAGCAGCACGTAGAACATCACGCCGACGCCGGCCAGGCTCTTGCTCTCGAAGCTGTCGCCCGGCTGGTTCGGATTGACGATCACCGTGGCATCGGGCAGCACGACGCGCTCGCCGATCAGCGCGGGCAGGTGATGGTCGGTGACCAGCACGTCGATGCCGAGCCCGCGTGCATGCGCCACGCCGGCGAGGCTGGCGATGCCGTTGTCGACCGTCAGCAGCAGATCGGGCGGACGGCCGGCGAAGCGCGCCAGCGCGAGATCGACGATTGCCGGCGTCAGCCCGTAGCCGTGGACAGCGCGGTCGGGCACCACGTAGGCCAGCTGCGCCGGGCGGGCGCCGAGCAGGGCCAGGCCGCGCAGCGCGACGGCGCAGGCGGTGGCACCATCGCAATCGTAGTCGGCCACGACGCAGATGCGCCGGCCGGCGGCGATCGCATCCGCCAGCAGGCGCGCGGCATCGGCCGCGCCGCGCAGGCCGGTGGGCGGCAGCAGGCGGGCCAGGCCGTCGTCCAGTTCATCGGCGCTGCGCACGCCGCGCGCCGCGAACAGCTGGGCCAGCAGCGGGTGGATGCCGGCCTGCTGCAGCGCCCAGGCGGCGCGTGGCGGTACGTCGCGGGCAGCAATCGCTGGCGGGCTCATCGCAAGGGCGTCGTGCGGCGCACGGCGGGGATCGGCGGCACGTGGCGCAGGCCTGGGGCGAGGGAGGACATGGGGCGATTATCCCGGCTGCCCGGCCTGCGCTTTCAAGAACCGCTGCGTGCTGCCGATATCGCGAGACGACGAATGCGTTGAGGGAGCGCGCATCATGAGCATCATTCGCCGCGGCCACCGCGCCGCGCCACGCCGCCGTTCGGTCGGCTTCACACTGATGGAATTGCTGGTGACGACGACGATCGCGGCCGTGCTGGTTTCAGCCACCGTGCCGCCGCTGCTGGGCATGCTGCGCAGCACGCGCCTTGCTTCGCAGGTCAACAGCTTCATCGGCGATCTGCGCTATGCGCGCTCGCAGGCCATCCGGCGCCAGCAAGTGGTGAGCGTCTGCGCCTCGGCCGATGGCGTGTCCTGCGCCGGGGAGACGAACTGGCAACGCGGCTGGATCGTCTTCGTCGATGCCGACGGCGACGGCCGGCGCGAGCCGGGCCTGGCGGAGCCGCTGCTGCGCGCCCAGCCGGCATGGTCCGAGGATGACAAGTTCAGCGCCGACCATGAAGCCTCGGTCATCAGCTTCGGGCGCAACGGCTTCATCTGGCGGCCCAAGGCATCCGTGGTCACCCTGACCCTGCGCAACCGGCGCGCGAGTGCCGAGGCGACACGTTGCGTCGCGATCGATCTGCTGGGCCGCGCCGCGGTGCAACGCATCGGCGCCGGTGACTGCGCTTGAGCCTCACAAACCCTGCAGCAGCGGCGGCAGCGAGATCGATTTCCCGGCCTGCGACAGGCGCGCCCACAGGCTGCGCTCGCGCGCCTCGTAGCGCTGCGCATGGCGCTCGCCGCACAGCGTGAGCTGCAGCGGCTCGCGGCGCTGCGCCAGCGTCCATGCCTGGGCGATCGGGCCGGCGTCGAGCGCATGCCAGGCCTCGGCCCAGGCGGCCCAGTCCTCGCCGAGCGCCGGGTTGCGCAGCCGCTCGTCCAGCGTCAGTTTGGCGGCCATTGCGTCTGCCTGCGGCAGGCCGCAGCCGCTGAGCCAGAACGAATTCACCGCCAGCGCACCGCGGGCCTCGCGCGCCTCGTTGGTCGCGTCGCGGTACAGCAGCATCTGCACCTCGCTCTGCAGGCGCCGGATGCGGCGCAATCGAGGGTCGGCGGCGAGCCAGGTGTCGACGTCGCGGCCGATGACCCGATCGATCGACGCGCAGGGCAGGTCGGCGAGCGACGGGTGCGAGACGTACCAGCGCAGCGGCGCGGCGTAGGCCAGCGTGTAGCCCTCGTCGTCGAAGAGGGGCTTGACCGCCTCGAACAGCGCGCGCGATTCGGTTTCGTCCAGCGCCAGCGCCTGAGGATCGACCAGGCTGACCTGCTGCGCGCCGACGTTCCAGTGCGCCGGCGTCACCAGGCCCCAGGGCGCGTTGCCGACCGCGATGCCGTCTTGCGCCGCGAGGCGTGCGCCCCAGGGCAACAAGCCATCGCCGCCGTGCCAGCCGAGTGCGCGGGCGAGCGCGCGTTCGTGGGGCGGGGAGAGCGAGTATTCATCCCCTTCGTCGCGCTCGGCCGGTGTCAGCTGTTTCAGCAGTCGTTCGAGGTTCGGCAGCGCCAGCGTGGTCACGGCGTGCTGCCCCGCCTCGGACACCGCCGAGGCGAAAGGGATCATCAGATGCATGGCCCCAGCTTAGCGGAGCTGGTGGCTCACTTCTTCCGGGCCGCCACCGCCTGCTCCGCCTTCGTCACCAGCGGCGCGCCGATGGTCGACTTCCACTTGTCGTAGACCGGCCGCGTCGCGCTGACGAAGGCCTCGCGCTCCGCCGGCGTGAGCTTCACCACCGTCACGCCGAGGGCGGCGACATCCTTCAGCAGCGGCGAATCGGCCTCGACCAGCCCCTTGCGCGCGATCTCGATCTCCTGCTTGCCGGCCTCGACCGCGGCCTGGCGCACGATCTCGCGGTCAGCCGGCGTCCAGCTCTCCCAGACCTCCTTGTTGACGACGAAGATCAGCGGGTCGGCGACGTAGCCCCACATCGTCAGGTGCTTCTGGCCGACGGTCTGCAGCTTCGCCGCGGTGAAGATCGCCATCGGGTTCTCCTGCCCGTCGACCGCGCCGCTGGCGAGCGCCGGCTGTGCGTCGGCCCAGCTCATCTGCGTCGGATTGGCACCGAGCGCGGTGAAGGTGTCGAGGAAGAGCGGCGAGCCGACGACGCGGATCTTCATGCCCTTCAGGTCCTCGGGCTTCTTGATGTCGCGCTTGCTGTTGCTGATCTCGCGAAAGCCGTTTTCGCCCCAGGCCAGCGGCAGCACGCCGTTCTTGTCGATCAGCTTGAACACGTCCTTGCCGACTTCGCCTTGCACGATCGCGTCGAGCGCGGCGAAGTCCGGCATCAGAAAGGGCAGCGAGAAGACGTTGAGCTCCTTGACCTGCGGCGACCAGTTGATCGTGCTGCCGATCGCGAGGTCGATCACGCCCTGGCGGATCGCGGTGAACTCGCGCGTCTGGTCGCCCTGCACGAGCGAGGTGCCGGGGTAGAGCTTGATGTTGATGCGGCCCGCGGTGCGCTGCTTCACCAGCTCGGCCCAGATCTCGCCGCCCTTGCCCCACGGGAAGGCCGGGCCGAGCACGGTCGAGAGCTTGTATTCGGCCTTGTAGTTGCTCTGCGCCGGCGCGGCGGCGGCGAAGAGGCCGCCGGCGAGCGAGAAGGCGGCGAGCAGGGCGCGACGTTGGAACATGGTCGAGGTCTCCGTTGTTGTCGATGGCTTCAATAGCCGAGCACCCGGGGCAGCCACAGCGCGAGCTGCGGAAAGGCGATCACCGCGATCATCACCAGCCCCATCGCGAGCAGCAGCCAGGTGACCCACGGGATCGTCGTCTCCATGCGCACGCGGGCGATGCGGCAGGAGACCATCAGGTTCACCGCCATCGGCGGCGTGAACTGGCCGAGCGCGATCTTCAGGGTCAGGATCACGCCGAACCAGACGAGGTCCCAGTGGTAGGTGTTGGCGATCGGCAGCAGCAGCGGGATGAAGATCAGGAAGATCGATACGCCGTCGAGGAACATGCCGGCGACGATCATCACGAGGATCAGCAAGGCCAGCACGCCGTACTCGCCGATGCCGGCATGCACGATCGCGGTGGTGATCGGATCGATCACGCTGAGCGTCGACAGCGAGTACGCGAAGATGCCCGCGAGCGAGACCACCATCAGGATCACCGACGAGATCTCCGCGCCTTCGCGCAGGATGGTGAACAGGTCGCGCACGCCGATCGTGCGATAGACCACCATGCCGACGAAGAGGCCGTAGAACACCGCGACCACCGCGGCCTCGGTCGGCGTGAACCAGCCGGCGCGCATGCCGCCGAGGATCACGAAGGGCGCGGCCAGGCCCCACAGCGCCTCGCGCAGGCTCTTCCAGAACGGCGGCCGCGGCATCGCGGCTTCGAGCGCGCCCATCCCGTGCTTGCGCGCGAGCCAGACCGCCGGGACGATCAGGGCCAGGCCGGCGAGGATGCCGGGGATCATGCCGGCCGCGAACAAGGCCGGCACCGAGGCGCCCGGCACCATCACCGAATAGACGATGAACGCGACCGACGGCGGGATCAGGATGTCGGTCGCCGCCGCGGCGCCGACCACGCTGGCCGAGAACGACGGCGGGTAGCCGGCGCGTGTCATCGCCGCGATCATCACGCTGCCGACCGCGGCGGCATTCGCCGGCCCGGAGCCCGAGATGCCGCCGAGGAACATCGCGACGACGATCGCCACCAGCGGCAGCATGCCCGGCCCGCGGCCGACGATCGCGACCGCGAAATTGACGAGGCGCTGCGCGACGCCGGAGCGGTCGAAGATCGAGCCGACCAGCACGAACATCGGGATCGCCAGCAGCGGGTATTTGGCAAGGCCGGCGTAGAAGTTCTGCGGCACGGCCATCAGGCCGAAGTCCTGCGTCGTCGCGTTGGCGATCGCGATCGCCAGCGAGCCGCCCAACGCGAGCGCGACGCCGATCGGCACGCCGAGCAGCATCAGCAAGATAAAGACGACGAAGAGCAGGGCGGCCGTCATGTCAGCCCCCGTCGATGAGGTACATCGGTCGGCCCGGCGCTCGGCCCGCCAGCCATCATGCCCGCCCCCGCCGACGCAGGAAGACGCCGAACGCGCGCAAGGCGATCGCGAACGACAGCAGCGGCAGCCATACCGAATACCACCAGGCGGGCACGCCGATGCCGGGCGTGGTCTCTTCGTAGCGGTACTGGTCCCGCACCAGGCGGATGCTGAGCACCCCCAGGCCGATGAAGAACAGTGCGCTGCACAGCGCCCCGAAGCGCGCCAGCCGGCGCTGCCGCTCGGCCGAGCCGGCTTCGAGGAAGTATTCGATCTTGATGTGCCGGTCGCGCGCCATCGCGGCGCAGCCGCCGACCAGGGTCATCACGATCATCAGGAAGACCGAGATCTCCTCGGTCCAGGCGATCGAGGCGCTGCTGAAGTAGCGCACCACCACGTTGACGAAGGTGATCAGGCACAGCGCGGCCATCACCAGCACTGCCAGCCAGTCTTCGATGGCAAGCGGCACCTTGACGGGCGGCTCCACGTCGAGCGGAAGTTCTGCGGCCGCGGGCAGGGGCTCGGGCGCCGGGTCGTTCTTCTCCATCGGGCGTCTCTGGCGGATGCTGGGGTCGGGCGGGGCGCAGTGTAGCGGCCGGCAGCACCGGCGTTCGGCGCGATGGTGCTCGGGGTAGCATCGGCGCTCCTCGACTCCAGGGACCGGCCTTGCCTTGTTCATCGCTGCCGTCATGAAGCGCTCGCCCTCTCTCGCCCCGCGTCTCCTGCCGATGCTGGTGCTGGCCGCGGCCTGCCTGCCGCTGGAGGCGGCGCAGGCGCAGCAATACAAGCTGTTCAAGGACTGGGTGGTGGGCTGCGACAACCGCCGCACCTGCACCGTGCTCGGCCTGCCGGCGCAGGACGCGGGCGACCAGGCCGCCTTCATCCGGCTGGTGCGCGAAGGCGGCGCCGAGGCGCTGCCGGCGATCGAACTGGTCTACGCCAGCGAGAACCCGATGGAAGGCACGGCGCTGGAACTGGCGATCGATGGCCAGCCGGTGGCCGGCCTGGTCGCGGGGCCGATTGCGGCCAAGGGCGACGGCTACACGGTGCGTGCCGCTCTCGGGCCGGCCGAGGCGATGAACTTCATCGTCGCGCTGCGCAACGCGAAGAGTGCCACCCTTCATCTGCTCGAGCGCGGCAAGTCGGCCGGCGAGGTGCGCACCGTGTCGCTCGCCGGCTCGGCCGCGGCGCTGCTCTTCGTCGATGCGCAGCAGAAGCGCGACGGCGGCGTGACCGCGCTGGTCGGCCGCGGCAAGGCGCCGGCGAGCGCGGTGCCGCCGCTGCCGGAGCTGCCGGTGGTCGCTTCCCTGTCGATCGAAGAGCTCGACCAGCCCCTGCCGCCGCTGCCCAGCGGCGTGCCGACGGTGAAGCCGGCGTCGTGTCCCGCCGAGCAGCCACTGGCGCTTCGCCTCGGCGGCGGAGCGACCTTGTGGGGCGTCTGCGATTCCGCCGGCGCCTACAACTTCGGCTTTCGCATGTACCTCGCGCGTCAAGGTGCGGCGCAGCTGCAGCGTTTCGATCTGCCGGGAGAAAAGCCCGACTCGGTGCTCGTCAACCCCGGCGTGATGGAAGATCGGCGCACGCTCAACAGCTTCAACAAGGGCCGCGGCCCGGGCGACTGCGGCGACTCCGCCGACTGGGTGTGGAACGGCATGACCTTCAAGCTGCTGCGCTACAGCACGCTGAAGGAATGCCGCGGCGTGCCATCCGACGACTGGCCGCAGGTCTACATCGCACGGCGCCAATGAGTCTTCCGTATGAACTGCAGGTCGGCTGGCGCTACACCCGCGCCGGCCGCGCCGGGCGCCGCAACGGCTTCATCTCCTTCATCTCCGGCGTCTCGGTGCTCGGCATCGGCCTCGGCGTGGCGGCGCTGATCATCGTGCTGTCGGTGATGAATGGCTTCCAGAAGGAGGTGCGCGACCGCATGCTGAGCGTGGTCGCGCACATCGAGCTGATGGATGCCGGAGGCCAGGCGCTTGCCGATTGGCACGCCACCGCGGCGGCGGCGCGCAAGAACCCGGAGGTGATCGGCGCCGCGCCCTTCATCGCTGCGCAGGCCCTGATCGCACGCGGCGACGACATGCGCGGCGCGGTCGTGCGCGGCATCGAGCCGGCGGAAGAAGCCACCGTGACCCCGCTCGCCGCGAGCCTGCGTGACACCGCCTTCGCGCAGCTGAAGCCGGGCGCCTTCGGCATCGTGCTCGGCATCGAGCTGGCGCGCGGCCTGGGCGTGAAGGAGGGCGACAAGGTCACCATCGTCGCGCCCGGCGGCCAGCTGACGCCGGCCGGCGTGATCCCGCGGCTGAAGCAGTTCAGCGTGGTCGGCACCTTCAACGCCGGCCACTACGAATACGACAGCTCGCTCGCGCTGATCCATGTCGACGATGCGGCGAAGCTGTTTCGCGTCGGCGGCCCGACCGGCGTGCAGCTGAAGCTGCGCGACGTGCAGCAGGCGCGCGAGGTGGCCGATCAGCTCTCCACGAGCCTGCCGCCCGGCCTGCTGGTCACCGACTGGACCCGCGTCAACCGCAACTGGTACGACGCGGTGCAGATCGAGAAGCGGCTGATGTTCATCATCCTGACCCTGATCGTCGCGGTGGCCGCGTTCAACCTCGTCTCGACCCTGGTGATGACGGTGACCGACAAGCAGGCCGACATCGCGATCCTGCGCACCCTCGGCGCGAGCCCGCGCTCGATCATGGGCATCTTCATCGTGCAGGGCGCTGCCTCGGGCGTGATCGGCACCCTGGCCGGCACCTTGTTCGGCCTGCTGGTCGCCTTCAACATCGACGTCATCGTGCCCTTCATCGAGCGTGTGCTGCACACCAGCTTCCTGCCGGCCAGCGTTTACCTGATCAGCCGCATGCCGAGCGAGCCGCAGCGCGGCGACATCGTGCCAATCGTGATCATCTCGCTGGTGCTCTCGTTCGTCGCGACGATCTACCCGAGCTGGCGCGCCAGCCGCGTGCAGCCGGCCGAGGCGCTGCGCTATGAGTGAAGCCGCGGTGGTCCTGCAGTGCGAAGGCCTTGACAAGCGCTTTCACGACAGCACGATCGACGTGCACGTGCTGCGCGGCGTGAACCTGCGCGTGGCGGCCGGCGAAACGCTGGCGATCGTCGGCGCTTCCGGCTCGGGCAAGAGCACCCTGCTGCACCTGCTCGGCGGGCTCGATGCACCGAGCGCGGGGAAGGTCGAACTGATGCGCCGCGCCTTCAACGGCAACGGCGCCCGACTGAGCGCGGCCGAGCAGGGCGAGTGGCGCAACCTGCATCTCGGCTTCGTCTATCAGTTCCACCACCTGCTGCCCGAGTTCACCGCGCTCGACAATGTCGCGATGCCCTTGCGCATCCGCCGCATGCCCGCGGCGCAAGCCCAGGCCCAGGCGCGGACCGTCCTCGGGCAGGTCGGGCTCGCCGACCGGGTCGACCATCGGCCGTCGCAGCTGTCGGGCGGCGAGCGCCAGCGCGTGGCGCTGGCGCGTGCGCTGGTGGCTCATCCGGCCTGCGTGCTGGCGGACGAACCCACCGGCAATCTGGATCGGGAGACCGCGGATGGGGTCTTCGCATTGATGATCGATCTGGCGCACCGCCTGCGGATGGCCTTCGTGCTGGTGACGCATGACCAGGGCCTGGCGGCGCGCTGCGACCGTGCGCTGCTGCTCCAGCAGGGTGTCTTGACGCCGATGAAGTAACCATCGCGCGGCGCGCTCGCCGGCCACCCCTTTCGCGTAGGATCGGCGATTCATATTTCACAGTTTGCGCCATGATCCGTCGCCTCTTGTCGTTGTCGTTGTTGGCGTTCATCGGCACGGTCCAGGCGGCGGATCATCATCCCTGGCTCAGCTCGCCGCTGCGTGCGGCGCAGCCGGCGACCTACTTCACCAACCTGAAGGATGGCGCCGAGATCGAGACGCCGTTCCTGCTCAAGTTCGGGCTTTCGCGCTATGGCTTGTCGCCGATCGTCAAGCCGGTGCCGGGCACCGGCCATCACCATCTGCTGGTGAATCGCGACTTGCCGCTGGACTTCAAGCAGCCGCTGCCCTTCAACGACCAGTACATCCACTTCGGCAAAGGCCAGATGGAGACGGTGCTGACCTTCGCACCCGGCACCTACACGCTGCGCCTGCTGCTGGCGGACGACAAGCACATCCCGTACTTCGTCTACAGCAAGCCGATGACGATCACGGTGACGAAGAAGAACGAGAACGTCGATCCGAAGAGCCTGATCAAGCCTGGTGTCGAATTGCTCGCGCCAGCGGCCGGCGACACGGTGCATCCGCCGTTCCGGGTGATGTTCCACGCCTCCGGCCTGAATGTCGGCAACGAGGAGGTCAAGGAGCCCGGGGTCGGCCACTTCCGGCTGGTGGCCGAGCGGGCCGGCGCTGCGCCCGAGAAGATCGATTTCGGCAGCGGCGCGACCGAAGCCTGGCTCAGCCCGCCGCCGGGGGACTACAGCTTCCGGGTCGAGATGGTGGGCAATGCCCAGGGCAATCTGGTCAGCGCCTCGAAGCCGGTGAGCATCAAGGTTCGCGCCGGCACGGAGTGACCGGGCCCGGCGCGCTTCAGGAGATGGCGGCCTCGGTGGCGCCGGGCCGTTTCGCGAGGGTGTCGAAGCACTCGTTCAGCGCCCGCCCCAGTGCCGCCATTTCGCCGCCGCGGATCGTCTCGACGAACTGGCGCGCCCGTTCCGCCTTCGAGCTCGACACCAGCACCATGCCGGGCAGTTCGGCCTGCGCGGCGGCCATCAGCATCAGGCTGCCGGCGCGGCGCTTGTCGGCGCAGGCGGCCTGCAGCGCGCGGGCTTCGGGGTGCGCCGCGATCTGCTGGCGCACGGCCGGGGCCACCAGCAGTTCGAGCCCGGTGCGGATGCAGCGGTGCGTGATCACGGTGGCGCCGTGTGTGGCCAGCGCGGGCATCCACGCGCCCCAGTAGTGATTCAGCTGATAGGCCTGGAAGCGGGCGCCGTGGGTTTCTGCGATGCGCGCGGTCTCGGCCATCGAGGTGCCGGTGCCGAGGGCACGCACTACGCCCCGGGCGACCAGCCCGTCGAGCGTGGCCAAGGTGTCGGGTGCCAGATCGCCGGTGATCACCTCATGCAGCAGCAGCGCATCGATCGAATCGGATTGCAGGCGGCGCAGGCTCTCCGTCACCGAGGCCTCGATCTGTTCGGGATTGAAGCGGCCTTCGGGCGCGTTCAGGCGCGAGGCATTGCGTCTCGCGGCGCCCCACACGGCGGCCGGCAGCAGCGCCTTGATCGGCGAGGCCAGGCGGCGCAGCTTTTTCATCGTGCCGGCGGCCTTCGGGTGCGCGATGCCGGCCTTGGTGACGATGCTGACCCGGTCGCGCACGCCCGCCAGCGCGGTGGCGAGCGCGGCCTCGCCTTCGCCGTGGGCGTAGGAAGGGGCCACGTCGAAATGGCGGAAGCCGGCTTCGTAGGCGGCTTCGATCACCTTGCACTTGGCGCTGAAGTCCAGCAGGTCGCCGAGCGAAGCGCAGCCGAAGCCGATGCGCGCGCCGGGCTCGCCGCCGCTGCCGGTCTCAATGGGAAACAGTCGCACGGCGCTCCTTCGCGTCGAGGTGGTCGGCCAGCCGCAGCGCCAGCGCGATCGCGGTGAAGGTCGGGTTGGCAAAGCCGGTGCTGGGGAAGACGGCCGCGCCACCGAGGTAGAGGTTGTCGGTGCCGAAGACCTTCAGGTCGGCATCGACCACGCCGTCTTGCGCCGTGCGGCCGATGCGCGCCGCGCCCATCTGGTGGATGCCGTCGTGGATGGCCTCGATGAACTTCGGATCCTCGTCCAGCAGCAGCGGATTCAGCGCGACGCTGGCGATCTTGCGGGACTCCAGCTGCTGCTTGATGCGCAGGCTGAAGTACTTCATCGTCTTGATCTCGCGGCCGTCGATCTGCCAGTTGACGCGCAGCCGGCGCATGCCCAGCGCATCGCGCTCGTCGCCCAGCTCGAGCCGGCTGCGCGGCGTGGGCAGCTGCTCGCAGTAGAGCGCGAGGCTGACTTCGGCGTCATCCGGCTTGAACGAGCGCCGGTCCTTGAAGTAGCGCACCGCGAGCGGCAGCGCCGTCTTCGCCACCGCCGTCAAATGGCGCGGCAGCTGCAGCACCGAGACCGGCGCCGCCCCTTCCTTGATCGAGCGCAGGAACATCTTCAGGTATTCGAGATGCTCGGAAAAACGCGTGCGGTAGAGGAACTGCGCGGAGATGTCGACCAGGCCCTGCTCGCGCTGGACGTCCGGCGCGAGCCGGATGCGCGGGTAGTACTTGTGGCTCTTGAAGTAGATGTTGTCGAAGACCGAATGCATCGCGTCGTGATCGAGGATGTGCACGTCGCCGGCCAGGCAATCCAGGTGATCGATCATCGGCGTGCCGAGGTGCTTCGAGCGCTGCCACGCGGGTGTCGCGCCATTGCCCAGCGGATGCAGCAGCAGCCGCGACATTTCCAGCGTGCCGTTGGCCAGCACGAACGACTTCGCGGCGAATTCGAACTGCTTGCCGTTGAGGCTCTTCACGCTGACCGAGCGCACGCTGCGCTGGTCCTCGCTCAGGTTGAAGGCGCAGACATTCGCATGCAGCACGGTGATCAGCTTGTCGAACTGCTTGAGTTCCTTCTTGAACAGCAGCGCCAGGTTGCGCGTGCGCAGCCAGCGCGTGAACTGCACTTCGAGCTCGGGGCCGAATTCGGGGAAGGGCACCCCGATGCCTCGCCAGACCTCCTTGTCGTCGAAGAAGGCTTCGCCGAGCCCGAGCAGCTCGTAGGTCTTGGCGAAGTACGGGTCGAGTTCCGCGTCGGCGATCGGCCAGGCGTCGTGGCCGAGCCAGGGCCGCGCGTCGCGCACGAAGCGGTCGAAGGGCAGCACCTGGCCGCCCCAGAATACCGTGCTGCCGCCCAGCACGCGGTAGCGGCCGACCTCGATGTTGGTGAACGGATGGCCGACCGACCGGCCCTCTTGCAGCGCCTGCGCGTCGGTTTCCATGGTCTGGCCGCCGCCCTCCAGCAGCACGACCGGCACGCCGCGCCGCGCCAGCGAGACGGCGATGCAGAGCCCGACCGCACCCGCGCCGATGACGCAGATCGCATCCTGCGGCAGGCCCTCGGGCGCCCCCGACTGCAGGTCAATGATCACGAACTTCCTTTCAATGCATTCGGTTGCAGCGAAGAGACCTCGACATAACTCGCGGGCCGCCCGGCCACGCCTTCGCGATAAGCCTTGCCGATCGACCTGAAAGCGGCGAACAGCGCCCGCGCATCGACCCAGCGCAGTTTCAGGACATGCCGCGGGAATTCATCGAACATCAGGCGCAGCACGACGCGGCGATAACGCGACGGGAAATAGCGGGCGACGAACTTTAGGCGATTGCGATAAAGGATCGCCGCCGAGCGATACGAGGCCTTGCGCGCGCTGCTGCCGCCGACCTTGTGATAAACCACGCTGCGCGGCGCGTACCCCAGTCTGTAATGCCCGACGGCCCTGACGGCCCAATCCAGTTCCTCGAAATAGAGGAAGTAGTCTTCCATCATCAGGCCGACATTCTCGACGAATCCCCGGCTCGCCAGCATCGACGCGCCGACGACATAAGCCATCTTCGCCTCCACCGAACTCGGGTCGGTATCGGCGAGCCGCGCGACGTCGAGGCCTTCGCCGAGATGGCTGGGCTGCATCTTGCTGAAATCGAAGGCCCCGCCGCCCGTCGCCTGCGTGATGTGCGGCTCCCAGTAGAGCGCGAGTGTCGAGCCGATCAATCCGAGCGAGGGGTCGCTGACCCCGCGCCGCAGCAACTCGGTCAGCGCCTGGCGGTCGACCAGGGTGTCGGTATTCAGCAGCCAGAAATAATCGTATCGCTGCAGGCCTGCACATTTGAGGCCGACGTTGTTGCCGCCGGCGAATCCGAGATTCCCGCCGGATCGGATCAGCACGATTTCCGTTCCTTCGGGAATATCGGCCGGGCCCGGCGAGGTCTTGAAATCGACGTCGATCCATCGGCGCGCCTGGCCGGGTTGGGCCGCGGTGGCGCTCTGCACGCCGGGCCGCAGATTCTCGCGGCTCACCGCATAAGGCTTTCGGCACCACGCGCCGATTTTCTCGACGGAGCCGTCGCTCGATGCGTTGTCGACGACGAACACGGTGAAATTCGGATGCTGCAGGCCGAATACCGAATCGAGGCAGGCGACGGTATCTTCCCAGCCGTTCCAGTTCACCAGGACGATGGCGACGCGCAGCGAATTCAGCAAGGAGATATCGGTGGCAACCGCAGTCATAGTCGTCGGACGGCCTTTTTGCCGCCGCTGAGCGGCAGCTTGTCTGATCGGGTGGAAAAGGAGCGGAACCGGCGGCATCGGTGGTTCGCGGCGAGCCGGTTGGCCGATCCGCTCTGGTCTAGTGGATTACCAGGGGTTCGCACCTTACCGCATGCTTCGTGCCGTCCTGCCGCAAGCGGCGGGCCGGCTGGCGAAAAACGGACACACATCACGAGTGCGGATTCGCCGCAGGCACCGTCATCGCGTCCGCCCTCCCCTGTGGGCCGTGCAGAAATCACGAATCTCGGCGACATCTTGTCGCAAAGCACCGAAAGTGGGGATTGCGATTGCCAGCAACCCCAGGATTGGCTTAAGTTTCGCCCTCTTGTGCCGAGCGGCCGCTCGATCGTGGGCGACGTGGGCAGGCGAGGGTTCAAAGGGAGAGACGTGGTCGAGTTGCTGGTGTTGTTCGCGCACCTGCTCGGGGTGTGCGTCGCGTTGGGGATGATCGTGCTGACCGACCTGCGCCTGCTGGCGCGTGTCGTCGGTTATCAGGTCGTCATCCCGCCGCCGTCGCGTTTCGAGCGCCGCGTCGTTTCCGTTGCGCTGCCTTATCTCTATGTCACCGGCGGTGCGATGGTCGCGATGCACCTGCAGACCACGCCGGACTACCTCGCCAATCCCAAGATGCAGGGCAAGCTGCTGCTCGTCGTGCTGTTGTCGCTGAACGCGCTGGTGCTGCACAAGAAGGTGTTCCCGATTCTCGAACGGGCCCGCCGCGTGGCGGACTGGTCCAGCCTCACGCGCTGGAAGGTCGCGCTGTCGGTCGGCTTGTCCAACAGCCTGTGGCTGTATTGCGCTTTCCTGGGTATCGCCCGGCCCTGGAACAACACCCGGCCCTTGTGGTCGGTGCTGGTGATCGAAGTGCCGGTGTGGCTGTTGTTCGTGCTCGGCGTGCGCTTCGTGCTGACCTTCGCCAGCCGCGACGAGCCGGCCGGCCGTCGCGACTGGCTCGATTCGATCAAATCGACCTTGAGCGGCATCAGCAGCTTCGGCGAACTGCCCGGCAGCCCCGAGGCTTCCGCGGCGATGCCGACTCCGGCGATCGACAGGAGCCGGGCCTTGCCCTTGGCGGCCAACGAGGCGAGCTCGCCTGACGGCGCTGCGCGGGTCGCTTGAGGCACTGAGGCTCGCTGGGGCATGATCCCCGGGCCATGCCCTGGATCGATACCCACTGCCATCTCGACGCACCCGAGTTCGACGCCGACCGGCTCGCCGTGATCGAGCGAGCGCGTGCGGCGGGCGTGCCGCAGATCGTGATCCCCGCGGTAGCGGCCGCCCATTTCGATGCGGCGCGGCAACTGGCCCACGAGCACGGCCTGGCCTATGCGCTGGGCATTCATCCGCTCTTCGTCGATCGGGCGCAAGAAGGCGACCTCGATCGCCTGCAGGCCGCGCTGGCGACGCATCGCGACGACCCTCGGCTGGTTGCCATCGGCGAGATCGGCCTCGATCATTTCGTGCCCGGGCTGGACCGGGAGCGGCAGGAGCAGTTCTACCTGCGGCAGCTGAAGCTGGCGCGCGAATTCGCGCTGCCGGTGATCCTGCATGTCAGGCGCTCGGCCGATGCGCTTCTGAAGCAGCTGCGGCGCATCGAGGTCCCGGGCGGCATCGCGCACGCCTTCAACGGCAGCGACCAGCAAGCGCGGATGTTCGTCGACATGGGCTTCAGGCTCGGCTTCGGCGGCACGCTGACCTACGAGCGGGCGCTGCAGATCCGCCACCTGGCCGCCAGCCTTCCGGATCACGCGCCGGTGCTGGAGACCGATGCACCGGACATTCCCCCGGCATGGCTGTATCGCAGCGCCGCCGAGCGGGCGGCGGGCGAGACTTCGCGCAACGAGCCCGGCGAGCTGCCGCGCATCGCCGAGAGCTTGGCGCGATTGCGCGGCTGGTCGATCCAAGAGACGGCGCGCATCACCTGCCGCAATGCACGCGCTGCGCTGCCGAAGCTCGCGGCGCTCACGGGAACGCCGGGCTGATGGCGGCCGTGGCCTCGGAGTCTTCCGGCCTCTTGGTCGGTCTTGCGCCGGTGATCGCGCCGAACACCCGGCTGGTGGTGCTCGGCAGCTTCCCGGGCGCGGCCTCGCTCGCTGCGCAGCAGTATTACGCGCACCCGCGCAATCATTTCTGGCCGCTGCTGTCGGCGCTGTGGGGCATCGATCTGCGGGCGCTGCCGTATGCGCAGCGGCTCGAGGCGATGCTCGAGCACGGCCTCGGCCTGTGGGACGTCTACGCCGGTTGCCGCCGCGAAGGCAGCCTGGATTCGGCGATCGAAGCGGCCGAGCACAACGACCTGGCAAGCCTGCTGCGCCTGGCGCCGGGCCTGCGCGCGATCGCGCACAACGGCGGCGAGTCGGCGCGCAGCATGCGCCTGACCGGCGCGCTCGGCGTGCCGGTGCGGCGGCTGCCGTCGACCAGCCCGGCCAACGCGAGCTGGTCGTTCGAGCGCAAGCTCGCCGCCTGGCGCGAGGCTTTCGAGCAGGCGGATATCCTCGGCATCCCATGACGCCATCGAAGAAGAAGCCGCCATCGCTGGCACCCGCCACGATCTCCGAATCCGACGGCGTGCGCTACCTGCACCTGGGCACGCCGTGGGTGCAGGGCGCGATGCGCATCGCCAAGCCGCAGCAGATCGATCTGGATTACGTGCAGCGCATGATGGTGTGGATGCTGCTGCGCCCGGGCGATCAGCTGGCGGGCCATCGCGCCGCGGGACATGCGGTGCAGCTCGGCCTGGGCGCCGGCGCGATCACCCGCTTCACCTACCGGAGCCTGCGCATGCAGACCACCGTCGTCGAGCTGAACCCGACCGTGATCGCGGCCTGCCGCCTGTGGTTCCGGCTGCCGGCGGACGATGCGCGGCTCAGCGTGCAGCAGGCCGATGCGGCGCAGTGGGTGGCCGATCCGGCCCATGCCGGCACGGCCCAGGTGCTGTGCGTCGACCTCTACGACCACGAAGCCGCGGCGCCGGTGCTCGATGACGACGCCTTCTACACCGCTTGTTACCGTGTGCTCGCCGAAGGCGGGCTGATGACGGTCAACCTGTTCGGCCGCGACGCGAGCTTCGAGCGCAGCGCGCGGCGCATCGAAGCCGCCTTCGGCGTCGGCCAGGCCTGGACCTTGCGGCCCACGCGCGAAGGCAACACCATCGTGTTGGCCGCGAAGGGCGTCACGATGCCGGACCGACCGACCCTGGCCGCGCGCGCAGAATCCATCGAAAGCCGCTACGCATTGCCCGCCAGGAAGTGGCTGCGCATGATCCGCCCGCTGCCGCTGCGCGCGGCGCCCTGAGAACCCGCCGGGAAAGGACGTTCGCATGAAGATCAACAGTCCCGCCGTTGTCACCCCGCCCGCGCCGCCGCCTCCGGCCGCAGGCTTGCGCTCGGGCCGCCTCGACTGGCGCGAGCTGATCGAATGGCTGCGTGTCGACGGCATCATCAGCGCCGACGAAGCGCAGCGTACGGTGCGCCGCTTCGCCACCGCCGACAGCATCCAGCATCCGCTGGTCCGCCTCGGCAACGCCGGGCTCTCGCAGGCGTCCAGCGGCAAGCCGCTTGATCTGGAGATGCTCACCGAGTGGCTCGCGAAACGCCTGAAGATGCCGTACCAGCGCATCGATCCGCTGAAGGTCGATGTCGGCCGTGTCGCCGAGGTGATGTCGATCAACTACGCCGAGGCGCGGCGTGCGCTGCCGCTGAGCATCGGCACGACCGAGATCACGATCGCGACCAGCGAGCCGATGGACCGGCGCTGGGTGCCGGAGATCGAGGCGCACACGCGCAAGACGGTCAAGCTGGTGATCGCCAGCCCGGTCGAGCTGCAGCGCTACACGACCGAGTTCTATTCGCTCGCCAAGTCGGTGCGCGCGGCGCAGAAGAGCGGCGAGGCGGCGAGCAGCGTCAACTTCGAACAGCTGGTCGAGCTCGGCAAGAGCAACCGGCCGCTGGATGCCAACGACCAGGGCGTGGTGCAGGTCGTCGACTGGCTCTGGCAATACGCTTTCGACCAGCGCGCGAGCGACATCCACCTCGAGCCGCGCCGCGATCTGGGCGTGATCCGCTTCCGCATCGACGGCGTGCTGCACACCGTCTACCAGCTGCCGATGGGCGTGCTGAACGCGATGACGGCGCGCATCAAGCTGCTCGGCCGCATGGACGTGGTCGAGCGCCGCCGCCCGCAGGACGGGCGCATCAAGACGCGCGGCCCGGGCACCAGCACGATGAAGGGCGACGAGGTCGAGATGCGCCTGTCGACCCTGCCGACTGCCTTCGGCGAGAAGATGGTGATGCGCATCTTCGACCCGGACACGACGGTGAAGAGCCTCGATGCGCTCGGCTTCGGCGCCCACGATGCGAAGCGCTGGAGCGATCTGACCTCGCGCGCCAACGGCATCATCCTGGTCACCGGCCCGACCGGCTCGGGCAAGACGACGACGCTCTACTCGACCCTGAAGCGCCTCGCCACCGACGAGGTCAACGTCTGCACCATCGAGGACCCGATCGAGATGATCGAGCCCGCGTTCAACCAGACGCAGGTGCAGCCCAACCTCGATCTGGGCTTCGCCGAAGGCGTGCGTTCGCTGATGCGCCAGGACCCGGACATCATCATGGTCGGCGAGATCCGCGACCTCGAGACCGCCGAGATGGCGATCCAGGCGGCGCTCACCGGCCACCTCGTCTTCAGCACCCTGCACACCAACGACTCGGCTTCGGCGATCACGCGCCTGAT
>Ga0105237_10001631_pt1 | contig 29128 bp, 10 predicted proteins | sample KBSC24metaG_FD_81520 | JGI IMG/M metagenome (GOLD analysis project Ga0105237, IMG submission 81520) | Corn rhizosphere microbial communities from Kellogg Biological Station, Michigan, USA - KBS C2-4 metaG | ecosystem: Host-associated > Plants > Roots > Rhizosphere > Soil | place: Michigan, USA... | reverse complement strand
GTCAGCGGTCTCGACTCCGCCAAGACCTATAGCGTCACTGTGTTCGGCTCGGATAGCGGTGGCCACGGTTCAGGAGTTTCCTCGACCTACACCATCGGCACGACGACACTGAACTACATCAACACCGCCAACACCACGACGACTGCGGTATTCGGCAGTGTGACGCCAGACGGTACCGGTCACATCGCGCTGAGTGTCAATGCTGGCACCGATCATATCGGTTCTCTCGGTGCACTGATCATTCATCAGAACTGACGTAATAAGCGATCTGTCCTCTTTAGAGGGCTAAAGACAGGGCTGGAAGAGAAGATCTTCCAGCCCTGATTTTTATACTAATTCCTGCATGTATCTGTGCATACATCGGTATCACCATTTATTCGATTGTAAGATTATTGATAGAACAGTTTGAAGTATTATTTGAATTCACATGTGTCATTAAGATGAGAATCTCCTCTCAAAGTCATTAAAATCAGCATAATCCCATTACTGAATAATAATTAATAAACATCTCCTCAACTCTTATTAAGATAAATATATATTTTTATCATTTAACGTTTTTCTATTGCAGCGTTGTAATTTTGTCGCTAGCACAACTTTTACTTCCTTTGCGGAGAATTGCCCTTGAGGACTCATCAGGAAGGGCGGCTCCGAATTAGTTAACCCCAACCGTTCCCCACCCTCTATGGCCTCGATGACCTCCTCGAAAAACTTCAGTTCCCTCCTGCCGCACCTGATCCGTTCGCTCGTGCTATTAATCACCTTTAGCGCGCTAGGACTAGTTTCCGCTTCGGCGTACACCTACCCGACGGTCAATGGAACCAACTTCCTCTACGGAAACACGGGAACCATTGCGGTGGGACAATCGACCTATGGAGCGGTTCCGAACAAAACGGGTATGCCTTACCGCTACTTTATCCCGGCCGGCTATACTACAGCGACCAAATATCCGGTCGTCATTTTCCTCCACGGCTTGGGGGAAGCGGGCACGAATAATGAGGACCAATTGGGATCTGGAGCCAACGGTGCCATGTCATTAATCTCTTCGGCCAGTCCCAATAACCAGGCTAACTATCCCTGCTTCTGGGTAGCGCCCCAGCACCAGGGGGACAAGGTAACCACGGGTTATTTTGGCGCCGTGGACATGCCGGACATGCTGAAAATTATTACTACTCTCACTACCTTCTACAATATCGATACCAGCCGCATCATCGTCACCGGTCTTTCGGGCGGCGCCATTGGCGTCGGTGGCATGCTCGGCGATCCCGTGGGATCTTCGACCTTTTCATGCGGCGCTCCTTTGAGTGGAAGCAACCTATTAATCTCCATGCCGCCGAAGCCGCTATGGGTTTTTCACTCCGCCGATGATCCCAAGGTTGCTGTCGGTCTCGACGATTCGGGAGTTCGAGCGTTGCGGGAAGAAGGCCGGACCGTGATCTATACGCGTTTTATGTCGGGCGGGCACACGACCACGATGTGGACAGCCTGTTACCAACAACCGCTTCTTTTGCCGTGGATGCTTGCGCAAAAAATAGGGCTGCCCATGCAGGGCGTGTTCAACATGCTGGTCTCGGGTGCATCACAGGGCACAAGCCTGAATCTTTCGGGCACCGCCGATTCCTCAGTCGGATACAACCGGATTGGGTGGACCAGCAGCATGAACCAAACCACGTCGGGTAACTTTAGCGACGAAACGTTCAGCGGCACGGCGATGACCACGACCACCACAAACTTGGCAGTCGGAAATCGTCTTCAGCTCATCACCGGCAATAACCCTTACTACTTCGATGTGGTCGCCGCCACCGATTCCCACCACGTCACCCTTAGTGCTGCTCCTATCACATACCACTTTGCCAACAGCTGGCCCTTTTCCATTTGTTCTACTGGCATGGATCTGGTCGCCCCCGTGGCGGGTACCGGTACCGGGCCCACTTGGTCAATGTCCGGCATTCCTTTTTCGATTGGTTACAACAGCATCCAGGTCATGGGGCTCGCCTATACTTCGGGCACCATGGCGGGTGAAACAACGGTCAATTATCCCTATGGAGTGAATTACGCCACCACCGCGGTAAACAACACAACGCCTTTGATTGGCATCACCAGCCCGACCATCGTCAATTCGGCTTACACCGTTTCGACCGGTGCCGGTTCCCTGGCCATGAGCGGCACGGCTTCCGAAAGCGGCGGTGCCGTCACTGCAGTTTACTGGGCGACGGACCTTGGCTACAGCGGCACGGCCGGTGGCACCCCGGCCAGCTGGTCCATCTCCAGCATTCCGCTGGTGGCAGGGCAAAACATTGTGACTGTCTGGGCACAGGACAGCAACGCCAACACGACTTCCGTGTCTGTGAACGTAACCTACACAGGGACGACTCCGGCCAATCAGGCGCCGGTGGTATCCGCTTACCAGATAGCGACTACGAATTACCGGGCCAACCTGAAGAATGCCTATCCTTCCTACCAAGCCGTCGTCTGGCCCGCCAATTCGGTCAACCTGCTCGGCTCGGTGAGCGACGATGGCTTACCGACCGGATCAAGTGTCAGCGTCAGCTGGTCCAAGGTGAGCGGCCCCGGCAGCGTTACCTTCAGCAACTCGACCTCGGTCGGCACGGCTGCCACTTTCGGCTCGGTCGGTACCTACGTCTTGCAACTGACGGCCACGGACGGCACCCTTTCGGACAGTGGCCAAGTCGTGGTTGCGGTTCTCCCGTCGGGAACGGTCCAGGCGGCGGTCGATTGCGGCAGCACCAGCAGCCACACCGGCAACGATGGCATCGTTTACGCGGCGGATCCGGGCACCAGTACCGGCACCAATATTACTCTTCCTGGTTCTCCGCAGATATTTGATCCCAACGGCACCGGACCTTTCTATTATATGAATGCGGCCGATTTCACCGTGATGACTACGGAACGTCTGGCTAGTTCAACTTCCGGATTAACCTATACCTTCAGCGGCCTTGCCACCGGTCTCTATGACGTACATTTGAAATTTATCGAGCCAGGCCCCACGTTGATGCCCGGGTCGCGCGTCTTCAACATCTCGGCTCAGGGAAGTCTGGTCGAGAGCAATGTCGATATTGCGCAACGGCTAGCGGGAATCTATACACCGAGTAATACTCCAGCCCCTTATGATGATGTTCTTCCTGGAGTGAGCGTTACAGGCGCCGGAACATTAACCGTCACTTTGAGCAACGTGGCGGGTTATCCGCTCGTCAGCGCCATCGTGGTGCGGACTGCGGCGACCCCGACACAGACCGCCATTACCAGCGGCGCTCTGCCGGGTACCGGCACGATCGGCAGCAACTATAACTACACGTTCACCACGACCGGTTATCCCATGCCGACCTTCACCGTCACCTCGGGTAGCCTGCCTCCGGGCATGTCCATCGTCACGACCTCGGGTACTACCGCTGCGGTTGTCGGCACGCCGACGACGTCCGGCACTTACTCGGGCATCATCACGGTGTCCAACGGCGTGGGTACTCCCGTCACGAAAAGCTTCACCATCGTGGTGCGACTGCCGGATGTGCTCTTTAACTGCCAGTCTCAAGGCACACCTCCCGGCGGCAACTGGAATACGATTGCCAGTTACTCGGCCGGTTCGGTGCCTAACGCCAAGAACTTCGGTACCGGTGCCTCAACCGGCATCAGCGCGAATGTAACCTCGACGTTCACCTTCGGCCAAGGATACGGCACGCCAAGCTCGGCACTCTATCCGCTCGTCGTCCAGACTCAGTCATTTGCGGTTAATGCCGCGACCGGAACTGGTGTCATAACTTTGGGCGGATTGATTCCGTCGTCGAATTACGACATCACTCTCTTCGGATCCAATACCGGCGGCTCTGGAGCGGCCAACTTCACGATTGGAACCACTACGATAGCCTATGCCCAGGGCAACAACACGAACCAGACGATCACCTTCTCAGGCGTGGTCCCGAACGGTTCGAATCAAATCGTCATCAGCGCGGCCCCCGGTACCTCCAACATCGCCTCGCTAAGCGTGATCAGTGTCACGAGCAACAGTGGTGGGGGAGGGGGCACAGCACCGACGATCACCAACTCGCCGACGAATACGGCGACGGCGGGCGTGGGCTACAGCTTCACCTTCTCAGCAACGGGATCTCCCAATCCGACGTTCAGCATCACCTCGGGGGCACTGCCTCCAGGCCTGTCGCTGACGGGTACGTTGAACGCGACCATCTCGGGTACGCCAACGAGCACCGACTCCGGTCCCTATGCGGCAGTGGCCACGGCCACCAACGGCGTCAGCCCAGCGGCGACGTCGGGCTTCAGCATCTCGGTGAACCACGTTCCGGCGATCACCGGCACGGCTCCGGGTGGCGTAGTGGGTACGGCCTACAGCTTCACCTACACGGCGACGGGTTATCCGACGCCGACTTGTACAGTGACCTCGGGCAGCCTGCCCGCGGGCCTGAGCTTGAGCGCAGGTGGCGCGATCACGGGTACGCCGAGCACGGCGGGCACGTCGACCGGTGTAATCACCGCGAATAATGGCGTCAGCCCATCCGCGACGACGAACTTCAGTATCGTCATTACCCAAGCACCTTCGATCAGCGGCACGGCACCGGGCGGCACGACTGGCACGGCCTACACCTACAGCTATACGGTGGGTGGATCTCCGGCACCGACCTGCACAGTGACCTCGGGCAGCCTGCCTTCAGGCCTGTCACTCTCGGCAGCGGGAGTGATCTCGGGTACACCGAGTGCGGCGGGTACGTCAACCGGTGTGATTACAGCCAATAACGGTGTCAGCCCCTCGGCGACGAAAAACTTCACCATCGTCATTGTCTCCCCGCTCAACGTCTACTTTAACTTCGAGCCGAATGGCACGAGCACCGCGCCTGGCGGCAACTGGAATACGGTATACGGAGCTACCGGTGGTAACACCAGCGGCACGAGCACGACCTCGAAGGACTTCAACACCGGTGCCTCGACGGGAGTGACGGTGGGCCTGAGCGGGTTCACCTTCGCGTCGTGGTACGGCAAAGTGAGCACGGCGCTCTACCCATCGCCGGTCCAGACCTACTCATTCGCAACGGGCTCTGGCATAACGGGCACCGTACTGATCAGCGGCCTCGATAGCGCCAAGACCTACAGCGTCACCGTCTTCGGCTCGGATACCGGTGGCAATGGGCCGACCTTCCACTCGACCTACACCATCGGCACGACAGCATTGAATTACGTGAATACCAATAACACCACGGCGACCGCGGTATTCAGCAGCGTCACGCCGAACGGCTCGGGTCAGATCACGATGACGGTTAACCGCGCGACCGATCACATCGGTTCGTTGGGTGCTTTGCTCATTCATCAGAATTGACAAGGTAAGTAAATGTGTCCTCCTTGAGAGGATAAAGACAGGGCTGGAAGAGCGATCTTCCAGCCCTGTTTCTTTATAAAGAAAATCGAGAGTACCCATTCCATTTCTCGATTTGTGTAACTGTCACACTATAAATATCATGCGATCTTAACCGATGTGGTGCAACATATTAGTTCAAGTCACTTTTATCACAACTTTTATGGACAAATGAATCATCACCCTATTATATTAAATATTCTTCTACCTTCCGTTTTAGTTAGCAGATAAATTTTTCCGATTTCTTGTATCACAAATATCTCCTTATGATTCGCCCTACCCGGACGGTACTTGCCCTCACTCTTTGGATATCTGCTTTCTTAAGTTTGTCCGCGCAAACGACTCCGAACATTCTCTTCGTCGGCAACAGTTTCACGCATGGGCAGTACGAGCCGCTTCACAGCTATAATAAGGCGAACGTCTACGATACGAATGCAGGGGGATTCAATAACGCAGGTGGTGTGCCGGGCGTTTTCAAGAAAATGGCGAGTGATCTCGGCTATGCCTGCAACGTGAATATCGAGGCGGTTAGCAGCCAGACGCTGGTTTTCCACTACAACAACGAACAACCCACTATTGGTCAGTCCAAATGGCAGGCAGTGGTGCTGCAGGATTACAGCACACAGGCGACCTCGATCGGTGATGTCAATGCCTTCAACACCGAGGTGGGCAACCTGCGCAATCTCATCATGACGGCGAATCCTTACGCCAAGATTTTCCTCTACGAAACCTGGGCCCGCCCCGACATCTGCCGTGGTAACCCCTTCGCCAACATGAACGCCATGTTGAGCGAGCTGCATACCAATTATTTCAACGCCAGCACGAATTACTCGGTGGGTTATGCGCCGGTGGGCGACGCTTTCGCACGCGCGATTACGGACGGGTACGCCACCCCGAATCCGATGAGTGGGATCGATGCCGGGAAGTTCAATCTTTGGTACTACACGACTCCTCCCTATTCGCCCGAGGGGTATCATCCGAGCGCCTGGGGTGGTTATCTGGCCGGTGCAGTTTTCATCGCCAAGATCACCGGTCTTGATCCGCGCAATATTCCGACGGGATCTGGCAGCACGGCGGCGGGCCTGGGCATTTCCAGCACGGATGCCGCCCACTTGAACACCGTCGCCTATGAAATGACGACGACTGTTCCCGTGATTACCAACGCGAATAGTGCATCATTTGCCATCGGGCAGGGGAGCTCCTTCGCCTTTACGGCCACGGGACTTCCCACGCCCACCTTCAGCGCCACCGGTCTGCCGGTCTGGGCGAGCCTGAATCCGACGACCGGTGTGCTTAGTGGCACGCCGCCGGATGCAAGCGGATCTCCTTTTGCCATCACGCTCACGGTCACGAATGGTGCGTCGTCGACGGCCACGCAGTCCTTTACCCTGAATGTGGGCAACACCGCCGGGCCTACGATCACGAATTCGCTTCCGGCGTCGGTCCTCTATGCTACGGCTTATAACTTTGTCTTCAGTACGACGGGTACGCCCACGCCGACCTTCAGTGTGACATCGGGCAGCCTGCCTGCGGGCCTTACGCTTATCTCCAACGGGACCGTTTCGGGAACGCCATGGCAGACAGGACTTTTTACCGGTGTCATAACCGCCGGTAGTGGAAATGGCACGACCACGCAGAATTTCAGCATCGCGGTGCAGCGCGCTCCTTATTTCATCAATGGTCCACCTCCAGACCAGGTACAGGTGAATACGGCCTACGCCAACTTCACCTATCAGGCGGCCGGTTATCCCGCCAGCTTCACCTTCAGCTACACGGGGAATCTGCCCCCGGGCATGAGCCTCACATCGGGTGGCACGCTTTCCGGCACGCCGACGAGCACGGGCACCTATACCGCCACAATTAATGCCAGCAACGGTATCGGCTCCCCCGCCACGCAGGCCCTCACGATCGTCGTCCAGCCGGGTGCGGTAAGTCAGGTGATCCGCGCCATCGATTGCGGTAGCGGCTCATCTTATACAGCGAGCGATGGAACTATTTACTTGCCCGACCAGTATGTCACCGGTTCCGGAGGGAAGATTGCACAGGTCTATGTTGGCGGCACGAACGATCCCGCTCTCTACACGTCCTACCGTTACGGCACCTGTACCTATTCGATTCCCGTGCCGAATGGAAATTACTTCGTCGATTTGAAAATATGCGAAACGCAAAACGCTTTCCCCGGAGACCGGCAATTCACCGCCGAGATTCAGGGAACACCGGTACTGGCTTGCTATGATATTTCGGCCAACGTGGGCGATAACATGGCTACTGTGCAAACGTTCCCCGCCACCGTCACCAACGGTCTCCTGATCATCAACATCACCAGCGTCAAGGCGTCGAGCATCATCAACGCCATTGTTGTCCGCACCCTCCAGGCGGCGCAGGCACCGGCAATCACTAATGGGCCTGCGACCACCAGCGCTTCCGTGGGCATTGGTTACGGCTATGCTTATCAGACAACCGGTTCACCCGCCCCGACCTTCAGCATGAGCTCGGGTAATCTGCCTCCGGGGCTGACGCTGACTCCCGCAGGACTGATCTATGGAACGCCGACGACGGCCGGTTCCTATTCCGGCAAAGTAAGCGCTGGTAATGGAGTAGGCTCCGCAGTCACGCAGAATTTCTCAATTGTCGTGGCTGCGAACTCGACTTCGGCCACGCCTGTCATTACGGACGGACCTCCGTCCTCTATTGGAACTCCGAATGTTCCCTACACTTTTAATTACACGGCCAGCGGCGTGCCCGCACCGACCTTCTCCATCAGCTCAGGTATCTTGCCGGCGGGATTAAGCTTCTCCTCCGCAGGTGTGATTTCCGGAACACCGACCGCTATTGGCACTTCCGCGCTGACCGTCAGGGCCAGCAATGGCGTGGGCACGGGTCCCACGCAAACTTTCACCATCACGGTCCAGCAATCCGTGCAGCCGACGATAACCAATGGCCCTGCCACAGCGACCGCCATCATGGGCAATGCTTACAGCTTCACTTATACTGCCACCGGTTACCCAGCGCCGACTTTCAGTATGACTTCGGGCAACCTGCCGCAGGGCATGAGCCTTTCCTCCGGTGGCGCCATTTTGGGAACGCCCACAACCCTGGGAACCTATACCGGTACGGTAACCGCAAGCAATGGGATCGGCAATGTCGCGACCCAAAACTTCACCATCGCGGTGCAATCGGTGCCTCCGCCTACAGTCAATTTCAACTTCGCTTATAATGCCAGCTCTCTGGGCAATTGGAATTCACTCTATTCCGGCAGCTGCTGGCTGGCCGGCCAGCCAGGCGCAACCATCGCCAATGCAAAGGACTTCAACACCGGAACGCTGACGGGAATCGGGTTGTCTGTAACGAGCTCCTTCACCTTTGGACAGAGTTACGGTGTAGCCAGCTCGGCGCTTTATTCTTCGCCCATTCAGAGCTACGAATTTGCGACGACCGGCACGGCTTCGCTGACGGTAAACGGCCTTAATCCGGCGCTGCCTTATAACGTGACCGCCTTTGGATCCGGCGCCTCTGGGTTGACGGGGCTGGGGAATTTCACCATTGGAACAACGACGCTGTATTTGGCCATCGCCGGTAACACCAGCAATACCGTCGTCTTTAACAATGTCATGCCCGACAACACCGGCAGGATCCTGCTGACGGTGGCGAAGGGAACCATGAATAATTATAACGATATCGGCGTTCTGATCGTCAGCCAGGCTGGCTCGGCGCCGGTGATCACCAATTCTCCTTCGGCCATAGGCACGGCGGGCACGGCCTACAGCTTCACCTACTCGGCCACTGGCACACCTACCCCCACGTTCAGCGTGACCTCGGGCAGTCTGCCAGCAGGTTTGACGCTCTCTTCGTCGGGTACGATTTCCGGGACCCCGACCGGGGTCGGAGTCTTTAAGGGAACTGTTAGTGCGGTCAATGGCATTGGTACTGCCACGTCGAGTTTTTCGATCCTGGTGATGGGTTCATACAATCAGTGGGCGGCCAGTCGCTTTACCGCTCAACAGCAGAACGATCCCAACTTCATCGCCCCCACCTCAATACCGCTGCAGGATGGAATTTCGAATCTGCTCAAGTATGCGTTGGATATCAATCCCGCCTCGGCCATGAGCTCGGCGGATATGTTGGCCCTTCCCAAATCGGGTGTGAGCGGCCCGTACCTGACGATCACTTATCGGCAGAATCCAGCGGCTACGGGCATCACGGTCAGTCTTCAGATTTCTTCCGATCTGATAACGTGGCAGAACACCATTCCCGATATCAACCAGACGGTGGGAACAGATCCAGCAACCGGTGATCCGATGATCCAGGTAGGAATCAACGTGACAGATCTGGACAAGAAGTTTATCCGCCTAAGCGTGAGCCAGCCCTAATCGCCAGGCAGTGTGAAAGACGCGCATCCGGTTCCATCCGAAGAAAGATGGAATCGGTACACGGGAAGCGGAGTCCATTAAAAAATTGAAATGACATCGGTCATTGCTGGGGGAGTCATAATCTGAGAAGCTGCATCCAGACAGCTTTCCTTGAAAAATCTGGGTTTCATTCTGATCCTGGTTGTCGTCCTCGGGCTTGGTTTCGCCGCGGGGAGTTTCTTTTCTACCCGAGAGAGGCATGCGGAGGCGGGCCTTATTTTCCCAACCTACCCGGTCGCTGCATCACCGTCAGTGGGCGTCATCGGTTCGAGTCCAACGGCATCCGGCACCCATTCGGTCAAGAAACCGGAAGCTGTTTCCGGTGATCTTATCGCCATTCTTCGGGAAACGAACGACTACCAGCAATTGAAGGATATCTCGGCCTACGTCGAGAGTGTTCCTGTCGGGGAAATCCCCGGTTTGGTGAAAAAGCTTCAGGATTTCCGAGGCAGCGGCAGATATCAGGCGACTTCCCTTTTGATCGGACGGTGGGTGGAGCTTGATCCCAAAGGGGCACTGGCGGCGGCCCTAAAAAACGACTCCCAGGAATTGTCGAATCTCCTCATTCAAAAAGTCTTCATGGCATTGGCTGCCGGTGATCCTTCCGGGACATTGGCGTACGCCCAACAATTGACCAATCCGCAGTTCCGCAACATCGCCGTCAACGCCGTGGTGCGCGGCATGGCTCAAAAAGATCCCGCGCAGGCCCTAGCGCTCGCACAGGGATTGAAAGGACAGCAACGTGATGGGGCGATCAATAATATTATCAACCAGGTAGCCGAGGTGGATGCCCGCCGCGCCCTGGAGCTGGCCCGGAATCTCAGCGGGCGTCAGCGCGAAATGGCCATGTCCACCATCATTAACCAAATGACCCAGCAGGATCCTGCCCAAGCCATGGAACTCCTGAGAAGCGCGAAGGGTAACCTTGGACCGCAATTCGACCGGCGGTTTGGTTATGGCGGCATCTATCAGATATTTTCCCAATGGGCAGATAAGGATCCCGCTCAAGCCATGCAGGCGGTTTTCCAGCTGCCGGATGATCAGCAGCGAGCGGCTGCAGTAGGGTCCATGGCCAATCGACTGGGGCAAAAGGATCCGCAGACGGCCCTGCAATGGGCGAATCAATTGCCCGAAGGCAAGCTGCGCAATGCGGCTCGTAACGGGGTGGTCGGCGCCCTGGCTTCCACCGATCCGCAGTCAGCTGCCGACTATGTCATGGCGCTCCCGGAGAATGTGGAGAAGACCAACCTGCTTCGCAATGTAGCTTCCCAGTGGGCCCAAAACGATCCCGCCGCCGCCATGGTGTGGGCGCAGAATATGACTTCTGTCCCGGCCAAGAGCGAAGCGATCCGGCAGATTGTCACGATGTGGGCGCAGAATGATCCCCAGGCTGCGGCCCAGTACATCGGAAATCTTCCGAGCAATTCCATGAAAATGGACGTCATCAACAACGTGGCCATGCAATGGGCGCAAAACGACGTCACGGCGGCCATGGCCTGGGCGCAAGGCCTTCCCGAGTCTCAGGCGAAAAAAAATGCCCTGCAGCAAATCGTCGGCATGTGGGGACAAAGTGATCCCAAAGCCGCCTCGGCTTATATCGACTCGCTGCCCTCAGGCAATATGAAGAGCGAGATGATTACCTCCATCTCCTCCATGTTGGCCCGGACAGACATCAACGCCGCCCTGGATTTTGCGAATAAACTGAAAGGCCAGTCCCGGGACAACACCCTGCGGAATGTGGTCCAGCAATGGTCCGAGACCGATCCCCAGGCGGCGTCGGCCTACGTCATGGCCCTGCCTGCCAGCAATACCAAGAACGACCTCATGAGCAACGTCGCCATGCAACTGGCGCAGAGTGACATGAATGCCGCTCTCGCCATGGCGGATAAAATGACCGGTCAATCGCGGGACAACGTCCAGCAGAACATTGCCGAGCAATGGGGTCGGACCGATCCCAAGGCGGCCATGGCTTACGGACAGAACCTGTCTGGCCCCTCGAAGGCGAACTTCGTGCAGGCGGTGGCCAACAGCTGGTTCAACGAAGATCCCGCATCGGCAGCTGCGTGGGCGCGGAATCTCCCCGAAGACGTCAAGGCGCAGGTCATTCCGCGCATCTCCTATCGCTGGGCGCAGAACGATCTCGCCTCCGCTTCCGCCTTTGCCGCCTCCATGCCGCCGGGGGCAACGCAGACAAGTCTCCTGAACATGGTGGCCAATCAGATGGCCAATCAGGATCCGCGTCAGGCCATCGCCTGGGTCAATCAACTGCCCGATGGCGATGGCAAGAATTCGGTCCTGGCCGGAGTGGCAAGCCAATGGGCGACGGACGATCCAGCCTCTGCCTCCGCCTACGTGCAAGGGATGCCCGGTGGTGCTGCCCAGATGAACGCCATGCAGGCGGTGGCGAATAACTGGTCCGGCAGCGACCCGGCGGCAGCAGCCCAGTGGGTGGCCGCCTTCCCCGAGGGTGACCAGAAGAACAACGCTTATTCGAACATCATCGGCAACTGGACCCGGAACGATCCGGTCCAGGCTGCGACGTGGCTGACGCAGCTGCCTGCGGGCGGGTCGCGGGATGCCGCGGTGAGCACGTTTAGCACCCAAGTTTTCGAGACTGATCCTGCCAGTGCCTACCAGTGGGCCGAATCAGTTGGTGACGCCAATTCACGCCAATCATTGGTTAGTGGTATCCTCCTCCATTGGATCCAAGCGGATCCGGCGGCAGGTGCGGCGGCGGTGCAGAGGTCATCCCTTTCCAACGAGCAGAAAAATCAACTGCTGCAACAGGCCAAACACTAGGAAGTCGAAAGAGCCCGCCCCGCGGCCTGCGCCGACGACCAGGCCCACTGGAAATTGTAACCGCCCAGCCAGCCGGTCACGTCGACGACCTCGCCGATGAAATAAAGTCCCGGAATCTTGCGCGCCTCCATCGTCTTGGAGGAGAGTTCCGACGTGGCGACACCGCCGAGCGTGACTTCCGCCTTTGGATAACCCTCGGTTCCGGCGGGCGCGATTCTCCAGGCGTGGAGCGCCGCAGCGATTTCCTTTTTGAGCGAGCCCGATACTTGGGCGAGAGGACGCGTGACCTCCATCCGTTCGGCCCAGGCCTTGGCGAATCGTTCCGGCCACTTGGTGCGGAGTGCCTGCTCGAGCGTGCGACCGCTGGTTTCGTACTCACGCAAGAGGGCCGTCCCATCCTCGCCGGGCAGGAGATCAATCTCGAGCGCTTCCCCCTCGCGCCAATAGGAAGAGATTTGCAGGATGGCCGGACCACTCAAGCCGCGATGAGTGATGAGCAGATTTTCGGTGAACGCCTGCCCCCGGTTCCGGACCGTAACCGGAAGCGAAATGCCGCTTAGCTCGGCCAGTCTCGTCCGGTCGTCAGGACCGAAGGTGAGGGGAACCAGTCCGGGCCGGAGTTCCGTGACCGCGAGGCCGAATTGCCTCGCCACGGCATGCCCGAAATCGGTCGCTCCCAGCTTGGGGAAGGAGAGCCCGCCGGTGGCGATTACCACTGCGGGAGAGCTCCAGTTTCCTTGATTCGATTCGATCTCAAAGCGGCCCGGACGGCGGATCGAGGAGACGCGGCAGTCGGTGACCACGGTGACGCCGCCCCGGCGGCATTCCTCGAGCAGCAAGTCGATGATCTCACCCGAACTGGTGTCGCAGAATTGCTGCCCCAGTTTTTTTTCGTGGTAAGCGATGCCGTGGCTTTCGACCAGACGGAGAAAGTCCTGCGGGGTGTAGCGGGCGAGGGCCGACTTGCAGAAATCGGGTTGGGCCGAGAGGTAATTGGCTGCATGGGCGTGGAGATTGGTGAAGTTGCACCGTCCTCCACCCGAAATTTGGATCTTTTTTCCGATGCGGTCGTTGCGTTCCAGGAGGACCACCCGTTTGCCGCCTTGCCCCGCAACTGCCGCGCACATCATCCCCGCTGCACCGCCGCCTATGACGATGACATCGGCCTCCTGAGAGGGGAGATTCACGCCGGGGACCTTTCAAGGCGGGAAAAATCACACATCGTGCAAAAAGCAGGGGAAAAGATGAAGTTTCCGAGGAGAAGTGGCGTCAAAGCAAATAGGGTAAAACACTTCGTTGAAGAGTAAAATGACCGAATTTTCATTGAAAGCCTGGTTAATGGGGTTCATGGGCGCGCTGCTGCTCATGGTAGCCCCGCTGCGGGCCCAGGATCCACCGCCGGAGGACGAAGGCGGTGCGCCGGATGACAGTGTCTCCTTTCAAACCTTTTATGATTCGCTTTCGAACCAAGGTTCCTGGGTTCAGAGCAGCGATTACGGTTACGTTTGGCAGCCGAACGTCGACGATCCCGACTGGGCACCTTACACCGACGGTCACTGGGTTTATACCGATGATGGCTGGACCTGGGTCTCCGATGAGTCGTGGGGCTGGGCGACCTATCATTACGGGCGCTGGGTGAATATCGATGGGACCGGCTGGTGCTGGGTGCCTGGTTATGTGTGGGCCCCGGCCTGGGTGAGCTGGCGTTATGGTGATGATTACTGCGGCTGGGCACCGCTTCCTCCCGACAGCTTCGTGGGAATCGATTACGGGGATGGCGGTTACTCTATCGGTGTCGGTTTCCATATCGGGGGCGATTGCGACGGCTTCTTCGGCATCGGCGCGGGCTGTTACCACTTCGTGCCGGTGAATTGCCTTGGCTATCGCAATTACCACCACTATTACGCCAACCGCCATGACAACTTCGCGATCATTAATCGCACCCGTAATGTCACCAACATCAACTTTTCCCGGAACGGGCAGAATCATTTTCACGCCGTGACGATGGGAGGTCCCTCGCTCTCCCAGGTCAACGCCATCTCGCAGACACCTGTCCAGCACGTCAACCTCGTCACCGCACGTCAGCCGGGGAGGGCAACCCTGGGCAACAATTCGCTCGCGGTTTACGCGCCGCATGTCTCCGCCCAGGCTTCGCAGAACGCGCGTCCGGGCAGCGTGAACCGCTCGCTTGACCACGCGACAATTAATCGTGGGCTCGATATTAACCGCCCCCTCGCTGTCAATGGGCGCATGGCTCCTGCCATGCCCTCCGCGGAGCAAGTGCAGCGGGCGCAGCAAGCCCAGGCCAGCGCGCCGCCCGGGGCAAAAGTGATGACGTCCCAGGGCGCTTTCAAGCCAGCACTCGCCGCGCCGCTGCCTTCGATGCAGCCGGTGACGTCGGCGGGTAATTTTCACCGGCAGGCCAATGGCCCCGGTTCGGGGTATCATTCCACGGCACCTTCGAACGCCGGGGGCGTGGCTCCGGTAAATTCGACGCCGAGGATGTTCTATAATGGACACCCGGGTACTCCGGCGCAAAGCCCTCCCGCCTACCATTCCGCGACGCCATTCGCGCCCGTTCCCCCGCAACAACAGCAACAGTTTTCGCCGAGTCATTCACCGGGGCCTTCCGGTGGCGGAGGAGGAAACGTTCCCCAGCATTCTTCCGGAGGCGGTGGAGGCGGTAACGGAGGAGGACAACACTCCGGCGGCCAGGGTGGGGGCAATGGCGGCGGTGGAAGAAACCAGCAGGGACATTGAACCGTTAGGTTTTTGGGCTAAGCTCGGAAGGATATGAACCTGTCCCTGGAGTGGATCCGCCGTCGTAAATGGTTTCTGCTCCTCTTGGGTATCGCGGCGCTGCTCGTGATCAGTCCCATTTCGGAAGTCTACGCACAGCAGGACAACATCATCTCGCCGCTGACTGCCATCATCCTGCTCGCGGTCGCATTTGGAACGGCGGAAAAGAAGGGGACACTCTTGTGCTTCTCCGTCCTGACCAGCGTCTGGTTCGTGGTCAGCATCCTGACGGAGGGGAGCGGCCTTTTTGCCCGCGAGAGCCTCGTGGCGCCGCTCTTGTTCATGATTCTGCTGGCAGCCATTTTCATCCTGCTGGCCCGGTGGCTGATCCGAGCCGCCTTTATCGACACGGAAGTTCTCTGCGCTGCAATCTGTGGGTACCTCCTCATCGGTATTTTTTGGGCCGGTCTCTACGCCATCATCATGCTGAACGACGCGAAGGCTCTGGTATCCATTTCCAATTCGCGCATCGAGCTGGGTGACATGCTCTACTTCAGCTACACAACGCTGACCACAACCGGCTTCGGGGACATCCTGCCCAAGAATCCGGTCGTGCGAATGTGCGCGGTGATCGAGGCGATCGTCGGCATTTTCTACAACACGATCGTGATCGCGCGGTTCGTCAGCCTCTACGGAATCGAAAGGCCGGAACCTCGCGGGGAGGCTTCGGTTCGCCAGGAATCCGATTAGAATCGGGCTTTGAAGCCGCCCTGGACGCTCTGCGCGAAGTAATCCTGCGCGCCCACGTTGGCGAGATAGTTGAGATAAAGCGTCAGCGACTGATCGAGCATGGCCGTCACGCCGATTCCGACCAGCGCGCTGTCGCGGGAAGGGGCTGACGTCAGGATCGAGAAGGGAGTCATGCCCGGCGCGTTGAACTGGCTGGTGATATCGGACGCGTCGTCGAGATACTCGTGCTGCCAGGCGAGGATGAAGTTGGGCTGGAAGACGACCGATCCGGTCCGGACCTGGTAAGAGGCATGGGCACCCAGGCGGCTGCGGAAGCTGTCGGCGTGTTGGCCGTCGACCGTCAGATCAGCCGGGCCCGCACCCGACTCGCTGAAGGAATCGATATCGAGGTGAGTGTAGGTCATGCCCAATGTTGGCCCGAGCGCCCAGTGGGTGTCGGGCTTGAAGTCGTAACCGAAGTCGAGATTGCCGACGTACTGGTTGCCGTTGGGAGAGCTGGTCGCGGTGCGGTTCATTCCGCCGAAGACGATGTTACGGTTGTTGGAATAATCATTGTAGCCATAGGCCATGAGGGCATTGGTGTAGAAGCCGCCCTGGAAGAAGGTGGCAAAGAGGCCGGGCGAGTAGGAATCGACCCGGGTGCGGCTGCCGCTGGAATCAGTCTTGGCATCAGTGTGGTTGTAATCGAAGAGGACACCCGCAGCCAGGTTGTTGGTCATACGGAAGCTGACCCCGGCGGTGGCATCGCCTGCGGTATAACTCGCCTTGGAGGGAGGGGAGTTGTCCGTGGTGCTCTGGTTACGGTTCAGGTTGGCCAGGACGATGTCGCCGCTGACGAATTCGCTGAAGCGGGAACCTTCGATCCCGGAGGCGGAAGGCGCAGGCATGGCGGAAGGGCGCATCGGGCTGGGGCTGTCGGAAATGGAGCGACCGGAGGGACCCCGGACTGAGGGCGATGAGTTGTCGTCGAAGTCGGAGGGGTAGTAATTGACGCCATTGGGAGCCGGGTTGTTGTAGGCCAGGAGCGAGTTAAGCGAGCGGGCCATGCTGCTGTCAAAACCAGGTGCGAAAAAGCTAAGCCCACTGGTATCGAGTCCCTGGTAGCCGTTGCGCAGATTAGCCATGTGGCCGTTGACCTGCATGGCGAGGAAGGTGGCGTTCTCGAACGCGATGTTCCGGGAGTACTGAAGGATTTCGGGCGAGAGCTGATCCATGGCGCCGGGGATCTGGTCGGCGGTAAGGCCGTCGACAGCGGCGACGATGGGGCTGAAAACGCCGGGATTCAGAATGATCTGATCAATCGACTGAGCCACCGCCAGCTGGTTGTGGTTGAAATGTGTGGTCGCGCTGAGTGACTCGATGGTCGCCTGATCCGCCTGGATGTAGAGGTTGTCGGCGTCTGAGAGTAAGGTGAGGGTGAGGATGGGGGAAACAGGGTAGGAGAGCGACAGGCCGGTGACTGGGTCGGGGTCGCCGAGGGCACCGGTGGTCAAGCCGGCGGTGGTTTTGACAACGGTGTAGACTTGATTTCCGGCTGCGCCAATGACCTTGATGGTGTTAGTCAAATGAGCGGTATTGGCATCGAACTCGTCTGAGACCGGACCATTCAGGCGGATGACCAGGGTGTTGTCCGAGGCCAAGTCACCGGAGGTAACAAAGGTGGGGGCTTGGGTGGTGGTGAACGCCTGGTTCGAGCCAAATGTACCGTGATTGATGATGTCTCCCGTATAGTTGCTGGCCATCACCGTAAAGTTATTTTCGATGAACATCGGGCCCGAGATAGTGTTATTAAGCCCCACCAGGTTGACCGTGCCGCTGGTGGCCACCGAAGAGTCGAACCCGACAAACACAGCGCTATCGCCTTGAAGATTGCCCACCGTTCCGTTGAAGATTTGCAAGGCACCGTTGCCTGTGATCGATGTCGTGCCGGAAAAATTGAAATTATTGGTGAGCTCCAGAAGATGGCCATTGCTCGCAACGTTGAAAGCTCCCGAACCGGTGATGGCACCGGTATAGGTATCGCTAAAGGGAAGATTCAGATTGAACGTCCCCGTCGATCCGATGGCGACGGAATTGGAGGCAAGGTTATTGACCCCGGCATTGAGGGTGCCGCTGCTGATATTGATGTCGCCGGTGAAGGAGTTATTGCCGGTAAGAGTGACGGAATTGGGGCCAAGAATGGTGAAGCCGCCGGTGCCACTCAGATCGCCATTGAGGGTGATGTTGGCGTTGGTCGTATCGAGAGAGGAATTGCCCGAGGTCGTGCCGCTGAGGCTGCTGATAAGGTCGGAGTTGATGGCCTGAAGCGTGCCCCCGTTGAAATTTATGGTGCCGTTGCCAATGATCCCGCCGGCCCCACCGACTTCGAGGACGCCACCGTTGAGGTTATAGACACTGGTGCTGTCGGCCATGTTCAGTGCCTGCCCCGCGCCGATGATGATCGTGCCGCTGCTTTGATTGACCGTTCCGGTTGAGCCGCTGTTCTTGCCGACGAACATGCCGCCCTGCAGGTTGGCCGTGCCACCGCTCATGTTGTAGGTGCCGGTGCCGTGGTCGCCGACGATGAAGGTGGTATTGGAGTCGGTGTTAAGAGTTCCGCCTGATTGGTTGATCGTGCCGGTGGAGGTGGAAGAGACACCAACGTCAATGGTGGTCGGCATGCCGCTGGCGGAGTTAACAGTAGCCGTGTCGGAGATGTTCAAGGTGCCGGTCCCTCCCGTATCGCCGACGGATACGGTATAAGTAGCCGCCTGGGGAGTGGTCTGGTCTCCGATATTGAGAACCGAATCAGAGACCACTGAATAAGTTCCGACTCCGCCCGCCAAGCCGATGCTCAGATTATGCCCCATCGTCACGGTGGAACTGGTATTTTGAGCCGGCGTGGCGCCAATAGTGCCCTGCGTGACAAAGCCGGATGTGCTTGAGGAGTTGTTGCCGACAATCAGTGAAGTTGAGCCATCGAAGTTAGTCGTGCCGGTGATGAGATTAAGCTTTCCCGACCCGACTTGATTGACCAGAAAGAGATCGGTAGTTGTACTGGTATCGCCGATGATCAAAGTACCGGTCGACATGTTAAGGTTGCCAGTAAAATTGAGCGTATCGCCACCACCGATGAAGCCGCCATTCGGCCCGATCGTCAGCGTCTTGAGCGCATTGGGCGTGGAAGTGGTGCCCAAGGTAAGATTAATGATCCCAGTGGTATTTGGCAGAGTACCGCCCACAAACGCAAAACTGCTGCTGGTGAAGAGGCCTTTGACCTGCTGATTGTTGAGCGTGCTGATGTTGATCGTGGAAGGGCCACCCTGCGATACAAGGAGGCCGCTGGTAAAAGTAAAGGCGGGGAAAATATAGGTGTCGTCGCCATTGCTCGGAACGGAATTCGAGGTCCAGTTCGAAGCAGTGTCGAAGGAACCATCTGTTGCCGAATTGGTCCAGACGTTATACTGGGCGAAAGCCGTCGGCGCTGCGCAAATGAGCGCCACGTAGGCAATACTTCTCAGGAAAAGTTTCATTTCCCGCGTAAGCTACTGAAAACAGTAAACTAAGCCAAGATAAATTAGTATAAAAAGTAAGATAACTTACCCTTACGATATTTACGTTCCCCGAGAGGTAAAACACCCGGGGAATCTTGATCAAACCAGATGATCAGCGAACGACTACTGCCTAAGAACTCTTTTTAGTTTTAACCCACTCGATAACCGCAGCCTTGTCGCCCTTGGCGCTCCAGACTTTTTTTAGGAATTCGGCGGCATCGACATTATTGGTACGGAAGAAGTTACGATCGCCGCCGCAGCCATACATCAGCTCGGGGGGCATTTCACCGCGCAGCTTGGCCTCAGCCTTGGGAATGATGCGGGGGAGCCAGCCGATGCCTTCGACAGAGGAGTCCTTTGCGGGAAGCTGATCGACTGAGACGAGATGGCTGGAATGCTTGCCTTTCTGCTCGTTGAGGAAGTAATCGCGACGCACGGCGGTGACCTTGAGGATCATGTCGAGGGAGGGATCTTCCGGATTACCGGAATGGTCTTCCACGAAATCGAAGATTTCCTGTTCGGTGGCGCCGATCGACTTGAGAAATTCGACTTCCTTGGCCTCGAAGAGACCGGAGGCCTTGGTGTGGCCCTTGCGATATTTTTCGACAGCGTGATTGAAAATTTGGGTGAATTGCTTTTCCCAGTCGGAAGATGTGCTCATGAGAGGATACTTACCATTTACCGCGAATTGTGCAACTCCGGTGCCTTCAGAGACATCTTCCGTCATCCTGAGTTTGTCGAAGGATCAGACGCGTTTCTCTTTTCTCTAGGCTGGAGTGAGCACGAAGAGATATCGCTTCACAATGTCTTCCAGCGACTCGCTTATTCAATGCGCGTCTGATCCTTCGACAAGCTCAGGATGACAGGGAAGGAAGTCGGTTCTGTAATGTCGGGCCTACTTTTTTTCCAGTGTGAAACCGGGCATGGAATAGCAGTAGGCGTCGTAGCGCATCTCGCTCCAAGCCAGTTCGCCCTCGGGATAACCGGGGAAGAGAGGAAGGTGGACCGGGGTGTATTTGATCTTTATCCGGATGGCGGCGCGTCCGGCGGTCAACTCTTTGGGCAGGAGAAACTCGTCTTCCTTAAAAGCGCGGTTGGAAGTTTTGACGTGGTGCTCCGCGGGGCCCGTTTCCGGTCCCGGGAAGGAAAAGACCCAGGTCGTCGAGCCGGGCGTGTACCAGATCCCGGCCGGTTTCCAGGCGGCGTCGGGCACGGGTTGGCCGGAGCCATCGTCGTCCGCGATGAAGACCTCGGCCCGCTGATTGGGGAAAGTGTAATCGAGCTTGCGACGAAGCATGACGCCGAGATTGGCCGGGTCGAGCTTGAGAGTGAACTCGGAGGTGCCCGTCGTCTTGCGGCCCGTGTCAGTGATGGGAGGCGGGACGGAGGAATCGACGCCGCCATCGTAGCGGGAGGTGAGCTTGTAGGGTTCGGAGGCTTTCGGGGAGAGATACCGGTGGGCTTTCTCGCTGGTGGGATCGCCGATTTTGAGCTCGTCGGTCTTGGTTAGTGAAGCAGCGGGCAAACCGTACCAGTAGGTCACCGTCTGGTAATGATCGGAGGTGTTGTCGGCCTCGCCGTGCTCGAGCTGGATGCGGGCGTTTTTCCCGAAGGGCATCAGGTCGGCGAGGAGGAAGCGGTAGGCTGATTCGATCTTGTCGTCTTCGGCGAGCGCCCTCTTGGGATCGTTGATGCCGACGGGATGGCCGGCGAGGGGCAGCGTCATGTTGAGCCCGCCCCAGTAATCGCCGCCGCCGCACCATTCCTCCGTGCCGGTGCCCTGGGCCTGCGGCGTCTGGCTGTCATCGAAGTAGAAGCGCGGGTCGCCCTCGAGCGTTTCGAGATGCGCCGTGTCGGAGAAGATGAAGGAGGTGCCGATGAAGCTCCCCGACCAGTCGGCGCTGTCCTCGATGCTGCGCGTGTCGAGAAGGACGAGGTCCTTGCCCATCTCGGGCTTGGGATGATCGCGATAAGTCGCATGGAAGTAGCCGACGCGGTTGGGGGCATCGTTATAAGGCGCCTGGCGGGTACTCCATTTCACCTCCGGCACCGATGCGGTGCCGTTGCCGACCAGCTCAATGTGAGCCGACTGGAAGAAGGGCATCGGGAAATAGGCGGCGAACTCGACGCGGTTGTCCTTGAAGCGGACGTGGACCGGGAAGGCTTTGACGAGATATTCGGCATGGGTCCGGTTGTAGAGCGTGCCGGTTCCGAAGAAGAGAGCGAGCGGTGCATCGATCGACGGTTGTTTGCGTCCGTCCCAAGTGATGCGGAGCCGCGCGTGGCCGAAGGCGTCCGCAGCGGTGGCGGGGACAGAGAATTGCAGGGAACGCAATTGCGCTGGTCCGGTGAGATCGGCGATGGTGACGGCTTCTTCCTGCGGGAGGGAGGCGGTGCCGTTCTGGCTAGTCCACCCAGCGGCGTCAGGCGAATCGGGTGCGGGCAGGGGATCGGTCCCGGCGCGGTTGAGGAGGTCGAGCACGTCCTGGGCGGGAGGTGTCGCGCCGTCCCATGCGTGGAGCGGATGGGAGAGGGTGATGCCGGGCACGAACTGGTGGAAGATGAAATAGCCGGTGCCGTAATGAGTGTGGCCATAGGCGATACGCAGCGATTTCTCGAATTCGATCGGCACCCAGATGAGATCGGCGCCCTTGGTCGTTTCCCAAGTGAAGGCGAGCGGCTTCGGCACGATCTTTTCCGGGATGAAAGTGCTGTTGGGCGCCGGTTTGTCGGGATTGGCCGTGCTCGATTCCTGAAGGAGATGGTCGGTTCCATCAACGATGTAGTGCCAGGGGCTGCCGTGCCAGTGGTTGAAGCGAGAGAAGTAGAGGACGCCGGAGCCCTCGACATCGAGCGGCACGCTCTGATCCTCCGTTGGCTGGAAGAGATAGTTGCCCGCGTCGGAATTGGCCCCGCCCCGGTCACAGGTGCTGCGCATGTAAGTGCGCACCCCGATGCGCTGGTCCGCCCAGTGATCCCACTGCCGGTAAGCATCCAGTCCCACAGGCACGACCGGCGGTTCCTCCGCCCTCAAGTCGGCCAGGCCTGCCATCCAAGCAATTCCTATCCGCAACCCAGTCAGCAGCGGACGAGTTAGCGGCATAGCAAGGCTGAAACTAGGTGAAGCGAGGTCTACGTGACAAGTGAAAGGTCGGAATGTTCCGTGCTAATTCGAAGAAATAGTAGATACATTTAGAATTACCAACTTACCTTGGCCCCATTGACTATCGATTCAAATGCTTCGGGGCCGCAATAAGCATCGGCCGCTCTCTTAAATCCTTTCAAAAATTTGGATGAAAATGATTTAAAGAGCTCTTTTGACTCTACAGAATCGATGTTTGTTGTGGCAATTTTTCCTACGACAAATATTGAATATTCCTCGGAAGTGCGGAATACACCGCCGGGTTCGAAAATAATAGCAGATGGATTCTGAGCTATCTTGGGTTTGTAACGAATGGTTAGGTCGTTCATCTGAACGGTATCTATTTTGATGGTGCTTCCTTGTGCCATTACTAGAAAAAAGCCTCCACCAGTAGGGTTAGAATGTTGGCAGGTACCTAAGTTTGGCCAATTTAGTAATGACTCAAATCTTTCTCCTTGAGGTAACTCGCTAAGAAATGCATTTACATATTGCACTGGTACGGACAATTCAGTGCGTTCTAGCGCAAGGATCAGATCTTTAGGTGTAACAAAAAAATGCTTTTGCTGGGGCATTATTTTTTAGCTTTAGGGACCATTTTCAATATCTCTCCGGGCTTTAGCCTTTCATGAATGTCTAAGGCTGCTTCGACTTCTCTTGCGGTCGGGATGCCGTGTGCATCTGTATCCACAGTCTGCGTAATATGACGAAGACCATTTTTATCAGTATTTGTTACATCTGCATACCTTCCACCTGAGCGTCCCCCTTCGGGGGGCGGGAAATACGTTTCCGCCAAATCTCCTCCACCGGTATGTGAGCCTGTACCAGCGGCTTCATTGGCTTCCCCTATTTCTTGATTCTGAGCCCGAACTTCCGGGCTACCCTTTCGTCCTCCACACGCATTGTGCACAAGAACTTGCGCATCTGAAACAAAGTAAGTGTGATCAGTCTCAACTTCGAAATTGTAAACCACCTGCGCGCTTGGTTCAGGGGTGAGGCCGGTAACGGCGCGGGTGCCAATGTAAGTCTGGAGCAATTCTCCGGCGCGGAGGTTGCGGGCATGCACCCAATCCTGCCGGGTGGCTGAATAGATCCGGTGCAGTCCCGTAACTTCAAGGGATTGCTTAAGGCCGGCGACTTGAAGCTGGAAGAGGTCATGATTGAGGTGGGTGTACGTCGTCAGGACGACACGGCCTGTTCCCGGATGGATCGGTGGGCAGGGATCGACGCTTTGGACCGCGGCCCAGCCTTGGATGCCAATGTCCTCGTCCTCGAACCAGACCTTGGCTCCCGGCCTGGCTCCGGTGAGCTGCAGCCAAAGAGGGGAACGTAGGGCCTCGACGGTCAGCAAATGGCGGCTGTCCTTCGCGTCCTCAACAATCAGTTTGACGTCTTTCCAGGTGGTGGGATCGACAGTGGTCGAGGATTCCTGGTGCCGGGCGTCCCGGCTAAGGACTCGGTCGCCAACGTGAACACTTTCAATGGGCACTTCACCGCCGCTTTCGAGCACGGGTGTCCCGGCGACAAAGCAGCCGTTGTTGGTGTTGCAAAGGGCTTCGCTCTTGGCTTCTCCAGTTGCGGCTGTTTCCATGGGCTTGGCTTCATTACCGGCTATTTTCGCCGCGTCATTAATGGCCGCGCCAACTTCATCTAGTTTCGAAACACGGCTGACGGCGTTGGCTACTTCGGCGGTTTCCGCGACCTTGCTGCCGACGTTGGCTTCCGCGCCGCCCGGCACGAAGGCGGCCAGCACGTTGGCCATGACTTCGCCTTTGCCTTCCGGACCGCTATTCCATGTCTTGACGGCTGCATCCTTGACCGCCAGGGCGGTATTGACCGGATGGAGTGCCGCGTTGGCTATGCCTTCGGCTGCTGTGACCGGGTGCAGCACCGTCTGGGCGACTCCTTTTCCGATGTTGATGAAGCCGTTGCCCATGCCGACCCAGAATTGATGCAAATCCTCCATGGTCAGGCCTTCGGGATCGAAGTGGCTCCATGGATTCTGAACGACGTAGGTGTAGAGGTTGGGGCCGTCAACAAAGCCGGCGGGGTCGCGGGTGAGGAAGGTGCCGGTGTCGAGGTCGCGGTAGCGCATGCCTTCGTTGAGGAGGCCAGTGGGATCTTCGTCCTTGGAATTGGCTTTCTGACGGTCGGTCGTGGAACCGGTGTCGTTGTGTTTGCCGAAGGCCTCGTACTTGGCGAGGAAGGTGCGGGAACCGCTGCTGTTGGTTTTGGCGATGATGTCGCCGCGCTTATTTTCGTGAGTGTAGTTGAGGTTGCCCTCGCGGATGGTGTAGAGGATGCCGCCGACACCGCCGCCGTAGTCGCTGCCACGGATGTATTCGACGCTGAGGGTGGGGGTGGTGCCGTCGTATTCCTGCACGGAGGTGCCGCCGCTGAAGACGACATGGGTGATGGTACCGCTAATTCCCCTTTCGTCGCGGACGACGCGGCGGCTGCGGTAGTCGTAGGTGTAGGCGTAGGTGCCTACGATGCCGGGAGTGTTCTTGGCAACGCCGACGAGGCGATTTTCGAAATCGTAAGTGTAAGTGTCGGTGGCGGTTTTGTCAGGACTGCCGGAGATGGTGACGGTGTGGGTGGTACGGTTGCCGTTGGCGTCGTAGGTGTAGCTGTTGGTGGTGGTGCCCAGGACGGTGCTGGTGAGCTGGTTGAGGTTGTTGTAGCTGTAGGCGGTGGTGCCGGTGGTGATGCCGGTGCCGCTGAGAATCTTGGCGGTACGGTTGTTGGCGCCGTCGTAGGAATAGGTGGTATTGGTGCTGCCGGTTCCGCCGGTGACGGCGATGTCCTCGACGTGGAGCCGGTTGATGTTGTCGTAGGTATTGGTGACAATGCGGTCGCCGGTGGCGGGGCTGACGGAGTAGGTTTCGCCGATGGTGGCGACATTGCCCGCAAGATCGTATCCATAGGCGAAGCCGTAGAGGACGACACTGCTGCCGTTGAGCGCGTTTTGCGTCTTGGCCCGGTTAAGGCGGTCATAGGTGTCGTACTCGACATCGCCGTTTTGCAGGGTGCGCTGGACGATATTGCCGTTGAGGTCGTAGGCGTAGGTGCTGGTGTGGCTGTCCTCCGTCATCGAGCTGAGCCGGCTTAGGGCGTCATAGATAGAAGTAATGGTGCGGCTGGTGCCGCCGTAGATGGTTTGGACGCGATTGCCCGCGAGATCGTAGTAGTAGGTGTGCTGTTTTCCGCCGGAGGTTTCGGTGGAGATGCGATTCAGGGCGTCGTAGGTGTAGGCGACGTCGGCGGCCCCGTCCTTGCCCGATTCGGTGACGTAGCGGAGGTTCAGATTGTCGTAGGAATAGGTCTTGGCTGGATTGACGGCGGTATTAGGGCTGTCGTAGATGACGTACTGGAGTCGGTTGCGTACGTCATAGTAGTAGGTCGTCGTCTGATTCAGGGAGTCGATGCGCTGCGTTTTGTTGAGCGCATTGTATTTGAACTGGGTGGTGACGTTGGCGGCGTCGGTGACGAGGGTGTTCCGATCGAGGCCGTCGTAGGCGAGTTGGGTAACGTGGCTGTTGCCGTCGGTGACGCTGGTGCGGTTGCCGACCTCGTCGTAAGCATAGGTGACCGTATTGCTGGCGGCGTCGGTGGTAGTGGTGAGGCGGTTGAGCAGGTCGTAGGTATTGGTGGTGGTGTGGCCGTTGGGATCTTGGACGGTGAGAACGTTGCCATTTTTGTCGTAGGTCGTATGGACATGGGGGTGGGCGTCGCTGCTTCCCGCAACAGGGACGAGGGGGCCCGTGACGTCGGTGACGCGGTTGGCGGCGTCGTAGACGGTATCGGTTTCGCTTCCGCGCGCGTCGATGGTGGCGATGGTTCGACCGCCCTGGTCGTAGACCCAGGTGAGGGTAGGCTGGACCGTTGTGTTATAGCTGCCGCTGTCTGATTCCTTGTCGAGGACGGCTGGCTGGAATTCCTGTACCTTGCGATTGCGGGCGTCGTAAGCGTAATGCCATTTGCTTCCGATAGGATTGGTCATTTCGACCACATTGCCTGCCGCATCATAGGAGGTGGCGGTCGTGGGCGTGCCTTGGATGCTGGGAGAGCCGTCATTGACCTGGGGTTGGAGGACAAAGGTGACCCGGGCCGCGCGGTCAAATTGGGTTTTGGTGATATTCCCGTTCTGGTCGGTGACTTGGTATTTAAATCCGGTGGAGGTATAGGCCTGTTGCGTGGTGGAGAGATCCGCGTAGGTTGTCACTAAGGGACGGTTTAAGGCGTCGTAAGATGTCGTGGTGGGATTGCCCAACGGATCGACGGTTTTCTTTACGTTGCCGACAGGATCATAGACGGTTGAGGTGGTGGAGGCCGGGGCCGTCGGATCGTATTTCACCTTTTTACTGATCGGGCGATAGAGGGCGTCGTAATCGGTAGTGACGACGATGCCGCGGGGATCGGTCGTCTGAGTCGGCTTGAAACTGGTGCTGTCGAAGGCATTGCCACCCGAATTGGTTCCATACTGGAACAGGGTGGTGTGATTGAGGGCGTCGGTGGTCTTGATGACACGCTGGAGGCCATCGTAATCCATCTTCGTAACGCCACCGACTGGGTCCGTAACGGTGAGCTTCGAGTTGACCGCGTTATAGGTATAGGACGTGGTGAGGTCGGGGGAATCCGTAGTTCCGCTGGCGTTCATGTCCCGCGTCTGTGAGACGAGGCGATTAAGCCGGTCGTAAACATAGAACGTGGCGATGCCATTTTCGTCGTAGTCGGTGATCTTGTTGCCACGCAAATCGTAGACCATCTGCCGTTGGCCGCCGTCGGCAAAGGTGACGGTGACGAGTCGGTTGTGAGAATCGTAGCTGAACCAGGTCGTATGGCCGAGCGGATCGGTTGCCGAGATCTTGTTGCCGTTCGCGTCGTAGGCATAGATGGTCACCAGGTTGAGACCACTGGGATCGACAATTTCTTGTGCAATGCGGCCGTTCTTATCTGGGACATATTGCGTAATAAGAGATTTAGTCCAGCCCGGGTCGGAGCCGCCTAGGGCCTTGACGGTTTTTTGCGTCATGAATCCGGGGTGGGTCGAATTGCCATAGGCGAAATCGGTTTCCTGGAGCAAATGGCTCCCGGAATCGGAAATCTTCTCACTAGTCCGACGTCCGAAGGAATCAATGTCGTAATGAGTGACGTTGCCATTTTCGTCGGTGACATCGGTCATGATTCGCATGGCTGTGTGGTAGGGCGTGGCTACATCGTAGGTGAAGTATTTGGTATGTCCCAAGGCATCGGTCTGGCTGACGGGATCATTGTAATATCCGGTAAGGGCAACTCCGGTCAGGGTCTTGAAGGCCGCATAATCTCCCGTGGCCGTCCACTGATTGGCGGTGCTGATGCAGTTGAAGGTGGTGAGGTTGCCGCTCAAGTCGCGGATGGAGGAGAGGGCCATGGCCGCATTGGGCTCGAATTTGAATTCCTCGCTGCCGTAGTTATTGCCATTGCCATAACCGATATCCAGGGTGGGATAGGCGATGACTTTGGAATAGGTAGTGCCAAAGCCCGCTGGCCCCGGAATGTTGGGCACGGGGAAGATCTGGGAGTCGGGAATGCTGAACTGGTAGGTGCGCGTGAAGTTGGTCGCATCCGTCACGGTCAGCTGGCGTAGGCATTTGGGACCTACGACGAGATTTCCGCCGGTACCATTTTCCAGCCAGACCAGCGATTTCGAATTGTCGAACGTGGCTTTGCTGGAACCGTCGGGCAGGGTGACTTGGCTGAGGTTGCGCGGGCCGCCCGACTGAGTGAAATAGCCGGTGTAGACATCGGGGTTGCTCATGTAATTGAGCTTGCTGTGATCGAGCGTGTAAACGAATGAGTAGGTGTGGCCGAGCGGATCACTGATCGAGGCGACATCGGTGTACCAGTAGACATTGCCGGGATCGGTGGGAGCGTGGGGCGTCAAATCCGCTTCGCTTTGCGCGCTGTAGGTGTACCGGGTGACGGCATTGTCGGGGGTGGTTACGCTGGTTAAGACGTAGGCATCGGCATCGGCTTTCGTGCCGGTGATCGTATTGAGCGCCGTATAACCAAAAGTAGTCTTGTTCCAGTTGGCATCCCAGATGGCGGTAATGACACTTTGCGTGCTGGAAGAGGTGCTCCCGGGAAGGCTGGAGATGGGAGTCTGCTGGATATAGAGTTTGGCGTCGGGCTGGTTGGCGGAGGTGATGGTAGTTGGCACAAGGCTTGCCGCGTTCAGGAACTGGTAGTTGATCGTATTGCCGAGACGATCGGTTGCCTGGATCAATCGCGCGTAGGAATTGGCGGTACCATACTGGCTGCCTATGGTGCGATCGTTTGCTATGGACAGAGCACCGCCGGTGCCGATGGCCACTCCCTGGTAGCGAAGCGTCGTGCCGAATTT
>Ga0105237_10001630_pt1 | contig 29130 bp, 24 predicted proteins | sample KBSC24metaG_FD_81520 | JGI IMG/M metagenome (GOLD analysis project Ga0105237, IMG submission 81520) | Corn rhizosphere microbial communities from Kellogg Biological Station, Michigan, USA - KBS C2-4 metaG | ecosystem: Host-associated > Plants > Roots > Rhizosphere > Soil | place: Michigan, USA... | reverse complement strand
GGCGTCCTGGAATGAGCGCCCGGCTTCCATCTTTGCGCGGACCAGCGCGAGATAGCGTTCCACTTCCGCATCGCTCACGGGCCGGCGGAACGCGCGCGGCAGAAAATTGTGCAGGATTGTCTCCGCATCCGCCGCGGTCCCGGCAGCCGGATTCACCTCACCGAAAACGCGTTTGGTGCTTTCGGGCGGCCACTGGTCGTTGAGCGGGCCCGTGATCTCCACTGGCCCGAAGCCGATGCCTGGATGCATTACTCCTGGTGCCGGCTTCACATAGCCGGGCAACCCGAGGCCGAAAAACTGGATGGGGTCCTTGGCCTCCATCACGGTCTCGATCTCGAAGGTCTTCGGTTCCGGCCCGACCTCGAAATAGCCGAGTGCCCGGGACCGCGTCGTGGCCCCGGCAAAGTTCGAGGCTGTAACCATGAAGAACCCGAGGTCCGGGATATCCTGCGTCGCGGCGGTGAACTTGAAGTGATAGCGCCCGCGCACCGGCGGCCGCTTCGAGCGCGTCGCGATCTTCGAGTAATCGGCATTGGGCGTGGTCACGAATGTCACGATGCGCCCGTCCACGTAACCAAATTCCCCCGTGTCGATGTAGCGCTGCACCTCAGGCAGCGCATCGACTGTCCATGTCTCGGCTTTCGGCTTCTCGCCCGTCACGATCGCCGCATCCAGCGCCGCCCGCGCCGCGCCGAGGTAGCCCTGCATCTGCTCGGCGGAGAGCGCCAGGGCATCGCCGTTGTTGTCGAACCCGCCGGCTTGCTGGTCCTCGGGCAGGAAGTGCTTCAAATCGACGTCGATCGCCAGGAGGTCGCGGACCGTGTTCTCGTATTCCGTGCGATTGAGCCGGCGCTGCACCACTTCCCGCCGGGCGCGATCCGCCTCAAGGAGGGGAGGCTTGATCGCGTCCAGCAATTTCTCCACGTCGGCACGTGGGGGCTGTGGTTCCTTCGGTGGCGGCATCTCGCCGCGGGCGAGCCGGTCGTAGATATGCACCCACATGTCCGCCTGTTCAGGGCTGGCGATGGCGGCGTCGACTTTCTCCAGGTTCAAGCCGCCCTTGGTCTTTCCCGACTCGTGACAATCGAAGCAGTGTTCTTCGAAAAATGCCGTGGTCGATTTTCGCAATCCGTCCACATCGGCGGCCTCCACCGTGAGCCCACCGCTCGCGATCAAAAGCAGCAGCGGCAGGAGCCGAACTGTGAGATGGGGGGATGGAGGGGGCGACGGCGGCATGCGAAATCGTGTCGCGCACCATGCCGCAGTCTCCGGTATCGTCAATCCATAGGTCGATCCGCGCGCGGACTGGACAAAGGGCGGGCGCTTTTCGACATTCCCCGCCGCATGCCGGAATCCAGCACTCCATCCACTCAGCCCATCGTCGCAAGCTATTGCACGACGTTCCTGAAGCCGGAGATGCGGCATATCTACCGTCAGGTCACGGGTCTGAAGCGGTACCGGACGTTCGTCATGACCCGCGAACGCCTGGAAGAGGCGGAGTTTCCCTTCGCGGACATCGAGCTCATACCCCGGGCACGAAAGAATTTCCTCAAGCGCTTCTGGCTGAAATATGTGATGAAGCGGCCGCCCGTGTATTACCGCGGCGAATTGCAGGTGCTGATCAAGATGCTCAAGCGGCGCCCGGCGGATGTGATGCACGTCTATTTTGGGCACACCGGCGTTCACCTGCTCCCCTTTATCCAGGAGTGGGACAAGCCGTGCGTGGTTTCGTTCCACGGCATGGATATCCAGCCGCGCCCCGAGCAGGAGGGGTTCGACGCGCAGATGCAGGAAATGCTCCAGACCGTCCCGCTCGTGCTGGCGCGGTCCCGGTCCTTGATGCAGGGCCTGGAACGCCTCGGGTGCCCGGCGGAAAAGCTCCGGCTGAACCGGACCGGTATCCCGCTCGATCAGTTCCCATTTCAGCAGCGACCGATGCCCGCGGATGGCTCTTGGCGGTTCGTGCAGGCCTGCCGCCTCATTGCCAAGAAGGGGCTGGTCACGGCCATCCAGGCGTTTGCGAGGTTTCACGCGAAGAATCCCAGGGCGACATTCCGGATCGCCGGCGAGGGGCCGCAGAAATCGAAGCTCGAGGCGCTGATTGCCGAACTCGGATTGGGCGATGCCGTGGAAATGAGCGGGTTCCTTTCCCAGCAGGAACTCGCGGCGCTTTACGCGCGTTCGCACATTTTTTTGCATCCGAGCGAAATGCCGCCTGATCAAAACCAGGAAGGCGTTCCGAATTCCATGCTCGAGGCGATGGCCACGGGACTGCCCGTCCTCGCGACGACGCACGGCGGCATCCCCGAGGCGGTGACCCACGAACGCACGGGCTTGCTCGTTCCCGAGCGCGATGTCGAGGCGCTCTTCCGCGCCATGTGCCAGGTCACCGAAGCGACGGACCTTCTTTACATCCTCGGTCAGGCGGCATCGCGGGCGGTGCGCGATGAGTTCGAGCAGGGCACGCAGATCGAGAAGCTGGAAGGCTATTACGACGAAGCACGGACCATTGGAGTCGCCCCGCCCAGGAAGAAATAGGACCGATGTCTGCCGGACCGTCATCCTTCGCGTATCTCTTCGAGCGGTTTCCGTCGTTCGTGCAGACCTTTGTCTATCGTGAGGCGGTGGAGATGGTGCGGCAGGGGATGAATCCGTGGCTCGTTTCGATCCGCCGTCCCGAGGACCCGGGAAACCTGGCGGAACGCCTCGACGTCGAGATTTTCTACGCGCTGGAGGACAAGGAACTTCGGGCCGAAGTCGACGCCCGCCGCAACCGGCGCGAACTGCCGCGCCGGGCGCATCGGGCCGTTCCGCAACATCGCCGGGAGACGGATGCGCAACGCATGTTCGAGGCGATCTGGCTGGCTCCGCTCCTGCGCGAGCAGGGGATCACCCATGTGCATGCCCACTTCGGCGGGGTGGCGGCGCGGACGGCATGGTGGCTGCGCGAACTCTTCGGCTTCACCTACAGCTTCACTGGGCATGCCAATGACATCTTTTGCGAAACGGACTTTCCGGTTACGAATGCGGACCTGGTGCGCGCGGCAACATTCGTCGTCACGGAAACCGATTACGCGCGGCGTTGGATGGAGGAGACGTATCCCTGGGCCCGGGGAAAAGTGTCCCGGGTGTTCAACGGCATCGATCTGGCGGGATTCCCATCGTCCGCTCCCGCGGCTGGAGTCCCGCGCATCGTTTCCGTCGGGCGCTACGTGGAGAAGAAAGGCTTCCGCGTCCTGATCGAGGCGTGCCGCCTGCTGCGCGACCGCGGCATTCCTTTCGAGTGCGAAATCATCGGCGGAGGCCCGCTCGAGGCGGATTTGCGGACCCAGATCGAACAAGCGGGCATGGCCGGGATCGTTCGGTTGTCGGGTCCCCGCGCGCAATCCGAAGTGCGTCAGCGGCTGGTGGAAGCGCACCTCTTCGTGCTGGCCTGCGTGCCCGAAGCGGACGGCGGTAGCGACAATCTTCCCACGGTCATCATGGAAGCGATGGCCTGCGGGCTGCCGGTGGTGTCCACCCGCCTGGCGGGCGTCCCGGAGATGATCGAATCGGGCGTGGACGGAACGCTGGTGGAGCCGCGGGATAGCGTGGCCCTGGCTGCCGCGATGGAGCGTTTGCTCAACGACCGGCCCGAGGCGATGCGACTCGGAAAGCAAGCCCGTGCGACCGCTCACGAGAGATTTGCCATCGAGAAGACAACGTCGCTCCTGAAGTATCTGCTCGTGGAAAGGGCGGGGATCACGGCCCCCGTCGCCGCCCGGGAGGCGGATCCGGGATTGCCCCGGCCAGGCTGGATGACACGCCTGTCGCGTCTTTTCCGATAAATGAATTTTGTCCCCGGGACCCCTGACGCCAATTGACAAGTAAAAAGGGAGTAGACACCCTGCCCGGCTGTTTATGCCGCCGCGCCGTCTCCGTGTGTGCGTCCATTTCACTGAATGCTTCCACCCAGCTTGAAGAAGATCCACTGCTCGCGCCTCCTCGCCATTGCGGCATCCCTCCTGATGGGCGCCACCGTGGCTTCGGCTGGTGACGCTTACAAGTGGTCGGTGCAATACCTGATCGACAACAGCCGGATCATCTTCGGCCGCCCGCAGAAAATCTCACCCCGGCACAATCGCGGTCTCGCGATTTCGGCCGATGGTAAATACCTCTACGCCGGCTATCACCACAGCTTCAACGGCAGCGGCGAGGTGCGGCGCATTCGCATCGATGTCGCGGACTACGACCGGGCGACGGAGGCGGTGCTCCCCGGAGTGCTCGGCAAGGCGCTCGCCACCGATGACAAGGGGCGCGTCTACATTTGCGACAATGCGTGCATCGTCATTTACGATGCGGCCCTCGAACAGCGGCAACTACGGATCCCGATGACCGTTTGCGAAGGCGTGGCCACCACGCGCGAAGGCGCCCAATTGGTGCTCTACGCCACGGATCGGGAGGAGGCGACGGTCACTCGTTTCGTGATGCAGGAATCCGGCGCCCTGGTCACCGCGGCGACGCCGAGCGGGTTCGACGGTTCGGGAGTGATGAAGGTGCCCGGCGCCTACGACTTGCGCGGCATGAAAGTGGATCCGAAAGGCAATCTGTGGCTGGCCGATTGCAAGGGCGGCAAGGTTTTCCGGATCGGGCAGGGGGGAAAGGAAGTGAAGTCTGTCGCGGTGCCTTTCGCAATGGATGTGGCCATCGATCGCGACCGCGTTTTCGTGAGCCGCTCCACCGAGCGCATGATCTCCGTGCTGGACCCCGATGTGAACATCCTGGGCACCCTCAATGTGCCTTGGGAAGAACTGGAGCTTTCGCCGCTCGGCAACAATCGCAACGGCTCGCTCAGCGGAATTGTGGTCCTGCCCGGCAAGGGCTTTTTCGTGGCCAACGAAGCCGGGCAAACGGCGGGACAGCGCTCCACCTACGGGCGCATCGACGACCACAGCGACTTTGTGAATGGCAAGATGTACCGGGACGTTTTCGAGGACGACAATGAGCCGATCCTGAGAGCGACCGAGGTCGAAACCGTTCCCTAACCGACATTTTTTGACAGCGCGATTTCGAGGTAAGAGCCTCGGAATGAGCGCCTGTTTTAACCCCCCGAAAAAAGCTTGTGAAAAAATTCACAAAGTTGCTTGCCATTGTCCCGGTCGCGTAGTTCTATCTTGATGACAAAGTTGTTTGGTTGTCCGCGTCAGTGACCCCACCGCGGCGCCCTCCGGGACGAGTCATCGTTCGCAACCCCACCCTTTGTCCTATTTGGAAATGAGCAACATCGTCTTTCAATCCAACTCCGCCCCCCGCTTTCGCGGGTGGTTCCGTTTCTTGATGGTCGCGCTCGGGGCGATGGTGATGGCTTGTTCCGCGTTTGCCGCGGAAGCAGAGCACGCGGAGAAGAAGCATGAGGGATTGACGCCCGACGCCCCGCTGATTGATCTCGGTCCCTTCAAGGTGACGAATTCGATGATCTACACGTGGATCATCGCCGCCGGCATTATCATCTTCGCGCGTTACGCGACCCGCCGGATCAAGGACGTGCCGGACGGTGCGCAGAATTTTTGGGAGTGGCTGGTCGAAAGCTTGCATAACTTTCTCGAGAGCATCATCGGGCATGAGTTGGTGAAAAAGACGTTCTGGTTCTTCGCCACGGTTTTCATTTTCATCCTCTTCACCAACTGGGCGGGATTGATTCCCGGAGTGGGTACCATCGGATGGGGGATTCCCAATGCGCAAGGCGGCCTGGAGCATATTTCCCGTCCGCTCTTCCGCGGCGTGAGCGCCGACCTGAACATGACGCTGGCGATGTCCATCATCTTCTTCGCCTGCTGGATCGTTTGGGCGCTTCAGGCCAATGGTTTCGGCGGTTTGATCCTGCATCTCTTCGGGCCCAAGGGGGAAACCAAGGGTCTCATGAAGGCGCTGATGGTCGTGGTCTTCATTATCGTGGGATTGCTCGAAGTGGTTTCGATTCTGTTCCGCCCGGTGTCGCTGAGCTTCCGTCTCTACGGCAATATCTATGCGGGCGAGAATATTCTGGAGTCGATGTCGAACATCGTTCCAGCGCTGTCGTGGCTGATTCCGGTGCCTTTCTATTTCATGGAATTGCTGGTCGGGATCGTGCAGGCGCTGGTCTTCATGCTCCTCACCGCAGTCTTCACCCTGCTCATCTGCCAGCATGAGGAGGGGCATCACTAGTCTTTCTTAGAGAACAATTTCGGCGATCAGACCGTGGTTCCCGCGGGGGTCGTCGGGAACAACAACAAAAGCAAAAGGAAACATCATGAACATCGCAACCATCCTCGCTGAAATGGGCGGGAGCATTCACGTCGGTCTTGCGGCCCTCGGTGCTGCCGTCGGTGTCGGCCTCATCGGTATGGGCGCTTCGTCGGCGGTGGGCCGGAACCCCGGTGCCGCCACCCCGATCCTCGTCCAGGCGATCCTGAGCACCGCCTTCGCCGAAGGCATCGTGTTCTTCGCCATCTACCTCGTGAAGGGGTAATTCGTTTGCGCGGGGCCGGCGACGGCCCCGCGCTCCTTTCCTTCGGCAATCCATCCCGTTAGTATGACTTTCATTCCTCTCCTCGCCGCGGAAGGCGGCATCATTGATACCCTCGCTGAAAGCGCGAAGCAGACCGGTGAAACGTTCGGGTTCAATTCGTGGCTCTTCTTTTCGCAGATCATCAGCTTCTCGATCGTCGCGTTTCTCCTCCAGAAATTCGCTTACAAGCCGATCCTCACCGTGCTCGAAGAGCGCCGGAAGCGGATCGCCGAAGGCCTGGCCAATGCGGAAAAGATCAAGCAGCAGCTCGTCGATTCCGAGAAGCGGTACGAAGAGATCCTGACCAAGGCCAATCAGGAAGCCCAGAAGATGATCGACGAAGCCCGGGCCAGCGCCCAGGTGCTCGCCGACAAGCGCAATCAGCAGGCGATCAATGAGGCGGAGCAGATCATCGCCAAGGCCCGCGAGGCCACGATCGTCGAGCGGGAAAAGACCCTCGCCGAGATCAAGCGCGAGGTCGGACGCCTCGTCATCAGCACCACGGCGAAGGTGACCGGCAAGGTCCTCTCTTCCGACGACCAGAAGCGCATTTCCGAGGAAGCGGTGCACGAAGTCGGCGCCTAATCGTTCGCTCCCATGAAACTCGACAAGGATTCCCGCAAGCTCTCCAAGCAGCTCTTCCAGGCGAGCTTCACGGATGGACGCATCGACAAGGAGAAGGTGGGCCTCATTGGCCGCCAGGTCGTCACCAGCAAACCCCGCAACACCCTCGGAATCTTGAAAGAGTATCAACGTCTCGTCCGCCTCGAAATCGAAAAGCATCACGCGGTCATCGAAAGCGCGGCCAAGCTGGATGACGGCACGAAGAAGCAGCTCGTGGCCAATCTCCGCGCCAAGTATGGCAAGGACACCACCACGGAGTTCAAGGTTTCGCCGGAGCTTCTCGGCGGCGTGCGCGTCAAGATCGGCAGCGATGTCTTCGACAGCTCGGTGCGCGAGCGTCTCAACCGTCTCGAATCCCAATTCACTTACGCCTAAGCGGCCCCTTTCCCTTTTCACACCCAACCCCAATTTTCCCATGAGCAGCATCCTGCAAGAACTCGAATCCCAAATCAGCGGCCTCAAAACCGGAGCGAGCAAATCGAACGTCGGCGTCGTGCGCGAAGTCGGCGACGGCGTCGCCAAGATCGAAGGCCTGAGCGGCGTCATGCTCAACGAGATGATCGAGTTTCCCGGCGGCCTCTACGGCCTGGCGCTCAACCTTGAAGAGAGCGAAGTCGGCGCGATCCTGCTCGGCGCGGGCGCTGACGTGGTGGAAGGCACCGAAGTCAAGACGACCGGACGCCTCCTCTCCGTGCCTGTCGGCAAGGGATTGCTTGGCCGCGTCGTGGACGCCCTCGGCAGCCCGGTCGATGGCAAGGGGCCGATCGTTTCGACGGCCACCTACCCGGTGGAGAAGATCGCCCCCGGCATCATCAAGCGGAAATCCGTGAGCCAGCCGGTGCAGACCGGCATCATGGCCATTGACGCGATGATCCCGATCGGCCGCGGCCAGCGCGAGCTGATCATCGGCGATCGCGCGACGGGCAAGACGACCATCGCCATCGATGCCATCATCAACCAGGCGCGCATCAACAAGGCCAACGAAGGCAAGGCTGGCTTCCGCCCCCTCTACTCAATCTACGTCGCCATCGGCCAGAAGCAGTCGAACGTCGCGCGTTCCATCGCCGTGCTCGAGCAGGCCGGCGCGATGCCCTATACGGTGATCGTTTGCGCGACGGCCTCCGATACCGCGACCACCCAGTATCTGGCTCCGTTCTCCGGTGCCGCGATGGGTGAGTGGTTCATGGACAATGGCATGGATGCGCTCATCGTTTATGATGATCTTTCCAAGCACGCCGTCGCTTATCGCCAGGTGTCGCTCGTTCTCAAGCGCCCCTCTGGTCGCGAAGCGTATCCAGGCGACGTCTTCTATCTCCACAGCCGCCTGCTCGAGCGCAGCGCCCGCGTCGATGAGAAGAATGGCAACGGTTCGCTGACGGCCTTGCCGATCATCGAGACGCAGGCCGGCGACGTCTCGGCCTACATCCCGACGAACGTCATCTCGATCACCGACGGCCAGATCTATCTCGAAACCGACTTGTTCTACCAGGGCATCCGCCCGGCGGTGTCGGTGGGTCTCTCGGTCAGCCGCGTCGGCTCCGCCGCGCAGATCAAAGCGATGAAGCAGGTCGCTGGGAAGATCAAGGGTGACCTGGCCCAGTATCGCGAACTCGCGGCCTTCGCGCAGTTCGGGTCGGATCTCGATCCCAAGACGAAGTTGATCCTCGATCGCGGTGCCCGCATCGTGGAACTCTTCAAGCAGGTTCAGTACAACCCGCTTCCCACGCAGGTCATGGTCTCCATTCTCTGGGCGATGCAGAACGCCTTCCTCGACGACGTTCCGGTGGACAAGATCAAGGACTTCCAGCTCAAGCTTCAGGATTATCTCGCCACGCGCAAAGAAGCCCTGCTGCTCAAGATCATCGAGAAGGGTGCGATCGACGACGAAATCACCGCGGATCTCAAGGCCGCCGTCGGCGAGTTCAAGACCAGCTACCGCTAAGCGCATATGGCCGCCAACACGCGAGACATCCGGCGCCGCATCAAGTCGGTCAAGAACACGGCGCAGATTACCAAGGCGATGCAGATGGTCGCCGCGTCGAAGATGCGCAAGGCCCAGCAACTCGCGATCGACGGCCGGCCGTACGCCCAGCTTCTCAATCGGATTAGTTCCGCATTGAGCGAAGTGACCTTCGACGAGAAGCACCCGCTTCTGGAGCATCGCCCGGTGAAGAAGGAACTCGTCATTATTGTCTCGACCGATAAGGGCCTGTGCGGCGCGCTCAATACCAACCTTCTGCGTGAAGCGGCGAAGTTTGATCCGGCAAAAACACTCTTCATCACCGCAGGCAAGAAGGCCGCGCAGTGGGCGGCGCGAAGCAAGCGCGAAATGATCGCGGACTTTCACCTGAAGGACACCCCTTCCTTTCTCGAAACGAAGGCGATCTCCAGGATGGCCATCGAGAAGTTTCTCGACGGCACGGTGGACAAGGTCACGCTGTTGATGACCCGTTTCGTCAATACGTTGACGCAAGTACCATTCGCATTTGAGTTGTTGCCTGTGTCCCCGCTCCCTGCGAATCAGGAGACTGTGGACAAGATTCACGAGCAGGGTCCGATGGACGTGACCTTCGAGCCGAATGCCCCGGCTGTCCTCGACGCCCTGCTTCCGTACTACGCGCATTTCGCCGTCTATCGCGCGGTCGTCGAAGCCCGCGCTGCCGAGCACAGCGCGCGGATGGTCGCAATGAAGAACGCGACCGACAATGCCAAGCAACTGATCAAAGACCTGACGCTGGAATACAACAAGGTCCGGCAGGCCGCGATCACCACCGAACTTCTCGAAATCACCACCGCGCAGATGGCCCTCGGCTAGCGCACCCCAAACTTCCCAACCCACCATTCTATGAGCAATACAGGCACCATCGTCCAAGTCATCGGCCCCGTTGTGGACGTCGATTTCTCCGCGACCACTCTCCCAAAGATTTACGATGCGCTCGAAATCGAATTCGATGTGAACGGGACGGCGACCCGCCTCGTCCTCGAAGTCCAGCAGCACCTTGGTGAGGGCTGGGTCCGAGCCATCGCCATGAGTTCCTGCGAAGGTTTGAAGCGCGGTCTTCCCGTGAAGGCCACCGGCGCCCCGATCAGTGTCCCGGTCGGTGAAGGCACGCTCGGCCGCATTTTCAATGTCACCGGCGATCCGGTGGACGAACGCGGTCCGGTCGAATACACCAAGCGCTATCCGATTCACCGTCCGGCTCCGACGCTCATCGACCAGGACGTGAAAGCCAGCATTCTCGAAACCGGCATCAAGGTCATCGATTTGATCTGCCCTTTCACCAAGGGCGGCAAAGTCGGCGCCTTCGGCGGCGCCGGCGTTGGCAAGACGGTCGTCATTCTCGAACTGATCAATAACATCGCCAAGCAGCACGGCGGTTTCTCCGTGTTCGCCGGGGTGGGCGAGCGTTCCCGCGAGGGCAACGATCTCTATCATGAAATGAGCGATGCCGGCGTCATCAACCAGAAGGACCTCAGCAAGTCCAAGGTGGCGCTCGTGTATGGCCAGATGAACGAGCCTCCCGGCGCCCGCCTCCGCGTCGCGCTCTCCGCTCTCTCCATGACGGAATACTTCCGCGACGAAAAGAACCAGGACGTGCTGCTCTTCGTCGACAACGTGTTCCGCTTCTCGCAGGCCGGTTCCGAAGTGTCGGCGCTCCTCGGGCGCACCCCGTCGGCGGTGGGTTACCAGCCCACGCTCGCCGCGGAAATGGGCCAGCTCCAGGAACGCATCACTTCCACCACCAAGGGATCGATCACCTCCGTGCAGGCCGTGTATGTGCCCGCGGACGATTTGACCGACCCGGCGCCCGCGAACACCTTTGCGCATCTGGACTCCACCATCGTGCTGGAGCGTTCCATCGCGGAGTTGGGCATCTATCCTGCCGTGGATCCGCTCGCCTCGACTTCCAAGGCGCTCGCGCCGGAAGTCGTCGGCGAAGAGCACTACCAGGTAGCCCGTGGCGTCCAGCGCGTGCTCCAGAAGTATAAGGACTTGCAGGACATCATCGCCATTCTCGGCATGGATGAACTCTCGCCCGAGGACAAGCTGACCGTGTTTCGTGCTCGTAAAATCCAGCGCTTCCTGTCGCAGCCGTTCCACGTCGCCGAAGTCTTCACCGGCACCCCCGGTCAATACTGCTCGATCGCGGAAACCGTCCGCGGCTTCAAGGAGATCCTCGAAGGCAAGCATGACGACGTGCCCGAGACGAGCTTCTACATGAAGGGCACGATCGACCAGATCCGCTCCTAAAATTTGGGAAGTAGAAATTAGGATTCAGGAAGTGTCAGTGACTTCCGATCCGAGGCCTGCTTCCTAAATCCTAAATCCTAAATCTTAAATCTCCTCCATGCCCGCCACCCTGCATCTCGAAATCGTCACGCCCGAAAAGCTGGCTTACAGCAATGATGTGGATTCCGTCGTGATTCCCGCCGTCGAGGGTGAAATGGGCGTGCTGCCGCAGCACATTCCGCTCATGACGCAGATTCATGCGGGTGAGTTGGTCATCAGCAAAGGTGGCCGCAAGGAATACCTCGCGGTCGGCGAGGGGTTTGTCACCGTCACCGCGACCCGCGTGAATGTCCTCACGGACATGGCGATCGAGTGGGAGCACATCGACGAAGGCGCCGCCGAGGCGGCGATCAAGCGGGCCAAGGAAGCGCTGGCCAAAAAGGGCGATCTCGGAGCGGAAGAAGCCGCGGCCGTCCAGGCCGCGCTCTCCAAGAGCCTAGCCCAGCTTCACGTCAAACGCCGCCGGCACTCGTAGGACGGATTAATTTGTTAGGTAAGCGAATATTGCAAATATTGTGCTTTCCAACCGCCTCATTAAATAGCATGACCGCCGCATGAAATACGCGGCCATTGCGGTTTTTGGGTTTCTTCTCAGCGTGCATTCTGTCCTGGCGCAAGCGCCGGCGACCAGCAAGAGCGTGTTTATCGATGGGGTGGAATCGGCGGGCGATTCGAAGACCATCAATAACTGGCGCTACGTCGATGGCTCCTACAACAAGACGAAGATAGCGACCCGGGAACTGGCGATCACCGTGCGCAATATGTCGGCCTTGCCGGGCCAGTTCACCATCGAGTGGTATTTCATCGGCAAACCGGCCAGCGGCTCGGGCCGCTTTCTCTATGACAAAGGATCTCAAAACATCGCGCTCGCGCCGAGTGCTTTTCAGAAGCTGTCCGTCGAATCCAAGTCACTCACCAGCAACAGCATTCGCGACTACTATTGGTACGGGTACACCTACAAATCAGGCGATCGCCCGGATGGCTGGATCGTCCGGGCCAAGGTCGGCGATGAGGTCGTGCGCGTGAAGGCCTCCAACGTGCAACTCGAACAGTTGGAAGCGAACAAGGCGGAGTTCGAGAAGTTCGTCGGCCGGAAGAAAGATAAGTGACCGGTTAGCTGGCAAAAAGCTGGTCGGTGCGGTCGGCGAGGAATTTGAGGCGGGTGGCGTCGCCGCCGCCTACTTCCAGGATTCCCCAGCCTTTGTAGCCGATCTCGTCGAGCGCTTTCATCGTGGCCGGCCAGTCGTTGTCGCCTTCGCCGAGCTCGACACCGAAGCCTTTATACGGACCTTCGGCATCGCGCTTTTTCCGGCTGTATTCCTTGATGTGCAGGTTCAGGATGCGGGGGCCGAGGATGTGGACCCAGTGCTCGGGCCACCCGTAAGTCACGAGGTTGCCGAGATCGAGATGCCAGCCGACCCACGGGCTTCCGATCTCGTCGACGAAACGCGCGGCGCTGAGCGGATCCATGATGAAATGGTTCCACACATTCTCCACGGCAATCCAGCACTTGGCTTTCTCCGCGGCTTCCGTGCAGCGCTTGATGCCTTCGATCGCGCGCTGCCAGCACTGCTGGAAGTCCACCTGCTTGTTGACCACGCCGGGTACGAGGAGCACCCGGGAGCAGCCGATTTCGCCGCCTTGTTGCAGCGCCAATTGCAAGCCGTGCACCGTGCGCTCGCGCTTGGCGGGCTCGGGGTCACTGAGCGGAAAGCTCCAGTGCGGCGTGCAAATGATGCCCGCGATCTCCATGCCGCTATCGGCCTTGGCTTTCTGGATCAGATCGACGCTCAGTGCATCGTCCGGGAGGTTCAGCTCCAGTCCATCGAAACCGGCGTCGCGCGCCATTTTGAAGCGGTCCGCGACCGTGGCCCCGGCGGCGCCTTTCACCATCCCGAGGTTCACCGCTTTTTTCAGCGGACGTTTTTTCTTGGGAGTGGCGTCTTCTGATTTGGCCAGGGGCGAAAGCGCTGTGGCGGCCAGGACCCCGCCCGCTGTCTGGAGAAAGGTGCGTCGGTTCATGGGGAGATCTTATTGGGAGTTAGAGGAACTTGGTTCGGCCGGGCATGGCGACCGGTGGCGTCGGGAGTTTCATATCCCAGGTGAGCGGTTCCTTTGGAGCGAGGACTTCCGTGGAGTTGAGCGCCTGGTCCCAGGTGATCGTTTTCCCCGTGTACGCCGACATCCGGCCCATGATGCCCATGAGCGTGCTGTGGGCGAGTTTTTCGCCGTAGTTGAGGGGCTGCCCCTTGCGCAACGCGGCAAACATTTCCTCGTGCTCCGTCTGGTACATGTCGTTCGTTGGGCCGTCATATTTCCAGGTGTTCTTGCCCGTGATCGCGTGGAGCTTGCGGAATCCGTTGATCCGCGCCGTGCCTTCGGCGCCGATGATTTCATCGGCGTTTTCATTGTCGCAGCCCTGCTGCTGGCGGCAGTAAACGAAGCCCCGCGCGCCTTCCGGATACTCGTAGGACACGGCGAAATGGTCGTAAACATAGCCAAACTGCTCCTCGATCCGTTGCTGGCGTCCGCCCATGGCCGTGACGCTGATCGGGTCCACGTCCTTGAACGCCCAGCTCATCTTGTCCACCGTATGGATCGCCTGCTCGACGAGGTGATCACCCGAGAGCCAGGTGTAGTAGAGCCAGTCCCGAATCTGCCACTCGAGGTCGCTCCATTCGGGCTTGCGTTCCTTTACCCAAGGCGAATTCGCGAGGTAGGTGCCGTAATAGGAGCGCACGTCGCCAATGGCGCCCGCGTTGACCTTCTCAAAGATGGCCCGCTCCGCATAGTTCGAGCGCCAGCAGAATCCCGATTGGATTCCGAGTCCCTTCTTCTTCGCCTCGGCGGCCGTGGCGATCACGTCGCGCACGCCGGGAGCATCCACGGCCACCGGCTTTTCGCAGAACACATGCTTGCCGGCGGCGATCGCTTTCTTCAGATGCGCCGGACGAAAACCGGGAGGTGTGGTGAGGATCACGACATCGACGTCGGTCGCCAGCACCTGGTCAATGGATTCGAGCCCCACGAATTTATTTCCTTCCTCCACCTTCACCTGATCGGGCTTCGCCTTGCTGATGTTCTCGAAGCTGGTGTACATGCGGTCGCGAAACGCGTCGCCCATCGCCGTAAGGACCACATTCTTGTCCGCGGAAAGCGCATTGGCCAAGGCACCGGTGCCGCGTCCGCCACAGCCCACGATCCCGAGCTTGAGGATCTTTTCATTGTCCGCCCGGACGATGGCGGGAAAGCCGGCAATGGACGTGGCAGCGAGTGCGGCCGCGGAGCGGGCGAGGAAAGCACGGCGGGGAAGGGGAGTGGCGGATGTGTTGTTCATGGTGGGATACTTGTCAGAAGTGGCGAACCGTAGCAGAGAGGGTTTCGTTGTCCAGCGTGTCTTTTTGATGACGGCAGGTTGCGGAGAAGGAGTGCTCAGTAATGAATCAGTGCTCAGTGCTTAGTTTTCCGAAGCGGAACTCCCATACGTCTCACGGGTCGCATACGTCCCATCAGTCCCATGGGACGTATGCGACGTATGGGACCCACAGGACGTATCGCCGTGGAAAACTAAGAACTAAGAACTAAGCGCTAAGAACTTCCCCTACCGCGCCCCCGTGCTTTCGAGAAAGATCTGCAAATCATCCCGATAGCTCTCCTTCGCCTGGCTCGCCTGGATGAGCAGGTCGCGGCCTTCGCGCTGGCGGCCCGCCTGCATCGCGTAGACTCCGAGGAGCCATTGGCGATCGGCCAGCGCCTCCGGCGGCAGTTCCGGACGCAGGAATGACTTGCCCATGGCCAGGATACTTTCCGGCGCGAGATCGGTCCAGGCGGCGGGCAGAACGCCGAACGGTGTCTTCGACTCGATTTGGGCTTCGGTCGCGTGGTGGAATGGGCCGGGAACCTGGCCCCCGGTCCTCTTGATCACCGCCGCGGGATAACCGGCGGTATTGAGATCATTCATCAGCGTGGCCTTGAATTTCGCCAGCCATTCCCACCGCTTGGCGAGCGCCGCGCGTTGCGCCTGACCTTTCTCCCCATTGACCTGGGTACCTTTGGCGACACTCATGGCTTCGGCGAGCCGGAACTGTTGCCAGAGTGGCGCGATCTTTGCCTGGGCGTCAGCCAGCGCTTTCGCATCGGCGGCTTCGGTGGCCGACATGAGTTGCCTGGCGGCCTCTTGCTCTTCGGTGATTTTCTTTTGCAAATCGCCCTCGAGCGCCTTGAGCTGCGCCGGGAACTGGCTGCCCAGCCGCAGGTGCGCCTCGGTGTCTTTCACGAGTTGCAAGGCACGCTGCCGCGAGTCCAGGGAATTGGCTGCTTTCGCCGTGTCGCTCGCGCCGCGAAAGGCATTGATCTCGACGAGATAGGGCGACGCCAGGGCCTTGTATTCGGAGATCCAACCGTTACGATCCTGGGGAGTGCACAAAGTGAATTGCCGAAAGAGTTGCCAGGAGTCGTCGTAGTCCGCCAGCGACCAGTCGCGGATGGCGAAGACGAACAGGGCGAACGCCTCATAGCTGCCGCGGTCCAGGCTGGCGACGGCATCGGACTTGATAGGATCCTTGCCGATCGCTTTCGCGGCCGTCTCGACGAAGAAAGTGGCGAGATCGTGCTCCGCCGGATCGGGTGAATACAGGCCGCGATCAATGATCGCCTTGAATTGAGCCAGGGATTGCGGCTCGCGGCCCGCGAGCAATTCCGCCAGCCCGGCGTGCAGGGTGATCCAATTGCGCAACGGCTGGGGCGCATTCGTCTTCGCGTCCAAAGCCGTGAAGGCTTCCGCCGCCTTCGCCGGATCCCCGGCCACGAGCAGCTTGCGCGCTTCCTCGTACTTGGCGTCGATGCGCTCCGCCGTCACCGGCCCTTCGTCCGGCGGTTTGACGACGGGAGGCCTGGCCGGCAGGAGGTCGCGCAGGAAAAATGCGCCGACTCCCAGGACGACGACCCCCAGCGCCACGACGGGAGTCAGCCAGCCCCAATCCCGCGCTTTGGCCGCTTCCTCCGCGGCATGCCTGGCCTCGTTGGAGGCCAGCGCTTCCATGAGTTGCGTCTTTGCGAACTCCAGGTGCTCGATGAACTCCGCGTAGGTCTGATGACGCTGCTCGGGGTCATGGCTCAGGACCTTGTTGATCACGAACGAGGTTGTGCTCGAGACTTCCGGCGCCGCCTGAAGCAAATCCACGGGCGCCTTTTTTGCCGCGGCCAGCTCGCTCATCGAATTGGTTTCCACCGCGTGCGGCGGCTTGCCCGCGATGGCGTGGAAGAGCGTCGCGCCCAGCGAATACATGTCGCTGCGAAAATCCTCCGGCTTCCCTTCGACCGTCTCCGGAGCCACATAGTATGGCGTGGCCCAGATCTCGCCGGCCACCGTGCCCGCGTGCTCGGCCAGCACCGCCAGGCCGAAGTCCACGATCTTGGCCGTCGCGGCATTCGCGAAAAGAATATTGCCCGGCTTGATGTCGCGATGGATCAGTCCCTTTTCCAGCGCCGCCTGCAAGCCCTGGGCAATCTGCACGCCGATCGTGAGGATTTGCAGCTCCGCCACCTTGTCGTGGGCGTGCATGAGACTTTCGAGCGACCCCTTGTCGACCAGTTCCATGGCGATATACACGAGTCCGTGGTCCTTGCCGGTACTGTAGACCTTCACCACATGCGGATGATTGATCGACGCCGTGATCGCCGCCTCCTTGGCAAACTGGGCGATGAATTCGGGATTCCCGCTGTGCTGCCGCTGGAGGAGCTTGAGCGCGACGGCGCGGTTCAGGTTCAGGTCGAGCGCCCGGTAGACCGTGCCCATGCCGCCCGCGCCGAGTTCCTCCTGGATCTCAAAATGGTCGAACTTGCGCCGCACCCGCATGGCCGCCCCGCAGGTCGGGCAATGCATCAGGGCAAACGGCTCCTCCGCGGTGACATCGAGCAATGTGCCGCAGGTGGAACACTCCTGGATGTGGGAATCGGTCGAGGGGGAAGCCATGAAAGCGGCGCACGCTACCACCCGCAAAAATGGACGGCAAGCCGCACGGGGGAAAACGGCGTGGATTCACGCAATAGGGCTGGAACTGCGGCGCCGGCGGATAAATCCGGCATGCCAACACTCGACCCATCTGCTACTTGAGCGGAAGTGCGTAAGTCCTCCCCGGTCCCCCCGGTCAAAAAATTTGGCGTATTTGGTGTGCGCCTGCGTCGGATGATCATGCTCTTCGCTTTCCTGACATTCGCACTCGTTGGGCAGTTGCCGGCCGAGCGGAATCACCTCAAGCCCACGGATTTTCAACCGCTGACCAGCCTCCCATGGAAGAAGGACGGTGCGACGATGGAGAGCGCGCTCGACGCCATCTTCCGGGAAACGAATTCCGATGTGCGCGCGCGCGTTCTCGCCGAGTATTTGCACTTCATCCCCGTGGCTGAACTGGGCAAGGCTTTCGACATTTGCATCTCGCTCGAAGGCACGCAGACGCCGACCGAATTGGTCCGATCGTTTCTTCCCATTTGGGCGAAACGCGATCCGGTCGGTTGCTGGAAGCGGACGAAATCCTTGTTTCACCTCGTCGGAATCGAATCGGATTGGATGGACTTCGATAGTTGGAAAGACCGGGACGCAATCACGGTGCCGGATCTGCGGGCGATCCGCGCTTCCAGTTACTGGCTGACGCGGGACGCGCTGCTTGGCTTTCCCGCCGGAGTGGAGAAATCCTCGTTGCCCGAACAGGAGCGCCTGCGCCTCTTGCGAGAGTTTGCCAACACATGGTTTGACGCTTTTGCCACGTGGCCGCGAACGACGCAGCGCGAATTCCGGTTTCCGATGATACTGGAAGAATCCCTTTGGCCGGGGAAGGTTCTTGAGGCTCCGCTGGATCAACTCCGGGATGCAACCCCCGACACCTTTTCCGGCGACGGTGTGAAATTTGAAATCGCCCTGCGGCGCTGCCTTCAGGCCGAACCGAAATCCGCGCCGGCCATCGTGAAGAAGGCTGGCGAAACGAAATTGCCGCCACAGAACGGGGAGGCCGAGGGCCGCATTGCTGGACCATCCACTGAACTCCTGGTTCTCTGGGCTCAAGCCGATCTCGACGGGATGATCCGGTGGGCGGAGTCTCAAGATGCACAGGTGAGTAATCTTGCCGTGACGGTAAGGGCCTTCCTCATGAGCCGGGTGGATGCCGCAACCCGGGAACGATGGCTGGCGCAAGTGAAGCTCAAGGATGGAGAAGACAACGACGGGAAGTTGGAGGCGCTGCTCTTGGGCTGGGCGGAGTGGGATCTCCTCCCTGGATTGGACGCAGCACTGGCTACCAACGAACTCGAAACGATCGAAGAGATCTGCGTCATGGCGCCGGTCGGACCCTTTGGCGGCGGTCCTCCCAACGCGGCTCACTACAATCTGGGGATGATCAAACAGTTCGATGCCTCCCGGCTGCCGAAAGTCATGCGGGACGATCACTATCCGAACTGGGAGGAGATCATGGAGGTCTGGGGCGATATCGATATCGGCGAAGCGGCCCAATACGGCCTCGATTTCATGCTGCGCAATCGTTACGTCCCTCGCGAGAATCTCATCCGGCTCTTTTCCGGTGACGACAAGTACGCCGTCGATGGCAACATGATCGACCGCACGTTTTGCGCGCTCCGTGTTTGGGCCGTGGTGCGTCCGAAAGAGATGAAAACCTGGATTGCCACGCTGCCGGACAAGCGCATGCGCACAGCATTGACCTGGCTGTCGGAACACCCTTGGGGAGGGCTGGGAAGATGATGCGAGTCGTATGCGGGATTTGGAAGGCACGTCTGCCGGTGGGCGTGCGAGTAGGATTGGTTGCTGCGTTGCTCTCCTTTCGCGCGAATTATGCCCTGGCTGAGCGGAATCACTGGCAACCTTCGGACTTTGAACCCCTGACGAGTCTTCCGTGGGAAAGGAAAGGGGCAACAATGGAAAGCGTAATTGAGGCGCTCTATCGCGAGCCAAACGAGACAATTCGCGATGAGTTGCTGCTTGCGTATCTCCGCGTCGTTCCGGTGCGGCAACTGGATCGGGCTTTCGATCTCTGCCTCACGCTCGAAGGCACCGAAACTCCGGACCGCCTGCTGGGTTTCTACCTTCCCATCTGGACCGTTCGCGACCCCGAGGCGTGCTGGAAGCGGATGCGAGAGTGGTTCCGGTGGACGTATACGGGTGCCAGTTGGCAGGCTTACGAACGATGGGACAGTGAGCCGATGAAGGTCACGGACCCGGATGCCATCCGCGCATCGCGATTCCGAGTGGGACCTGCTTCGCTTCTCGCCTTTCCCGTCGCTTTGGAAAATTCGAAGCAGCCCCGGAAAGAGCGCGTGCGCTTGCTCAAGGAATTTGCCGATCAATGGTTTGGGACGTTTGGGATATGGCCGGGTTCGGCGGGTGAAAGTCCCCAGGAGTCAGGAGATCGCCTCAAAGGCGTGTTTCATTATCCAGCGAATCAATGGCGAGATGGTGTTGGGGGAGGCAGCAAGGGCCAGTATGACGCGGACACGGAGATCGTGATCAGACGCGGACTCGTGGCAAATCCTGAACTGGCCCTTGAGATCCTGAAAAGGATTGCGGAACGGAAATTCGATCCTGCTCCGGGACAGACGGCCGAGCGGTCGGAGGGGCCATCCATGGAGTGCCTCATGATTTGGGCGAAGCTGAATTTGCCAGCGGTGATTCGTTGGGCGGAGTCGCCCGGATTGCAAAAGCGTCCCGTCTTCGTGACCCTTCGCGATGAGATCATCCCTTTGAACGCGCGTGGATTTCTGATGAGCCGTGTGGACGCGGACACGCGGGAGCGCTGGATGGCGCAAGCCATTACCGCGGACGATCCCGCTGAGTATGCGAATCTGCTGCGCGAGTGGGCGGCCTGGGAACCAAAGCCGGCTCTCGGAGCCGCGCTGGCCACACGCAAAATCGACACCGTCGAACAAGTGGTCGCGTCTGCCGTCCGCGGGCCATTTCTGACCCGGCAGCACAACACCGGCCACGCGGCACTCCGTGCCATCAAGGAAATGGATTTGTCATTGGTCACTCAGGCGATCCAGGAGGGGCACGTGGTGAAATGGACCGGCGTCATGGAGAGCTGGAGAGAGGTCGATGTCGGCGAAGCTGCTCGCTACGGGGTGGATTTTCTGCTCCGCACAAAATTCCTGCCGCGCGAGAACCTCATCAAAATGCTCTCCGGCGAGAGCGAGCCCACCGGGGATGGCGACATGCTTGCCCTCACCTTTTCCGCGCTACGGGTCTGGGCGACGTTGCGGCCCAAGGAAATGCAGGACTGGATCGACGCGATGGGGGACACGGAGATGCGACAGGCGCTGATGCGGCTGTCGCAGAACCCATGGAGGCCACGGCCGGTACCGTAGAGATTCAATCGCTTTGGATTGACGGGCTAACGCACGCCCTCGGCACGGGTTGAACGAAGCAATGAAGTTTCCCCTGTCGTTGTTTGCCATCACGATTGCATTTGCCCAAATGACGGTGCCGGCACGCGCCGCGGATCTGGCCGGTCCGATGAATCAAGGTAATCCGTTCGGTATCGCCTCGGGTGCGGAGTGGTCGGGGGACTATCCGCGCTTCGAGCCGATGTTGAACGAGGCGGGGGTGGGCTGGCTGCGCTATTTTCCAGAATGGCATGCGTTGCAGCCGAAGCAGGGCGAGTGGGACTGGCAACGGGCGGATGACTTCGTCGCGAAGTCACGCGAGAACCACCTTCAACTCACCGCGCCGCTGGCTTACTTCGCGCCGTGGGCGTCCTCAGGAAATGACACGCGGACGTTCCCCGTGAAGGATATGGAATTCTGGAAGGAGTTCGTCGCAGGCGTGGTCGGGCGGTACCATCGGGACATCCAGTGCTGGGAGATGTGGAACGAGCCGCAAGCGTTTCAGAAAAATGGCACCCCGCAGTTGTATGCCGACATGGTCCGTGCGGCCTACGACGCGGGCAAGAAGGCGGACCCGCAGGCCCGGTTTGGCCTCACGTCGGCGAACTACGCCGTCGCTTATCTCAATATGGTGCTCAAGGCGGGCGCGGCGGACCATTTCGATTACCTGTGCGTCCATCCCTACGAGAACATGGAGCAACTGAATCGCCCGGGTGGAGAGGTCTATTTCCTTAGCATGGCGGGCAATCTCCGCCGTTTACTGGCGGCGCATCACCAGCGTGCGGACATACCGCTTTGGATCACCGAGATCGGCTGGCAGGCGCCGATCGAAGCCAATCCGGAAAAGGATGCGCAGCAGGCGCAATTGATGACCAAGGCTTATGTCCTGAGTCTCGCGCAGGGCTTCGAAAAGATCTTTTGGTTTGAAGCGCGTGGCCCGGCTTACGGCAAGGGAACGGATCACGGAGCGATTCGCAAAGATTGGACGCCGCGACCGGCGTTGACGGCGTTGAGGACTATGACGGGAGCGCTGGGCAACGCGCCGCAGTATGCAGGTTGGCTGGATTGGAACGGGAGCTACGTTTTCGTGTTCGAGAACGGAGGCCAGCCCGCTGTCGTCGCGTGGTCGCCCGTGGGGCGGGACGCGAAGGTGAAATTTGAGAGCCCCGTGACCACGACCGACTTAACGGGTAGCGTGACTCGGGTGCCTGCCGGTCAGGAACTCATGCTGACGAATCTGCCGGTATTCGTGAGCGGCGTCCCGGCCGGCGTGATCGCCCCCGCGAAGTCCAATCGAGGAAAGGCATTTCCGTGGGGAGGGGACTACGCGGCTTCTCCCGAAGTGAGCTGTCACTGGGGTGGGGAATTTGCCTGCCGGGGAATCGAGCCCACAAGCCAGACGGTATCGGAGACGGTCGGCGCGGAAACGTTTGCGCGCGTGAAGAAGGGTGGGGGATTGAACTTGCGGGCGAACCCCGGGTTTGCGCCCTTCGGTACGACCAATCTCGAAATCAAGATTGTGGCGCGCCGCGTGGATTCGAAGCAAAACGCGGGCTTTCAATTGATGTACGAAACTTTGAAGACCATTCACGGCTATGACCGCGCGGGCTACTGGACGATCCCCGCCGGAGACGGATGGCAGGAGCACACCTGGCGGGTGACCGATGCGAACTTCGTGGGAACGTGGGGTTACAATCTCTCGATGACGGAAGTGAGCGGGGATTTTCTGATCAAAGAGATCTCCGTGAAGCAACTGGCCGCGCCGTAGAGTCGGGTTGATTTAGCGGTCCAACCCTTACCGCGGGCCCGCCGCATCCGGCGGCGGTGGCGGTCGCTGCCCGCCGCGTGGACGATCCCCGGGGAATCCCGGAGGGGGACCGCCGGGACCCGGAGGCGGACCATCCGGCACATTGTCGTGCCCATCGCTCGGGGTCTGTCCCATCACGATGTCCCACGTGGTGGCCAGTTCCTGGGTGTCGGGCACCTTGGTGAATTCGCGAATGACCGAGGCGCGCTGGGCCGCGTCGCGGATGCCCTGGAGCACCATGTCGCGATCGTTGCCCGGTTCGCCGGCGAGGAAGAGTTGGGTGGTGAAGCGGCGCTCCTGTCCTGGCAGGGTGATGCCGAAATGGTAGTGCCGCGTGCGACCGGTGTAGAGGCCCGGCTTGATCGTCCGGAAACGCCAACCGCCATCGGAGGCCGTTTCGAATTTGCCGTAGCTCTGGAAATGGACATCGCGCTGTCCATGCTGCACGCCTCGGGAGTGGATGTAGCTGCCGAAGTCGTCCGCCTGCCATAGCTCGACGAGTGCGCCTTTCAGCGGCGCGCCGTCCTTGTCGAGGATGCGGCCGCCGAGATGCGTAATCGTGCCGACGGCGGGCGTGATGTCGTTTGTGATGTGGATGAGGTCGTTGTCCTGATCGAGCGGCAGGTGATCGGGATAGTACGGCCCCGCCGTCGTGCGCGGGGTAAAAGTGAGCGCCTCGGCAAAGAGCCCGCTCATCGTGTAGAAAGCGCCCCCGGCGGCGAGTTGCCAAAGGAAGCGGCGGCGGCTTTCGCGCGTGCGAGAGGTGATGATGTGCATGAAGGGAATGTTTCTTTGAATTTTGCTCCGCAGTGATCTCAACGTCGTCGTCGACGCTTTTTGTTTCCAACGATTCTCCGAAAATCACTTTTCGGCCCATGCTGACAAAATTACCTGAGATTCGACGAGCCTCTCGCCACGCAGATGCGGCCCTACGTAGCCGCGAATTTATTCGCGGACCCTGCGCCACGGAGAACGTTTGAGATTCGGAGGGAAGGTGTCCGCGAATGCGGGGCCGTTGCGTTGCTGCAACACGCGGTTCAGCGAATAAATGGCTGTCGCAATCCGCTCCACCCTTCGGGTCGCCTTCGGCGAGCTATCTCGCTCCGCTCGGTTCACCGCTACGTAAACGCGCCCATTGCTGGCAACCCGTCTGATATTCGGCGATCGGAAACTCCGCGGGCGAGACCGCTCGACACTTCAGCGCGCTCGCCCTACCGGGCTTTTGTGACCTGGCTCCCGCTCATGGCATGCCCAAAGCGAAGGCGCCCTCCCTTGCGGAAGAGCGCCTTCATATGGCGGGCGATAAGCCGAATTCTGTTCCGGCGCGGTTGCCCGTGCCAGTGACGATCATTTCTCTCAGCCCGCCGAAGCGGGCTGCCGCGCTCCTTGCGGAGCGCTGGTGCGACTATTACCCGGGAGCTGCCAACTTGCGTCGGCGGGACAGGCGGCCCGGGCTCCCTGTTTTGTCTTGCACCGCATGGGGTTTGTCGTGCCCCGGGGCTTGCGCACCGGGCGGTGGGCTCTTACCCCGCCTTTTCACCCTGACCCTCGCCGGGCCTTGCGGCTCGACTCGGGCGGTTTGTTTTCTGTGACACTTTCCATCGCGCCGGACTTTCGCCCGGCGCCTCCGCGTCTTTTACGCGGCATGCTGCCTGTAGGTGTTCGGACTTTCCTCTGCCAGTCTGAAACCGACAGCGATCATCTGCCCAACCACCGGCATGGTGCGGTAGAGAGCGCCGGATCGCAACCTCCGTTTTCGTCGGGCAATGCCGCGTTCAATTAGGTTCACTTATCGAAATTGCCGAAAGTGCCGCTTCGGACCCAACCTCCATCGGCCCTCCACGACAGAATTGGTGGAAAACGTGTGTAAAGCAGAGAAGTGCCAGCGAATCACACGAATGACACGAATAGGGGCTTCTTCATTCGTGTGATTCGCGTGATTCGCTGGCCGAAACCACTTGGGGACTTGCTGGCTCATGCGAGCCCTCAAAAAAACTCAAAACTTTTTCACAGCAAAATCGCCCGAGGTGGGTTATCTAGGCCGGGAACCACCTTCCCCCCTCTCAAAAACATGTTCGGCAAAAAACAAAAAAAGAAAGCAGCCTGGGTCCAAAGCGCACTGGAACGCTACGAACGTCCTCTGTTGCAGTACTCGATGAGCATCGTCGGCGAGATCGAGCGGGCGCGCGATGTGGTGCAGGAGACGTTCATGCGCCTGCACAACCAGGAGCAGGAGAATATCGAGGGGCATCTTTCCCAGTGGCTTTTCACGGTGTGCCGCAATTGCTCCCTGAAATCGCTCAAGAAGGAAGACCGTTACATTTACGTTGAGGCCCAGGAATTTGAGCAGAAGCGGTGCGAAGGGCTCACCCCGTTCATGGAGCTGGAGCGTAAGGAACGCGTGGAGCGCCTCATGGAACTGGTCAAGGAATTGCCGAAGAACCAATACGAAGTGGTTCGGCTGCGGTTTCACCATCACCACTCCTACCAGGAGATCAGCGAGATCACCGGGTTGAGCGTGGGGAATGTGGGCTTTTTGCTGAATGCCGCGATGCGCAATCTGCGTGGCAAGATGGATCGCGACGAAAAAGACGAGAAGATCGTCTATTTGAAGAAGGGAGTTGCTTGAAGTGAGGAGCAAGATTTCCGATCAAGACCTGACGGACTATGCGCTCGATGCGCTGGACCCGAATGAGCGTCTTTACGTCGAGTCCATGCTCGCCGTTTCCGAGGAGTGCCGGAACGACGTGTATGAGATGATCGACATGGGGATGATGCTCGAGGAGGGTTTTGAGCGCGAAGACAACAAGGAATCGACGCTGACCCTCACCGGTGAGCAGCGCCTGGAATTGCTCAATGTGCGCCCGCAGAGCCATTTCGTCCGGCGTGCTTCGGTTGTGCTGGCCGCTGCTGCCGCGGTGACGCTCGCACTGGTGACCAAGGATCAATGGATGCCCAAGGGACCCGCCGCGCGGATAACGCAGGCGACCACCACGATGGGCAACTACATGGTGCAAGCCGTCTCGGCCGCCGAAGGAGAAGATTTCGTCAGTCAGTTGGCCTCGTTCCGCAAGCAGTTTTCGGAAGATCCGGCAAAGTGGCTTCCTGCCCAGCCTCCCGGCGGATCGGCGGTCTTCGGGACGCCGTCCACCTTCAATATTGAAGTGGCTCCTCACGCTGGTCTCGAATTGATGCCCTAATTTTACGGCGCGTGATCCACTCGCGCTTCCGTTCCGACGCCGTTCGCCGCAGTTCTTGCCGGACGGCGTTTTAGTTTTTACAACCGCAGTTTTTTAATTCGCCCATGGCCACCCGCACCGCTCCCAACCCCGATCCTGCCGCTGCCAGTGGCACCTCCACCGACGACAAAGCCGCCGCCAAACTTCTGGTCGACTCCTACGGCCGGATCGCCGAGGAGATGGGCAAATTCATCGTCGGCCAGCAGGAGGTCATCGAGCAACTTGTCATCGCCGTGCTCGCCGGCGGCCATTGCCTGCTGGAGGGCGTCCCGGGTCTGGCGAAGACCGCGATGATCCGCTCGCTGTCGCGCACCATGGACCTGTCGTTCCGGCGCATTCAGTTCACGCCCGACCTGATGCCTGCCGACATCACCGGCACGGACATCATTCAGGAAGACCCGACGACCGGTCATCGCCGGTTCGTTTTCCAAAAGGGCCCGATCTTCACCCAGATGCTGCTCGCCGACGAAATCAACCGCACCCCTCCGAAGACGCAGGCGGCTTTGCTCGAGGCGATGCAGGAGCATTCGGTGACCGTGGGGGGCCACACGTTGACACTCGAAGAGCCCTTCTTCGTGCTGGCCACGCAAAACCCGATCGAGCAGGAAGGCACCTACCCGCTGCCTGAGGCGCAGAAAGACCGCTTCATCTTCCTCGTGAAAGTGGATTATCCGGAGCGGGAGCACGAACGGCAGATCGTCGCCCGGACCACGGGGACCTTCGCCGCCGACCTCCAGCCCGTGATCAATGGCGCCCAAATCCAGGAGCTTCAGAAAGTCGTGCGCAAAGTGCCGGTGCCCGAGCACGTCATGGATTTCGTGCTCGATCTGGTCCGCTACACGCGGCCGAACAATCCCGACGCCCCGGCCTGGGTAAAAGATCTCGTCGATTGGGGCGCCGGCCCGCGCGCCTGCCAGAACATCGTCCTCGCCGCCAAAGTCCGCGCTGTCCTGCGCGGCCGTTTCCACGTTACGGATGATGATGTCGAGGCCCTGGCGCTGCCGGTGCTCCGCCACCGTGTCGTCCCGACGTTCAATGCCGAGGCCGAAGGCATCAAGGTCGACGACATCATCAAGCGCATCATCAAGGCCGTCCCCCGCGGAGATGCTGGGAAGCAATTTTGAATTCTGAATTTTGAATTTTGAATTGCGGCACTGTGCGCCAACCAAATTCCACTGAGGAATCTCGCTTGAAAGAGAATGTCATCTTGGAAAAGTCGTACGCGTTTGCGCTGGCGGTGGTTCCCGTTTGCCGGCGATTGCAGGACGAACGCGAGTATGTGCTGAGCCGCCAGTTGCTGAGATCGGGAACGAGCATCGGAGCGAACGTCGAAGAAGCGCAGGCAGGCCAGAGCCGTGCCGATTTCCTCTCGAAAATGTCCACCGCCGCCAAAGAGTCGCGCGAGTCCCGTTACTGGCTCCGATTGCTTCGCGACTCCGAAGAATTCCCCAAGATCAAATTTCAACCTCTATTGGATTCCGTCGAGGAGATCGTCAAAATCCTGGCGTCGATCGTCAAAAGCACCGGTGAAAGTTGAATTCAAAATTCAGCATTCAAAATTCAAAATTTCCCCTCTAGGTGGCTCACGTTTCGGACTTTCTCACGCCTGCTGACCTTCAAAAGATCAGCAACCTGCAAGTCGTCGCGCGTCAGGTTGTGGAAGGTTTTTGCTCGGGCATGCATCGCTCGCCCCACAAGGGCTTCAGCGTGGAGTTCAAGCAGCACCGGCAGTATGTGCCCGGGGACGAAATCCGGCACATTGACTGGCGCGTCTTCGGCCGTTCGGACCGGTTTTACATCCGCGAGTACGAAGAGGAGACGAACCTGCGCGCCACGCTCCTCCTCGACCTCAGCGGGTCGATGAACTATGGCCGCAACGGCCTGACCAAGTACCACTACGCCACCCGGCTCGCGGCCTCGCTCGCCTATCTGATGATCGGCCAGCAGGACAGCGTGGGAATGGTCACGTTCGACACGAAGATCCGAAAATATATTCCGCCGCGTTCGCGGGTCAGCCATCTGCGTGTGCTCATCGATGAACTCCAGCGGAGCGAGCCGGGTGGCGAGACGGAACTCGGCGATGTCTTCCACGACCTCGTGCCGAAGCTGCACCGGAGGGGCTTGCTTGTGATTCTGTCGGACTGCTTCGGCGATGTCCCGTCGCTGCTCAAAGCGCTCGCGCATTTCCGGCACGCACACCACGAGATCCTAATTTTCCAGATCTGGGATCGCGATGAATTGGAATTTCCGTTCAAGCAGTGGACACAATTCGAGTCGCTGGAGAAGGCGGGCGCGAAGCATCTGCTCGACCCGGTGCTCTTGCGCGAAGCCTATCTCGCCAATCTGGAGAACTTCCGCGGCGAACTGCTCAAGGGCTGCCGCCGGCACAAGATCGACCTCGTGCCCTTCGTCACTGACCAGCCATACGCCGAGGCACTTGCGGCCTACGTCAGCCGCCGGAGGACACGGGGGTGATGCGGGACGGAATGAAAAACGCAGAGACGCAGAGACGCAGAGGTGCAGAGAGGGAGCGTGCTTCTCGGGTGGTGTACCGCCGACGCGGCAGCGTTTTGGAGTGCGCCGCTGCCGCGGCGCTTTGGGAAGGTGGGCGAAGGCGGGATGAAGCTGGGGCTGAAGAGGTGCGCACATGGTGCTGCGAAAGCGCCGCGGCAGCGGCGCACTCCAAAACGCAAGCGGCGCTCGTCGTCAGCTCTGAATTCCCAGCCTCCGCGCCTCTGCGTCTCTGCGTTTCACCCTTTCAGCAAGCGGAGGTTGCCGCGTGAATTTCCTCAACGGCGCACTCCTCTTCGGGGCCCTCGCCCTGTCCATCCCGATCATCATCCATCTCTTCCACAAGAGCCGGTTTCAGATCGTAAAGTGGGGGGCGATGCATTTGCTCGAGGCGGTGCTGCGCACCAACCAGCGCCGGATCAAGATCGAGCAGATCATCCTGCTGATCATTCGCGCCGCGATTCCGGCCATTCTCGCCCTGTGCATGGCGCGGCCCGTCTGGCGCGGCGTGCAAAAACTCATGGGCGAGGCGCGCACCTCGACGGTCATCCTGCTCGACAACAGCTACTCGATGGCGGCCAGCCGCGCGGGCACTTCCAATTTTTCCATCGCTCGGGATGAAGCCGGCCGCCTGCTCAACGAGTTGCCGCGGGGGTCCGATGCCCAGGTGGTGCTGATGGGCGAGGGCGGCGCGCCGCTGCTCGATGAGCCGACATACGATCTGGCGCGGCTCACCCAGGCCCTCAAG
>Ga0105237_10001629_pt1 | contig 29136 bp, 16 predicted proteins | sample KBSC24metaG_FD_81520 | JGI IMG/M metagenome (GOLD analysis project Ga0105237, IMG submission 81520) | Corn rhizosphere microbial communities from Kellogg Biological Station, Michigan, USA - KBS C2-4 metaG | ecosystem: Host-associated > Plants > Roots > Rhizosphere > Soil | place: Michigan, USA... | reverse complement strand
TGATGCAGTGGATGTTGCCGCCGCCGAGCACCAGCTCGCGGGCCGGCACCCCGACGATCGCACGCTCGGGAAAGCACCGTTGAAGAAGCTCTGCGGCCTCGGCGTCGGTTCGCTCGTCGAGCTGCGGGAAGACCACGCGGTCGTTGCCCACGTAGTAGTTGACGTATGACGCGGCCATGCGATTGCCCGCGCGACGCGGCATCGTGCCCTGCGACGCCTCGACCGCCGCCGCCTCCTCGGCGGTCATCGTCAGCGGCCCGGGCGAGGGAGCAAGGACGACCTCCAGCTCGCGGCCGCGCGCGTCGCGCGCGCCTTGCAGACGCCGCAGAGCGTCCTGCGAGATCGCGTGCTGCGGATCGGATCGGTCCCCGCTCCAGGTGAGCATGACCAGGCCCGGTCGCACGAAGCAGGCGAGGTTGTCGACGTGCCCGTCGGTCTCGTCGTTGAACACGCCCAGGCCGAGCCAGATGACCTTCTCGGCCCCCAGGTAGTCGCATAGCGCCCGCTCGATCTGACCGCGGGAGAAATCCGGGTTGCGGTTGACGTTGAGCAGGCACTCTTCGGTGGTGATGACCGTGCCCTCGCCATCGGCGTGAATCGAGCCGCCCTCCAGCACGATCGGAGCGCGATAGCGCTCGATCCCCTCGACCTCGAGCACCTTGCGCGCGAAGCGTTCGTCGCGGTCCCACGGCCGGTAGAGCCCCCCCTCCAGCCCGCCCCAGGCGTTGAAGCGCCAATCGACGCCGCGCAGGCGGCCGGCTGGATCGACGACGAAGGTGGGTCCCGTGTCGCGTGCCCAGGCGTCGTCGCTGGAGAGCTCGACGACCCTGATCGCCGGCGAGAGCATGGACCGGCAGCGCTCGAACTGCGCGTCTGACACGGCCATCGTCACGGGGTCAGACGCGTTGATCGCCTCGGCCACGGCGGCATACGCGCGCTGTGCGGGCTCGGCCTGCAGGCGCCAGTTGTCGGAGCGCTCGGGCCAGGCCATCCAGCATCCCGCGTGCGCCTCGCGCTCGGCGGGCATGCGAAAGCCGTCGGCGGCCGGAGTCGAGGCGATCGTCGCGCTCATGGCTGCGAGCACGGTACAAGCTGCGCACGCGCTGCGAGCGGGCCCGTCTCGCGTCATCGACGCAGCGCCGGCGCGGCTTTGCGCGCGACTAAGCTCGGTGTCGTGCAGGCGGCCCGCGTCATCACAGCTCTCGATCCACCTTCCTCCCCGGCCGCGACGGATGCGTCGCACAGCAAGACCGTGCGCGTCGGCGCGGTGCAGGAGCGCTGGCGCGCCGACGGCGACGAGCACGAGGCAGCGCTCGCGGCGGGCATCGTCGCCGCGGCCGCGCAGGGCGCGAAGCTGGTCTGCCTGCAGGAGCTCACGCTCAGCCGCTACTTCGCGGTCGACCCGGGCGGACCCGCAGCCAACGGCGTCGAAGCGGAGGAGCTTCCCGGCGGCGCGACCCACCGCTTCGCCGCGCGCATGGCCGCGCAGACCGGGGCGCACGTGCACGCGTCGCTGTATGAGCGCTGCGAGCAGGGAGACGGTCTCGGCTTCAACACCGCGATCGTCGTCGCGCCCGACGGAGCGCTGGTCGCGCGGACGCGCAAGCTGCACATCCCCGTCACCGCGGGCTACCACGAGGATCGCTACTTTCGCGCGGGCCCGAGCGAGGGCGACGCCTATCCGGTCGTCGGCCTCGCGGGCGCGCAGTTCGGGCTGCCGACGTGCTGGGACCAGTGGTTTCCCGAGCTTGCTCGCATCTATGCGCTGGGCGGCGCGGACGTGCTCGTCTATCCCACCGCGATCGGCTCCGAGCCCGAGCATCCCGGCTTCGACACCGAGCCGCTGTGGGAGCGGGTGATCATCGGCAACGCGATCGCCAACGGCCTGTTCATGGTCGCCGTCAACCGCATCGGCGACGAGCCGCCGCTGCGCTTCTACGGCTCGTCGTTCATCTGCGATCCCTACGGGCGAAAGCTCGTGCAGGCGCCGCGCGACGAGCCAGCCGTGCTCGTCGCCGACCTGGATCTCGGGCAACGGCACGACTGGCTCGAACTCTTCCCGTTTTTGGACACGCGCCGCCCCGACGCCTACGCTCGGCTGGCCGAGGATCGCCCCCGACGGGGCTGACGCCCTTCTAGGGCATGGCCGCCGGCCGTCTCTGAACCGCTAGCGGGGTCGAGCTCGACGGCGGGCAGCCCGTCGAGGCTCGTGGCGTTGTGCTCGCGCTGGTAGTCGCGCAGGGCCTCTTCGCCGCCGACGCGCACCTTCTTCTGCGCCCACGCATCGGCATGCGGTCGCAGGCCCTGCAAGCGCATGAGCGGGACGCCGTAGCCGCACGAATCGGCGATCCGCGTCACGTTGGCGAGCACGACCGCCCGCCGCGCGCCGGCCACCGCCGGCTGCTCGAACGCGCAGCGCTCGACCAGCGCGGCGAAGCGCTCGTCGTCGGCGGGGATCACCTCGGCGCGCGCGTGCAGACGCACGATGCGCGGCGGCCCGTCAAAGGCGCACAGCATGATCACCAGGCGTCCGTTCTCGCGCAGGTGCGCGATCGTCTCGGCGCCGCTGCCGACCATGTCGAGGTAGGCGACCGTTTGCTCGTCGAGCACGCGCAGCGTTCCGATCGGGCCCTTGGGCGAGACGTTGACGTGGCCCGTCGCCGCCAGCGGCGCGCTGGCCACGAAGAACAGCGGCTGCGCGCCGATCCACTCGCGCAGTCGCGCGTCGATGCCCTCGAACACCTTGCCCACGGCACCAGGATAGAGCCGGCGCGCGGCCATCCCCGCGGCGCCAGGCCGCGGGGATGGGGCGCAAGCGGCTGCAGTCCGCTCGCCTGGGCGCTAAGGCGCAAGCGGCAGCAGCACGTTGGAGGCGTGCTGGCCGCCGTCGAGCAGCGTGATCGTGCCGCCGAGCTCCTGCCCGAGATTGGGCAGCGGCGTGAGCGTCGAGGGCGTGTTGGCCGTGGCCAGCGTCAGGCGCAGCCTGTCGCCGGCCTTGACGATCGCCGAGGTCGGGTAGATCTCGACCCTGTATTCGGTCGGTTCGTTGGGCGTGACCGCCTGCTGGCTTTCCTTGGTGAACGGATGCCACGGGCGGATCATCAGCTTGTTGGGCCCGTACGTCGACAGCGCCGGGTCGACCGCGCGCTGGCTGGCGAGCAGGAAGCCGGCCGTGATCTGGTTGGAGGCGCCGGACGGTTCGACCTCGCTGAGCACGCCGATCAGCGTCGCGTCGGTCGTGCTCAGCTTCGCCCACAGGTTCGCCGTGATCAGCCCGGCGATCTTCGTGTCGGCCTGCATCGGCGGCGTCGTGTACGTCAGCGACGTCGCCTCGAAGGTGTCGTTGTTCGTGTCGCAGAACGAATTGGAGGCCGCGCCGGCCGTCCACTGCGCGGTCAGCCGCGAGCACGGGCTGGAGGCGGGCATCAGCGGCTCTGTGTCGCCCGCTTCGCCCGTCGGCGGCGCACTGCTCAGCGAGCCGTCGTGCAGCGAGATCGCCGAGGAGCCCGACGCCGAGCTGCTCAGGTACAGGCGCTCGTACTTGGTCTTGGGCAGCGGAAAGCGCGTGTAGTGTTCCCACTGACCGCCGTTGATCGAGTAGAGGTTCACCTTCGGCGTGTACTGGACGCCGTTTTCGGCTTTCTGCAGCCAGTGCGCGAACCACTCGTGCTTCAGGTTGGGGTCTTCCAGCGGCGGGCCTTCGGTGATGTGGTAGTGCGGCGACATGATCAGCACGCGATCGCGTGACTTGCGCAGCGATTCCCAAAGCAGCGGCTCGCCACGCTGGAACAGGTCGTACCACCCGCCCTGGATCACGACCGGCACGGTGATTTCAGACGCGCGCACGACCGGCGAGCGCAGTCGGTAGAACGGCCCGTCGTAGGACGCTTCTTCGCCGAGCGTTGCGCCGACGAGCTTCTCGCCGGCGAATTCGGCGTTGCCGAGCAGGTGTTCCAGATAGATCGTCGCCGCTTCTTCGGGATCGGAGCTCAGCGATGACGGTGGCAGGTCCGAGAGGCCGTTGACGAGTCCGAGCCACAGCGGCATGAAGCCCGAGTCGAGCGCGCCGCCCTGGAAGGTCACGTCGCGATAAGCGTCGGCCATCGGGATGTCAGCCCACACCGCCTTGACCGCGCGCCGCTTGCCTTCGGCCACGCGCGCCGCGTCGGCCTCGGCGATCAGCAGCGAGGTGATGCCCATGTAGGACTCGCCGGTCGTCGCGACGCTCGAGTTCGACCACGACTGAGCCTGAATCCAGTCCAGAACCTCCTTGTAGTCTTCCTGCGTGCGCTGGCCCCAGGAGTCCCACTTGCCGCCGCTGGCGCCGGTTCCGCGATCGTCGATCACCATCACGGCGAACCCCTCTTCGGTCAGTCCCGGTTCGTCGCCTGCGATTCCCTGAGACGCCGAGCAGTCTCCGCCGGTCGGGTTGGCGGCGTCCTTGTTGTAACCGGTCGCCGTCAGCACGGTCGGAAAGCGGCCCGAGCTGGAGGGCAGCAGGACGTTGGCGCGCAGCACCGTGCCGTCGCTCATGGGGATCGGCACGTTGCACATGCTGATCGCAGCGTGCGCCTGGCTCGCGGCGAATCCCGCGAGCAGGACGGCGAGCAGGAGCGCACGGCGCAGCAGAGCCGAGGGCGAGCCGAGCACGCTGGCTCGTCCCATCGCGAGCTCCAGCAGCCGCCCAGAGCTCTCGTCGCCGTGCGCGTAAACGTCCATATCCTGCTCCTCCCTCGTCCTAAACCTTTGCTTTTATCTCGAGCGGTTCTTCGTCGGCCGCGACCTGCGTCGCCGACAGCCCGGTCTGTTCGCCGCTTTTTTCCAGACCGGCGACGATCGTCGTCGTCAGCGTGTCTTTGACTCCCTGCTCGAATTGTTCGGGCTTCTGCACGCCGTGTTTCGCCACGAACGTCTGCGTGAGCTGCGTTTCCATTTTGTCGATCGCCTTGACCGATCCGATCGCCGAGCCTTCGAGCAGCACGACTTCTTTGCCGCCGGGGGCCGCGCTCGCGCATTCCAGCGCGGCGAGCGCAGGTTCGCGCTTCAGATCCAGGCCGACGATCGGTTTTTCACCGGACCTGATGAAGCCGAGCTCGCCTTCCAGCGCGCTCGTCACGACCTGGCCGGGCGCCGACCCCGCGCTCTGGCAGGCGGCGTGCGTGCTCGGACGTTCACAGCCCGACAGCGTCAGCGTGACGGTCTCGCCGCCAGGGCCGGTGTATTCGCCCTGGCTGGCGCCGGCCGAGCAGGCGATCTTCTTGCCCGCGACCGTTTCCAGCGTGACCGCGCCGAGCTGACCGCTGAACTTGGCGTGTTCGCCCGGGCCGGCGAGCCAGCTGTAGCTGCCCGTCCCGTGCGCTTCGGTGACGCACGCGGCGTCTTTGTATTCGCCGGTGTGGCGCGCCGTTTTCACGCAGCGACCGAGCGAGGGCAGCGGCGGCCCGGAGTTGAATTCGGCCGTGGCCGGCAGGCCGAGGTTGCCCTGCTCGTCGACGGCGCGGATCGCGACATAGCGCTGCGTCGCGTCGGGCAGCGCAAAGGACTGCCGGCTGCCGGCGGCGGCCGGAGCCGGGGCCCCGGAGATGGGCGTCGCCGAGGCGAAGTTCCGCGGGGTGATCGGAGTCGCCGAGCTCACCACTTCATAGCTCGTCGCCGTGCCGCACATCAGGTCGTCTCCGGGCGCCGTCCACGTCAGCGTCTTGTGCGCGACAGCCGCGTGCATGGGAACGCCGGGCGAGACCGCGTCGCGCGTGTAGTCGCCCGAGTTGGCGATGTCGTGGTGGAAGTTCGGCCACGAGCTCGGCGAGCAGGCCGAGGCGGGCGTCGAGTACACCGACACGGTGCCTTCGCGCGTGATCGAGACGACGTCCTTCTTGGCGCTCGATTCCGTGTCGATCGTCCCGAGCGAGCCGAGCGTCGGCGTGGCGACCATCCAGCCGCCCGTGAGCTTCGGCCAAGCGCTGCTGGCCGGGGCGCCGGCGCTGTTGTAGGCCTGGAGGTCCTGCGAGGCGGTGCCTGCGAGCACCTCCTGTTTGGGCGCTTCGCCTGTCACGTCGCCGACCGTCTCTCCGGTGATGAACGACAGGTCGTTGTCGACAGCGGGGAAGCCGGGGGCATACTGGCCGGAGCTGGCGTTCCAGCCTGCGATGAAGTCCTGGCTGCCCTTCTGGTAGTCGGGCGCGACGACGTCGAGTGCGCGCAGCAGCCCCGCGGTCGGCGCGAACATGCTCGTCGTCGTCCCGTCGAGCGTGCCGAACGCGGGCTCGCCGACCGCCGGGAACGTCGGCGTGTCGGTTTTGCCGGCACTCGCCCCGACGTCGGTCTGCAGCGCGGTGTACTTGCCGCCGACCGAGCCGTAGCAGGACGTGCCGTTGGCGTTGAGCACGTACCCGGGTCCCGCGTCGGGCGTGACTCCGACCTTCGGCCCTTCGCCGCCTTCGGGGCACAGCACCGGCGCGACGACCGGCGAGCCGTTGATGCCCTCGCCGACGTCGGGCAGCAGGCCCGCGTCGATGATGCCGATCTTCGCCGGCCAGCCTTCGCGGAACGCCGAGGAGCTGCATTTGGCGCTCGCGCAGGCCAGTCCGCCGGTCGCACACGAGGACGGGTCCGACGAGCAGCCGCCGGCGTTGATCGCGTAGACGCGCCCGTTGGCGAACGTCAGCAGCCCCGACGCCCCCACCGCGCCCAGCGACGCGGTGTTCACGCCGCTGGCGTTGAGTTCGCCTTCGTCGCCCCGCCCGGCCAGGTACTCCTCGTTGGTGCCGACGATGATGCTCGGCGGCCGGCCGGGCCCGTCGAGCTGGGCGACGGCCGGCGTGTCGACGATCTTGCCCTGGTCTTCGTCTTTGTTCTGGTCGGCCGGCACGTTGGCGTTGAACGTCGGCTGGTTGCTCACGGGGTTGACGGAGGCCAGCTTGTCGGGGTCCTCGACGAGCACCGGGAAGCCTTTGACGGCTTCGCCGTCGGCGTGCCAGGCATAGACATGGCGGTCCTCGCCGGCGGCGATGATGTCCAGCCCGCGGCCTTTTTCCGGCTCCAGGTCGGCGAGCACCGGCGAGGTGGCGAACCCGCCCTCGGTGCGTTGGCGCACGCCGTAGCGCTGCGCCGCCCACGCAGGGTCGCCGGGCAGGGGCGCGCCAGAGTAGTCGGGGTTGGAGGTCTCGTGGAAGATCCGTTCGCCTTTGGCGTTCCAGGCGTACACGTTGCCCTGCACGTCGTCGGCGACGACGTCGAGCTCGCCGTCTCCCGACAGGTCGCCGACCGCCGGCGCCTCGATCACCGGGTCGTAGTGGGCGGTCGTCAGGCCGCCGCCGTTGAACGCGTGCTCGCCGCCGTGCAGCGGCAGCTGGTCGGTGTGCACCGGCCAGCCCGGCAGGTCTTCGGGCTTGCCGGCCGCGCCGTAGCGATACGCGTGGATCCAGCCGTCGGAGTTGGCCACGATCAGCTGGTTGGCGTCTTCTCCGGCGAGGTCGGCGAGCACCGGGCTGGCGTCGCCGTCGCCTCTCATCTCCAGCGGGAAGCCCTTGAGCATGTCCGCGTCGCGGTGCAGGAACAGCTGGCGACGGTCCTGGCCGGTCATCGCCGGGCCGGGCGCGCCGGGCGCCGTCGTCACCACTACGCGGACGGTGAACGCGTAGGGCAGCGTGTTGGGGCGACCGTTGGAGCTCTGCGCGCCGCCGCCGTTCTCGTTGCCGGTGAAGGACGTCGGGGCTCCTTTCGGGAACATCGCCTGCAGCGTCGCCGTGCTGACGTTCGCGAGCAGCCCGTCGAACGCTTTGGAGTGCACGGTCGTGCCGTTGCAGAAGCTGGAAGGCACGCTTGCGAAGTCGCCGCTGGAGGAGGTCGGCGAGTTGTTGGGCTGCGCGCCCGGAGCGACTTCCACGCGGCAGGTGTATTTGCTGCGGGCGCTGACCGAGCCGTCCAGGGCGAAGGATTCCCTGCCCGGATCCAGTTGGTCGAACCATTCGGGCGAAGTGATGTCCGCCTCGGGCGGAATCCAACCCTGCGCCGCGGCGTCCACGGCCTTGTAGGCGTCCAGGCGCCCATAGCCGAAGAACTCGTCCCAGCCCTTGCGCGAGGGGTAGCGGAAGGTGTCGGGCAGTGGCCCGATCACGCCGCCGTTCTCGTCTGTGGCGAACGTCGAGTCGAGGTTCGGGTCGGTGCACGAGGGCGCCATGCCGACGCTGCACGCGGTTTCCGGCGCCGCCGCGGTGTCGATGTCGTCGGCCTGGCCGCCTTCGCCCTGGTCGGCCGCCGCCTTGCCGGTGCTCGGCGCGTTCGTGCCCAGCGTCGAGGAGCCGTCGACAGGCGTCCCTTCGATGTTGCCCGAGGCCATCAACTGGCGCACCTCGTCGGCGGTGATCGGGCACGGCGAGCCGTCCACGCGCGTGCAGTCGCCTGCGGGTTTCAGCGTCGTCGAGGAGGGCGAGCATTCGCCATAAAGGCCCGCTCCGCAGGCGTTGAGCGCCGCGCTGTAGATCAGCCCGACGACGCCCGAGCTCTTGCCGGTCGCCTCCGAGGAGCATGAGGTGGCCGGCACCGAGACGTCGATGCGCGTGCCGAAGTTCGTGCAGCCGTCGAGTTGCAGATAGGAGGGCGGCGTGTTGGTGACCGGGACCCCTTCGATGCTCGCCGGACCTTCGATCGCGTTTACCACGATCGTGTGCGGCAGCGCGCCCGGCTGGTTGTGGTGCTCGGCGGCCTCGTCGGCGGCCGAGGCGATCACCGCGACGCCGTGCTCGTAGGCGTAGTCGATCGCTTCGCGGGCGAACACCGGGTCGTTGAGGCTGCCCAGCGCCTCCTGCACGACATCGACGCCGCGGTCGGTGGCGTAGATCGTCGCCTCGCCGAAGCGGTTGGCCTCGGCGACGAAGGACTCGCCCACGCGCAGCGGCAGCACCTCGCAGTTGGGACACGTGCCCACCTCGCCCGCGCTGTTGTTCGCTTCCGCGGTCGAGTCCTCGTCCTCGCCGGTCCCGTGGCCGTACTGCACCTCGTCGTAGGCGTCGTTGTCGTTGTCGACGAAGTTCCAGCCCGCGATGTCGTTGGCGTAGCCGTTGCCGTCGTGATCCGCGCCGTCGGAGAACGCGATGATCAGGTCCTCCGGCGTGAGCATGCCGGGGGGACCGTTGCGACATGCGATCGTCGTCGGCGGGTTGGCGCACGGCGCGTAGCTTTCGACCACGTGCGCGACGCGCGAGTCGCAGGCGTAGTCGAGCACGTTGAAGACGCCCTGTTCGAGCACGTCGTAGGGGATCGCCCCGCTGCCACCCGGTTTGCCGCCCGGCATGGCGCCGTGGGCGTCGTAGTCGCCGCCCGTCGCAGCACGCGCTTTGGCGCAGTCGGCGTGCGTGGAGGGGTCGAACGTCGTGCTCAGGTCAACTTTCGGCGCCGGCAGCTCGCCGACGTTGAGCATCACCTTGGCGCGCAGCTGGGACATGTCACCGGCGCTGTTCCACCTGATGCCCGAGTCGAGCTCGCCGATCGCGACATCGGGACGACCGACGCTCACCGAGAAGGCGGTGTGCGTGGGCGTGCCGGCCGCGATGCAGGAGCCGGTGCCCGCCGGCACGGTGGCGTGCGCGTCGACCAGGCTCATGCCGGTCACGCCGCACAGCTCGTCGGTCTGCGAGTTGTTCTTCTGCACCTGCACAGCTTCGACCGGGTTGCTCGCCGGCGGCGTCGCCGGGGTGGCGGCGAACTTCCAAGCAAGGCCGCCGAGGTTGCTGGGCACCTGGCCCGGCGCGAGCTTCCAGCTCGCCGGTTCGCCGGGGTTGCCCGTGCCATAGAACGGGAAGTCGGCGAGCGCGCCCGCGGCGCAGGTCGCAAGCGCGATCGCACAGACCAGCAGGGCCGCGGCGGTCCAGCGAGCCCTCACGTTCAACCTGCTTGCGCCCCTTGTCTTTCGCAGCATCCCTCGGCCTCCCTCGTCTGGTCTTCGCAGCCTGCGCCTATCGCGGCAGCGTCTGCGTCAGCTCGACCACCTGCTGGAAGGTGGGCCGGTTCTGGAACGGGAACGGCGGCAGCGAGACGCCGCTGGCGCTGACGAAGCGGTTCATGTCAAAGCAGCTGGCCTGCGCGTCTTCTGCGCATTCGCCGTGCCCGTAGATCTGCTGCGGCGTGACCGTCAGGGCCTGCGCCAGCGAGCTCTGCAGCGCCTGCTGGCAGGCCGTCAGCGAGCCGTCGCCGCAGTAAAGCTGCGAGTAGGCGCCGTGCGGCGTGGCGCCGGCGCCGTTGGCCGCGAGCACGTCGCGCAGGTCCTTGCTCACATAGCCGTACCAGCCGTCGGCGAAGTCCGGCGCGCTCGGTTCGCCGCCCGGGTTGGGCGAGCCCAATTCGAGCATGCCGCGCAGCGCGTCGAAGGCCGGTTCGCCCAGCGCGGGGCGGAACTCGGCTTCGAGCAGTTTCGGCCACCACGCGTCCATGATCGTGATCGCTTCGTTGTGCTGATAGGTCCCCGGGCTGGAGATGCTCGTGTTGGTCAAGTCGCGCCGGTGCCCGCCGTCGGCGTACCAGGCGTCCAGCTTGGAGATCGCCGCCTGCAGGCTCGGGTCGCTGGGGCTGCCCAGCGCCTGCTCGAGGATCGGCCACAGCTGCACGCTGCGGATGTCCTGCGTGGCGGCCTCGTCCATCGCGCTGACCAGCTGCGCGCCTTCCATCTTTTTCCCGCCGGCCAGGTCAGCTTCGATGAAGTTGCGGATCAGCTGCATGCGATAGATCGAGCCGAAGGCGTACTTGTCGTCGGCCGAGGAGAAGCGCGGCGCCTGCTTGTTGTTCCATGACACGAGGAACTTCGGATCGATCGCGTTGGGATGCGCTTCGAAGGGCAGCGTTTGCATCGTGTGCAGCTGCGGGTCATAGCCCTGCCAGTCGTATTCGCCGGTGCCGAGGATCGGGAAGTCCGGCGAGGTCTTGGCGGCGCGCTCGGGGTAGGCGCCCGAGAGGTAGTAGGCGATGTGGTTGGCGTCGACGTAGGCCCAGTTGAAGGCGAAGTTGATGTGCGACGCGGCCACCTGGAACTGCTGCGGGCTCGTCATGAAGCCGGGTTCGTTGAACTGCGAGAAGCCGATCGCCGAGTCGGCCTCGTGGAAGTAGGTGGTGCGCGCGCTGGCGAAGGCGACCGGCTGCCCTTTGACCGTCCCGCGCGCGATCACGATCCCGTGAACGGTGCGGTAGACGGTCAACGTTTCCGAGCCCGGAGGCGTGTCGTCGGAGGCGTTGGGCGTCCACGTGTTCGTGCGTTCCAGCTTTTCCATCGGCAGGCACTGGCCCTTGTAGAGGTAGTGGAGTTCGTCCTGGCAGAGCACCTCGGCGAACGTGTCGACGTTGTCCGCCGTGGCCGTCGTCGCGCTCCATGCGTAGTCGCGCCCGTGGCCGAGCTCGACGTACAGGTTCACTCCCGGAAACGAGGCGCCGCGCGCGTCGATGCCCGGCCCGTGAAGGTCCTCCTCCATCAGGATCTGCGGGTTGTAGTAGCCGACCTGCGGGCCCATCACGGCGATCGCGTGGCCGTTGGTGGAGTGTTTGGCGCTGACCAGCTCCCAGTTGGACATCAGCGCCGGCCCGGCGAGCGCGTCGTGCAAGAAGCTCGCGCCGATCGAGCCGTCGCTTGGTATCGCCACGGGGTCGGGCGTGTCGGTGACGGCCGCGCCCGAGGAGGCCGCCGACGCGCCGGAGCCGTCCGCGACGAAGCTGACCGAGCCGGGGTCGGGCATCGCCAGCCCGGTTTTCGAGAAGGGCGAGCCGGTCTCGTAGGGGAACGCTTTGGACACCGTCGTCGGCGCCTCGGGATCGTTCTGCTCGCGAAAGCCCTTCCACGCTTCGCGCCCGGCGGTCTTGCCGAACTTCGCTTCGAAGGCCTCGAGCGTCAAGGCGGAGCGAACCTCCGCGCCGCCGCCCTTGCCGAAGATGCCGCCGATCAGCGACGCCTCGGCGATCACGTCGGTCGGCTTCCATTCTTCGGGGAGCTTGCCCAGCGCCGCGTACTCGGCCGGCATCTTGTTCGGGTCCAGTCGCGCTTCGGCGATGTAGGCGTTTATGCCGGCGCAGAATTCGCGCACGTCTTCGACGACCTGCGCGCCTTTGGCCCCGTACAGGACCGGCGCGTTTTCCAGCTGCGATTGCAGGTCGGCTTCGGTGTAGGGAGCGATCGTCCACTGCACCTGGTCCATCGCGCGGTTGCCGGCTGAGCCGCCGACGAACGACGACAGTTCCGCTTTGGCGGCGTGCCGCAGCACGTCCATCAAGAACAGGCGATCCTGGGCGCCCGCGTAGCCGGCGCCGAACATCACGCCGGCGCGCGTGCTGCCGTAGACGTGCGGCACGCCGAAGCCTTTGTCGCGCTCGATCGTCACGTCTGCGCGCGGGCTCGTCGTGGAGGCGAGGTCGCCTTCCTTGACGCCGAACGTCGCGTCCTTGAAGTAGCTCGCGATCTGTTCATGCGTCAGCGTCGGCGAGCCGTGCAGCAGGTTCGCGTACAGCGGCAGCTGATCGTCGTAGTGCGGCGGGTAGGTTTTGGTGAGCTGGAATTCGGCAAGCTGCTGCGCGTTGTCCAGCCCGTTCTCGCCGGCCGGCAGGACGTTGCGAAAGCCGCCGGCGTCGTTTGCCCCGTACGGTTGCGCCGGCACTTCGCCGGCGGCGGCGGACACGAACGCCAAGGCGGCCGTCACGCACACGATCGCGACTGCGGCCAGGCGACCGCGAAGACGGACCCCCTCCCCATTGCCAAGGTCCGTCTGCTTCGTCGTGCCGTCGCCTGACCCGCCGCTTACTGCGATCCCGCCGTCGCTGCCTGCCACCGCTTTCCCCTCGCTCGCCTACACCCCGGACGCCTCACTGAATACCCGCGCGACTCAACGTCAACCTGTCTGACCCGCACTGACTTTCAGTCACTGCTTTGTGCGACCTGCACAGGATCTAACGGTCCGCATACGGGTAGTCTCCGTGGATGGATGGTGGGGTGGGTTGATGGAGGATGCGAGCATTGCGCGTGGCGCCCCCCCGAATGACGCCCAGGAGCGCGTGCTGTCAATGCTCGTCGAGCAGCAGCAGGAGCTGATGCGCGCGGCCACCGATTCGATCCTGCGGGAGCTGCCCGCCTACGCGACCAGCCCGGACTCCGCGCTGAGCGAGGAAATAGGCGAGCAGGTCTCCGCTCACATCGGCGCGTTCGTGCAGTGCGCGCGCAGTGGCGTGGCGCCGGGACCGGAGAACCTGCCGTTCATCGGCGCCACCGTCGACCGGCGCATCGACCAGGGGATCCCGGCCGAGCAGATCCTCGACGCCTATCGGGTGGGACACCGCGTCCTGTGGGAGATCATCGAAGGGGCGAGCGAGCGCGTCGACGCGGGCGACGGCGTCGTGGCCTCGCTGGCCCTGCCGATGATGCGCTACATCGAGGCGGCGTGGTCGGAGGTCGCCAAGAGCTACATACGCGCCGAGCGGCGGCTGGCGGCCGACCTCGATCGCGGGCAGAGCCGCCTGGTCGAGGGGATGATCGACGGTCGGGTCACATCGGAGGGGGTGCGCCTGCAGGCGGGAGGCTTTCCCGTGGATCCGCAGGAGACCTACCTGGTGATGGTGCTCCACGGCTTTCCCGACCACGCGGCGGCCGCGCTGCGAACGGCCGCGCGGCGCCTGACCGACGCGCGCGAGGTGCGGGCCAGCGCCGTGCACGTGCGCGACGACGATCTGATCGCGCTGGTGGCGATCGCGCGCGACGACCCGACGAGCGCAAGCGTGCTGATCGCGCGCGACATGCGCAGGGCGGCCGGCAAGCTGGGCTGCGATCCGGCACTGGGCGTCGGCCTGGCCGCGCGCGGGCCCGAGCAGGTGCGTGAGGGCTACCGCGAGGCAAGCGCCGCCGCCGCGGCCGCAGGGCCGGGCAACACGCTGACGCTCGCGCAGATGCCGCTGGTCGACCGCTTGACGGTCATGCTGGCCAGCGGCGCCGTCCCCGAGCGCCTGATTCCCGAGCGTGTGCGCTCGTTCATCGGCGAGGATCTCGCCAAGCACGGGCAGTTGATCGCAACGATCAGCGAGTACGCCGCGTGCGACCTCAACGCGCGCCGCGCCGCCAGCGCGCTGTTCGTGCACCGCAACACCGTTCTCTACCGCCTGCAGCGCGTCGCCGAGCAGACGGGGCTGGACCCACACCTGCTCCCCGAGCTGCTCGATCTGATCACGGCCATTCGCCTGGTGCAGGGTCTCACCGCGCCACCGCCGCAGAGCCGCACGCCGGCGCGCACGCACGCCGCGGCGATGACGGGCGCAGCGGCCGCAAGCGGTGAGCGCACGGCCCGGTCGCCGATTTCTGTGACAGGGCCGCCGGCGCCGCACGGCGGCGGTTGACGCGAGCTGGGGTTTACGAAATGGGGACATCGGGAAAGAGAGGCGGCGTGAGGCGGGAGGGGTGGACGGTTCTGCGGGGGATGCGCGTCGCCACGGCGGCAGCGCTGTTGGCAATGCTGATGCTGGCCGTTTCCGGCACGCCTTCGGCGGACGACGCGAGCGCCGCCAGCTGCGGCGGCTTTGAAAATCCCTGCTCGCAGGAAACCGCTCAGCAGTTCGCGCCGGCAAGCGTGCAGCGCCAGGACACGCCGAACGATCCGAACTACGACCAGGCCGAGCCCGACACCCAGCAGCCGCCCGCGCAACGCTCGTCGAACTTCTACGCCGAGCGCTTTGACCTGTTCGGCTTCCCTTCGCAACTGACGCCCAACGCGATCTACAAAATCGGCCCCAACGCCGGCAAGCCGATGGTCGCGGGATTCAACGCCGCCGGGGCGTGGAAGGCCGAGCGTGGGCGTTCGGACGTGGTCGTGGCGATTCTCGACGACGGCATCGACTGGAGCGAGCGGGGACTGCGCGACCAGATTCACCTGAACACCGGCGAGCTCCCCTACCCCGAGCACTCCGACGGCTCGCCCTGCACGAGCTTCGACTGCAACGGCGACGGCGTGGTCAACGTCGAGGACTGGGCGCAGGATCCGCGCGTCAGCCTCTCCTACGCCGGCCGCCGCGGGCCGTCCGGGTTGATCACCGGCCAGGACCTGATCCACAGCTTCGGCGACTGTCAGATCGACGCCGGCCACTCGATCGTGCAGTGCGTGAGCGGCCAGCGCTTCGACAACGACGCCAACGGCTACGCAAACGACATCGCGGGCTGGAACTTCTTCGACGACGACAACGAACCGGCGGACGTCTCCAGCTACTTCGCGGCGCGCGGGCACGGCACCGATCGCGCGCTGGACGCCGGCGAGCAGGGCAACGACGGACAGGGCTCGATCGGGGTCTGCCCGCACTGCCAGATAATGCCCCTGCGAATCTGGGACACGTTCGTCTCCGACGCCAACACGTTCGCGCTCGGGATGGTCTACGGCGCCGACAACGGCGCGAAGGTGCTGGAGGGCGCCAACGGCAGCCTGTACCACTCCGCGTTTGCCGAAGCGGCCTCGCAATACGCCTATGACCGCGGCGTCGTGCAGACCTACTCCGGCGACGATCTGAACACGGGCAATCACAACTACCCCGCCAACTACGCCCACGCGATGCTGATCCAGGGCACCGTGCCCGACACGGTGGGCCTCGGCGAAGAATCCAGCCAGTGGGTGCAGGGAGAGAAACTGTGCGGCACGGCAGGCCTGCAGGCCTGCCTGGGCTCCAACCTGCCGGTCAGCACGTTCTTCCGCGGCGCCAACACGACGCAGTACGGAGGCAAGAGCTCGATCGCGATGGAGGGCCCGACGGGCTCGCCGAACACGAGCAAGGCCTCCGGCGCGGCGGGCCTGGTGGTCAGCGCCGGCCTGGACCACGGCGTCGCGCTGCGCCCCGACGAGACGCGCGAGCTGCTCGAGCAGACCGCCGAGCGCGTGCTCACGGGAAACACCGAAGGCGCCGGCGTGCCCGACCCGGGAGCCGACCCGACGCTGCCCGCCGACGAGCAGTGGTCGCCGCACTTCGGCTGGGGCCGCGCGAACGTGGGCGCGGCGGTCGGCGACGTTCTCAGCGGAGACATCCCCCCGGAGGCGGCGATCGACTCGCCCGACTGGTACGCGCCGCTGACCGGCTCCAGCGTCGAGATCACGGGCCTCGCGCGGGCCCGATTCGCGACCGGCGGCCAGTTTCACTGGAAGCTGATCTGGGGCGCCGGCGAGGCGCCGTCGAGCTGGAACACGCTCAGCGAAGGCGACTCCGCCACGACAGTCACCGACTTCGGTTCGCTGAACCTCGAAACCGTGCGTCAGGCGCTCGCCAGCCATGTCGTGGCGCCGGACGCAGGCGGGCCGACGTTCGCGGCTGGCGAGCCCAACCCGTTCCAGAACGAGTTCATGGTGCAGCTGGAGGTCAGCGGCAAGGACATCCCCTTGACGGGCATCGACCGGCGCGTCATGGAGACGTTCAGCGACCCCACGCTTCGCGCCGGCTTCCCCAAGCGCATGGGCGCCGGCGGCGAGGCGCCGGCGCGCTATGCCGACCTCAACGGCGACAATATCCAGGAGCTGGTCGTGCCCACCGAGGACGGGGTGATCCACGCGTATGAGCCCGGCGGCGCCGAGCTGCGCGGATGGCCCGTTCACACCGAAGTCCAGGCCGCCGCGCTGGGGCACACGGGCTCGCCCGGTCTCGCCCAGCTGGGGCTTCCGCGAGAGGCGCCGCGCGCGCCGCTGATCGGCGACCTGGCCGACAACGGAAGCACGGACGTGATCACCGCGGCGGGCACGCACGTCTACGCCTGGCACGGCAACGGCAAGCCGGTCGCCGGCTTCCCGGTGTCTGAGAACGGGGCGTTCTGCGCGCCGTCGCTGGAGAGCTTCAAAAGCCATCCGAAGTGCGGCTTCCTCGCGTCGCCGGCGCTGGCGCACCTGGAAGGGTTCGACAAGCAGCCCGACATCGTCGAGCCGAGCCTCGACGGTCACCTGTACGCGTGGAAAGGCAACGGAAAGCCGGTCAAGGGCTACCCGGTCGCGCTCGTCGATCCGAGCCAGGTCGCCGCGGGAACGCAGATGGTGGCCGAGTCGATCAACGATCCGGCGATCGGCGATCTGACCAACGCCGGTCACGACGACATCGTCGTCGCCAGCAACGAGGTCTACGGTGCGGCGGAACTCGGCGACGGCGAACTCAGCTTCGCCGGCATCACCGCGTCGGCGGCCGGATCGAGCGGGCGGCTGTACGCGATCGACGGGGCGACCGGCAAGATCATGCCCGGCTGGCCCGTGGCGATGCCCGGCCTGATCCAGGAAGTGCTCCCGCTGATCGGCCCCGGCCAGGACGCGTCGATCGCGAAGATCGGCGGCCAGACCGAGATCGTCGCCTCCTCCACCGGTGGCGCGCTGCAGGAGCTCAGCCCGACCGGCCACGTGGACCGCACCATGCAGCAGGTCGGCTCGCAGGCGTTCGGCCCGCTCTCGGACGCGACCGACCGCAGCGGGGCGCTGAACCTGTTCGAGTCCGCGTCGGTGGGCGACCTGTTGGGCACGGGAACGCCGGACGTGGTCAAGTACGAGCTGTCGCTCGCCGACGCCGCCAACCTGCTGCTCGTCGGCCAGAACTTCCCCTACAACCACCTGATCGGCGCCTTCGACGGCTCCACCGGCCAGACGCTGCCCGCCTATCCGACGGTCACAGACGACTTCCAGTTCCTGTCCTCCAACAGCATCGCCAAGCTCGAACCCAACCTGCCGACCAATCAGGTCCTCGGCGGGACGGGGCTGGGCCTGCTTCACGCCTACGACGGCGCGACCGGCCACGACGTCTCGGGCTTTCCCAAGCAGACCGGCGGCTGGCTGTACGCGCCGCCCGCGCTGGCCCAGGACGGGCGCATGGCGGACATGACGCGCGAGGGATACCTGTTCGAATGGCAGACGCAGGCGCCGGCCTGCCAGCCGCAATGGCCGAGCTTCCGCCACGACCAGCAGGACAGCGGAAACTACGACCACGACGGCACGCCGCCGAACGCGGCCGCGAACGTCGTCCTGTCCTCGCTCGGCGGCGGCAAATACCGGCTCGCCTTCACCGGGCCCGGCGACGACGGCTCGTGCGGCACGCCGACCTCCTATCTGACGCGGGTCAACGGCAAAGTCTTCGACCTCGGGCTCGGCAGCCCCGTCGCGGGGGGCGCCGCGTTCAGCGCCGAAATCGCGCTGCCTTCGACGGCGCGCCGGGTATCGGTGCAAGCGGTCGACGAGGCCGGCAACATCGGTCCCCAGGCGACGGTCAAGGCTCCCTGAGCTCTGGCGCGGGCGGCCCTGATGCCCTGACCGGTCGGCGAAGCCGGCAGCGACCGGGCGTGGCCGAGGTGTGCTTTGATCCCGGCCGTGGCGAGCGAGCGTCCACTCGGCGAGCGGGTCGCTTGGGAGCCGGCCGCGTCACCCGAGCCGGTGTCGCTGCGCGGCTCGCACGTGCTGCTGCGCCCGGTTGACGCCGACGCGGACGCCGAGCCGCTTCATGCCGTCTCGCACGCGCCGAGCGGCGACGCGACGATCTGGACCTACCTGCCCGACGGCCCCTACGCCAGCCCGAGCGAGCTGCGCGAGATGCTCGCGTGGGCGCAGGCCACGCGGGAGGCGGTCTACTTCACGCTCGTGCGCCTGGCCGACGAGCGCCCCCTCGGCATCGCCTCGTACCTGCGCATCAAGCCGGAGTTCGGCGTCATCGAGATCGGCCACATCTGGTTCGGCGCGCCGCTTCAGCGCACGACGGCGGCGACGGAGGCGGTCCACCTGCTCGCGCGCCACGCCTTCGACGACCTTGGCTACCGGCGCCTGGAGTGGAAGTGCAACGCGCTCAACGCCGCCTCGCGGCGCGCGGCCGAGCGCTTCGGGTTCACCTTCGAGGGCGTCTTTCGCAAGCACCAGGTCGTCAAGGGACGCAATCGCGACACGGCCTGGTATGCGATGACCGACGACGAGTGGCCGTCGGTGCGCACCGGTTTTCAGTCCTGGCTTTCACCGGAGAACTTCGACGCCGCGGGGCGCCAGCATCGCCCCCTCGGCGAGCTGATCGCCCAGGCTCGCCCGGGTGGGATGAGCCGCTGACGGCACGCCGCCGGGCGATCGTGCGAGGAGACCTTCGCATGCGCAAAGCGCCGCCGGTCGTGCGGCCGTCGATCGCCGGCGTGGCCGCGCGCGCATGACCGCGTCGCGGGTCATCTCCGCGAGGCCGAGGCGCAGCTGACGGCGCCCCGGCGGGCGCCGCCGCGACGCTGTTCACAAGATCTTCACGAGTTGGCGTCCAAAAGCGGGCATTGGCGTCTGCGCATGAGCACGAATGAGGGACGGCGCTCGATCGACGCGCCGCACACGCGTCGCGCCTTCCTTCGCTACGGCGGCTCGCTGGGGCTCGCGGCGAGCTTGTCGGGCGGTCCGCTGTGGCGCGCCGCCGCAGCGGCGGGCGCGATCGTGCACCAGCCGGACAGCCTGCCCAACCCGCGCGTGCCGGCGGGCACGGTCAACGAGGCGATGCCCTTCGACCACATCATCGTGGTGATGATGGAGAACCACTCCTTCGACAACCTGCTCGGCGCGCTGGCACGGTCGGGCCAGCCCAAGGCGAAGGGGCTCCAGTTCAATGCAAAAGGCGTCGCCACGAACAGCAACCCGGGCCCCACAGGATTGGTGCGCTCCTTCCCCTTCACGACGACCGCGCAGGGACCGCACGTCTCGCAGAGCTGGAACGCCACGCACGAGCAGATCGACGAAGGAAAGATGGACGGCTTCGTGCGCTCGGTCGAAGACGTGCAGCCGATGGGCTACTGGACGCAGGAGGAGCTTCCCTTCGCCTACTCGTTCGCGCGCACGTTCTGCGTGGCCAACCGCTGGTTCGGCTCGGCGCCCTGCCAGACCTACCCCAACCGCCGCTTTTTGATGGCGGGCACCGCCTACGGCAACATCGCCACCACGACCGAAAGCCTGCTCGACCCGCCGCCGCCGAACGGCACGATCTGGGACCGCCTGCACCACTACGGGATCAGCTGGCGCAACTACTTCACCGACCTGCCCTCGGTGGGCGTGATCGGCTCGACCGTCGAAAAATACCCGCAGAACCTCTCCCCGATCGCGCAGCTCTTCGCCGACCTCGCGGCCGACAACCTGCCCTCGGTGTCGATCGTGGACCCTGAGTTCGGCGTGGCCGGAGACGTGGGCGGCCCGCTGTCCGAACTGCCCGCGCTTCAGGGGCTCGGCCTGAAAGTCAGCGAAACCGGCGGCTCGGAGGAGGACCCGCAGGACATGTCCTACGGCGAGTACTGGGCCTCACAGGTCGTCAAAGCGGTCCTCGCCTCGCCCGCCTGGCCACGCACGCTGCTGCTCTACACCTACGACGAGCACGGCGGCTACTACGACCACGTGCCGCCCCCGGCGGCGATCGCGCCCGACTCGATCCCGCCCGCGCTCGGACCCGGCGATGTGCCCGGCGGCTACGACATCTACGGCCCGCGCGTGCCGGCGATCGTCGCCTCGCCCTACTCCAAGCCAAACGCCGTGACCAACGCGGTGCACGACCACACGTCTTTCCTGGCGACTGTGGAGGCCAAGTGGAACCTGCCGCGACTGACCTATCGCGACGCCAACGCGCGCACGGTCATGGACTTCCTCGAACCGCAGACGGCGGCCTTCATGGAGCCGCCGACGCTCGCCGAACCGCCCGCGCCGGTCGCCGCGCTGACGGGCTGATGCGCGCTCGCGCGGCCTGGCGATCGCGGGCGACGCTCGCCGCGGCGGCGCTGGCGTGTGCGTCGGCGGCGTGTCTGTCGGGCGCCGGCGCGGCAGGCGCACGGGCGGGCGCCCCGCGGCGGCCCGCCGCACACACCGCCGCGACGACGTCGCGCGTGCGTGCGTTCAAACTGCCGCCCGTCGGCCACGTGTTCGTGATCGTGCTCGAGAACGAGGGCTACACGGCGACGTTCGGCGACCCCGCCGCCGACCCGTACCTGGCGCAGACGCTGCCCGCCGAGGGCGCGCTGCTGGAAAACTATTACGCGACCGGGCACGAGAGCAACGACAACTACATCTCGATCGTCTCGGGACAGCCGCCGAACGTGCAGAACCAGGCCGACTGCCCGCGCTTTGACGACTTCGTCGGCGCGCTGATGCTCGAAAACGGCGTGGAGAGCGGAACCGGCTGCGTGTACCCGGCCGAAGTGCCGACGATCGGCAACCAGCTTTCGGCCGCCAAACGCAGCTGGAAGGCCTACATGCAGGACATGGGCAACGACCCCAACCGCGAGACGGCCGCGTGCGGGCACCCGGCGCTGCAAGGCGCCGACGAAACGCAGAAAGCCGAGGCGGGCGACGGCTACGCCAGCCGCCACGACCCGTTCGTCTACTTTCACTCGGTCATCGACGAACAGAAGTTCTGCGACGAGCACGTCGTCGCGCTGGGCTCGCCCAGCGGCGAAATGCCGGCGGCGGCGCTGCGTGGCGAGACGGGGCTGGCGACGGACCTGACGGCGGCGTCGAAAACGCCGAAGTTCTCGTTCATCACGCCCAACCTCTGCGAAGACGGGCACGACTACCCGTGCACCAATCAGCCGAGCGGCGCCTCGGCGCTCGCCGACATCGACGACTTCCTGGAAACGTGGGTGCCGAAGATCACCGGCTCGGCGGCCTATGCGCGCAACGGACTGCTGGAGATCGTCTTCGACGAGGCGGCCACTTCCGAAGCGGAAGCCTGCTGTGAAGAGATGCCCGGGCCGGGCTCGCCGCTGCCCGGCATCGTCGGCCCCGGCGGCGGCAGGGTCGGCGCGCTGCTGCTCTCGCCGTTCATCAAACCCGGCACGGTCAGCACGACGCCGTACAACCACTACTCCTCGCTGGCAAGCTGGGAGACGCTGCTGGGCCTGCCCAAGCTGGCCTACGCGGCGACCGTGCCGAGCACGTTCGGCGCGGACGTGTTCGGCGCGGCGACCGGCTGATCGGCCCTACGCCTCGGCGACGGGTTCGACGGCGGGCTGCCCGGCGTCCGGCTGGCCCGAGTCGACGGACGGCGGGCTCAGCGGATCGGCGGGCTGGCCCGCGGCGTCGCCCGAGGCCAGCTTGCGCGCATCCTTCTTGGCCTGCTTGTCCTGGCGACGCTCGCGCAGCTTGCTTTCGCGCATGAGCTTGGCCATGGTGGTCTTGCGCTTGCCGCTCGAGGACATGGCCGTCGCCTCGGTTCCTAGACCGGCTGGATGTTGACGGCCTTGGGGCCCTTGTCGCCGGCCTCGGCGTCGTAGGAGACCTTCGCGCCCTCTGCAAGCGAGCGATAGCCCTCGCCGACGATCGCCGAGTGATGGGCGAACAGGTCCTTGGACTGGTCGTCGGGCGTGATGAACCCGAAGCCCTTGTCGTCGCTGAACCACTTCACTGTTCCTGTAGCCATGGTGCTTGTCCTCCGTCGTCGATAGTGCTGCGAACGCGGAGATTGCTGAGCAAAGGCTACGAGCGCGGGCACTGCGTTGTCGGTTGAACGACCCGACCTGAACCACCGACGGTAGCAGGGTGGAGGGCTTGGCCGCCGTGGCCGGTCAGCGACGTCAAACGCGCGGAGCGACTTTGCCCCGGCCTCGCAACGCCGTCCGACGACGCTGGGCCCGCTCGCGCGGGGCGACGCCGGCGCCGTCTCCGTCGCCGATCGGCCGCCAGCCCTGCGTCGAGGCGCTCGCGCTCAATTGCAGGTTCGTGGGCGGTTGCGGCCTGCCGATGAAATAGCCCTGGGCGACGTCGCAGCCGAGTTCGCGCAGCAGCTCGAGCGTGGCGCCGTCCTCGATCCCCTCGGCGACCACGCGCATTCCCAGCGCGTGCCCCAGGTCGATCGTCGAGCGGACGAGTTCCAGGTCACGATCTCTGCCGTCTTTGGCCAAACGCGTGATGAACGTGCGGTCGAGCTTGAGCTCGCCGACGGACAGCGCGCTGAGGTAGGCCAGCGAGGTGAAGCCCGTGCCGAAGTCGTCGATCGAGACGACGACGCCGAAGTCGCTGAGCTCGTCCACGACGATCCTCGCCCGCTCGAACTCGGCGATGATGCTCGTCTCGGTGATCTCCAGCACGAGCGCCTGCGCCGGCAGCTCGTGGCGGTCGAGCAGATCCCGCACGGTGCCGGCGAAGCCCGCGTCGATCAGGTTGGTCGCGGAGATGTTCACGGAGACGGCCATCGTCTCGCCGTTGCTGCGCCACGCGGCGCATTGCGCGAGAGCTTGGTCGAGCACCCAACGCGTGAGGTCTCGCATCAACCCCGCCTGCTCGGCGAGCGGCAGGAACTTCAGCGGGGGCACGTCGCCCAGTCGTGGATGGCGCCAGCGCAGCAGCGCCTCAACCGCGAGCGTCTCGCCGGTCTGCAGGTCGAGCTGCGGCTGATAGTGCAGGGCGAGCTCGCCGTCGGCGATCGCGTGGCGCAGCTCCTCGGCCAGGCGCAGCAGGTTTCCCGTGTCGTCGAAATCCTGCTGATACAGAGCGAACGCCTCGCCTCGCATCTTCGCGCGATACATGGCCACGTCGGCGCACGCGACCAGGCCGTCGCCGTCCGTGGCGTCGGCGGGCGCGCGGGCGATGCCGATGCTCGCGCCGATGCGCACGCTGACGGCGTCGAGCGCGAACGGCTCGTCGAGGCTCGCCGTGAGCCGCTGGGCGATCGTCGTCGCGTCGTCGGCGTCGGCGTCCATCAGCACCGCGGCGAACTCGTCGCCGCCGAGCCTGACCAGCGCGTCCGTCGGGCGCAGCGGCGCGCGGAAGCGCTCGCCGAGCTGCCTGAGCAGTTCGTCGCCGGCGGGATGCCCGAAGGAGTCGTTGATCTCCTTGAAGCGGTCGAGGTCGATGTACAGGAAGGCCAGGCGACGCTGACGGATCGAGCTGTCGGCGTGATCGGCGAAGAACCCGTCCAGCACGCCGAACAGGAAGCGGCGGTTGCCCAGTCCGGTCAGGTGATCGGTGACCGACTGGTGCTGGCGCTCCTGCGTGAGCGTTCGCAGGCCGCGCACCGACAGCGACAGGCGGATGCCCACGACCGCCAGCGTCGCGGAGGCGAGCGCGACGCCGAGGGCGTCCACGTGGTCGAACGCACCGAACGCGAGGATGGCAAGCGAGCAGACGGCCGCCAGGCCGGGGAGCAGAAAGCCGGTCGGTTTCTGCAGCGCCAGCGGATCGGCGTGGCCGCGCGAGACCCACATGGCCATCGAGATCAGCAGGATGGCGCACGGCCACGCGACGCCGTCGACCGTCACGCCGAGATGCGTCGCGCCGATGCCCGAGCCGAACAGATTGAAGGTGTCGCCCGCGGCGTTGACCGCCATGCCGGTCGCGAGCAGGATCCAGGGCGCCCTGCTGCGACCCGCGAGCATGGCCGCGCTGCCGACGACCAGGGCGAACAGCAGCAGGTCGCCGACCGGGTAGGCCAGGTTGGTCGCCACCGCCAGCCCGCCGCCGCCGGCTGTGTGCAGGAGGCTGTGAAAGGCGAACGTCGCGCAGACGGCGGCCGCCCCCAGCGCGGCGATCGCGCTGTCCAGCCAACTGGGCGTGCTCAAGCGCCTGACCTCGCCGCGGATGAACAGGACGATGCCGACGTAGGCCAGCGGGAAGAAGGCGAGGTAGAAGGCGTCGGCGACCGAGGGCGTGGGAGGACTCGCTCCACCAAGCGACTCGACCGTCAGCGCGAGGTCTCCAAGCGCCCACGAAAGCACGCTGGCGCCAAGCGCCAGCGGCACCAATCGCCCGGTCTTCTGCGTGAGCCCCCTGGCGATGCACAGGCCCGCCGCCACCACGTTGAAGGCGACGACTCCCCAGCCGTCGATCAGCGTCGAGGACTCGTCGGCTGGGCGCGCGATCAGCAGCCCGAGGTAGGCCAGCAGCAGAGCCGCCAGGACGCCGTAGACGATCCAGATCGCCCTGACGTGTCCGGCTCGCGTCGCTAGGGCTCGCTCGGGCGCTGTGACAGAAGGCACGTGACTCTGCCCTGTGGCTCGACGCGCGACGTCGCCAACTCAATCCCACGGCCGCGGCATGGACGAAAAATGCACGCCCAGGAGGACCTGCCCAGGCTGGCTCTGGACTCCAAGAAACAGACTATATATTTATTAATAATAATAAGACTCAATCCCAATGTTATGGTGTGCGCGCCGGCTCGCCCCCCGGCAAACCCCTGAATCGAGGTCTCCAGGATGCGCTCATCGGTCGGTCGTAAGCTCACCGCGCTGGTCGCGCTCGGGGCGCTCGCGGCGCTGGTCGCCGGCTGCGGCAAAAGCGCTCCCTCGCCGGCCGGCTCGGCAGGCTCCGGCGGGCCCGGGCGCGCCGCCTTCGACGTGGTCGCGGCGGAGAACTTCTGGGGCAGCATCGCCGGCCAGCTCGCGGGCGACAGGGCGGCGGTGCAGAGTATCATCGTCAACCCCGGCACCGACCCGCACAGCTACGAAACGACGGCGCAGGACGCGCGCACGATCGCCGGCGCCGACATGGCGATCGTCAACGGCATCGGCTACGACGACTGGATGACCGACGATCTCGGCGCCAGCCCCTCCAGCGGGCGCGTCGTGCTCGACGTCGGCGATCTGCTCGGGCTCGGGCAGGGCGACAACGCGCATCAGTGGTACTCGCCGAGCAGCGTCTATCGGGTGATCGACGCGATCGTCGCCGACTACGACAAGCTCGACCCCGCCGACGCCGCCTACTTCGCCGCGCGCAAGCGGGCCTTGCTGACGCAGGGCTTCGCGCGCTACGACCAGCTGCGCCGGGCGATCCGCGCCAGGTACGAAGGCGTCGCCGTCGGCTACAGCGAGAGCATCTTTCGCCCGCTGGGCGAAGACCTCGGCCTGAAGCTGCTGACGCCCTACAGCTTCGCCGAGGCGATCGCCGAGGGCACCGACGTGACCGCGCAGGACAAGCAGACCGTCGACCGCCAGGCCGAGGACGGCCAGATCGAGGTGTGGGTCTACAACAGCCAGAACGTCACGCCGGACGTGCAGCGCGTCACGTCCATCGCCAGGGCGCGGCACATCCCCGTCGCCACCGTGACCGAGACGCTGTCGCCGGCGAGCGACAGCTTTCAGCAATGGCAGGTGGCCGAGCTGGAAGGGCTCGCCGCGGCGCTGCACCGGGCTACCGGCAGATGACGGGGCGCGCGGCGCGCGGCAGTGGCGCAGCGCGGCGCGGCGCGGCGCGGCAAGCGTGCCTCGCCTCACCGTCCGTGCCTCGCGCGCGGGGCGTGCTGTAGGGTCGGCCGATCCGACGGTTCGCACCTGTAGCCGCGCTGGTCGCGATGTTCGCAGTGATGAACGCGTGCGCGCTGTGCTCGGCCGCCGCGGCGCCGCGCCCGGTGCGCATCGCGGTGGAGGGGCCGATGTCCGGCGAAGAAGCCTCCACCGGCCAGGACATGCTGCGCGGCGCCCAGCTTGCGGCGGCGCGGCTCAACGCGCGAGGCGGCGTGCTGGGGCGTCGTGTGACGCTCGTGGCGGGCGACGACCGGGCCGATCCGGCGACCGGCGCGAAGGTCGCGCGCCGGCTGGTCGCAAGCGGCGTGAGCGCGGTGATCGGGCCGTTCAACTCGTCGGTCGGACTGCAGGCGCTGCCGATCTACCGCGCGGCCGGCCTGCCGATCGAGCGGCTGACGTCGGCCACGGCGACCGAGGGCTTCGGCGTCACGACGCAGCCGATGGTCACGCAGATCGCGCCCGTGGAGCAGGCGGAGCTCACGGGCGTGCTGCACGCGCGCAGCGTCGCCGTGCTGTATGACCCGTCCACCTACACGGCGGCCATCGCCTCGCAGCTGGCCGCGGCGCTGAAGGGCGCCGGGGTCAGCGTGCCGGTGGACGCGGTGCTCGACCCGCAGGCGAGCGCCGCGACGACCGAACAGGTCCTGCAGTCGACCGCCGCGGCGCGTCCGGACGTCACCTACCTGGCCATGTACGGGCCGCAGGCCGGCGCGATCGTCACGCGCATGGCCGGCGCGAAGGCATACGGGCGCTGCTTCGTGGACCTCGCGGCGCAGGGGCCGAGCTTCGTAGGCGCCGCCGGCGCCGCGGCCAAGGGGTGCCTGAACAGCGGCGTCCCCTCAGACGAACAGCTGCCCGGCGGCAAGCCCTACACGCGCGCCTACCGCAAGCGCTTCAAGCTCGATCCCGGCACCTGGGGAGCGTTCGCCTACGACTCCCTGGACATGCTCGCCGCCGCCGTGCGCAAGACGCACCGCTGGGCGGGCCCGAAGCTGCGCAGCGCGCTGCTGCACACGCGCGGCTTTCGCGGCGTGACCGGAACGACGACCATCCTGCCGGCGAGCGGCAACCGCGCCAAGCCGCCGGTGGTCATCCTCGACATCGACGCCGCGGGGCGCTACAAGGTCGACTCCGCGTGGGCCGGCTTCGCCGGCTACGGCTGAGCCTCAGCCGACGGGCACTCCCGGGCGCTCGGCCAGCGAGCGCGAGCAGAGCTCGTCGCTGAGCTGCCACAGGCGCTCGGCGAGCGCCACGTCGTGGGTGACCGGCTTGGTGGCCAGCTCCTTGGACTTGTAGAAGAAGCGTCCGGAGACGCCCTCCAGCTCATCCGCCGCCGCCGCGTAGATGAGCGTCCGCGCGCCCTTCTCGGCCGAGCCGAAGCGCGGGGTGCGCTTCATCGTGCGCGCGAACACGCCGGCGGCGCCCGCCATGCCCTCGCCGAAGCCCGTTTTGCTCGGGCCGGGGCTGACGACGTTGGACGTCGCGTCGCTGGCGGTGAGGCGGCGCGCGAGCTCGAACGCGAACAGCACATTGCACAGCTTGGAGCGCTGGTAGGCCTTGAAGAACTGGTAGCTGCGCTCGCCCTGCAGGTTCTCGAAGTCGAGCTTGCGCGCGTAGATCTCGCTGGAGACGGTCACCACGCGCCCGGCGGGCGCGGCGCGCACGAGGTCCAGCAGCAGGTTGCTGAGCAGGAATGGCGCGAGATGGTTCGTCGCGAACGTCTTCTCGATCCCGTCGACCGTCAGCTCGCGCTTGGAAAACACCGTGCCGGCGTTGTTCAGCAGCACGTCGAGCCGCTCGTAGCGCGCCGTCACCTGTTCGGCGAGGCGGCGCACCTGTGCCTGCGATGAGAGGTCGGCGAACATCAGCTCCGGGGCGCCGGCGCTTGCCGCATCGGCGAGCAGCGCACGGGCCTGCTCGCCGCGATGGCGATCGCGGCAGACCATGACGATCTTCGCCCCGCGCTGCGCCAGGCTCTTGGCGGCCTCGAAGCCGACCCCGCTGTTGGCTCCTGTCACCAGGACCGTCTTGTGGTGCATGTCCATCTTGGGACCTCTTTTCTTCGCTCGATCTTTCGATAACACTACTTATACGTAACGTAATAGCCCCGCTTGCTCAGCCCTCCTCGGCGATCGCAGGGACGGACGCCGCCGGGCGCGTCGGCGGCCTGACGGCGTCGATGGCGATGTGCGGAAGGCGACGCTCGAGCAGCCGGGGCAGAGCCCAGGTGCGCCGTCCGAGCAGCGCGAGCACCGACGGCAGCAGCAGGCTGCGCACGACGAACGCGTCGAGGAACACGGCGCTGGCGAGGCTGAGCCCGAACAGCTTGACGACGCGCTGGTCGCCGAGCACGAAGGACACGAAGACGCAGACCATGATCGTCGCCGCCGCCGTGACGACGCGGCCGGTCGAGCCGAGCCCGTCGACGAGCGCCGCCGTCGGGTCCTTCCGCCGTGTCCACGCCTCGTGGATGCGCGAGACGAGGAACACCTCGTAGTCCATCGACAGCCCGAAGACGATCGCGAAGAGGATCACCGGGATGAACGCCTCGATCGGGCCGGCGGTGACGTTGAACAGCCCGCCGAGCCATCCATACTGGAAGACCGCGACGACCACGCCCAGCGACGCGCCGACCGACAGCAGGTTCATGACCGCCGCCTGGATCGGGATGACGATCGAGCGGAACACGGCGACGAGCAGCAGGCCGGCGAGCAGCACGACGATCGCGATGAACAGTGCGAGCTTGCCGCCGAGCACGTCGGCGAAGTCGATGCCGGTGGCCGTCGAGCCACCGACCAGCAGCCTCGCGCCCGAGGCGTGCGCGAGCGGCGGCAGGCTCTGCCCGCGCAGGCGTTTGACGAGATCTGTCGTCGCCCGCGACTGCGGCGACGAGCCGGGAAAGACCTGAAAGACGGCCGTCGAGCCCTGCGGGCTGAGCGCCGGCGGCGAGACCGACG
>Ga0105237_10001628_pt1 | contig 29150 bp, 26 predicted proteins | sample KBSC24metaG_FD_81520 | JGI IMG/M metagenome (GOLD analysis project Ga0105237, IMG submission 81520) | Corn rhizosphere microbial communities from Kellogg Biological Station, Michigan, USA - KBS C2-4 metaG | ecosystem: Host-associated > Plants > Roots > Rhizosphere > Soil | place: Michigan, USA... | reverse complement strand
CTGCCCCCCGATCGTCGAGTACGCCGATCGACCTTGCAGGCCGCGCTGGGCCAGTGGCCCAGCCCCTCGCCAGGCACGAACAGTCCACTGGACTGTTCGTGTCCGGGCTCGGCCCCCCGAGGGGGTGCGGGCCGGCTTGGGAACGGCCCGGCGCTCGGCCCGCCGCGGAGCGGTGCTCACCTTGGCTGCGGATCGAAGACGTAGCCGACGCCGCGGATGGTGTGGATCAGCTTGGTCTCGTAAGGGTCGTCGAGCTTGGCGCGCAGCCGCCGCACCGCGACGTCGACAACGTTGGTGTCGCTGTCGAAATTCATGTCCCAGACGTTCTCGGCGATCAAGGTGCGCGAGCAGATCTCGCCGGCATGGCGCAGCAGATAGTCGAGCAGCGCGTATTCCTTGGTCGTCAGCTCGATGCGCTGGCCGGCGCGCGTGACGCGGCGGCGCATCGGGTCGACCTCGAGATCGGCGATGCGCGTCAGCGTCTCGCGCGGCTGCACCGGGCCGCGGCGCAGGATGTTCTGCACCCGCGCCAGCAACTCGGAGAAGGCGAAGGGCTTGACCAGGTAGTCGTCCGCGCCGAGCTTCAGGCCCTTCACGCGGTCGTCGACCTGGTCGAGCGCGCTGAGGAAGAGCACCGGCGTCTGGCGCTGGCGGCGCAGGCCCTGCAGCACCGTCCAGCCGTCGATGCCGGGCAGCATCACGTCGAGCAGGATCAGGTCGTAGTTGGTGCCGCTGGCGAGGTGCAGGCCGTCGATGCCGTCGCTCGCGATGTCGACCGCATAGCCCTGCTCGCTCAGGCCCTTGCGGACGTAGGCGGCCGTCTTGGGTTCGTCTTCGACGATCAGGATGCGCATGATTTCGAAGTATCCAGGATGGGCCGCACCGCCGGCTGACGGCTGCATTGCAAAAACGTCATGTGCGCGTCACCACGCTGTGCGCGCCTGATTCCTATTGTTGAGACCGTGATGCCGCATCGGCCACCCACTCAACCCCCAGGAGAATTTCATGCAAGCCAAGTCCGTCTTCGTTCTCAGTGCCCTCGTGCTCGCTGCCGGCAGCGTGTTCGCCGACCAGGCTCCGAACAGCGCCCAGCCGCTGACCCGCGCCGAGGTGCGCCAGTCGGTGGTCGACGCGCGTGCCAACGGCGAACTGCGGCCCGCCGGCGAAGCCGGCGATGAAGTCTGGACACCGGCCGAAGCGCCGCGTTCGACGCTGACGCGCGCCGAAGTCGTGCAGCAGGTGGCCGCCGCGCGTGCGGCCGGCCAGTTGGCACCCGCCGGCGAAGAGGGTGACGATTTCTACCCGCTGACCACGCAGAACAGCGGCCCGGGCCTGAGCCGCGCCCAGGTCGTCGCCGAGACGCTGCGCGCCCGCAACGCGGGCTTGCTTGAGCCGGCTGGCCAGGGCGAGGTGGGCGATTACGACGAAGCCCGCATCGCGAGCCAGCACCGGTACGCCGTGGCCCACGAGCGGCATGCCGCCGCCGCACCCACCGCGTCGTCGAACCAGTGATCAGTGTGCGGACGGCCGCCTGTGAGGGCGGTCCGGGCCGCATCGCGCTCGGGCGATAGCCGCGCCCGCGGCCGAGGTTACGGCGCCGCGGCCGACTCGGCGATCACCAGCCCGAGCGCCCGGCGCAGCTTGTCCGGGTCCAGCGGCTTGGTCAGGAACTCGTTCATCCCCGAAGCCATCGCCTCCTCACGTTCCGAAACCAGCGCCGCGGCGGTCAACGCGATGATCGGCAGGCTGCGCTGGTCGTAGCGGTGGCGCAGCAGGCGCGCCGCCTCGTGGCCTCCCATCACCGGCATCTGCACGTCCATCAGCACCGCGTGGAACGGCAGCCCGGCGGCTTCGGCGCGCATCACGGCGTCCACCGCGGCGCGCCCGTCACCCGCCTGCGTCACCTGCACGCCCCACTGCTCCAAGGTCGCGACCGCGATCATCATGTTGACCGCGTTGTCCTCGACCATCAGCACCCGCGCGCCGACCAGGCGTTCGGGGCTCGGCAGCGCTTCGCCGAGGGCCGGCCCTTCCGGCGCGGGCGCCAGCGGCAGCTCGGCCCAGAACGTGCTGCCGACGTTCAGCTGGCTGGTCGCGCCGACCCGTCCGCCCATCAGGCTCGCCAGTTCCTGGCAGATCGAGAGGCCCAGGCCGGTGCCGCCGAAACGCCGCGTCGTCGATTCATCGGCTTGCGTGAAGGGCTTGAACATGCGCGCCAGCGTGGCCGCATCCATGCCGCAGCCGGTGTCGGTGACGGCAAAGCGCACCAGCGGGATCTCCTGCGTGTCGTCGCAGCGCACTTCGAGGCGGATCTCGCCCGTCTCGGTGAACTTCAGCGCGTTGTTGATGTAGTTGCTGAGGATCTGCCGCGTGCGCAGCGCATCGCCGTGCACGTGCCGCGGCACGCCGTCGTCGACCTGCATCGAGAGCCGCAGGCCGTGTGCTGCCGCCAGCTCGTGATAGGCGCGCTGCAGCGCGTCGAGCAAGGCGCGCAGATCGAACGGCACCGACTCGAAGGTCAGCTTGCCGGCCTCGATCTTCGACAGGTCGAGGATGTCGGAAATGATCCCGGAGAGATTGCTCGCGCTGTCGAGGATCTGGCGCAGGTACTGCAGGCGGCTCGATTCCTCGAGTTCGGGGCGCAGCGCCAGGCGGGCCAGGCCGAGCAGGCCGTTCAGCGGCGTGCGGATCTCATGGCTGGTGTTGGCGAGGAAGGCGCTCTTCGCGCGGTTCGCCGCTTCGGCTGCGTCGCGTGCCGCGGCCAGCGCATGTTCGACGCGGCGGCGCTCGGTCACGTCCTCGGCGATCCAGATCGTGCCGCTGTCGCGCGGGTCGTCCGGGTCGATCGCCTGCGCGCGCACGCGGCACAGGAAATGGCTGTCGTCCTTGCGCCGCATCACCTGCTCGGTCTCGAAGGGCAGCCCCTGCATCAGCAGCGGGCCGGAGCGCTCCGTGACCTCGGCATAGGCTTCCGGGTTGCGCCACATCAGCGCCGCCGGCTGGCCGATCAGCCCGCCCGCCTCCCAGCCGAACATGCGTTCCCAGGCGAGGTTGGTCTGCAGGAAGCGCCGCTCGCGCGTGAATGCGATGCCGACCGCGGCGTACTTCAGCATCGCCTCGTATTCGCGGCGCAGGCGCTCGACCTCGGTCACGTCGCGCGCGGTGCCGACGGTGTAGTGGCGGCCGTCGAGCGCGAAGCGCGCGGTCGAGAGCAGCGCATCCACCTGCCGGCCGTGTTTGCTGACGAAGCTCACCGGCAGCGCATCGGTGCCTTCGCCGCCGCCGAGCGCCGTCAGCACCTGGCCGCGATCGGCAGCGTGCTGCCACAGCTTCAGCTCCTCGGTGGTGCGCCCGACCGCTTCTTCGGCGCTGTAGCCGGAAAGCCGGCTGAAGGTGGCATTGACGCGCATCAGCTGGCCGGTATCGGCATCGGTCAGCACGATCGCGTCGGGGCTGGTCGCGACCACGTGCGAGAGCAGCGCTTCCGATCGTTTCAGCGCGGCGCCAGCTTCGCGGCGTTCGGTGTCGTCGAAGAAGATCGACAGCGTCGCGCGGCCGCCGGCGGTCTGCACGCGCACGCTGCTGTAGCGCACGAAGCGGCGCCGGCCGTCGACCGACTGCAGTTCGATTTCGATTTCCGGATGGCTTGCGCCGACCGGTGCCTCCTCCAGTTTTTGCACATGGCGCTGCACCTCGGCGCGCGACGCGGGCTCGTGGAAGTGGCGCAGCATGTCGCTGCCCATCAGATCGCCGGCACGCTCGTAGCCGAGCAGCTGCAGCGCGGCGGCGTTCGCGTCGATCACCTTGCCGGAGCGGTGCAGCAGCAGCGGCGAGGGTGTGCGTTCGAACAGCTCGCGGTAGCGGGTTTCGCTCGCGGCGACGGCGCGGCGCGCGGTGACTTCGCGCGTCGCGTCGCGGCCGACGCCGGCGAATCCGACGAAGCTGCCGTTCTCGTCGTAGCGCGGTTCGCCGCTGATGCGGGCGTAGCGGCGGCGGCCGTGGCTGTCGTGCTGCTTCAGCAGCAGGTTGCCGAACGGGCGCCGCGCTTCGAGATCGGCGCGCAGCGCGTCCATGCCGATATCGTCGAGCCCGAAGCCGGCGATCTGCCACGGCGGCGCGCCGAGGCGGGTGCGTGCCGCCACGTCGGCGCTGCCGACCGAGGCCTGGCTGACGTGGTTGAAGCGGAACTGGTTGTCCATCTCCCAGTACCACTCCGGCGCCATGTGCAGCACGCTGCGCAGGCGCCGGTCGCGGTCGGCCGCCTCCTGCAGGTAGCGTTCGTTGAGGCGTGTGATCAAGGTGCCGAGCGCGAGGCTGAAGAGGACCGCCAGCGCCTGCGTGATCACGCGCAGGCCGAGCGGCTGCTGCACCGCGATGCTCGCGCCGGGCAGGCGGCCGCTGGTCTCGGCCCAGGTCAGCGCCGCGAGTGCGGCGCCGCAGCCGGCGCTCATCCACACGCCCGCGCGAAAGCCCGCGCTCCAGCTGATCGCGCAGACGAGCGGGCCGAAGAAGCCTAGCGCCGCGGCATGCGTGCCATCGCCCTGGCCGAAGGCCAGCCCGCAGATCAGCAGCAGCCCGGTCCAGCCGGCCGCCAGCGCGACCTTGTGCACGCTGCCGTGGCGCATCACCCAGCCGCAGCCGCCGATGACGGCACCGGCCACGAGGCACAAGCCCACCAGCCAGGGCTTGCGCCCCGGCGGCAAGGGCACGTCGGCGAACTGGTAGAAGAGGCCGCTCAGCAGGCAGACGATGCCGCCGGCGGCACAGATCCACGGCACGATCAAGGTCGGCGTGTCGGCGGGCAGGTCGAATCGAAGGGACGGAGCTGTCTTCATGATCACCGGGCTTCAAGAACCGCACAGCGCGGCGCACGCATGCGGCCCCCGTGAGGCCGCCGAAGACAACGCCGTCGTCGGTCGATTCGGCGTGACCACAAAGCGGCAGGCTAGAGTACCTTCGTGCTGTGCACTCCGGTATTCGCCTTTCGGACGGCCGGGCAGGCTCATGACCGCCCTCCCGGGCAAGTTTCGAGCCCAACCCGCGGGGGCGTCGTCATTCTGCGTCGCGGCTGGCGCCGCGTCTCGTCAATCCGCGGCGTTCAAAGTCTCCCGTGTCGCCTGCGCGACGTTGCGCGCAGCCTCGGCGAAGTCGACGCCTGCCGAGGCATACAGCACCGCACGCGAGGAGTTGACGATGATCGGCGCGCCTTCTCTGTAGCCGGCACGCACCGTGGCCTGGGCGTCGCCGCCCTGTGCGCCGACGCCGGGGATCAGCAGCGGCAGGTTCGGCGCCAGTTCGCGCACCCGCGCGATCTCTGCCGGGTAGGTCGCGCCGACGACGAGGCCGAGCTGGCCGTTGCGGTTCCAGTCGCCGTTGGCGAGGCGCGCGACGTGTTCGTAGAGCAGGTCGCCGTTGGCCAGGCGCTGCGCCTGAAGGTCGGAGCCGCCCGGGTTCGAGGTGCGGCACAGCAGGATCGCGCCCTTGTCCTCGTAGCGCAGGTAGGGCTCGATCGAATCGAAGCCCATGAACGGCGACAGCGTGACCGCATCGGCGGCATAGCGCTCGAAGGCTTCGCTCGCGTACTGCTCGGCGGTCGAGCCGATGTCGCCGCGCTTCGCGTCGAGGATCACCGGCACCTCGGGCGCCGCCTGGTGGATGTAGGCGATCAGCCGCTCCAGCTGATCCTCGGCGCGGTGCGCCGCGAAGTAGGCGATCTGCGGCTTGAAGGCGATCACCAGATCCTTCGTCGCATCGACGATCGCGGTGCAGAACGCGTGGATGCACGAGGCATCGCCGCGCATCGCGCCCGGCAGGCGCGAGGGTTCCGGATCGAGGCCGATGCAGAGCAGGGACTGGTTGAGGCGCTGGGCGCGGGTGATCCGGTCGATGAAGTTCATGCCCGGATTGTAGAAAGCCGGCCCGGGGGCTCGCCGGCGTCAGCGGCTCGGCGTTTCGCCGCCCAGCCAGGCGGCAAGGGATTGCGCGGCCATCGGTTTCATGCCGTCGGCGATCCAGATCTGCGGGTTCGACGCGGGCGACAGCTTCATCGCCTTCTCGCGCGCCGAGACGCCCTGGCGCGCCTGCCGGAACCACTCGGTGATCGGCACGTCGGCATCGAAGCGGCTGCCGAACAGTTCTTCGATGAAGTAGGTGTCGCTGGAATCCACGTCGCAGCCGAAGGACGCGCGGTTCGCCGCGGCGGCGGTGATGATGATGCGGTTCGGCTGCTGCAGCGCCGGGATCAGCGAGCCGGAATAACAGGCGGAGATGATCAGCAAGGTCGGCGTGCGGCCGAGCGGCTCGAGCCAGGCCTCGAGCTGGCGGGCATCGGCGACGGCGTTGTCGCGCTCGGTCGCGGCGAGCGAGAGCAGGCCCTTGCCGCCGTGCGAGCTGAGCAGCACGACGGCGCGCGCGTTGCGGCCGTCGCTGGGCAGCAGCGCGCCGGCGGAGGCCAGGGCCTGGCGCAGGCTGGCCGACGAGGCGCCCGGCCAGTCCGCCGGCTTCGGGGCGCCGTTGGCCAGGCGCAGCACCGCGAGCTGCGGCGCCTGGTGGCGCAGCTGCAGTTCGGCCAGCCGCACATCGCCCACGAAGGCGGTCGAGCTGCCGTCCATCGCCGCGCCGACGAAAACCGCCATCGGCCGCTCGGCGGTGCGTGCGACCTGCGCAGCCGCATCGACCTGCGCCTTCAGCAGTGGATCGAGCGCAATCTTCGGTGCGGCACAGGCCGTGAGCGACAGCAGCAGCGCCGTCGCCAGCACCAGCAGGCGCGAACGCATCGGAATGTCAGCCGATGCGCCGCGCAAGCGCTTCGGCCTTGCCGATGTAGCCGGCGGGCGTCAAGGCCATCAGGCGTTCGCGCTCGGCCTGCGGTATTTCGAGGCCTTGGATGAATTCGCGCATCGCCTCGCGCGTGATCGCCTTGCCGCGGGTCAGCTCCTTCAGCCGCTCGTACGGGTTGGCAAGGCCGTAGCGGCGCATCAGCGTCTGGATCGGCTCGGCCAGCACTTCCCAGGCCTCGTCCAGATCGGCGGCGAGCGCCGCTTCGTTGACCTCGAGCTTCTCCAGCCCGCGCAGCAGCGAATCGTGGCCGAGCACCGCGTAGCCGAGCGCGACGCCCATGTTGCGCAGCACGGTGCTGTCGGTCAGGTCGCGCTGCCAGCGGCTGATCGGCAGCTTCTGGCTCAGGTGCGTGAGCAAGGCGTTGGCCAGGCCGTAGTTGCCCTCGGCGTTCTCGAAGTCGATCGGGTTGACCTTGTGCGGCATCGTCGACGAGCCGATCTCGCCTTCCTTGGTGCGCTGCTTGAAGTAGCCCAGGCTGATGTAGCCCCAGACGTCGCGCGACCAGTCGATCAGGATGGTGTTGCAGCGCGTCACCGCATCGAACAGCTCGGCCATGTAGTCGTGCGGCTCGATCTGGATCGTGTAGGGATTGAAGCTCAAGGCGAGCTTCTCCTCGACCACCTTGCGGCTGAAGGCCTCCCAGTCGAAATCGGGCCACGAGGCGATGTGCGCGTTGTAGTTGCCGACCGCGCCGTTCATCTTCGCCAGCAGCTTCACGCCGGCGATGCGCGCGCGCGCCGTGGCCAGCCGCGCGACGACGTTGGCGATCTCCTTGCCGACGGTCGTCGGGCTCGCCGTCTGGCCGTGCGTGCGGCTCAGCATCGGCAGGGCCGCGTGGCTGTGCGCCATCTCGGTCAGCTTGGCGATCAGCTTGTCGATCGACGGCAGCAGCACCTGCTCGCGCGCGGTCTTCAGCATCAGCGCATGGCTGGTGTTGTTGATGTCCTCGCTGGTGCAGGCGTAGTGGACGAACTCGTGCGCCGAGCGCAGCTCGAGGCTGTTGCCGAAGCGGCTCTTCAGCCAGTACTCGACCGCCTTGACGTCGTGGTTGGTGGTCTTCTCGATGTCCTTGATCGCCTGCGCGTCGGCTTCCGAGAAGCGCACCACCAGGCCGCGCAGCAGGCCGCGCGAGGCTTCGCTGAGCGGCGGCAGCTCGGGCATGCCGGCATCCGAGAGCGCGATGAACCATTCGACCTCGACCTGCACGCGCCGGTGCATCAGGCCGAACTCGCTCAGCAGCGGGCGCAGCGCGGCGACCTTGCCGGCGTAGCGGCCATCGAGCGGCGAGAGGGCGGTGAGGGCGGACAGGGTCATGGCGGCGGCGGTTGATAAGTAAGCGCTGAGTTTATTCGGCACCCGGCAAGCACCGATTGACGCTGGCGGAATGGCTCTTGCTTAATGTTGCGCCTCACTACATCGCCGCAGTCATCTTCGAGGAGATTCCATGTCCGTGTCGCGCCGCCGTTCCCTGATCACCCTGTCGGCCGCGCTGGCGTTCGCCGGCTTCGCTTCGTCCGCGCTGGCGCAGGCCAAGCTGAAGGTCGCGGCGATCTACACGGTGCCGGTCGAGCAGCAATGGGTGAGCCGGCTCGACAAGGCGCTGAAGGCCGCGGCGGCGCGCGGCGAGATCGAGTACGTGTTCAGCGAGAACGTCAGCAATGCCGACTACGAGCGCGTGATGCGCCAGTACGCCGAGGGCGGCAATACGCTGATCGTCGGCGAGGCCTTCGCGGTCGAGGCGGCGGCGCGCAAGGTCGCGAAGGACTATCCCAAGGTCAGCTTCCTGCTCGGCAGCTCGGGCAAGCCGCAGGCGCCGAACTTCTCGGTCTTCGACAACTACATCCAGGAGCCGGCCTACCTGAGCGGCATGGTCGCCGGCGGGATGACGAAGAGCGGCAAGATCGGCATGGTCGGCGGCTATCCGATCCCCGAGGTGAACCGGCTGATGAACGCCTTCATGGCCGGCGCGAGGGAGACCAATCCCAAGGTCGAATTCATGGTCAGCTTCATCAACAGCTGGTTCGATCCGCCGAAGGCCAAGGAGGCGGCGTTCGCGATGATCGACAAGGGCGCGGACCTGCTCTACGCGGAGCGCTTCGGCGTCAGCGACGCGGCCAAAGAGCGCGGCAAGCTCGCGATCGGCAACGTCATCAACACGCAGGACAAGTACCCCGATACCGTGGTCGCCTCGGCCTTGTGGAACATGGAGCCGAGCATCGACGCGGCGATCAAGGCGGTGAAGGCCGGCACGTTCAAGGCGGAGGACTACGGCCCGTATTCGACGATGAAATTCAAGGGCAGCGAGCTCGCGCCGCTCGGCAGCTTCGCGAGCAAGGTGCCGCCGGAGATCGCCGCCAAGGTCAAGGCGAAGGAAGCCGAGATCCTCGCCGGCAAGTTCACCGTGAAGGTGGACGACGGCCAGCCCAAACCGACCGCCAAGTAGCCCCGTGCGCGCCCGGTGACCGACGGCCCCGTCCTGCGCCTCTCGGGCATCAGCAAGCGCTTCGGCGCGCTGGTCGCCAACGATGACATCTCGCTCGACCTCGGCCGCGGCGAGGTGCTGGCCTTGCTCGGCGAGAATGGCGCCGGCAAGTCGACGCTGGTCTCGATCCTGTTCGGCCACTACGTCGCCGATGCCGGCCGCATCGAGGTCTTCGGCCGGCCGCTGCCGCCGGGCAACCCGAAGGCGGCGCTGGCGGCCGGTGTCGGCATGGTGCACCAGCACTTCAGCCTGGCCGACAACCTCAGCGTGCTCGACAACGTGATGCTCGGCACCGAGCCGCTGTGGCGTCCGTTTTCGCGCCGCGCCGAGGCACGACGCAAGCTCGGCGACACGGCGGCGCGCTTCGGCCTCGGCGTGAAGGCCGAGGCGCTGGTCGGCACGCTGTCGGTCGGCGAACGCCAGCGCGTCGAGATCCTGAAGGCGCTGGTGCGCGGCGCACGCATCCTGATCCTCGACGAGCCGACCGCGGTGCTCACGCCGCAGGAGAGTGAATCGCTGTTCGCGACCCTGGCGCAGCTGGTCGCGGAGGGGCTCTCGGTGATCTTCATCAGCCACAAGCTCGACGAAGTGCTGCGGGTTTCGCAACGGGTCGCGGTGCTGCGTGCCGGACGGCTGGTCGCGACCTTGCCGGCCGCGGGGGCGACCAAGCCGATGCTGGCCGAACTGATGGTCGGCCGCGCGATCGCGCCGGCGCAGCGGCGGCCGCGCCAGGCGGGCGACGTCGTGCTGGCGATGCGCGGCGCAGGCGTGGACGGCGAGGGCGGCCGGCCGCCGCTCGCCGACGTCTCGCTGGAGATCCGCGCCGGCGAGATCCTCGCGATCGCCGGTGTCTCGGGCAACGGCCAGCAAGCCCTGGCCGGGCTGCTGTGCGGTCTGCAGCCGCTCGCGGCCGGCAGCTTGCAGCTGCGTGGTGCCGGGTTGGCGGCGTCGCCGCGGGCCTGGGTCGCCGCCGGCGTCGCCCGTATCCCCGAGGATCGCCATGCGGTCGGCCTGGTCGGCGATCTGGCGCTATGGGAGAACGCGGTGTTGGAGCGCTACGCGAGCGCGGATTTCGCCCGGCTCGGCGTGGTGCGCCGCGCGGCGGCGCGTGGCTATGCGCGCCAGCTGATCGAGCGCTTCGACGTGCGCGGCACGCAGGGCGCCGGGGTGGAGACGCCGGCCCGTGCGCTCTCCGGCGGCAACATGCAGAAGCTGATCCTGGGCCGCGCACTGATGCCGGTGATGCCGGGCGCCGCCGGCCCGGTGCTGATCGTTGCCGACCAGCCGACCTGGGGCCTGGACATCGGCGCCGTCGCCTACGTGCACCAGCAGCTGCTCGATGCCTGCGCGGCCGGTGCCGCAATGCTGCTGATCTCCGAGGACCTGGACGAGATCTTCGCACTCGCCGACCGCATCGCGGTGATGCACCACGGCCGGCTTACGCCGGCGCGGCCGGTGGCCGGCTGGTCACTCGGCGAGATCGGCCTGGCGATGACCGGCGAAACATGCGGCGTGCCCGCGGCGCATGAGAGCAGCCATGCCGCGGCTTGAGCGCCGGGCCGCGCCATCGCGCCGCGCGATGCTCGCGGCGCCGTTCGTCGCTGTCGTGTTCACCTTGATGGTGAGTTCGCTGCTCGTCGCCTGGGCCGGCGCGCCGCTGGCGCGCGCCTACGCCTTGCTGCTCGAAGGCGGCTTCGGCTCGCGTTTCGCCTGGGGCGAGACCTTGACCCGCGCGACGCCGCTGATCCTCACCGGCCTCGCCGCGGCGGTGGCCTTTCGCGCGCGGCTCTTCAACATCGGCGCGGAAGGCCAGCTCTACCTCGGCGCGCTGGCGGCGGTGGCGGTCGGCGGCCTGCACGGCGGCGACGGGTTTGCGCTGTCCCCGTGGCTGCTGTTCCCGCTGATGCTGCTCGCCGCGGCGCTTGCCGGCGCCCTGCTGCTGCTGGTGCCGGCGTTGATGAAAAGCCGGCTCGGCGTCGACGAGGTGGTGACCACCTTGCTGCTCAACTTCGTCGTGCTGCTCTTCGTCAGCCTGATGCTCGACGGCCCGATGAAGGATCCGATGGCGATGGGCTGGCCGCAGAGCGTCGCGCTGCAGGACGGCGTGCAGCTCGGCAAGCTGGTCGAGCGCTCGCGCGTGCACACCGGCCTGCTGATCGCGCTCGGCCTTGCGCTGCTGCTATGGGCGCTGCTGAAGTTCACGACCACCGGCTTCCAGATCCGAGCGCTCGGCGCGAACGCACGCGCCGCGGCCTTCGCCGGCATGCCGGTCGGCTGGGTCACGGTCAAGGTGGCGCTGCTGTCGGGTGCGCTCGCCGGGCTCGCGGGGGCGGTGGAGGTGGCAGGCCGCACCGGCTATTTGACGCTCGACATGTCGCCCGGCTACGGCTACAGCGGCATCGTGATCGCGATGCTGGCCGGGCTGCATCCGCTCGGCGTGGTGGCTGCAGCGGTCTTCGTCGCCGGCATCCTGGTCGGCGCGGACAGCATGAGCCGCGCCGTCGCGGTGCCAACCTACATCGCCGACGTGATCGTCTCGGTCTCGCTGTTGTCGATGCTGGTGGCCGGTCTCGCGGCGCAATACCGGCTGCGCTGGGGAGCGGCGGCATGACGATCGAGATCGAGCGCACGACGGCACTGCGGCGCGTCGAGCTCGAAGCGCTGCTGCGCGAGGCCACCGGCCCCGACCATCGCTACCTGATTCGCCTGGTCGACGACTGGGAGCGCGGCAGCAGCCGCTACGACGGCGACGGCGAGGCGCTGCTGCTGGCCCGCGAAGGCGGGCAGGTGGTCGGCACCATCGGGCTGATCATCGATGCCTACGCCGCCGCGCCGCTCAGCGGCCGGCTGCGGCGCCTGTATCTGCTGCAGCGGCTGCGCGGCCGGGGGCTGGGCCGGCTGATGGTGAACCGGGTCGTCGCACTCGCCACCGGCCGTTTCGAGCAGCTGCTGGTGCGCGCCAACCGGCCCGGTCCGGCGAGCTTCTTCGAGCACCTCGGCTTTCGCCCGGCGACCGCCGAACCCGAGGCGACGCATGTGCTGGTGCTGCCTTTTGCCCAGGTCCATCGCGCGAGCCGCGCGCGGGGCGAGCGATGCTGAGCGACACCTTCGCGCTGATGCTCGGCCTGCCGTTCTGGGTCGCGGTGCTGCGCATCGCGACGCCGCTGATCCTCGGCACGCTGGGCGTGCTGCTGTGCGAGCGGGCCGGCGTGTTGAACCTGGGCATCGAAGGCATCATGGTCGCGGGCGCCTTCAGCGGCTGGGTCACGGTGTATGCGTTCGGACTGCACGGCAGCGGGTTGTGGCTGGGCGTGCTCGCGGCGGCGCTGGTCGGTGCCGCGCTCGGGCTGTTGCACGGCCTCCTGACCGTCACGCTGGCGCTGTCGCAGCATGTCGCCGGGCTCGGGCTGACGCTGTTGTCGACCAGCCTCGCGAGCTACGCCTACCGCGTCAGCTTTCCGAAGGTCGAGAGCCCGCCGACGATCCGGCCGTTCGCGCCGATGAGCGGGCTGCCGCTGCCGATCCTGAACCAGGAAACGCCGCTGACCCTGCTCGCCTTGCTGCTGGTGCCGCTGATCGCCTATGGGCTCTACCGTACGCCGGTGGGCCTCGCGGTGCGCATGGTCGGCGAGAACCCGGCGGCGGCGGAGGGCCAGGGCCTGAGCGTCGCGCGCGTGCGCATCGGCGCGATCATCGCCGGATCGGCGCTGATGGGCGTTGCCGGCGCCTTTCTGACCTTGGCGGCGTTCAACGCTTTCTACTTCAACATGGTCAATGGGCGCGGCTGGATCTGCGTCGCGCTGGTGGTCTTCGCGTCGTGGCGGCCGGGCAAGGCCTTGCTCGGCGCGCTGCTGTTCGCCTTCTTCGATGCGCTGCAGCTTCGGCTGCAGCAGGCGAGCGGCGGTGTCTTCGGCATCGAGCTGCCCTACCAGGTCTACCTGATGCTGCCGTATCTGCTGTCGATCGTCGCGCTGGTCGTGATGGCGCGGCGCGCCGCGTATCCGCAGGCGCTGATGAAGCCTTATCGCAAGGGCGAACGATAGGCATGCCGGCCCCGGCGGAGCCGATGCGGCAATGTTCCCCAAGCGGGCACGCTCGCGCTACGATGGCTTGCGTGGAAACGGCCTGCACGAGCCGCCGCGATCAAGGGAGCCGATGATGGGTCAGACCGCTGTGCAACCGTCCTATTCGCTCGACGATTACCTCCGCGCCGAAGACGCCGCGGCGCTGCGCCATGAGTATGTGGCGGGCGGCGTGTTCGCGATGGCGGGGGGCAGCGAGCGGCACAACCAGATCTCGGGCAACGTCTACATGCGGCTGCGCGCCGAGACGCGCGGCAGCGCGTGCCGCGCCTTCATCGCCGACATGAAACTGCGCATCGACAGCGCCAGCAGCGTCTACTACCCCGACGTGATGCTGGTCTGCGATGCCGACGACGCGCACCCGCAGTTCAAGACCGCGCCCTGCGTGATCGTCGAGGTGCTGTCGCCGTCGACCGCGGCCACCGATCGGCGCGAGAAGCGCAAGGCCTATTTCGGCCTGCCGTCGCTGCAGGCCTACGTGCTCGCCGATTCCGAGGCGCGCAGCGTCGAATACTTCCTGCGCGGCCCCACCGGCTTCGACCCCGGCCGGCTCGATGAAACCAGCCAGCTGCTGCTGCCCTGCGGCGAGCGCCGCATCGGCCTGACCCTGGACGACGTCTATGAAGACGTCGACGGGCTGTCCTCCCCCCTTTGAACCCTGATTGCCATGACGCTCGACACCCATCCCAGCAATCGCCACATCCGCCTGACCTCGCATCCGGTCACCGGTGCCACCGGCGCGCCGACCATCCACTGGGGCGCCGCTACCGCGCTCGAGCGTGGCCCGGTGGTCGGCACGGTCGCCAACCGCAGCCAGCGCAACGTCATCGGCACGCATTCCGGCAGCTACGGCATCTACCGCGCGCTCGCCGTCGCGGCCGGAAATCTCGTCAAAGGCCATCGCGCCGACCTGACCAACACCTCGCCGACCGACCTGGTCGGCCCCTACCCGCAATGGAGCGACGCCAGGCGCATCGTCTCGATCGATCCCTGGGGCGCGTCGGTGGCCGACGTCTATGCCGACTATCTAGCCAAGGGCTACGACATCCGCCCGACGATCGCGGTCACCAAGGCGCATATCGACCTGCCGGAGATCCGCCATGCGATGGCCTTCCAGCGCCTGGTGCCGGACAACCGCATCCTGCTCGAGAACGCGTCGGCCGTGGTCACCAAGGTCGCGATCGAGCCGGTCTGGTGGCTGCCCGGCGTCGCCGAGCGTTTCAAGGTCAAGGAAGTCGACCTGCGCCGCGCGCTGTTCGAAGAGACCGGCGGCATGTATCCGGAGCTGGTGACGCGCAGCGATCTCGAAGTCTTTCTGCCGCCGATCGGCGGGCAGACGCTGTACGTCTTCGGCGACATCCGCGACCTGGCCAATCCCGAGATCACCCTGACCGCGCGGGTGCACGACGAATGCAATGGCTCGGACGTCTTCGGCTCCGACATCTGCACCTGCAGGCCCTACCTGACGCACGCGATCGAGGAGTGCATCCAGGGCGCGCAAAAGGGCGGTGTCGGCCTGATCGCCTACAGCCGCAAGGAAGGCCGCGCGCTCGGCGAAGTCACCAAGTTCCTGGTCTACAACGCGCGCAAGCGCCAGGTGGGCGGCGATCGCGCCGACAAGTATTTCCTGCGCACCGAATGCGTCGCCGGCGTGCAGGACATGCGCTTCCAGGAGCTGATGCCCGACGTGCTGCACTGGCTCGGCATCCAGAAGATCCACCGCCTGGTCAGCATGAGCAACGACAAGTACGACGCGATCACCGGCAGCGGCATCGCGGTCGGCGAGCGCGTGAAGATTCCGGATGCGCTGGTGCCGGCGGATGCACGGGTCGAGATCGAGGCGAAGATCGCGGCCGGATATTTCACCGATGGCCTGGTGCCCGATGAAGCCCAGCTCGCAGCGGTGCAGGGGCGTGGCCTTGAAGGATGAAGCCGTTTCCGCGCTGAGGCGCAGCGAGACGATCCGCGAGCGTTGCTCTGCGATCGCCCGTGCAGTTACCGATGGCGCGTCGCCGCACTTCAAGCTCGACCGCAGCAGGCTCGACAGCGTCGCCGAACGGGTCGCCGACCTGACCCGCTCGCGCTTTCCCGAACTGCGCATCCCGTACCACAGCCGCTGGCGCCACTTCGAGGCCGGCGGCGTCGATCGCAAGGCCGAACTCGATGCGAAGTTCGCCGGCCGCAACACCGCCGCGATCGCGCGCTCCCGCATCGACCTGGCCCTGGTCAGCGTGCTGCTCGATGCCGGCGCCGGGCCGCAATGGCGCTACGCCGAAGCCGGCGGCGGCAGCTACAGCCGTTCCGAAGGCCTGGGCGTTGCGAGCTTCCGCGCCTTCATGGCCGGTATGTTTTCATCGGATGCCGGCGATCCCTACCGGGTCGACGCGAAGGCGCTGCTGCGCATCGATGCGGCCACGCTGGCATCGGCCTTCCAGGCGAGCGAGGCGAACCCGCTGGTCGGGCTCGATGGCCGCGCCGCCTTGCTGCGCGCGCTCGGGCACGCCTTGCGGGACCAGCCGCAGACCTTCACGTCGGAAGGCCAGCCGGGCCGCTTGTTCGACGCGCTGACGCATCACCACACCCTGACCCCGCAGGCGCACCACGGCGCGCCGCAGGTGCCGACCAAGCACCATGTCGGCGCGGCCAGCATCCTGCGGCTGCTGCTCGACGCCTTCAGCGGCATCTGGCCGAGCGGCCAGCGCATCGACGGCGTGCCGGTCGGCGACGCCTGGCCGCATCCTCATGCCGGCGGCAGCGGGCCGAGCGCCGGCTGGGTGCCGTTCCACAAGCTCAGCCAATGGCTCAGCTATTCGCTGCTCGAACCCTTCGAATGGGCCGGCGTGCAGGTCAACGGGCTCGATGCGCTGACCGGCCTGCCGGAGTACCGCAACGGCGGCCTGCTGCTCGACGCCGGCGTGATCCTGCCGCGCGATCCATCGGCCTTCGCCGGCCGCCGCTGGACCGCCGCCGACGAGGCGATCGTCGAATGGCGCGCCCTAACCGTCGCGCTGCTCGACGAACTCGCGCCGCTGGTGCGCCAACGCCTGGGCGTCACGGCCGAACAACTGCCGCTGGCCCGCATCCTCGAAGGCGGCACCTGGGGCGCCGGCCGGCAGATCGCCGCCGAACTGCGCCCCGGCGGCCCGCCGCCGCTCGCGATCGACAGCGACGGCACGATTTTCTAGAGCCGAGACCCTGATGACACGCGACGTCCACCACATCCAGCATCCTCTGATTCAGCACAAGCTCACCTTGATGCGCGAGAAGAACCGCAGCACCAGCAGCTTTCGCCGCCTGCTGGGCGAGATCAGCATGCTGATGGCCTACGAGGTCACGCGCGACATGCCGACGCAGATGATCGACATCGAGACGCCGCTCGAAGCGATGCAGTCCCCGGTGATCGACGGCAAGAAGACCGTCTTCGTCAGCATCCTGCGTGCCGGTGCCGGCTTCCTGGACGGCATGCTGAACGTGGTGCCGGGCGCGCGCATCGGCCACATCGGCCTGTACCGCGACCCGAAGACACTCGGCGCGGTCGAGTACTACTACAAGATGCCGAGCGACATGCAGGAGCGCGACGCGATCGTGCTCGATCCGATGCTCGCGACCGGCAATTCGGCGGTGGCCGCGGTGGACCGGCTGAAAGAAGCGGCGCCCAAGTCGATCCGCTTCGTCTGCCTGCTGGCTGCGCCGGAAGGCCTGAAGAACTTCCATGACAACCACCCCGACGTGCCGGTCTACACCGCGGCGATCGACCGCGGCTTGAACGACCACGGCTACATCGTGCCGGGCCTCGGCGACGCAGGGGATCGCCTCTTCGGCACCAAGTAAATCAGCCCTTGAACGGGTTCGCGGTCGCGAACCACAGCCCGATCCCGGTCGCGATGATGAAGGCGCCGTCCAGCACCCCGACGAGCAGGAACACCTTGGTCTGCAAGGGCTCCATCAGTTCCGGCTGCCGGGCGGACGACTCCAGGAACTTGCTGCCGAGCAGCCCGACGCCGACGCAGGAGCCGATGGCGCCGAGTCCGATCATGTGACCGACGGCGAGGGGAAGCAGGTCGATGCCGTTCATGGCGCAGTCTCCGGGTTGAGTCAGCGGGCCGCCGAGGCGACGTAGTCGAGAAAGCCGGTCACCGAGCTGAAGCGGCCGTCGTCGGCCAGCACCGCGATGTCGGTGCCGCGCGCCGCGACCGTGCCGCCCGCGTCCTTCAGCGCCCACGAGAAGCGCAGGTGCCGGCCATGCGCGTCGGGCGTGCCGTAGGGCTCGAAACGATGGCCGGGAAATTGCTGCTGTACCACGCCGATGGTCGCGTTCAGCGCCTCGGCGCCGTCGGCGCGTACCAACGGGTCGACGTAGCTCGCCGTCGCGATGAAGGCCGCGTCGATCAGCGCCGCGCGCTGCGCGCCGTCGGGCTGGTTCCAGATGTCGACGTAGCGGCGGACCTGTGCGTTGAGATCGTTCATGTCAAACTCCTTGGAAGGGTGGTTGGGGGAAGCGATGACTGCATCTTGGTTCGTCCCGCTTCGCAAAGCGATGACCTCGCAGGTCATGCTGGTCCGGCCGCCTTCTCCCTTCCACAAAGGCCTCGCATCGTGAAACGCGCTGCTCTCGAACGTCCCCGCACCGTGCGCACCTGGCGCGGCCATCTCGGCCGCCATGCGGCGCCCGTCGCCTGTGCCTGCGAGCTGCAGCCGGGGCGCTTTCGCAAGGCGCAGCGCATCGGCGGTTGCAACAAGAGCCGCTGCTGGCTGTGCCATGGCGACAAACTCGCCGGCCTCGCGACACCGCAGGATCGCCGCGGCCGCGCGCGTTTGTTCGAGGGCCTGATCGAGGTCGGGGCCGCGTGACGGCCCGGGATCTGCTGCTGCGCAGCGCGACGCTGCGCGACGGCCGCACCGGCATCGACCTGCTGGTGCAGGCCGGCCGCATCGCCGCGGTCGGCCCGGCACTGGCCGCGCCGGCCGACGCCCAGGTCATCGATGCGCAGGGGTGGCTCGTGATCCCACCCTTCGTCGACGCCCATTTCCACATGGACGCGACCTTGAGCTACGGCCTGCCGCGCGTGAACCAGAGCGGCACCTTGCTCGAAGGCATCGCGCTGTGGGGCGAGCTGAAGCCGCAGCTCACGCAGGAGGCGCTGGTCGAACGCGCGCTGCAGTACTGCGACTGGGCCGTCGCGAAGGGCCTGCTGGCGATCCGCTCGCATGTCGACGTCTGCGATGACCGGCTGCTCGCGGTCGAGGCGCTGCTGCATGTCAAGCAGAAGGTCCGTCCCTACCTCGACCTGCAACTGGTCGCCTTTCCGCAGGACGGCGTCCTGCGCTCGCCGAGCGCGCTCGCCAACCTGAGGCGTGCGCTGGATCTGGGCGTCGACGTGGTTGGCGGCATCCCGCATTTCGAGCGCACGATGGCCGATGGCGCCGAGTCGGTGCGCCTGCTGTGCGAGCTCGCGGCCGAGCGCGGATTGCGTGTCGACATGCACTGCGACGAGAGCGATGACCCGCTGTCGCGCCACATCGAGACGCTGGCCTATCACGCGCAGCGCCTCGGGCTGCACGGCCGCGTCGCCGGCTCGCACCTGACGTCGATGCATTCGATGGACAACTACTACGTCAGCAAGCTGCTGCCGCTGATCGCCGAAGCCCAGGTGCATGCGATCGCCAATCCGCTGATCAACATCACCTTGCAAGGCCGGCACGACAGCTACCCGAAGCGCCGCGGCATGACGCGCGTGCCCGAGCTGATGGCGGCCGGCATCAACGTCGGCTTCGGTCACGACTGCGTGATGGATCCGTGGTACTCGCTCGGCTCGGGCGACATGCTCGAAGTCGCCGCGATGGGCCTGCATGTCGCGCAGATGACATCGCAAGAGCAGATCCGCGCCTGCCTCGACGCCGTCACCGTGAACAGCAGTGCGATCCTCGGCCTGGAAGGCTACGGGCTCGACGTCGGCTGCCGTGCCGACTTCGTGCTGCTGCAGGCGCGCTCGGCAGTCGAAGCAATACGGCTGCGCGCCGCGCGGCTGCTGGTGGTGCGCGGCGGCGAGGTGATCGCGCGCACGCCGGCGGCGACGGCCGAGCTGCAGCTTCCCGGCCGGCCGGGCCAGGTCGATTGGACGCTGGCCCGGTGACGGCCGGCGCAACCTCGTTGGCTAGAATCCAGGCGAACAGGGACGGAGCCCTCACATACCCATGAAACTCATCGGCTCGCTGACCAGCCCCTACGTCCGCAAGGTACGTGTCGTGATGGCAGAGAAGAAGCTCGACTATCAGTTCGTCCTCGAAGACGTCTGGGGATCGGATGCGATCCTGAAGTCCAACCCCTTGGGCAAGGTGCCCTGCATGGTGATGGAAGGCGGCGAAGCCGTCTTCGATTCGCGGGTGATCGTCGAATACCTCGACACCTTGTCGCCGGTCGGCCGCCTGATCCCCGCGTCAGGCCGCGAGCGGGTCGAGGTTCGCACCTGGGAGGCGCTGGCCGATGGCCTGCTCGACGCGAGCCTGCTGGCCCGGCTGGAGATGACCTGGGCCGGCCGCAGCGACGAGCAGCGCTGCCAGGCCTGGGCCGATCGCCAGCTCTCGCGGGTGCATTCGACCTTGAAGGCGATGGGCCTGGGCCTCGGCGAGAAGCCGTATTGCGTCGGCATTCATCTGACCCTGTCCGACATCGCCGTCGGCTGCGCGCTCGGCTATCTGGATTTGCGCTTCGCGCACATCGACTGGCGCTCGGCGCACCCGAATCTCGCGCGCCTCTATGCCAAGCTCGCGGCGCGGCAGAGCTTCATCGACACGGCGCCGCCGGCTGCCTAGGGCCTTGGCGACCCCTGCCCGTCGTGTGACGGGCCCCTCAACCGGCGTGCAGGGCCAGCGAGCCGCTGCGCAAGTCCCACTGCAGCTTGCGGTAGATGTTGCTGATGCGCCGGCCGACGCTTTCGATGCTGAGCGCCAACCGCACGGCAACGCCGCCGATCGCTTCGCCCTGCGCCAGCAAGGCCAGCAGATGCTGCTCGCCGCGCGACAGCTGCAGGGGATCGGCCGCGCCGCGGCTCCAGTCCAGCGTGCGCTCGTTGACGGTCGGGTTGGCGCGCGTCGTGACGCCGAAGAGGCCCAGCACCTGCAGCGCGAGCGAGGCGTTCATCGCCGCTTCGCCGAGCACCATGCGGCGCAGGCTGGTCACCATCTGGCCGGCGGATGCGTCATCGAGGATGAAGCTGTCGGCGCCGGCGCTGATGCTGCCGAACAGCAGCACGTCGTTCGCCGACGGCGTGACCAGCATCACCTTCGGACGCTCGCGCGTGAGCCCGCTGCGCCGCAGTTCGACCAGCAGGCTGATCGCGGCGCCATCGTCCAGGCTGAGATCGGTGACCAGCACGTCGGGTGCGAATTGCGTGATGTGGCGGCGCGCGGCGCTCAAGGTGGACACGACCGCGGCCACGCGCATGTCGCGGGTGGCTTCGATCGCGGCTTGCGTCTGGCGGGCGGCAGTGGCCTCGCGGCGCAAGAGGAGCAGGGTGGTCATGACAACGGCGTGAGCTGAGAGTGAGCGCCAATTTTCTTGGGGACGCCGCGGCGCGTCTCCCCCGCGACTCGACGATGACCCCACAAGCCGAGGCGCGCCGGCAGCGCTGGCTATACTGCCGCCCAGCGCCGATTTGTCCGGATTGCGGGCGCTTTAAAAATTCAGCTAAAGGGGGAGCGCCCTTCAGCGTGCAGCCGGGTTTTCTCTTTGGATGAATCCATGGCTCCTGTCGGCGCATCCGTCGGCCTTGTCGAACCTCAGCAGCGCCACTTCGCGCAAGCTCTGCCGCTGCGCAGCGGCAAGCAGCTCGCGGGCTACGACCTGGTCTATGAAACCTACGGGCGGCTCAATGCCGCGAAGAGCAACGCGGTGCTCGTCTGCCATGCGCTGAACGCGTCACATCATGTCGCCGGCAGCTACGCCGGGCAGGACAAGAGCGAAGGCTGGTGGGACAACCTGATCGGCCCTGGCAAGCCGCTGGATACCGATCGCTTCTTCGTCATCGGCGTGAACAACCTGGGCTCTTGCTTCGGCTCGACCGGCCCGATGCACCGCAACCCCGAGACGGGCCGCATCTATGGCGCCGACTTCCCGGTGATGACGGTCGAGGACTGGGTCGATTCGCAGGTGCGGCTGCTCGACGAGATGGGCATCACGCGGCTCGCCGCGGTGATCGGCGGCAGCCTCGGCGGCATGCAGGCGCTCGACTGGTCGCTGCGTTATGCCGATCGGCTGCGCCACTGCATCGCGGTCGCGACCGCGCCGAACCTGTCGGCGCAGAACATCGCCTTCAACGAAGTCGCGCGCCGCGCCATCATCACCGACCCGGACTTCCATGCCGGCCACTTCTACGCGCACGGCGTGGTGCCCAAGCGCGGGCTGCGCGTGGCGCGCATGATCGGCCACATCACCTACCTGAGCGACGACGTGATGGAGCAGAAGTTCGGGCGCGAGATGCGCGCCGCCGAGCTCGGCTACAGCACCCAGGACATCGAGTTCCAGATCGAGAGCTACCTGCGCTACCAGGGCGACAAGTTCAGCGAATACTTCGACGCCAACACCTACCTGCTGATCACGCGCGTGCTCGACTACTTCGACCCGGCGCGCGACTTCGGCGGCGACCTGAGCCGCGCCTTCGCCCGGGCACAGGCCAACTTCCACGTGATCAGCTTCACCACCGACTGGCGCTTCTCGCCGGCGCGTTCGCGCGAGATCGTCAAGGCGCTGCTCGACAACCGGCTCGACGTGAGCTACGCCGAGATCGACGCGCCGCACGGCCACGATGCCTTCCTGCTCGACGATCCGCGCTATCACGGCGTGTTGCGCGCGCGCTTCCAGACGATTGCGCGGGAGGTTGCTGCGATATGAGCAACGCTTCAACGAACGGGACGGGCCGAGCGCCGGGCCGTCCCTCGGTGAGCGGGGGGCTGACATGAGCGATCACCGGGAAATCGAGTTGATGGCGGAATTGGTTCCGACGGGGTCCCGCGTGCTCGACCTCGGCTGCGGCACCGGCGAACTGCTGGCGCTGCTGCGCGACCGCCGCCAGTGCGCCGGCTACGGCATCGAGATCGCCGATGCCAACGTGCTCGCCTGCATGCAGCGCGGCGTCAACGTGATCCAGCTGAACCTCGAGGAGGGCCTGGCGATCTTCGAGGACCAGAGCTTCGACGTGGTGCTGCAGCTCGACACGCTGCAGAACCTGCGCAACACCGAGAAGATGCTGCTCGAGACGGCGCGCGTCGGCCGCACCGGCATCGTCAGCTTCCCCAATTTCGCGCATTGGCCGAATCGTCTGCGCGTGCTCGGCGGGCGCATGCCGGTGACCAAGGTGCTGCCGTACGAGTGGTACGACACGCCGAACATCCGCGTCGGCACCTATGCCGACTTCGAGGTGCTGGCGCGCAAGCACGGCCTGCGCATCCTCGACAGCTTCGGCATCCAGGACGGCCGCATGGTGCGCGGCTGGCCGAACCTCTTGGCCGGCACCGCGGTCTTCAAGTTCTCGCGCTGAACCGGGCGGGCGGCCGGCGCCGGCTATTCGCGTTTCTTCTATCGGCGAAAAGCGCCTGCCGGCTAGTATTGCGCCGGCGTCGGGCGCTTGCGTCCCGGCGCTGTTCGTCGTGTCGCGCTGACAGCGCTGCGCAGTGGTACGACGCCGAATTGCTGCCCTCTTGCCCCCGCTCTCGATCATGAACCAGCCTTCGCCGACCCTCGTCAACGCAGCTGCAATCGGCACCATCCTCCCGGCCGACGATGCCGCCCTCTGGTACAAGGACGCCGTCGTCTACCAGCTCAACGTCAAGGCCTTCTACGACTCCAACGGCGACGGCGTCGGCGATTTCAAGGGCGTGACGCAGAAGCTCGACTACGTCAAGGAACTCGGCGTCAACACCATCTGGCTGATGCCTTTCTACCCGTCGCCGCTGCGCGACGACGGCTATGACATCTCGAATTACGACGACATCAATCCGCAGTACGGCACCTTGGCGGACTTCAAGGAGATGCTCGAAGAGGCGCACAAGCGCGACCTGCGAGTCATCACCGAGCTGGTCATCAACCACACGTCCGACCAGCACCCCTGGTTCCAGGCCGCGCGCAAGGCGCCGCCCGGCTCGCCCGAGCGCGAGATGTACGTGTGGAGCGATACCGAAGACAAGTACCGCGGCACGCGCATCATCTTCACCGACACCGAGAAGTCCAACTGGACTTTCGATCCGGTCGCGAAAGCCTTTTTCTGGCACCGCTTCTTCAGCCACCAGCCGGACCTGAACTTCGACAACCCGGCGGTGCTGGAAGCGGTCTTCAAGGTCATGCGCTTCTGGCTCGACATGGGGGTCGACGGCTTCCGCCTGGATGCGATCCCGTACCTGGTCGAGCGCGAGGGCACCAACAACGAGAACCTGCCCGAGACGCACGCGGTGATCAAGAAGATCCGCGCGGCGATCGATGCCGGCTACAAGAACCGCTTCCTGCTCGCCGAGGCGAACCAGTGGCCGGAAGACGTCAGCGAGTACTTCGGCGAAGGCGACGAGTGCCAGGTCTGCTACCACTTTCCGATGATGCCGCGCATGTACATGAGCATCGCCCAGGAAGACCGCTTCCCGATGATCGAGATCATGGCGCAGACGCCGGACATCCCGCCGAACTGCCAGTGGGCGATCTTCCTGCGCAACCATGACGAGCTGACCTTGGAGATGGTCACCAGCAAGGAGCGCGACTATCTCTGGACGACCTATGCCGCCGATCCGCGCGCGCGCATCAACGTCGGCATCCGGCGCCGCCTCGCGCCGCTGATGGACAACGACTTCGACCGCATCAAGCTGATGAACAGCATGCTGCTGTCGATGCGCGGCTCGCCGATCATCTACAACGGCGACGAGATCGGCATGGGCGACAACTTCTTCATCGGCGACCGCAATGGCGTGCGCACCCCGATGCAATGGAGCAACGAGCGCAACGCCGGCTTCTCGCGCGCCGATCCGCAGCGCCTGTACCTGCAGCCGATCATGGATGCGGTCTACGGCTACGAGGGGGTCAACGTCGAGTCGCAGCTGCGCGAGCCGGCCTCGTTGCTGAACTGGATGCGCCGCATGCTCGCGGTGCGCAATTCCAGCCAGGCCTTCGGCCGCGGCGACCTCAGCTTCCTGCACCCCGGCAACCGCAAGATCCTCGCCTACCTGCGCACCTACGGCGACGAGGCCATCCTCTGCGTCGCCAACCTGGCCCGCTCGGCGCAGCCGGTCGAGCTCGACCTGGCGCAGTTCAAGGGGCGTGTGCCGGTCGAGCTGCTCGGCCGCACCGCGTTTCCGCCGGTCGGCGAGCTGCCGTATCTGATGACCTTGCCGGCACACGGCTTCTACTGGTTCCGCCTCGCGACCGATGTGCCGGTGCCGAGCTGGCACCAGGAGCTGCAGCCGGCCGAGGACCGCCCGGTGCTGGTGCTGTTCGACGGCTGGACCAGTCTGTTCCGCGACCATGTCGTGCCCTGGCGCATCGGCCTGGCGGTGAAGACGCGCAACCAGTACGAGAGCGACACGCTGCCGCGCTACCTCGCGACGCAGCGCTGGTACGGCGGGCGCGGCGCCGCGCTGCAGCGCGCCAAGCTGCTCGATCACGCGATCTGGACCGAAGGCCGCTACAGCTGGCTGCTGCAGCTGCTCGAGATCGACGGCGCCGCCGATCCGGTAACCTACTTCCTGCCGCTCGCGCTCGCCTGGGAAGACCGCGAGGAAGACCGCATGCGCGCGATCTCGTCGTCGGCGGTGGCGCGCGTTCGGCAGCAGGCCGAGGTCGGCGTGATGGCCGATGCCTTCGCCGACGAGGTCTTCTGCCGCACGCTGATCGCCGCGATCGGCGCCGGCAAGGACATCGCCACCGCGGACGGCACGATCCGCTTCCGCCCCACCGCCGCCTTCGGCGATCTGGCCGGCGAGGACATCGCCGGCCTGCCGGTCGGCAAGCCCGAATCCCGCGGCCAGAACACCAGCGTCGCGGTCGGCCAGCGGCTCTTCCTGAAGGGCTATCGCCGGCCGCGTGTCGGCGTGAATCCGGAGTTCGAGGTCGGCCGCTTCCTCACCGATATCGCGCAGTTCCCGAACTGCGTGCCGCTCGCCGGCACCGTCGACTACGTCACCAAGAGCGGTGCGACGATGACCCTGGCGCTGGTGCAGGCCTATGTCGAGAACCAGGGCGATGGCTGGGCCTACACGCTGAACTACCTGGCGCGCTACCTCGAACTGCGCCGCACCAGCACCGAAGTCGTGCCGCCCGACGTGCATGGCGCCTACCTCGCGCTGATGGAGACCCTGGGCCTGCGCACCGCCGAGCTGCACCGGGCGCTGGCGCGCCGTAGCGGCGAGGCGGCGTTCGATCCGCAGCCGCTGGCCGAGGCAGACCTCACCGCCTGCCGCCAGCATGCGGTGATCGAGCTGCAGGCGAGCCTGGCCAAGCTCGAAGCGCGCCTCGGCCTGTTGACCGGGCCGGCACTCGAAGAAGCGCGCACCGTGCTGGCGCAGCGGGACGCACTGCTGACGCGCATCGACCAGGCCAGCCTCGGCGCGCCCGGCGGGCTGAAGACGCGCATCCACGGCGAATACCACCTGGAGCAGGTGCTGCTCGCGAAGAACGACTTCGTCATCGTCGATTTCGAAGGCGAGACCACGCTCGGCTTCGACGAGCGGCGCCTCAAACAATCGCCGCTGCGTGACGTGGCCGGCATGCTGCGCTCGTTCAGCCGTGCGCGCGACGAGGCGGTGCGCGCCTCGGCGACGACGGAAGACGAGTCCGCCAAGCTGTTGCCGTTTGCAACCCAATGGGAGCAGGAAGCCCGTTCCGCCTTCCTGCGGGCCTATGCTGCTGCAGCCGAGGGGCTGGAGCTCGGCCTGCCGCTGAGCGATGCGGCGGGCGGGACTCAAGGCCTGCTCGCGCTGTTCGAGCTGGAGCTGGTGCTGCATGAACTCGGCTCCGAGCTCGACAACCGTCCTGAAGGGGTGCGCACGCCCTTGCAGGGGATTCTTGCCATGGCCTCGCGGTCATGAGCCAACGAAGGGAACCGGAGTCACGCCATGGATAGAGTCGATGTCATGCTCGAGCCCGTCCGGGCATTCTTGATCCCGATCGGCGCGTTCTTGCCGCGGCTGGCGCTGGCGGCGCTGATCCTGTTCGGCGGCTTTCTGTTCGCCCGGGCGGCGCGCTTCGCGATCGTCAAGGCGCTGCGCGCGATCAACTTCCACGTGGTGACCGAACGCTCGGGCCTCGACGGTTTCCTGAAGAAGGGCGGCACCGAGATCGACACCACCGACCTGCTGGGCCATCTGGCCTACTGGCTGGTGATCCTGTGGGCGCTGATCATCGCCTTCAATGGCCTCGGCCTGACTTCGGTGACCGAGCTGCTGGTGCGGGTGATGTGGTTCGTGCCGCGGGTCGTCGTCGCGCTGCTGATCGTCGCCTTCGGTTCGTACTTCGCGCGCTTCGTCGGCAATGCGGTGATCACCTACTGCCGCGGCATCGACGTGCGCGATGCCGACGTGCTCGGCAAGCTGGCGCAGTACGCGATCATGGCTTTTGTCATCATGATCGCGATCGATCACCTCGACATCGGCGGCACCGTGGTACGCGATGCCTTCCTGATCGTGCTGGCGGGCCTGGTGTTAGCGGTCGCGCTGGCTTTCGGGCTCGGCGGCAGGAAGTGGGCGGCGGCCTTGCTCGAGCGGTGGTGGCCGAGTGACGATCCGCGCTGAGGGTTCGCCGGGCGGAGGGCTCTCCGTCAGCCGCCCGCGCCGATCCAGGCCAGGATCTGACCCGCGCCCATCGCCCCGGCCTGCCGCTTGACTTCGCGGCCGCCCTGCAGCATCAGCATCGTCGGCAGGCTGCGGATCGCGAAGCGGTTTGAGGTCTGCGGATTCGCGTCGCTGTCGAGCTTGGCCAGCAGCACGCGGCCCTTCAGCTTCTCGGCGGCCTGCTGGAAGTGCGGCGCCATCATGTGACAGGGGCCGCACCAGTCGGCCCAGACGTCGACCACGATGGGCATCTCGGTCTTCGAGGTGACCGCCTCGAAATTGTCGTCGCGCAGCTCGGCCGGCAGGCCGTCGAGCAGCGGGCGCTTGCAGCGGCCGCAGACCGGATCTTCGCCCGTGCGCTCCGGCGCAATGCGGTTCGTGGTCAGGCAGTGCGTGCAGACGATCAGCATGTGCGGAATTCTAGGTGGCGCCCTGCGACAGTGGATCACGTGAGGCTTTTCCCCGTTTTTCGCCGGATCGGGCCGCCGTCCCGATGGCACTCTTGGCCGACAGGAGAAGCCATGTCCCAACTGAACGAAGAACAAGCCCGCGCCTACATGCACAAGCTGCTGGGGGCGATGAGCCAGGCCGGCGGATCCGACCTGTTCATCGCCGCTGATTACCCGCCGAGCATGAAGTCGCACGGTGCGATGCAGCCCTTGTCGAGCCAGAAGCTGACCGGCGAGGTCACGCGCGTCTTCGCGCACTCGCTGATGAACGAGCGCCAGCGCGCCGAGTTCGCGAAGGAGATGGAGTGCAATTTCGCGATCGCCATTCCCGGCCTCTCGCGCTTTCGCGTCAACGTGTTCGTGCAGCAGCAGTGCGTCGGCATGGTGATCCGCACGATCGCGTCGGAGATCCCGAACTTCGAGAAGCTGAAGCTGCCCGAGGTGCTGAAGGACGTGGTGATGAACAAGCGCGGGCTCGTGCTTGTCGTCGGCGGCACCGGCTCGGGCAAGTCGACCTCGCTCGCCGCGATGATCGACCACCGCAACCGCACCTCGGCCGGGCACATCATCACGGTCGAGGACCCGGTCGAATACGTTCACGCTTCGCGCCTGTCGCTGGTGACGCACCGCGAAGTCGGTGTCGACACGCACTCCTGGCATCACGCCTTGAAGAACACCTTGCGCCAGGCGCCGGACGTGATCCTGATCGGCGAGATCCGCGATGCCGAGACTATGGAGCACGCGATCGCCTTCGCCGAGACCGGCCACCTCTGCCTCGGCACCCTGCACGCCAACAGCGCGAGCCAGACGATCGAGCGCATCATCAACTTCTTCCCCGAGGAGCGGCGCAACCAGCTGCTGATGGACCTCTCGGCGAACCTGCGCGCGATCGTCTCGCAGCGGCTGGTCCGCCGCGAGGACGGCAAGGGCCGCATGGCGGCGATCGAGATCCTGCTGAACACGCCGACGATTGCCGAGCGCATCTTCAAGGGCGAGTTCCACGAGCTGAAGGCGATCATGACCAAGTCGCGCGAGCTCGGCATGCGCACCTTCGACTGGGCCTTGTTCGAGCTCTACAACGATGGGCACATCGGCTTCGACGAGGCGATCCGCAATGCCGATTCGGCGAACGAACTGCGCCTCAACATCAAGCTGAAGAGCGCACGCGGCGAACCGGCGAACAGCACCTTCGCCGGCCTCTCGTTCGACCAGGGCCCGACCGAGGAAGAGCTGAAGGAACGCGAGCACCAGGCGATGCTGAAGCAGCAGGAGAAGCGCCGCCAGCAGGAGGAAGACGAACTCGCGCGCCTGCGCCAGGAGAAGGCGCGCCAGCTGCAACGCTGATTGTGGCACCCGGCACCGGGAATACCGGCGCCACCCGCCGAGCGGGCTGAGTGCCGCGGCTCCAAGCCGGCCTGCGCCGGCTTGGACGGCACGAAGAGGCTCGCGTCCTCGCGAGCCGCGGCCTGCAAGGTCGCCGGCCGCTTCGGAGCG